>Ga0065711_1031952_pt1 | contig 28339 bp, 19 predicted proteins | sample Hoacrofraction12_FD_59098 | JGI IMG/M metagenome (GOLD analysis project Ga0065711, IMG submission 59098) | Hoatzin crop microbial communities from Cojedes, Venezuela - Epithelial fraction 12 v2 (version 2) | ecosystem: Host-associated > Birds > Digestive system > Esophagus > Crop | place... | reverse complement strand
TGAAAAGAGTTTGGCCCCATCCTCCTGACACCCACCCTTCAGATATTTATAAGCATTTATAAGGTCCCCTCTCAGCCTTCTCTTCTTCAGGCTGAACAAGCCCAGCTCTCTCAGCCTTTCCTCATAGGAGAGATGCTCCAGTCCCCTCACCATCCTCGTAGCCCTCCGCTGGACTCTCTCCAGCATCCATGTTAAATTATTATTAATATAAATTATTTATTATTAAATTAAATTATTAATGTTAAATTATTATGCATCCATGTTAAATATTTTTCTCTAAGTGTGCTGTCACTGAAGCGTGTAGAGTGTAAATATTTAGAATTTGTCAGCTTGATAAACTTTGCATTGAACAGTGTTTTCTTAGTCAATATGATTCTTCCATCTCTTTGTGTGTGTCTAGTTTTGTTTTCTCTTGTGACACGGTAAAACAAATAAGTATTTTTAAGCCTTCTAAAGTTAGCAGGCATAGAGTGTTTCTCTGTTGACTGCTTTTAAGATTAACTGGATACTGTTTAACTTTTGACCAGTTACGTTTTCAGATCATGAAAACTGGAAATGCTCATAGGGTAGAAAACTTCTGTTGCTGTAGATGCTGCAAGAATGTAAATTATGGTTTTTTGTTTGCTAAAATTTTGAATCTAACATTGTAAGCCTATATGGAAAATTATCAGCCCTAGCTCGAGCTACATTTTAGAGTTTGCTTTTTCTTTTTTCCTTAGTTGCTATGATCATAGAACGTGATAGCCTGCCAATATGCCCATATTCCCCATGTTCTGTACTCAGTTGCATTGTACGGTCACCTTACTTTTGTGATACAAACAAAATACATGCATGCATAGGGGTTGTGTATAGGTGACATAAAGAATTTATGTGACAACATGGAAACGCCAGTATATCTGTGTTAGCATTTATAATGATTTAAAGAAAGAATTTTTATGAATAATACAATAGGGAAAAAATAAGACAATACCAAATACACTTCTCCTTTTCTAGTGAACTGGAACTGTAATGGTTTCGGGGGGGGTTTTAATGCCTTTCTGTAGGATACACATATTGCTATTTTGTTTAAAATGTGTTCAAGTATGTAATGATTGCTTCTATTTTTCACCTCTGCGTCTTTAGATGTTAATTGAATGGGTCTGTTTTTCTTTTCAGTCATCAGTTCAAAGAAATTTTGTCCTACAAGGTATGAAAAGGGTTGGAGGGGGGCGGTTATGTGCAGTTTCCTGTGTTTCACTGGGTCTTCTTATCAAATGAAATATAAGTGGTTATCTTTTCCGTGCAAGGAGGAGCATGTGTTATGTGACATGTTCATTAGTAGTGCAAATGTCATTGTGTTGCTTTCTCTCCACTGTCCATTTTTTAAGGCTTTTTTTCTTCAGTCAAATCAAATGGTTTCTCCACAAAGGAGCTTTCTTTATCATAATGTATGAGCAAGCCGTTCCTAAGATACTTCAACATGTATCGGTTAACAATTACAGAATACCAATTTATTTAGGTCTTAAATACAACTGTTGATACTGTGGAAATGTCTGATCATTTTTTAGGTAAAATTACTGCTTTTGTAGATGCTATTTTCTGATAAACATTAGATTTCTCCTTCTGATTTATGTCTAGAAGGCTGGGCATAGTGAGTAGGAAGAGCTCATACTCATGAGCAAGAATTTTATAAAATATTGCTTTAAAAATGTTATTTGAAATTATTTTTTAAATATGCAAATATGTTTTAACCCTGGGGAGCCAGGATCTGTGTAGAGATAGTATTGGAGAAAAGTTGTAAGAAAGAATCAATGAGGCATGTAGATCTGGCAGAATGAAGACAACGGAGGAGTGAAAAAGGACAAGAGCAGAGAGATGGACAGCAGACGCCTGGTACTGATCTGTTAAGCTTTGTCGAGTGCATTTAAACTAGCTAGTGGTGAGCAACCAGAAATTTGGAAGTTAAATGCACTTAATGTGACATGGAAAGAAAATGTTTCCATTTGAGAGATGCAAGGCTGTATATAAACTTTACTGAGCTTACATGTCAAATCTTAGACAAGGGTCGTGGTGTTTACAATATAGAAATGAATTTTGGAGATGCAGAAATACGAGAGATACACGGTATTTCCACTATCCAGATGTTTTTTGGGACAGTGAACGTAGCAAAGATGCTATATGTTGCAGGAAAATTGAGCTTATTCTTTTTAACCTTCAAGTAAGAGGGCATTTTAAAAATTCAGAAGATTTCCAGCCATCTTATATAGAGAAGTGCAGTTATCTGGTAATACATTAATCTTATCTTCATGACAGTCTGCTTTATGTACACTTTACTAATTTATATGGAAATAAATGTCCGTAGATTGAGATAAAAGCAGCACAATGGATTTGGACCTGCCATTATTTTTACCCTTGATTAACATTCTTTTCAACACATTTATATGTTTCTAACACATAATCACAAAGAACTCAGGTTTCAGTTCAGAAAAAGTTTATTTACTAACATAGTATTAAAAGGAGACCTGTTGACAGTATAGAGGGAGATGATGTCAATTATAAAGTCAAGGATGCCTAGATTAGGGTAGTGTGTGTAATCTCATTAAAGCTCAGTGAATTTTTTTCTTAATCTGTTAATCCCTGGAGGTTTAAATCACAGGGTTTGTCAACGCTATAGAAGTTCCAGTATTTTATTATTTGTGTTGCAGAAGGGCACAGGGGGCAAGGACAATGCTAAAAAATATTGCTGCTCTTAATAATGTAAGAGTCTATGCAAACAGTCTAGGCTGGTTGGTGCCTCAAATAATCCTAGTTATAAATAACTTTTGTTATACAGCTAGCTATATGCATTTTTATATTTCGTATTAATAAATTGTTACAGGTTATTGGCTAGTAGCCAAAGCTGCCATGTGTTAGCCAGACGTTGTCTGTGTCACCGCCCTCCACTTCCCATTTTAAATTCATTTCTCTTATCTTTCGTTTTAGTGAGATCTAAAAAGACATCCAGAAGTCTGGCAATTCCAGAACTGTTTTGATGAGAACATTATGCTGTAATTCATTAGTTTATAGCTGCAAAGAATAAGGTTATGATAGCTGTAGATTTCTACAGTGATGCATTTTTGAGACTGTTTGTCAAGCCACTCTCCCTAGAACAGAATTGGAAAGTAAAACTGAAAAACTTTGCACGTACAGCTTTGAAAAATTAACAGGAATTGAAGGTGTGGATATTCTAGTAAGCAACTTAACTGTATAAGCACACACGAAGTTCGGGCAGTTTATAATTAGTATCTTCATTGTTTTAGAAATGCTTTTCTTCTAATTCTACCGACAGGCAATGTGACAATTTAATGACTGTCATGGGGAAACGATGCAATGATAACTTAGGCGCTAGTTTAACTTTTTGGATCATCTTAGAAGGAAGCCAAGGCATTAGAGTCAGTACAGATTTTCAGGTTAAGTAGCGAGGCTTACCTTGGCTCTGGTCTAGTCGGATGAGCTGAGAACCTGATGTTGCCAAGAACTGGGTTGTGTTGGGTGCCTGAAGGCTGGTGAGGGGTTCTGTGCTAACGTGGATCTTCTCCCTCTCCTCTGAATCTCTCTTTTTCTCCCCAAGCTGCCTGTCACTGCTGCTTCTCTCCTAACAGCAGCCATATTGCCTGTGGCTCTCCTTCTTCTCCATTCTTCAGCAGTCACATCTGGGTTTAATGTTTTCAGCTCTTTTGCATTACAGAAATAGTCGCGTTTGAACTGAAATTACTGGGCATAACATGTTTAAGTCCTAAACATGTTATAAGATGTTCTTATTTTGTTTTGCATATTTCTTACGGAGCTGTGAGCTGCAAACCTTCATGTGAATGAGCTGTACTAGGGAACAAATATCCCTGCCTCAAGATATTGTAAAGTTATTTAAATGAGTAATATTGGAGTATCAAGTAGTGATAATATTTTATTTTATAATATGTGGGCAAACTTTTTTGTGGTCAGCTGTCTATTAAATTTATGAATTGGATGGAGTGTACTGTGGAGGCAGTTACCATCTTGATTTAATATGAAGATGGGATTTTATTCAGGTTTTATATGAAATGAAGACTTTGGATGCTTATGTCCCCCGAATAAAAAGCTGGAGTAAGTATCCTTACTTCAAGATACCGAAGGAAGCTGAAGTATCCTTGAGTGAAGTTGCTCTCTCCATCTGTTTCAGGAACCAAACCTTTAAAGTAATGATTTTATATCAGGAAAGAATTAAAAAAAAATAATTCTTTTTGATGCAAGACATATATCCTCTTTTCAGAACTATAGCTCTGGAAGCTTTGCTTAGCAGAGCACTTTTTGTTGTTGTCTATTTCTGTTTGCTCCATATGACATTGTAGGAGACTTGGAAATGTTGTATAGTTCTAAAATGGTTCTGATTTACTATGTCCTGTACTTAATATTGCAGCTGTCCCAAAGAGCACAGCTGTCATCAAAGCATTAATTTCATTGCTACACCTTCAAAGCTTTTTCTCTCACCATCTGGCTAACTTGCCTTCCTTGGCTTGGCTGGTCTTTGAGAAACCATTATGCCAGCATAGGCGGTGTTTTTTTGAAGGCAAATGAGGATGGGGTTCTGCCTGCTTGTGTAGTGATCTAAACTGGGAGTAAGGTGGTGGGGCTAACCCTCCACTGCATCATACCCCTGGCTGTCAAGACATGAGAAATCAACAGCAGCTGTTGTAGAAGCCTCTGCAGAAACTTTAAGTGGAATAGGGATAGTTTGAAAGTAAATAGTACTCATTTTGATGTAGGAAACTTTCATGTTCACAGCCAAGTATTTTTCGCCTTTAGGATCAATTTTACCTTCGAGATCTTTTGGGCTGGCAGAGCAGAGGAAGTTTGACCCACAGGGTGATTCCTCAGGGATTCAAAATCAGTGCAAGTAGTTCAAATCACCTATTTAAGAATTTTGTCTTGGCTGCTTGTTGATGCAGAGATGCTGCCCCATGATGACTGTGCCAAAAGAAGGCTGTGTTGCTCATCAGTAATTGAAGGCATAATTAGTCTGCAGTATGTCTTTGAAGAATGCTGTCTTGTATACATTGCATCCAGTTCAGGTGCTGCAGAGAATTAGAGGAAATTTAGCAAGAAACATGTGAGTAGAAATGTGGTTGTGGTGACAAACACTTGATTTACGCACATATTTACAAGCCAAAGCAGTATCAAAATTAGGATTTTCATGCATAATCTTTCTAGAAATAGTCTTCAACATGATAATGTTTTTGATATTTTTAAACATTTAATTAGATTTTTGTTACTTTATTTGGAAGAGGGAAATGCTGCTGGACCAAATTTCTTTTTTTTTTTTCCTAGGAGCATATGATCCTTTGCAGATTTGCAGATCAGACGGCTGTTCAGCTTCCACCTGAACGCAGGCTAATTGGTATGAATTTCTGCAGATGTTGTGTAAACTATCTCAGTAATGATTTTACTTTGATACGTAGAGGAAGTAGCAGTACATTTATGAACAGGTCATTAAGTTGCTGTCTTCACATAACACTTGAAAAATTTGAGTTTCTTCACATTTCACCTCTTGCTGTTCTGAACTATGGTATAGAAACTCTTTTCTTCTTTCAAAACTATCAATATGAGATAGAGGGTTTGCATTTTACTGATTTTTGTTGCTTCACCTTTTTTTTTTTCTTCTCCCACCATTCTCTGAAAAGAATGAGGTGTTTTTAAAGTTCACTAAAGTCCTGCTATTCCCAGTTTATCTTACATTAAAAGCACAGGCTATTTGTAGTAGTGATTTTCAGTGTGCAGCTTTTGTCCTCCTTGTAATCGCTGGTGATAACTCTCTCAGAAGGGCAAACGTAATGCCAACTGGAAACAATAAGGCTGAGTTGCAGAGGTTGGGCTACCTTTGGTATAGGTAGGCTTAAGAGCATACAAACCTATTTGGCCCACCTCATTATTAGAATCGTCATAATTTTAGAAAAAACACAGGAGGCTTCCTGAGATTTTTATTCTTTTTAATTGTGAGTAATATTTATAACCTGAACACTTTGCAAGAACACAGTTTGTCTTACCCCTTACCTGGGGTACCAGCCTTCCCGTTGAGGGGAAGCTAGTGTTATAGCTACAGCAGTGCATGACTCAATTTTTACCTTTCGGTAATCAGTTGTTTCAGGCTTGTAATTTATTGCCATTCTGAGTAAGAGCAGCTGCCTTCTGTTGAGTCATTTCTGTGCAATTAACAGCAGAAGTGTGTTGATCCCTGAGATTTTAGTTTCTTCGTCAGGTGTCAATGATTTCTGAGGAAAAGAAATACAAGAAGCTGTCCTTAACACAGTGGGAATTTCATTACTCAGAAGGACAGTAAAATACATAACACTTCAAATATTTGGAATAAGCAAAGCCATTTCTTCATTACGTGCAACATTCTAGTATGCTTTGACTTACAAAGGGGTGTAAAGTGCTCCTGTCTAAGTGTTCTGATAGAAGCTATAAACTAGCTTCCAGGTCAGAAAAGACAGAAGGGGCTGCGAACTCTCAGGATATACCTGTGCATTCTTGGCTTGCAAGAAACACTTAGAAAGCACATTAAAGCAGTAGTAGCAAATATCATAATGTTTTTAAAAAGCTTCATAAGTATTTCATATACTCACTGCCCAAAAAGAAAATAAGACAGATTCTGACGTAACTGTCTATTTTATAATAGATTTGTTGGCTATTTTGTTATCGTCATATTTGAAAAAAATTTTTTAAAAAGGGCAGAGTTCAGTTACCAGTGTAGCACCCCACGTTGTGTCCTGCTGCTTGCCAGCTGGACTGAAAATTGGAAAAGGACCCAAAAAACTTTTTTGAAATATAGCAACTTTTATCTGTTCTCTGTCTCTGAAACGGCAATTTTTTTTCACAAATTTAACTTTTATGTGCTTTGCCTTGACAGAAAAGCAAACATAAATCTTATTCCTCTCCCTTCCCCTACATCATTGCTTTTTCTGTTTTAAAGAAAGTTACTTTTTCTTTATGTTCTATGTAATACTAATCTGTTTCAGTGAAGATCATTCCTATTTCAGTGTTCTGTTTCAGCTTTGAAACTGGTTTTATGGGAATCTTGTTGGGGTACTTTTAAGTTTTGCTTGCAAATAATTGAAGATTGAATCAGGTCAGTATTACAGCCATGGTGAGATTTTTTTTTTTAAATTAATTTTGTGCAATGCATGGTCAGGTATTGAAAAAACTGTGTAATTTCATTTAATGAAAATATTGATGAACAGCTGGAGACTTTTTCTTTTCTGTTGTAAATGGTGGCAAAATGACTCCTGCTAGTTTCTGAATATTTTAGGATTGTGTTGTAAACTGTATTTTAGCAATTACCACTGAATTTATGCAGCTTCAGTGAAGTGACAAATCATTTTGCTTAATTACCCGAAAACCCCTGAAGTACTGAAGTACAGTATGCTGTCTGTGACTGTCATGGCTGCAATAACACATTTGTCAAAGGAGTTACCACCAATTTCTGTAGTATCGGTGAATGTAAAAATACACAGCTGAACCCAGGTCTGCTACACACAGCAATTCCCTCTTAAATGAACAAAATTCTGTTTCCCATTTTCACTGAAGATGTGTGTTTTATCCGATGTATGCAGCAGTGGGACCTGAGTGCAGACATACCGAATGGTTTTGTGAACATCGCTGCTGCCCACGTGATTTGTTCTGTCTGATCACAGAACTGCTCCGTGTATTTCACACGGTCTGACTGAGAGCACGCGGCGAACCAGGCCCCTGTTGCAACAATCGCAGCTCCCCTTAGTGTGTGCACTTTGAATAATAATGATATTGCTGTCAGTGGCAGGAGCGTGTGCATGCCATTTTGTTCAACCAACCGCAGAAGGTGATTTTCTATGAAACAACAAATGTAAAATAGTGCCAGAAGAAGTAATTTATAGAGATCTGCCCTGGTTGGTTGTATAAACTGGTTATTTCTCCCTGCAACATTAAATTCATACAGGGCTGAGTTTAAAAGTTCTTTTTCAGTCCTAACCTTATTGTTGTATCTCTAAATTGTCTCTTTCCTAATTACTACCCCTCTCAAATTCTACGCCACCAACAGAACAGAGTCCAAATGTCATAATGTTGTTGAAGTCCCAGTAGTGAATTTCTTTTGTAAATAAGGAATTAATCTGAGAAGGAGAAAATACTTCTGTCAGCTCACTGTGGAAAGACAAAATAGATTGGACTGACTACTGTATTAAAGTGTGATGTGCACCAGCTATTGTGAATTGTGAGGATACTGAGAGGCATGGTTGTGCCACCCACACAAAACTTCTACAAGCACTGAACAGGTGCATACCAGGGCTTGTACAGGCGCTCAAGCTCTGAATATATTCAGGGGAGAGACGTAGGCAGTTCCAGAGGGTAGTTTGGAATGACAGACTTGTATTCTGATGGTAAACAGAATGAGTGCTACTGTATCTTCCCTTCATCTCAGATCCCAAATATATTTAACTGTATGATATTGTTAGGAACAAGAAAAGAAGAAAGGATCGTTGGCTTTGAGACTGAAGCAGGATTGTGAGTTGAGACTGTATGACTATTAGCAATAAAACATCTCAGGGAGGTGCTAAATCTTTCTTGCAAGAGAGTAAAACTGCTGAAAATACGATCTGACAAATCAGTTCAATTATAACGAGTAAATATGTAAAGACAAATGGCCCCATCATCTTAGCATGGCTGTATCATAATACAAACTTAGCAGAAAAAAACCTTGAATTTATCCTTCCCATTTTTTCTGCAGGTAAATCTGAGATAAGATTAGCTTTCATTAATAATTTAGTATTTTTGTTTATAAGCAGTTACATTCATATGTCTCAAATCAATTACACTGGATTACTGTTTGGTATTTTAGTCTTTTATTGATATTCAATAACCAGACCTTTTCAGATTTTAGATGAAAAGTACAGGAGGAAAACAATTATGCTTATAAAGGGAGTAGAACTTTGGCAAGTCAGAGAGCTAAGGGGTAAACTAGGCATTTTTTTTCCTTCCTGTGGCTTTTACAGTAATGCATGGATTTTTCTGTAAGTTTTGAGAATACTTAAAAATAGTTGTGCTTGTCACATATCTCTACATATAAAAAGTTATTAATCCTTCTAATCAAAGATGTTATTTTAAACTATTAATGACTGTCTATTTGAAGTAGAACAGATTAAGATAGTTTTTTAAGTGGGTTTGGAGCTTACTTTTTAGATGACTTAACTGATGTGTTTTCGTAACATTGAATATTGAAATGCACGTTTCTGATGATGTTTCTACATTTTTAGAGTTTCCATGCTCTTCTTTGCTCTCATTTTAGGAAAGCAGTGTATGGGGCTTGTGGATCTGGATCGGGCATGGGCTGCAGAAGAACGTAACTACTCTGTCCAAGTTATATCTATGGAGCCAGAGAGCTGTTCTCCAAAGAACAATATGTTTGTGGGCATCCCTACTTAGAGTGTGAAACTTGCATTTGATTTGACATTGAGCATAAATCTTCAGTCCGTAATGACATCCAGCAGATACAAGCATAGCTGGGGACTAGACATCATGCATCTTGAACCCATTATGTTCGGAAAAGGAAGCAACACAAAAGGTCTTAGAAAGTGAACTGCATGCAGAGCATCACAAGTCATACTTGTAATGTGTCATTAAGCAACTTTTGGTTCTCTTACTGAGAGGTTTCTGGATCTAATGACTGTGCATGGAATTATCTGTAAAGGTTTAGAAGAAAGTTGGTGTCGTTGAAGGGAAGAGGATTTCCTTTTTCGTAAAGTTCTCTTGGCTGCTTCGAAATTGCATTCGTGGTCAAAACTGCGTTTGTGTTCATAAGCAGAGCAGTTACCAGCCAACAATGCAGATCACTGGAGGAACAGAAAAGATCAACTTTATGGTGTTAGTGAAGAAGGCTGTGCAACAGGTGGTGGCTTGACTTTGCTAAAGAATTCTGTACTAGTGTAGGAAGATTATTTTTAATGAAAGTTCCTCAGAATATTTCGGTCACCATTCTGCTTATCAAAAATGTATTCTAACTTACCAGTCTTTTTAAAAAGACTTAAAAATTATCTTTAAATATTACACAAGGATTTTGTAACCAGGCATTTGAAAGTGTGTTTCGTTAAAGAAGGCAAACCCCCTAATTATCCATTGGCCAGATAACGGGCGCTAGTGATGATGTCAACGAATGGATACTTCACTGCCACCTCTGCTAATTGAAGTGTATTGATTCCCATTCTGAAGAAACTTGCTGTCAGAAGACATTTTTAATGACAGTTCATGTGCCTGTGTACATCATCTTCATTGATTTTATATTCAGTTTAAAATTTGAACAAAGTTGCAGTTGTGGAAAGTTGTGATTATTTTAAAAGATCAGTCACAGTTATGTTACTGTAAATTGAAAATGAATGTTCCTCTGTGCTCTGAGTAGACAGTTTTCTACCCGAATTTAAAATCATCTGTTGACACTAACACAGTGGAAATAGCTCCTAATGAGATTTTTACTGCATGTTTATAGGTTTGATACATTTGTGAATTCTGAAATGGATTAATTTAAATATATCTGAAGTTTGGTTAATGTGAACGTATCTTCAGTGCGTGTGGCAAACAGAAATACAAACGAGGTATTGGAGGAAAAAAGGGATCCTGAAATATTTTATTTTTCATGAAACTTATATCTATAAAAGATCTAAATACTTGGGGTTTTTTAATGTGAAGACTGAAGGAAACTGCACATGTATTTGGAAGCACAAAGATGAGCAAGTAGGTATGAATTCATACCTTTAGCCTGAGTTCTTCGGTAGATAATGACAGAGTACTTTTTCTGCAGGTTCTTATAGTTAGAGGAGTAACTGGAGGTTAGAAGAACGTATACCAAATACAAAATATATGGCAGTACCAATTGCCTCCAGGATTTTCTCTCATGCTTGCCCAAAGAGAACTCAGTTTTTGAGTTAGCAGTGTGTAAAATCAGAACGTTATTCATGTTTAATTACTTTATTTAGATCTCCAGATATTATGTCTGGAGTGAGAAAATGCCTCTTCATTACCTTTTTATGCTGAAGGAAGGACTCATCAAGGTGAGACACCTTATGCAAGCTTTGATGGAGTTTACAGTAAGGGTTTTCACAATGCTGTACTCCAGGCAAGGGGTACCAGTATGAATGTTTTAATTATGGAGAGGTTGAATATTTGGCATGGTCTGATGTTATGCAATTGTAAATAGCTTTCATGGAGAAAAAAAAATCTATGCTGTTACATGCTTCAAAATTTCTGCAATATCTGTCTCAATCGTCTGTAATAGTGTTTGGATCTACCAGAAAAGAAGGAATACGTTTGGGGTGTGCCACAGGGAGCATGTGTGCCACTGGATAAAAGATAAAAATGGCTTTTTTAACAGGCAAGACCAGTATCTCTTGGAAACAGAGGTGGAGAACAAGCTTTATTTGGACAAATGTTCAAGAGGTTCTTACGTACTTGGCACAGTTAAGTAGCTGACGTCACACAAGAATCCCAATACCAATCTCTATTTTGTTTGGGGTTTTTTTCCATTATTTTAAAGTACGTGTTTTAATATTAATGACACAGTTTCCCACAAGTGTTGCTTATTTGTGACTTAAATTATTTTATATCTGCCACCCCACATAGAACTAGGCTTCCCAAGAAGAAAAGGTTTATAGAAGGAAGGGAGAAAACCTGCAAAACCAATGCTGTGTTTATACGCATGACATCCCATTTTTCTTGGATGAGCCAAACTATAGAAAGTGAGTTTGTGACAGACTTTTTTTTCCATATGTCAGGGATATTTTGATGGAATCTAATAGTATGCATCATCTTGGTGGCTTACAGGATAGTGAAACTGCATCCTGTGTATGATACTGCTTGGTGACCTTGTCACTGGTGGCATCAGTGGGCTCTGCTTCTTTTCTTCTCAGAACAGAATCTTCCTCATGTCTAAGGATAGAGTTACCTTACTATGAGTAGTAAAGCCTGAACTCCACCTGAGGTCAACTGGTGTTTTGTTTATTGAAAACTGAAGAGAAGCAGATGGAAAAAAAAGCATAAAAATAAGATATTTTCAACAGCTGATAATGGCTAATTTACCACAGATTAAATTGCCACTCTGTACCATGTGCTTGCCTCTAGAAATGTGAGCTCAATTATATTAATTTTTAGGTATGTTCATTTGTTACATGTTTCCATATACATAAATGGTATGCAATTAATAGAGCGTAGAATTCCCCTAAACAAGGTGACTGGATGTCATGGTCCTGGTAAGTGAACAACTGCTGTGGTTTCTTCTAGCAGCTTGTAATGCAAAGAGCTAGCTTGATGTCTGAGATGCAGACCTGAATACTGTTTGTGTTTCTTACGTGTCTGGCCCCACTGGGACCAGCTGTAGTGTGAACAAAACGATGTCCTAACATAGTCATAATTTTCCTTTGTCTTGCCAGTCGTCTTTTATATTACCTGTCTAGCCATTAATGCTGGAAAAAGTAAGTTTATAACAGGAAACAGATGACCAAACTGAACTGAGCTCCTCTGTGTGTTGTTAGTCATCTGTGTGTACATGTATCTTTATTTTTGTTCTTTCATTTTGGTCTTTATCGTGTTAATTATCTGCTTCCTCAGTCCTATTTCAAGAGTTGTTAGTATTGCTATATTTAAGCATGGGGGGTAATAAACAAGGGACGTTCCGAGTAGGTACATTGTGCCCTCTAATTTTTCTGTGGCTAGGTCTTAACAAAAAAAAACAACAAAACAAACAAACAAACAAAACACATACAAAAAACAACAAAAAAAGTAATGTTGGTATTACTCTGCTAAACCAATCTATTCATTTTTTTTTTTCTTAAATGAAAATTACATGTGTTGTCAAAATTACCCATTGGTCCTTCTTACAAGGGCACATATAAAATGATTCATTTGTAGGGCTACCGTAAATTTTAGACGGATGTTTTCTGTTTCTGATTATTGCTTGACTTTCAGCTACCTGGTTTGAAAAGGCAAAATAATAATAAGCAGAAATGTCTTTTTAAATAGCTGTCTTCCTAGGTCACATGCTATGCCAGGTATTCTTATTGAAAAGTACAATTAAAAAAACCTGTATGGTCAAGTATGTACGCATGTAGGTTTGAGCTTTAAGTAATCTGCAGTGAAATGGCACACAGCTGATTTTATAATGGATTTTATATGCATATTATTTTGGCTAGACACCATCAGCTGCAGCTGTTTTCTGTCAAGATTTTGGTTTAGGATTAGTAATTTACCCTTTCAGTGAAAATATGGTTTTTTTTAAAGAGTATTGAGCTAGAAAAGCATTGCTTAGCAAAAGGTAAATGAGCAGCTGAAGTGTTGGTTTTAGTCTTAGTGCTTAGTTGCTTAGTTGTCAGCAGAAAGAAAAGCACAATTTTTTCCTTTATGTCTATTCAAATACTACTTTCAGTGGCTTTGTCTAGGAACATTGGCCTGTCATACCGAACTCCTGATGTACAATCTCAGGTGAAGTTCCTGTGATTTTATTACTAATTTAAAAATAAAAAAGTGATAACCTAGATATCATGCATGTCTATGTCTTGTGTCAGAAGAGTTACTTACATGCCTCTTTAATAAAATGAAGAAAACCTCAGAACTTTCCACGCTCAGACTTGCACCTAAGCTACCTGACTATAATGGTTTCCATTCAGTAGCTTGTCCTTAGCATGTTTCAGCTTATTACAACTATCATTAAAAGAAATTCAATTTCCGAAGTTAGTAATATACTAAGATTATATGCAAACAGTAAAACTAAACCAGTAAAACTAAACTTGTTTGTAGCTTTTAATTACTCAGAAATTTAATGAGTAATGAAGTGTCCTGCTCTACATTCTTCTCCTCAAATTGAATTTAAGAAAATAACTGTATTTTCAAAATTCCCCTGATAAGCCTCATAAGGAAGCCACTTAAGGAAGAGTGTTTAGAATAGTTTTGTAACAAATCACTCAGGTCATTTCTGAGTGAAAACAGAACAGTTTTTAAACTTTGTGTGTGTCAAGTGGTATATTTCCTTGTAAGTCAAAAAAATTTTACTTAAATGTTCAAAATTTTCACTTTTTTTTAAAGGTGCTAGTGGAAATGTTCATTTTATGGGAAGTGAGTGATATTATTTGAGTATTCTTGTTAATTAAGTAATCATTGATTCTAGAAATTAAATTATTGACTAATTCTATGCTTTTTCCCCTTCAGACTGTATTTTACCTGATTGTTGCTGATCTTTCATAGGTTTGCACAACATCAGCTGTGATGTAGCCTTTGAAACAGGTTTTCTAATGATGCAGTTTTACTAATACTGAATATGACTACTGATTTTAGTGCTAGTCCTTTTTTTGAAAAAGAAAAAATTTTCAGTGTCATTGAGAAATATGAACCTGTTGTATGAATTGAAATGTACGTGTATTGCTTCAGCAGTTTTACTGTCACATCCTTGTGATAAATTTGTCGTTCTTCTTTGAGTGAAAGATTTCCCTTCAGCGTTAAGATTTTGAAGAGCACTTACTCAGGATCCATGAAGGTTGAAATCACGGCTGCACTGAAGATGGCAAGGTCTCCATGATACTGAGGACAATAGGTTTTCATCCACTGACTTTCAAACACATGAAACATAACATTTTTATTATTTTTGTGTGCTTGAGCCCCTTCTGTGCATAGACTCCATTGTTGTATTTGAAAAGTTTTAAGGTGTTTCTATTTTAAAAACACCTGAGCTAGCTTCAAATGTAAATACTAATCTTTTGGGGGGTGAGGGGAGTTCAATTGATCTTTTGAGAGGATGAGTGAGATTTGGCTAATAGAATCTGTAATACCATAGTGGAGGTGTGACTTCTGCTGAAAGCTCTTGAACTGTTTTATGTATATCGGGCTTGAACAATGGCAGAATCCTGCAGTTCTCTAGGTTGCTACGGTAGCAGAATGGAGATGCAGTAGAATGGAAAATGAGTATGCAATACAGAGCTAGAACAAAAAATACCTGGGGTGAGCTGTTTGTACTTTCCCAGAGAAATGCAGCTGGTGGTTGCTGAGTGGAGCAGACGTGCAAGTGAGACAGGTCGTGGCGTAGGTAAATACCAAAGCGTAACAAGCAGCGATAGCCTAGCGAGGTGTACGACGTGTGCCCATTCCGATAGGAAACTTGCACGATGATTCTTTCAGCACTAAGGAAGCATTTCATCAGCAGGTTGTAAAATTCTGCAACTGTATATGGGCTGACTGTATATGGGCTGTCCAGTCATGGACACAAGAGACAAAAGGAAAATCACCTCCATTTTATGAAAGTAATAAAGAGGAAAAGGCGTATCTAAGGTAAACAATGCAAAAGTAAATTCATCTGTGCCATTGAACAGAAAACTCAAAAGTTAGCTTTCCTTTATCTCAGCATTATCTTGATGCCCAACTTTTGATGTGTTTCTCAGTTTTAGTATTTTTTCTTTGAATTTCTGTAATTTTGTTCACCCTCAAGCAGTCTTATGTCAAAGGCCTCGGGCATGACTCCGGTTTCACATGTATCATTTTGGAATGATTAGGGCTTGATATGTCAGAACAAACGTTCCTAAAATGATGTTGCAGGTAAGAAAAAGGAGAGAGAATTTTTGCAGTGTCAGAGCTTGCGTGGGGAGGTGATACCTGTTTCTTAAGGAGGCTACAAAGTTAGATGGAAATCATAGACGTATCAGGTTGGAGGGCTTCCGAGAGGCCTTGCTCTGTGATTTTCCCAGGGATGGCAGTGAGGATGACCTGCACATAGTTACCTGTGTTGTCCTTCTTGCCAAAAGATTTACCTTTCTGAAATCATTAGGGAGCCTCCCTGGCCTTCACAAGCTTTCAAAGACAAGAGCAGGCTCGTGATGATGCCAGCCAGCAGTCCCAGTACCCTCAGATGTGTCCTGTCTACTCCTACGGACTTATGTATGAGTTAGAGAACAGCATCTAAGTGGGGGAGAGAATTTGTGGGGATGGTACTTTGGGAAATGTTAAACATGGAGGAAATGCATAAGTTTTCTCATCTATGAAATAAACGTGAACAAGTCTAAAATTGACATTTAATTTACTTGTTTTGGAAAAAAAAAAAGCCACACAGTAACTGCTCCACTGAGGAACATCTGACTTTTATCAGATGTTTTAGCCTAATACTTTCAAGACAGCCAGGGTACTTCTGTGCAGGCATGTGCAGAGGAGCAGTGGGGTGTAAACGTGGAGAGCGAAGGGCGAGTTGAATGGGGAATGGTTATTTGAGATACTCCAGCTGTGGAACTCACTCCCTCTAGCAATTTTGTTTCCCTACCCCCCATAAGTTTGTAGAGAGGTTCTTTATTTGGTATTTCCTGGACTGTGGACCATTTCTGGGTTATCTATGGCTGTTTGAATTGATAGATGTAAGAGCTGCTTCTGTGGTATTTGTGACAAGCTGACCTACTCTTTGGTTGCATTCAGTCTATGTAAAAACAGATATTAAAACACAAGCATAAGGTGAAGAAAATAATGTAGGTGATTTTAATAGCTTGTGTACAAAGAACCCTATTATGTTGCAAAGAAAATACAAAAGTTGTGGTCTGGGATATCACAACCAGCTTAGTGTAGAACTCTGGGGGTGTTAATAAGTTTGCAAGCTTAAAGGTAAGCAATCGTTTTTATAATGTGCATGTTTCTTTGTGGCATCTGTATTTAGCCAGTGGAATTCCCCATGACAAACTATCACTGAGCCAGATATTAGATCAGGGTTTTAAATAGAGTTTTTTTAAATAAGGATAATGAAGTTATCCGTAGTTAAAATAGATGGTAGGGAAGGATCATGGGGGATGGAAGCCTCGTGTTTTTAGAACTTAGGCCAAGAACTTTGAGCCAATTGCTGTTCCTGAAAAACACTGGCACTGCTTTCTCAGAGGCCTCCGGTCTGGACCGCTGTTGGCAACCAGAAGAATAAAAGTTCTGATGCACTGTTGCAAATCCCAGGCGCCTTCCTTTAACTGAGGCCTGTGGTGGCTGACTTATTAAAATTAACTTTTATTCAATATTATTCTTCAACTACTAAAAGGCTGTTGAATTTCATAGCTTCTGGTTGTTAGGGTTTTTGTCCAGCTAACATTAATTTTTCTGTACTTCAGCATAAACTGTAGATTTCTTTCATGAATACATACCCATTTTCATACCCTGCTGTGTTACAGTTCCTGAGCTATAGTGCATATATATGGCTGTGGTTCAGTATAAGCTTGGGTGATGACATGGGCTGGTGTTAACTCCTGGTGTATTTTATTGACATTGCTTTCTTAAACAAAATCACATCAGCTATAGAATACGCACGTTGCCTAAAAAGCCATCAGTTATAGTAGGTGTGTGTAATTTTGCACATTGCTTTTGCATGCTTTTACCTAATTTTGTAGAAATAGCTAATGTTTGGCACCCATGAAGGTTGCTTTTATTCATCTGGCATGTTCCCATTGAAATACCCTTTTAATGCGGTCACCAACTATAGAAATAGTTAAACAATACTGTAAATGGACATGTTTTCTTTGTTGAGATGATCGCTGACACACTGAATTCTTTTTGTTAAGTAATTTGACCACAATGATCTCTTTACTTTGGAAAAAGAAGAGGAAAAAAGCTCTAGCAAATAGATTTTCTCTCAGTTTTTGTATTTGCAGTGCTTATGTAGGGGGATATGATTAGAATTTCAGGATAAATTATGCAAAGTATTGGATGAAAATCAAGACTAAAATAAACATTGAATTCATCTTTTGCATTTGACCATTACACACAAACATTTGGTTATAAATAGATACCTCATCCATGCTGGAGTAACATTTCATGGTCAAAGTAGGATTCTGGAAAAGAAAATCCTTTTTAAAGTAATTTAAAGCAATTATGCAATTTGAAACCCTCGGTTAGTTTATGAATCTTTATTACAACTGGATTACTTTTATATGCTCTATAGTAAATACCAAAAAGCCCTCTGAAGTAAAACATGTTCCAGCTAAATAATCCTTGCTGAGAGAATTTGCAACTGCAGGTTTTTTAGCTCTTGATAATCTTACATTAGCAGGATATCTATATACTATTAGTATATGCAATAGCTACTGTTACAAGGATAAATGTCATTGACGTATACTGTCAACCTGACAGACATAAATCATCTAATTAATTTGATGTTAGCGCTTACCTTGCTTGAAAGAAGTGGGAGCATTCACATTCTGAGGATAACACAGCACCATTCTGTGTCTACCATCCTTGTTCAGAGTTTGCTGCTGTATGTAGAGATCCCCAGAAAGCACAGTTTTAAATTTTTTCAGGATAGTCAGCGTTGTGCATCTGATCTTCGAGAATGTTAGTGTCTTTCTGAAGGTTATCTGTTAACCATGAAAATGTAGGCATACACATGCACAAAATTGCTATGACTTAATACCTACCCTTGTCTACAGAGAAGAGTCAACGCAGTGCAGAAAGCGGTAAGACAAAGTGTTCAGCTGTTGCTCTCAAGCTGCTTCTGAACAGTAACGCTTTATTCCTAGGCAATCAAGTCCACTAGACTCATACCTTACATGAAGCACAGCAGTTTTCTCTAAGTGCTGCCTGGCTCTTATAGTTGTATGCACCTTCCACACATTCAGAAAGTAGAAAATATGTTTCTTTACTCAGTAATTTTCTGGTTTGAACCAAGAAAATCAAACCTGAAGTTGACACCCATGAGCCAAATGGGAATAAATGACTAAAAGCAGTAAATGCCAGGAGGTGCTAGTTTAATTCTAAGCTATACTCCAAATCCTGTTGTGCTGTCACTGTGTGAAGAGTGAGAAAATCAGTCAGTCTTTTACATGTAGGAGGATTCTATAGAAATTTCTGTGACCTGTCTGCTTAATGAAACATGTCCCTGGTGCACACTGATGCAGTGGTTTTTTGGGTTGCATATAATGTAGCGAGTTGCCCTATAAGCGTGCACACCTAACTTACTGTTCATGTCAGTAGTGCTACTGATGTTGGGGAAATGATTCATAAACTAAATTAACTAAAAGTTCAGTACAGCTAGGTTTGGGTTCAAATGTTTGTTGGTATGAATCCCAAAATCATAAGCCTCTGGGAGCCAAGAACCAGCATCTTTAATGTCATTTACAGTAAAAACAAATCTGATCCTTGAAGTGGCCTTCCTTTGATTAACATGTTTAAAATCTATTCTTTTTTCCTTATACAATCATTGCCTTTAGTTTCAGTAGAAGTGGAAACTGAGTATTATGCAGGCTTGACAGTCTAATTCTCTGATGGGCAGCTGACATTTTTTAACTGCACTCAAAGGAAAAATGACACCTCATTTATCTGGATAGTTTTCCTCTGTCTTTGAGAGCTGACAGTTTGTCAGTTTAAAGGTGCAGCTTTTACATTATTCAGATGATTGCAAAAATATTTGAATAGTTCAGGCTATAGTTCTTGAAGGAAGGTAGAGGGTTTTTTATAGACACTTTCCTGTCTGTCTTTTCAACTCTAATACTTCCCCAACTTGACCAAGCATATTTGTCAGTCATGGTTATTTATGTATTAGAACTAAAAAGACGAGAATAAAATGTACTCTCTGAAATGTGACGGAAACCAACTTTATCATTTTGTCCTAGTTCCATCTGTCCATAGAACTGTTCATTAAGTCTATCATTAATTCTGTTACCTGTGGCTTCTGCTATTTAAAGCTCTACAGGGCCCTTTCAAATTTGAATTGTATTTCATTTGTCCTAGAGCATTTTGATATGGTCTGGTCTGCAAACCAGTTTTTAAAATTGTCGACAGATTTGCTTCAGTCTCTTTCCTAGGTTCCCGTCTCCGTTGATGCAAACTGTTACAATTTGTTTTCTAGTCCAGAAATTCTCTCACTTTTCCTTCTGCAGAATATCTTCATTACTGATGGAAAAAGCTTCTAGTCTGGTGCTCCCAGTCCATCTCAGCCAGAACTATTGTATTTCTCTACCTTACGATAATCACAGTTCAGGAGAATTCTGGTTTATTTCAATAGTTCAGGCATGTGTCAAATTGTATTTTAAAACGGAATCCCTAATTTATTGACTCCTCTCAAAAGATATCCATGAAAACCCATGGAAGTCTTTAGAAGTGTTATTTAGATTGACTTAACTGTTTTTGAATATACAGCTTCAAGAAAAACATAGTACAAAGTAAAATTGAATGTTACTGCATTATTTTATCAGAATGTAGAAGAATCAGTAAGCGTCTACCAAAACCTGTAGATAACCCTGAAACTGCTTCATTTCCTTTCATCCTGAGCACTTAAACCCATCTTAAATCTTTTCCATCCTCTTGTCTCTCACAATGTATTTTGAAGATGTGAATTTCATGCACGTTTCAGTCTCTCAAATCCTACCTAATGAAAACCACAAACAAAATCTGTAATGCTCAAAGGCATGAAAAGGCTCAGAAGCAGCTGTCTGTGCAATAATCATCATACCAGTCATGTGCTTTATTTAACTGTTACTACACTATACTTCTATGAGATCTTTTTGGGTTTTGACTTAAAACATACAAAAACTTTATTGGTATAAATTGTTAGTTTCACAGAGGTGTGAACTGAGTCCAGTTCAGTTTAACATCTTCATTAATGATCTGGATGATGGGGCACAGTGTACTCTCAGCCAGTTTGGCGATGACACAGAACTGGGAGGAGAGGCTGATACACCACAGGGTCAAGCTGCCATCCAGAAGGACCTTGGCATGTTGGAGCAATGGGCTGACCAGAACCTCACGCAGTTCAGCAAAGGAAAGTGCAAAGTCCTGCGCCTGGGGAGGAGCAACCCCATGCACTATCTGCTGAGAGCTGCCAGGCTGGAAAGCAGCTTTGCAGGAAAGAGCCCAGGGGTCCTGGTGGAGACAGAGCTGAACAGGAGCCAGCAATGTGCCCTTGCTGCAAAGGCAGCTAACAGCATCTTGGGCTGCTTGAGGAGGGTTGTTGCCAGCAGGTCAAGGGAGGTGATCCTTCCCCTCTACTGAACACTAGTAAGGCCATACCTGGGGTGCTGCATTCAATTCTGGGTCTCCCAGTACAAGAGATATACCAAGCTGCTGGAGACAGTCCAGCAAAGGGCTGCTAAGGTGATTAAGGGACTGAAGCATCTCTTCTGTGAGGAAAGGCTGAGAAAACTGCGACAGTTTAGCCTGGAGAAGAGAAGGCTCAATGGGGGAGTTTCATCAATGCAAATAAATACCTGTAAGGAAGGCGTAAAGAAGATGGAGCCAGGTGCTTTTCAGTGGTGTCCAGTGACAAGACAAGAGGCAACGGACACAAACGGGAGATTCAATCTGAAGATCAGGAAACACTTTTTCACTGTGAGAGTGACCGAGCACTGTCATAGATTGCCCAGAGCGGTTGTGGAGTCTCCATCCTTGAAGCTGTTCAAAAGCTGCCTGGATATGGTCTTGGGCAACCAGCTGTAGGTGATCCCGCTTGAGGAGGTCGGTTGGACCAGATGACCTACAGTGATCCCTTCCAATCTCAACTGTTCTGTGATTCTGTGAAACAGTGATAGAAATAATCAGCTGTCCACACTGTTTTAACTTCTGAAAGTTCTTTCAGAGATTGCAGTTAAATAGAGTTAAACAGAGGAGCTGGGTCAACAATATCATAACTATATGAAAACTGTCCCTTGTAGTATCTGTAGTAGGTTTTCTTGCATACTAGTCCCCCTTGGTATCTCAGAATGTACTAGGAATTTTCTGTATGTCAAAACAAGACGGAAATTAAATAGGGAATTCAATCAACTGAACAAGCCTGTTTTCCTCTTAAGAATAACAGTTTAATTAATACAAGTAGTTCTAGGTCGTTTTAGCAGCAGCCAATACCGGAGGATTCATCTCATTACACGGCTATAGCTCAGCTCAGGCAAGCAAAGCTACAGCACTTGAAACCAAATGAAACAGAGGGAAAATCAGGACCCAGAGTGATTTATATATTTTGAGCTAATTTCTTCCATCTTTGCCAGAATTTGTGTAGCAATTCAGGTTCAGTATGAAAAAAAGAAAATCTAAAGGAAGGATCAGGTTAAAGTAGTGCTTGATCATTTCTTTCTGGAAAGTCATGTCATAATTTATGATTTATATAGGTAGTCTGAGCAGCATACCTGTATTAATATATGGACCTCCAAATTTTTGTCTGATATTGGCAATGAGCCCAAGGCATGGGGAAAAACAAGGTTACAAAAACTGATAGTAAAGGCTGATATCTTAGGCTACTGTAAATCATTTCCTTCTGGTTCTGTATCTCCCAGTGTATTTCTTGCTGTGAGGAGTGTATTTCATGAGCAAAAACAATTGAATCCATGCTGCACCAGATTATTTGCTTGCTTTGTCTTAAAGACAATTCTGGTAACTTTTCAGGATGATTTATGGCTGTTTCTTCTATGTTAAAATTCTTACGTTGCCTGCAGTCTGGGCTCATGAAAGAGAAAATTCACATGAAGTTCATAATTATTTCAGGCAATATACAAAACAGTTGGCCTGCTTGATTCAAATCAGTTTACATTAGAACTTGGTCAAGAACATGTCTTTGTGGAGATCTCTTCTGTTAACGTTGCCTTTTTCTTTTGTTAAAGTTATAGAAGAAAATGTGAAGTTAAGTTTGGTATCAGCTCACGTACTTGTGTTTTTTTAATTCTTAACAGCTTTTTTAATGGTATCCTCTGCATGACATATGTTACTCTTTCCATTTTGTTTTCTTTATATTTTCGTGTAGTTACAGATAGTAATCTGGTGATATGATTTTTGCTTTTTTTTTTTTAAAGAATCTGTGATTAGCCTTTAATATTGTTCAACAGGGCTTTTATGCACTTCTTGCCCATGTAAAAGACAGCACACTGTTGATTCTGAGTGTTGCCGAGTATGTGTATTTTCTTGCCATATATGTAATATTTCTTTGGTAATTTCCACTCAGGCTAAATGTCTTGATTGTGCCTCAGTTCTGGTCTCTTCACTCCGCCAAGTGCTTGCGCATGTAGCGCACGGAGATGATGATTTAGGTGACAATGTATTAGTGATGTATAGAACAGTTTTGTTGTGTTCAAGCGTTTGGTTTGCTGAGGAAGGAGACGTGGGCCTTTGGCTGCATGGTGTAAAACTGGGCACGAAAAGCTGTAGTATGATCTGCAAAGCACATGCTGTAAAGCTTTAGGAGTTGCATTGGACTCAGTGCATTACTGGAACAGTAGGACCTTACAAAGATTATGTGGAAAACGCTGTCACAGAACCCCAGCTAAGCCCGGCTCCATAGGAAGCCTAGCCCTGCCCCCTTTTCACCGAGCCGGTTTGTTATGAGGCTTTCCCACAGGCTGACTGAACGAGAGCGGCGAACAAGGAGAGCTAACTGGCTGAAACAACCTGGAGTAGGTAACAATGCTGCTAACGTCTCGTTGGCAATCTGGTTGCGTAAAATAGTTTCTCAATCATTTATTCAACATGTTCGGCATCAGAGGCCATATGCACATTTTCCTGCTCAGGCCGTGAAGGCATTCACAATTGTTTCACTTGCATGTGGAACTCATCCCAGTTCCACCATCTTACCTGCCTGCAAGTGGGGATCCGTGCAATGTAGTTTCTGGGCCTGTCTGCAACAGAGTTTCTTAAGCCCATGTTGTCGAACAGTTGCATCTCTCTCGTTGCCGACATCACTGAGAGATGCAGGGTGCACAAGGCTGGGATTAGTGCAGGCAGTTGAGCACCATTTTTTGAAAGTTGGCTGTGCTGTCCCTCCCCATCCTGCTGAAGATGTCTTTTACATCAGTTGCAGATTTTTCTGCATTCGATGATTGTGTTGCAAGTGAAGCCAACTAGACCGATTCCCTAATGTTAAGTTTGGGGGATTAACATTCTGATCTCCTATGCAAAATCCCTTTGGTACAAAAATTGATGACAAGGACAGTTAGAAATCTGTTTAAAAGGCATATGCAGAAGGGAATATGAAATTTCAGTGGGCTTTGAAAGGTAAATTATTGTTTATTTATGGGGAAAAATAAACTCTTTACACTGTAATGAAATGCAGGAAACTTCAACACAAATACCACTCAGTTTTTAAAGGAGGATCAAGTATGTGTGGAAAAAGCTTACTGGAAAAAGCAAATAAATTTGGGAGACCTGATGCAGAAAAAGCATTTGAAAGCTTTTGAATTAGTATTTCCAAAGCACAGTGTTTATCTGTACAGAAGGGAATTTGATACTACAATGTCTGATAGTTTTGATGACTTTCCTACCCTTTCAAGTAGGTTTACCTAGGAGGGAGGTGGAATACCAGGATTGATTTAGCTGACTGAATTGCTGGATTTTCTTGATACCTCACAGTTTTCTTATTAGCATGGGACTGACAGAGGTTGTTGCCTAGCGTATGATGGAGATAGTATTTACTCAGTAAGCACTACTTTTAAAAATACCATATATAAAGTTGGTTGAAAAGCAAAATATCATAGCCCCAGAGGAAAAATAACAACATTGAAAATTCATAGATAATTTGGGCTTGGAGTCTTCCATTCCATTTTGCAAGAAGTATACATGTTACATAAGCATCACAAATGCAGAATATGATCATGCATGCCATTAACTACTAATCAAGTGTTTTTTACACACGTTGTAGTGTGATTTGGTGACTTGGGGTACTGTGGTATTTGTGGTTAACTTTCTCAGCCTCAGTGAGGGTGAAATACTCAGAAGGGAGGAAGGATGGATTTGTGGTTTAAGTATGGAACTGGAAAACAGGAGATCTCTTTCTGGTTTGATGATGTATGATTTGATTTGTGGGAAAATCATTTTCTGTTCCTTAATTTCTGCTTATGTAAACAGGAGAGTTACAAAAAGTGTTGCCTATTTCTGCTGAATAGAGGACTTAATTCATTGGTATTTGTAATGTATTTTAAGACAAGAAGGAGGAAGTTAATATTAAAAGAATGGACTTGAAAGAAGTTACTCATTTAATGCCTCCCTCAAAGGAAAGTAGATTGCCCTGAAAGCAATATCTTTTACTGGTGTGATTGTGTTCAACTCATAGCTACCTGTAACAATGAAGATAAATTTTAAAGTTGTTTCTGTGTGATTTCTGTCATATCTACCATATTCTATCTGCCTAACATATCTATCAGCCTAACATATCTACCACTTGTATCTTTTCAGCTCTTTTTTTCTTCAGATTGCCCGTCCATTGCCAGGGAGTATTCCAGCAACTGGTTTTTTTCTGTTGTATTTTCCCCTCAGTAATTGTTCTAGTTGCAAAGAGTGTATTGGAAACCTGTATTTAGCCCTGCAGCTGAAGGTTTAAACAGAGAGACTGCTGGGCACAGTCCTACCCCAGGTGAAGTAAAAGTATTATTGTTCAAGAAGAACAGGTCCCACACATACAAGAAAGGTTCATTTCAGTAGAGAAAACTGTAAGTAAGCTTCATTTCATTAGGACTGCATTTCCTGTTGTTTACGTGCTTTTTTGGTTGATGTTATCTGTATTACCAGTTACATATATTGCTCATTACACTGTTTTTTTCATGGAGTTTGACACTGCACTGTATGATTTTTTTGAAAAACACAAGTCCTTTACTGAGCAGCGTATTGAACACATTGCTTGCTTGCGTTCTTGGAACTGTGTTGTGCCGGACGTCGCTCTGTCACGCTCGCCGTCCCTGAAGCAGGAGTTGTCATCACCACCCTCACCCTCCCTGCCGCAAAACTAGCAAGCCCCACTCTTCAAAGTGTTTCTTCACTCTCCGCCACTTTATCACAAAATTCAGTGTTGTGTGTGGTCAGATGTGCCTTTATCACTTACAGGGTAGAGTACAGCAATAGAATATATACTTAGGGCTTCATCCTCTGGAAATTCTAGATAATCCAGAACCTAATGGACTTTCTAGTGGCACAGGCAACTGCAAGTGTTTTAGGCTCTTCCTCTGCTCTCATCACGGAGTATCTTAACATGTTTAGGCTCTTGATTTTTGCAGAAGGGTCTCAACCTGTGCTCAATATATCAATGAGACTGAAAGTCTGAGATGAGGATCATGGCTATAGTGTGGCTTATTTGCAACAAGGTGCATAAAGATCTTTATGGGGAATGGAGAATAGTAAAAAAAGCATGGTGGGAAGAGTCACTATGCTTGCATCCTCTGTATGTGACCTTAATGCACACCCACACAGCAGTGGGGTACGGAAGACAGCTTTATACACCTTTAACTTGTTGAAAGATTTGGTTCTTTGCCAGCTCATGCAGTAACCCTTCTAGTGTCCTGGATATGAGAAACTACCTCGTTAAGTAAACTCCACTGGCATTGATAAAACATTGCCAAAATAAATGAATTAATAAGTGACTGGATGTTCAGTCCGATTGGTGGGTGTGGAAGTGCAATACGTGATGTTTCAGTGGCTGGTTAACTGCTTTTTCAGGCTGATGTTCCAAAGCAAATTGTAAAGGCAGCAGAAGTTAACCAAGAGCAGACAATCTTAACTGGAGTAGGCACCACATCTGACCAGCACACTAGTATTAAAATACAAGGATGCCAAACAGGCTGCTGAGGAAATCTTAAATACTGAGTGCAGTCTGGGGAGATTAAATGTTCTTACTATTGTTTGCGAGTGTACATGCTTTAAAGGAGTATTGTGTGCTTTAAAGTTGCTGTGTTAATAAGTGCCACTATGCAGCATTGCATGAAAGGAATTGATTTTATGACATGTCCCGTTGGACATCAGAGGGAAAGTGTCAGGTTGCCCTAGACCTTAATTCGCAGGGAAGTTCAAATGTTGCTTTTGACACCTGTCCTGAACTTGGCTGCAGTGTCATTTGTGGACACTTTTTTTCTACAAGTTGGAGAGATGCAAGCAGATGCTGTTAGCGGGAAGAAATCCCTGTGGTTATCACAAATAGGATTTCTCCCCTGTTGCCTGTAAATCTTGACAGAGAATTCATTCTGCACTGTTATCCCACATCACACATCCAAGTGAAAATAAAAGTGATCAATCGGTCAAGAGCTGGAAATCAGCTCTGTATTTCAGCAAGAACCTAATCTGGGACAGATATTCTCCTGTCTTTCCCAATTGCCACTCTGTCGTTGTCTTCACTGTTTGGCTATCAGCTTCTCATGTGAACGAAGGGAACCAGGTTTGTTCCTTAGTGCAATTTTTATATCTGTCAGTCCTCTAATGGGGTTTGCTTGTTGTCTAAGCATAGGCAATGAGCACCTTGCAGAATCCTCACCTTGTAGCTTTTACAGTTGCTTTTTCTCTGTGTCTGAAAAGTGCTGGGTTGAGGCTGTGGACAGAAGGCTGAGCGTGGGGAACGTATGGTCCTGAAAAGATGACACAAAGCTGGGGAAGGAGCATTGAAGGGGGCTTTCTGCTGCAAAATTGATCAGAAAGTGGTAAAACCACTCTGGGGAGGGGTGTAATTTTCAAAAGATCACTGGCACAATTTGTATCTTGTGTAAAAAGTTGTTACCTTTGTGTTGCATTGCTTGAATTACCTGTGAAGTGTTTTGAAGGTGGAAAACGCTCTGTGAAGAACTGCTAACTCAAATGTAAAGCCTGAAACCCTGTCTGGCATCCAAGTACTCTCTAAAGGGTTTGGCTTTGTGTTGCAGCACAACCTGGAAGATATTTGTCTTCTGCTTCTAAGCTGCAGCCGGACCCTTGTAAGAACAGCTGACGAGATTCAGCCTTGCTTTAGGCACAAATCAAAACCGATGGTGCAGCCGAGCCCAAGCGGTTGGCCCCGTCTGTGCATGGTCAGAGGGATCTCAGAGCAGCTCTGACCCGAAACTGGTGACAGGCTGTTACTGAAAGTGTCCCTCAGGAAGTCCCGAGAGCTGTAGTTGGTCGAAACAAGACAAAAATAACTGCTGTATTTTAGCATGTTAGTGCAGAGCACAGATGCAGTCGTTGCTTTTGGCAGCGGTGCCAGTGCGCGTCCCTGCGTGGGTGGTGTTCAGGCTTCCCACTTGTGGGCAGGGGCTGGGACACCTAATGTCGCACATGCCAACGTCTGAGAGCCATCAATAGGGGTGTTTGAGCCAGAAAAGACCACCTACACCTGGTAATTCTTCCAAAAAGCTTTATTCTGGGTCAAGTTTGGCTGGCAAAAGGCGGCCAGCTCTTACTCTTCTTGGCTGTAGATGGGGACTTGGCTCGCAGGGAGGAGCGGGTGCCCGTCCCACTTCACGAAGTTGGAGCCAGAAAAGCTCATAGAAACAAAGCCACCGGTGGCTTCAGACCGCGGTGCTTGCCCCTCTCGGAGGAGAGCTCCCGCGCCGGTGTCGCGGCGGGCCGGGCCCTGCGGCGGGGGCCACCAGGTGCCCTCAGCGGGGGGCGGGCGGCGCGGCCGGGG
>Ga0065711_1031950_pt1 | contig 28341 bp, 15 predicted proteins | sample Hoacrofraction12_FD_59098 | JGI IMG/M metagenome (GOLD analysis project Ga0065711, IMG submission 59098) | Hoatzin crop microbial communities from Cojedes, Venezuela - Epithelial fraction 12 v2 (version 2) | ecosystem: Host-associated > Birds > Digestive system > Esophagus > Crop | place... | reverse complement strand
ACCCCCCTGCCGAAGCAGGGTCACCTACAGCAGGCTGCACAGGACCTTGTCCAGGCGGGTCTTCAATATCTCCAGAGAAGGAGACTTGCCCTTCACTATCTCATAAACCCAGAAAAATCCTCATTTACCCTCTTACACCACTTCTCATCTTGAAAATTATTTTACTCAAGAGTTTATTGGAATTACCTTCTAGAACCAGCTCAGAATTTGCCAGGTTCAACAAATCCATGATTTAAAAAACAGACAAAAGTTGGAAAAGCTGGGCCTTTGGAACAGATTTGCCTGTACCTATTTACTGACATAATGCACTGGTGCAGCGTTCACACACCATTATCGTTGTCCAGTTAATCCTTCTGATGATCTAGCCAATTAAAATACCAAAGAATGAGGCATTGATTATCCATCCGCCACAGCTAGGACAGAAATAATCCTTCTCCAGTTCAAGAGGGTCTCGACCACTGCATTGCTTCTCCCACTACTCCTCATCATTTATGGGATGGGAAAAGCAACAGCATGGTTACTCTTAACCACTACACGTTCAGTGCTCAACCTAGGTCTTGTTGCTTCAGTACATGGAAAATCCTCAGCCTTCAGAGCAGGAAGGCTTACTTATACAGGACAGGGGTGGAATTCAGGTATAATCCATGCTTCAGCAACGCCACAATTAGTTTAGTAGAGTTTCCTTAATCAAAAACAAATATTAAAACAACAACCTAAATACCAGCTACATCAACATGGGAGCACTCAGTGGAAGATAGCAGAATGGAAATGTCCTAAGAAGAGAGGTCATGTGTATTTCATCAACAGCCTACAAAAGTTAAAAAGGTACTCTAAATCTCTTGCAAAATATGCAGCAAGACAGTACACTCTACTCCCTAAATCCATTTCTACCTACTTCTAACAATTTTATACACCACCTAAGAGAACCAAGTTTAGTATTTAGAGGTGTAACAGCTGTGGGAAGCAGAAGCATTACACTTCCAAAAATTAAAATACAGAAACAAATGCATTTATCCCTAACTATATTCTAATACCCATAAAACAGATTCAGAATACAGGGTTAAAACGGAAGAAGCACAACTTTACTTGAGCAAGGAAAGCCAGAAAAAGTGTGGGAGAAATTTAGGTGAGACACAAAGACAATTAAATCTTTGTATTAGAAAAGTGTTAACATAAACACAACATCAGTGCACAGTCAGCTTTCTGCAAAGCTTTTTTCAAATGCTTATCCAGAGGGGGCACAGATATTTCTTTAAATTATAAAAAACTGAAAGCTCTAGTGAGCATCTAACTGCTACTGTTCCATTTATCCACTCAAATGCTAGACTGGGGTGGGGAACAGCGCGAAGACTGAGAAATACAGGAAGATGGTGGTGGGGCATTCAAGTTAATCATCAGGTTTCCTTTACAGTCAATAGAAAAAGTGATATTCGTCTCATAAGCAGGACAGAATGAGTACGACCTCTTCACAGAACAGACAACCTTCTAACTCTGGCAGACAGGTCTGCCAACACTTTAGTATGTCCTTCTTTGAATTCCTTGTTAGCCCTCTTCTGCCTACCACGTGCATAACCCTGACCTTAAACAGAAAACACACCCTCCATACTATCCTTTGTCCAACGGTCAAGGCCTTCTTCTCAAATAGGCATCTCAGAATTAGAGAGCTTTGTGAAGGAGTACCTTTAAAAACAAATTATAAAAAATTTTTGGCTCAAGTAGTAAGGTGCTAACTATTGTATTAAAGACACTCCCCTTAATCTCATCATTAGCATTCTTACAGATATCCCAAAAATCAAGTTTTCAGGAACAAAAAGTGTAAGCATTCACATCTGAAAGAACACTACGAAATTTTCCTTGCTTGTATTTTTGGACACAAGCCAGATCTGTCACAGACTGAAGTACTAAGCTTGTCAGTCTTCCAGGTATATCACATATTTCAGCTTCACCTCAAACAACTGCACTCTTTGCCTCTTAACTGAGGGAGACGTTTATGGTGATTTTAGTTTTCATCAAAACTGTCTGCATCACAATGTGATATATCTGAAGTTAGACCAAAATCCTAACATTATGCCCTAAAATAAATGAATCTTACCATGATAAACTGACCATGGCATTTAGCTAAGGTGTCATATACATTTGTTTAGCACTGTGATTAGCAATTCCAACTACGCAAAATAATCACAAAGAACAAAATAAAAAGCACCACAAGAACTTCTCCCATGCTCTTGGGATGTTATGATTTAAGACATTCTCGTAACTTGAAAACAGGAACATAATATTTTATTTTCTCAAATTAATAAAAAAAGCAAAATATACCCTTATTTTTAAAAAGCCCTCAATTTTCATTCTGCAAGTGAAACAACTCTCATGTTCTGGGCCATTTGCTACTGTTCATATTTAGAAGCACAATGCAAAACATCCTGCATATTGCCAGCAGATGGCATCAGCGAGAAAGTAAATAAGCAACACATGAGCTCAGACAGTTTTACAAAAACTCAGTCCCTACAAGCTTATAGTTAACCTGTATTAAGGGAATCAACTATGAACCATCCTAAGTAACCATCAGTTCTTTAAAAAGTCCGGTATTACCTGCCCAATTCCTTTTAAATATTGTTTTGTTTCCACCATGTAATAATATATATATATGTACAAAAAATGATGGTTTGACTAACCCCCAAAACACAATCAGTCCTTAGAATTTGGGGCCATCAACCACTTCTATAAAAATGTAGGTATTCAAACGGAAAAGAGAATCTCACTAAAACCAAAATGTTCAAAGGCAGGTGGCTATCCAAGCTTTAGGCTACAAAAGCTTAGCTAATAGTACTTCCTGAAAACATTTGTCAAAACTCCAAATGAAGCCTCTTGCTTGCAAGCATACTTCAGGAGCATTAACCTGCCATACACCAGTTTGACAGGTCTGGTTTTCAAGGAGTTCAGGTTTATTTTCCCTCTGCACCAGCACACCTGAGCAGTACTTGGCTGAAGGTCAGTTCAAATAAAGGAATGTAATGTATTTTGTATGAAAAACAGTATTTTCTATTTCAAGACACTTCATCTAACCAAACACATCTGATGGGCCTCACTATCTAGTCAACAAAGAACCGAGCACTACTTCTCTACCATAGAGTGGGTTATGCTACCTTAAGTATCTCATAGAAGGCCCTACAACAGTAAGCTGGCTGGACACTGTCTGTAGCAACTGGCAAGCTTCCCATTGCCCCAAAACACTTCGGGGGCGGGGGGGGAACCCACACCCAAACAAAAACCTGTTTCAACAACACTAATTGTGGGTAGGTTTTCATTTATTTAAGACTACCACAATGTTCATAATCTTTTGTCCTGGATATTGAACTCCATATAATGATCCATATACTGTGGCTGCTGGATTCACTATACAAGTCTTCTCTCCAAAAAACACACAGATAGCAAAAACAGGAGAGCAGTACCATCCATGGCATTTCCTAATGTGTAGCTTATACTCATGCTCTTAAGCTAGACTAACACTCTCACTTCAGGATGCACATTTGGAACCTTTCAAAATGGCTGCTGGCTCTGCCTACTGTTACAAGCCAGCGGTGTGTCCAGGTGGCCAAGAAGGCCAACGGCATCCTGGCTTGTATCAGCAATAGTGTGGCCAGCAGGAGCAGGGAGATGATCGTGCTGCTGTACTTGGCACTGGTGAGGTTGCACCTCGAGTACTGTGTTCAGTTTTGGGCCCCTCACTACAAGAAGGACACCGAGGTGCTGGAGCGTGTCCAGAGAAGGGCAGCGAGGCTGGTGAAGGGTCTAGAGAACAAGTCTTACGAGGAGCAGCTAAGGGAACTGGGGTTGTTTAGCCGGGAGAAGAGGAGGTTGAGGGGAGAACCTTATCACTCTCTACAACAGCCTGAACGGAGGTTGTAGTGAGGCAGGTGTTGGTCTCTTCTCCCAGGTAACTCGCTACAGGACAAGAGGCGATGGCCTCAAGTTGCATCAGGAGAGGCTCAGATTGGCTATTAGGTCAAATTTCTTTACTGAAAGAGTGGCCAGGCATTGGAACAGGCTGCCCAGGGAGGTGGTGGAGTCACCATCCCTGGAGGTGTTCAAAAAATGTGCAGACGTGGCACTTTAGGACACAGTTTAGTAGGCATGGTGGTGTTGGGTCAACGGTTGGACTTGATGATCTTAAGAGGTCTTTTCCAACCTGAATGATTCTCTGATGCTGTAAGGTCTTTAACAGTAAGAAGTCACACATTCATCTTTCGTAAGCCTTTTACAAATAAAGGCAAAATCTGTATGTGTTCTGACTACTATGGCATTACGAAGATCAATCCACCACTGCAGAGCTCACTTAGTCTGTTGTGTTACTTGTACCTATTTCAATCAATTTTTAAGATGTTCACACCTTATAATAAGAATTATTTTCCACATAGCTATTTGCTACAATTATTAAAATAATATGTGAAACTATGTAATCACATAAACTATCCACCTTTTTAACAGGCTTATCTCTTAGTTTGAAGCATAAGAAAAGCTCTCTCGGCACGAATAGACTGCACTAAACCAAGATCTTTCTTGTGCTCCTTCTCCCACATAATCGAGTTTGCCATTCCCTCATTCCAGTGTTTGCTCATGTTTCAACAACTGATGAAGCAATAGCAGACCTGCCAGTCACAGTGACAAAATTCCAACTCCTCCCTCTCGGGAAAACCGCAGAACTTGCTCAGAGACAATAGATGATCACTATCAATACAATCTCTATCCAACATGCTACACTCTGGAAGAAAAAGTACAAAAAACATGTAGATCCCATAGATGGCGACAAAAAAGGTTTACAACTGTACGCTGGCAGGTTCAGGACACACCTTTGTGTCACACTTCTTTAGACATGGTTTTTAAATCAGCATAAGTTCATCACGTAACTACACATTTTTCAGTATAAGTACAGCAGGGATGACATGAATTAACCTAACTGGTAAGAGTCACTTCACATATGAAGAACAGCAGTTCCTAACTGGGTCGCCATGCCACAGTATCAAGCAGATAACTCACTGTGAACTCTCTCTTGTTTATACTGACAACTATATTTATTTATTTTAATTTCAGCATGGCATGCTGTGTCTGCAAGGAGTGTCAGCAACCTCGGGAATCATGACCTTGTCTAAACACAAAAGAAAACCACAGGAAAATATAATTAAGAGTTATGAACAGGTCACTGAAGTTAAAAAATTTCCTGCAGCAAAGAAACCAGTGTTCACGATACCAGAGATCAACAAAACTACTTTAAAAATCTCATGTGACAAAAAGCTTAAAACTGCAAATTCTGGGGTTTTCTTCAGATAAATGGCGTGAGTTTAGAATAGCCTCATCTGTAACTGAAAGCACAGGAGAGAAACATCCCATTAAAAAGCTGTTCAAGAGTTTTGCTCACAGTGCATAACACTTCTTTCAAATCTTGGAATGAAAGCCATTTGCTTCTTAAACGAAATAGTATTACTTCGCACACACTCCCTCAAGCAAAGACTGTGTAAGGCTTTCAAATCAAGGACCACTTTATGAAGTTTATTTTTGGTTTATGAAAGATTTCAAGCATGTATGCAAAGTAAGTCTAATCCATTGTTTCAATATCTAACAAGCAAATGTATTTTTGTGGCAATGAAAGATAGGGAAAGTCATTTAGTGTTATTACAGAAAGGCTCAGAGGAAGGCAAAGAGTAACAGCATCTCAAGTGGTTAAAAAAACCCAACCAACAAGCAAATTATTAATATAAACAATGAAATTTACGTTTCTTGTTAGATCTAAGAAATAAACTGGGTTTTTCCCCCTCCCCATGTATATGCAAAGTATACATGATTCACTGTAGCTTACACAAACTCTCTTGATCTAACATCACCTTCACCATCTTTTGACACCCATCTCTTCCCAAAAAACTCACCTGTCATATATTCTACTAATGCAACAGCAACAGAGAGAGAGAAAAAAAATCCAGCTACTTTTCTGAAATATATAGAGCTCAATAGGATGATGTACCTATGCATACTGGTAGAAGTTGTAACACCACCTTCATCTTCTACCTCTCAAAGAACTAAGTTTTCCAAAATGCTGTTTCTCCTCTCACAACATTAGACAGACAGGTTGATACTACACACATAGAAAGATGATCGTTTGACAGGAAAAATCTCCAGTTGGAGATCAACAATACCTAAACTCTAGCCAACTCAGTTTCAGACACCAGTAGAGGGGAGGGGGAAAAAAAACAAACAACAAAACCCCACACAAAAAACCTACACCACCAAAAAGAAACCCCCACAAAAAATTCTTGTCCCCCTCCCCAAAACAAACAGAAAAACCCAGAACACTCCCACCCCGAAAAAAGGACCAAAACAAATAAAACCTCATAAACCCCAGACATTCACTAGGCTTATTTCATGCAAAGGAACAGTTTCCTGAATTCAGGATTTCATTGGCTCTTAGTAATACTTCATACAAATTTATCCACAGTTACTAACTGAAATGATTGATTGGTAAGTGAATTTCTAATAGCTTTTCACTATAAAATAACTTTGTGAAGACATGGTGTGAGACTACTAAGATAGGCCTTCAACTTCCAAAACTAAAGGCACCCTTGTCTAATTACTACCACTTTCTTGTAATTTACCACACCAAATGAATTTACCTTTCTAACATGGGAAATCAAAAATATTTTACATGTAGTTAAAAGGAAACTGAAACAGTAAAGTATTTTAAGTATGAAAAGCAAACCAGGCAACATCTGTATTTCTCAGTCTGATAAGCAAGAAAAATATGATTCTGTAGAACAGTTTAGCTCCTCTCCTTTGCTCTCCCTGAAGAGGAAGAAACTGTACTAAGAATGGGAGTTATTAAATTTACGTAACTAAAGATTCAATAAAACTAAGGAGACTCCCAAGTCCTCTCCAACTGTATTCAAAAATACTCACTAGGGAAAAAATAAAAATAATAAAAGGTAAGAAAACTTACAAATTATGGTCACATACTTACTCTGAGCCTGCAGCCATTTCCAAATAAGTATCTGTTGTGTCAACCCCCAATGGGATCACTATGCTCATGACGTTCGTTTCTGATAAATTCGATTACTACGGAGTCCTATGCATTGGTATCCAAAACACTGGGGCATGCCAGCCACAGTGCTCATTGCAAACATCTAAGTGCATCCACAAACCCTGTTAAACAAACAAACAAAAAGCAGAAGACTGAGTCAGATCATTTTAAAATCAGGCAATTTTACATCCTGTATTGGGGGTGAGGGAGGGGGGGAAAATCACTTTCATCTGTCACAATGTTTTATTTTACACAAGCAAAAGGAAAAGAGAACACCTAATCATCCTTAAAAGCTGCTAACTTCAAATACACTTCTTTTAAGAGCGAGATGATCTTAGAGGCCTGAACTTAAAAATATTACAAACTGACAAAAATATTCTCGTTTGAATTAGCGATGAAAAACAAAAATCATTTATCACGTTCAGTGAGCTGACAAATATTCACTTTACGGCAAACTTACTGAATGTCAAGTACGTATGCTTATTGCTCTATACTGTCAGAGCCCAGTTGCTGTAATTTTCAATAGAAACCCGGTTACAGAATTTTTCAACTATTTCTCAGAGAGCATTGTTTGTGTTGCAGTAGTAGCTGTTAATTGTAGAGCAAAACTACAACCCGCTTGACTCACACAAGTCAACAACAATCCCACCCGTGTGCCAGCTATTACTAGTCTCCCACTCCTCTCACCGCGTAGGGCAGAACACCCAACCAAGTACAGGAGAGAAGATGTACACAGTACCTCGGCCGTCTCCATTCGCAGACTAGTGAACTAATGCATTTTGACAGCCTAAAGACAAGGCTTTCCATGAGTGACCACGTAATTGGAGGAAAATGCCCACATCTTCAATATTTGCAAAATGAATAATTGCAAACTCCTTCCAAGATGTCGACACTGCAAGAATATAGACCACTCCGCAATGAAGCATATGCAGTGCCTAATAAATACACTCCTCCCACCTGTCAAAGCATAGTATCTTAGTTGAAGTCTACAAAAGCCCAACGGTTTTGAGATCAACATTTTTTAGCACACTCATCTTTGCCAAACACTAGATTGCCAACAAAAAACTAAACAAGCCTCCAGTGAAAAATGGGGTACTTATAAAAAGACTTCAGAAAAGCACTGTGGACTTCAATCAGAATTTGGTCCTTTTATTGATAAAGTTTGTATTTTCACGATGAAGAAGTGCTATCTACAGGGCATCTCTAAGGTATGAACTGGCATGTAGCCTTCATCTAACTTCTTAAATTTTATTTCACTACTGAAGTCTGGCAATTAACATCAAACATCTTGGCATGCTCTTAAGTGCCTAAACATTCCACAGTTCATTCTCCCTCTAAACAGAAGTTGTGTTTTGGTCCTGCCACGATCCACCAATGAACTGGAAAGCAATCAAGCCAACTAGCTGTTGGGGTATCTTGCTTTCCTCACTTAAACATGAAGCATTTTCTTATCAAATGCCACAAACGTCAACCTATATCACTAGCCATACATAAAATTAAGGAAATAACATAACATTTTCAAGAATAAGCAGCAAGAAAACCCCACTAAACCAATAGCAGGTGTAGAATATTTTTAATAGTAGGCATAAAAGAAACCCCAAGCCCCTCTTACAGTTTGAGTGAGCGCTCATTCTGCCACCATACAGTTTACTCTGCTCACAGGGCAGAACCTTGAATGGCCTCATCTACAACTTACACGAAACATCAGCTTACTACTTAGTTCTCTTCTTCTGAAGTAGTAACAAATTTACATCAATTCCTACCCAATAACTGAAACAAAACCATCAACTTTTTTAGTCCAGGTAAATCGGCTATCACAAGTTAAGGGCTGTTCCAGTACCAACTGTACAGTTTCACCCATGCCAATAAATCATTAGCATAATAGAGATTTTATTTTATGCTTGTACTTAGGTAATTCTGAAAAACAGTTTTAGTGTGTTTCAAAATAGGTCTGAACGACATACTGGACACCACTGCCTGGGATCAAGATCCTCACTTAGCCAGACTTTTCTCACACTTAAAATTGCTTTTGGTGGTGGTGTGGTTTTTCTTAATCGAATTTTCTTTAAACGCTTCTGACCATGTAGAGCAACAACTGGAAGTTAATGTAGGCAAAAATGCCCAGGAAACTGATGGAAGTGAAGAACCTACCTTAGACAGCTTCCTCAGGGGCTATGACATCTGCAAACTTACATAAAACAACTGAGGTTACCCAATCATGCCATATTCAAGTGACCTTCACTGTCAACACAGAAAGAAGAGATGTTGTTACCAAATCTGAGAATCAAGCAAAATTTTAGGCCTTTTCTTTTTTAAAAGTAATGCAGAAAAAGAAGAGCTATGTATATATTTTTAGACCTCTGTATAGATAGAAAATTAATTGCTAATGCATGGCCCAGTTAATGCCATCGTCTCTGACCAAGCAAATACCTCGCCACTCTTGTAAGAAAAAAGGGAGAGGGACAGAGCCAAGACAAACATCTTACCCTACTGCAAGCTACTGAAATACATCTTTAAGACTTAGCCAGAATTCACTCAAGAGCTGTACGCAACTAATCTACACTGAACAAAAAATCAGAGACTTGAGGAACTCAAATTTATTTTGCCAAACAGCATTAAACAGAAATTGTTTCATCTAAAAGGAAGCAGAGCATGATTGTAACACTAACTTGTTACTTTTTACCACCCTAAGATTTCAGGTCTTCACCACACACACACGTGCACAAAACGCTCCAATGCTTTTCCTCTGCCTAAACTGAAGTACACAAGAACAGAGGCAGTCACCAGCTCACAATACCTACACAGACAAGTTAATTCAAACAAACATAGCTCATTATTTATAAGTAGGTCTTCGCAACAAATTCCTGTAAAGGGGGTGGGGGGAGGACCCAGAATAAATCTGTTACACTATGTTAACTTAGCAGAACTGTGACCTTATAGGCCATCCAATGACGAACACCACAGTGATGTCAGATTTAGGATGAAGGAAAATATTAACTGTCATGTCAGAATCAGAAGCATTGTCATGACACAGTAAAATATTCCCAGTATTTTTATTGGATTATACTACAAAGATTGGAAAGTTCAGAACAGAAAATAATGTAATCACTGGGAACCGACTGCTTATCCTCTGAAGCTTGATCTTATAAATGAGTTGTAAAATACTACCATAATATGATGCCTTCAAATTTCTGCAAGTACCCATCTATTTCAAGTCATTATTCTTTCATAACTCTGACAATCTTTCACCCATGGCCTTCTAGCAAACTGTTTTCATAGGTGCATTTCATTTCAGTAACTGGCCAGGAGGAGTTTAAAGAAGGGTGCTAGAGAAGCAGTCTTCCTACAGTCCAAGGAGACTATACACAATCTACTGTTTAAGAAAGTCTTTCTTCAAGCAGTACATGAATTTGAAAATTAGAGAGACCACACTGGTTTGTCCAGTTAATTTCAGGGTCACTTACTTAAAAGGCACTATATAAAATCTGCTGGTCCAAAGGTTCAATAATCAGCTCTTTATTCGCCAAAGTAGCTCATCTACCTTACCTTAATCTCAACAGTAGAGGACCTCCAATTTTGCTAGGGCCTACTCTATTCTTTTAGTGATAAGCTTTAAAAGAACTTCTGCAATTTCTTAGATTAATCAAATTTTCTTCATTATCACCCTATCAGCACAGTTTTAATACGTGAAAACACATTGATTATCTGAAGAAATGCTGTTTTTATTTAATTGCAGTTTAGAAGTTTATCTTGCCCTAATAATACGATTTTCATTGTAAAAAGCACAAACTTTTTTGTTCAATCTGGTTAAAACATTTATCCTGCATAAGATCAACCTCCTGCAAGAAACTTCTCGCACTTAACCATTCAGTCACATTGGTTTACATATTCAATGGCAGTTCCTTTTCTCTCTAGAGAACACACAGGAGCTTTTTGACGCGAGAGTCGTATTAAACCTCAAATATTTGAAGCCTCAACATACACTTTGTTTATGATACCAAAACCATTCTTTTTAAATGAACTGTGCTCTAACAGAAGTATAACAGCACAATACATTCCAAATTATTCATCTATGTGGCTTTGTACAAAGAACACCATTTATGCATTAAACAACAGAAAATAAGTTACATATTCTCCCTGAGGTATTCCACTTACACAATATTATTCTGTGGTCTAACAAAGACCACATGTTTCCTTTCTGCCATGTCCTTCTAAGATCAACTGTGTGACAGCAGGGAAAAAAAAAAAAATTTCACTGGCAAAAGGAGGAGGGAAAAAGCCAAATACAGAGGGCTCAACTCTTGAATCAGAAGGTAAATGGGTAATCTCCTCAAATTACATCAGTATTTCCTAACCTAATCCTACAGGATCCAAACATTCAAAATGAAATCCAGTTGCCAGAATCTGATGTTGGCAGAAAGAACTCCAGGGCTACTGCATTAGCATGTCTTTTCTTCCCTCCTTCCACTTACTTCTTCTAAGACCATCAAAAGCTATACAGAACAGTTTCAGGAAACAAGCAGATGACAGATCACCTAGACAGAAAGCACACTTGGAAAATAAGAACCTGAAGTCTAGCCAAACTGTCCAGATGACTCCAACAAGGTTTCATAATCCCAACTATCAATCATCCTCTAAGTGTCCAGAGGCCAGACAAATTATTCCGTGGTATTTTCTATGCAAGTTTGTTTCTTTGCTTTGCTTTTTTCTAAGGAGATAAGCAAAATATTTTTTTAAAAACATTTAAATACTTTTACTTGCATTGTCTTTTATAGATTCAGGAACTGAGTACCCAGTACTTGCAGTCAAACAGAATCTGATCAGAGACCTCTGACTTACCTTTATTTTTATTAATAACAAAGCATATTTTTCAAGCCAGTAGAAACTAACAGTACTTACTGTATTGGGAAAGATACAACTCACACTGTCATACAGTACGCTGGTAGCTCACCTCTGCAAGGCATTTAACCCTTTTTAAGCAGGGAGAGGGAAGAGGAAATAGTACTAAGAAGCCTGCTAAAACCAATGCTGTATGTGTAAGAATACTAAAGCTCTCATCTCGGTGCACAAATGCAAAAATTTTCATAAAAATCAAAGATAAGAGGTGGCAGCAACACCAGTAACAACTTTTTGCCCTAATGATAAAAAAAATTCTAAAAATAAATTAATATATCACAATAACAACATATACCTATTACAACAAGGCGGGCATTTTTCATTTGTTCAGGGTTTTTTTATAATCCACATTTACCCCCAAGGCTACAAAAACCAAAGAGGGAAAAAAAATAATGAAATCTGTTTTTATGATTCTTCTTTGTACATCTGACAGCTTTTTTACACAAATGCCATTGTTCCTCGTCTTTCCTTCCCCATAAATAAATTTCTAGATTCTATTGACACGTGAGAGATACTAAAGAAAAAAGCATTTAAAAGTCAGGGTGAAAAAATCCACCATAAAAGTTAGGAATAGAATCCAAAGCAAGGTGCAATACGACGTGTTTTTTTCTAATTTACAAAGGGACCTCAGTGAAATAATGAATTAAGTTTACGATTATTTCTTAGCTCAAATCTAAGAATCCTCCACATACACAAAAGACAACACTAATTAGTAAGTTGATCGCTAATCAGTTAAAATTTCTCACATCAGTAGGGATTACAAAAACATCAAGTCTTTTTGTTCCTGTTTTTATGACTTCAATATACACTTGAGTTCTTCAATAATTTTTCTAGCAATTGCCTCTACCAGTCACCACCCATCAGCAATTAGAAGACAAAAGTGACATAGTTTAGATGTTTCAAGACTTTGTGATTTCATCACAGAATGCCTCTACACAGGGAATAACCAGGGCCTCCCTAGATGCAGAGCAGAAGTTTAAGGAAGAAAAATCTAATTAGGCTGAGTATTTCATGTGAGGAAACAGTGCTGGTTTAAGCTAAATAATTATTTAGATTTTATAATGATGCATGCAACTTTACCTCAAAGTCCTTAACTAACGTCACTGCAGAAAGACTAATATACTAACCAGATTACCATCTCTATATCCTGTGTCTGCTCTGCATCTTCACATGGTCTATATATATATAAAACATATGTAACTAGAGGGAAAACATTAATCAAAACCTTCTAAACTATCTACATATGCCAACTGTCTTTCCTTCAAAATTATAACTACATATTACAAAATATGTAAGAGGTGAAACTGATAATTTACCCATTTTCAGTAACTTCAGTAACTGGAACTTCTGAGAATAATTATCACTCCTGAACATCTGAAAAGTTACAGCCTGTGTTTCCCAACTTACAGAGAAATGGGATTTCACCCCACGTTTAAGCAGAGCTTATTTCCCCTGAGCACAAGTACAGAAGACACTTTCTTTTGCTAAACGGAGAGTACTGGTAAACCCACTGCCTCATATCCTTTAACTATAGGCAAAAAATTATCAACAATATCCTAGAGCAGCGTTTAAGTATCAGAACACACACAGTATACATAAAGATTCATTTTTAAGGGATGTTTACAAATCTAAGGGAATTAACTTGAAGCTTAATGGACAAACAGATGAAATTGCTGAAACAATGCCATCGGTACAGTCAATTTTCCACTCGTGCATGGACCAAGGAAAAAGACGAACGGCAGAGAAGAGTTATCTGCCTTATGATTCAGACATAAAATACACAAACTAGTTGCATAACAGTTTTGAGTCAAGCAAGACCTTTCAGTTCAACCAGCACAAGATACTAATGCGGCTGTAACTTCAAGTCAATTTGAATGTAAAAGCAATCTACCTGTATTCATACAGCACTAAGCCCAAACCAAAACTATAACTTCCATTTGCTCCCAACAGAAAAATCATGCTGTTGTGGGTCCATATTGGGTCGACAGAGTCACACAGGATCACTCTGACACTAACTACTGTTTCCCATCTCAACAGGGTCTTTCGCACAAGATGCAAAGCTTTCCAGGATTATACTACTGCTTTTTCAGACCTCTGCTGACTCCTACTGACTTTGGTGTAAGTTGTTTATACAACTCATCTCAGGTAACAGAGACAGATGACCACAAGAAATCCACAACAACAGACCTAAGAAAACTTGATACACCTATGCCTTAGCACAATCTATACAGGAGAAATTTCTAAGTAAAAATGAATCTATCAATATAGTGTGTCGCAGTCCACAAATCCACTGTGAAAACTACTGTCCTAAACTGTCAAGAGACAATAAAATCAGGATTCCTACTTGGCTTCCATGCCTACAATCTTTTTTTTTTAACTTTATAATTATTTTTTTTTTTAATTATGGGAGGGGGTTTACAGGAAGAAGAGAACAGAACATGAAGAAGATATTACTAAAAAACAATAGTCTGTTTTTCTAAACTTCTGCTTTCTAGTACTGCTCTGAGCACTGGCATCTTCTCTAGACAATAGTTATTGGGAAAACTAGTGATAGAAACTGACATTTTAACGGTATACTACAGACATCCTTCAAACAGTGTACTACTTAGTGTGTGTATATACACGTGTATGTACGTATCTACACACATAGCAACCTGGAAAAATATATGCAGCATACATATACACACCATAAATACACATATCAAAGTCATCTGAATATTTATTTATTGCTAGCTGTTTCTAAGAAAATAACACATCTTTAATCAGACCCAGAAGCAGAATACGTGAGTAAATGACCAATCTTACCCACAATGAAGTTCTTTCTCTGTCTCCCCCTACACACTCCACCACTGTACGGATTTTGCTAAGAGATTAGGAGGGATAGCCAACTTCCAAATGTTACACCACTGCAGTTGCAGTATGATGTACACAGGCTTAGAAACAACTGAGTCCAAATTCAGACCTTTGCTACTGGTTGTTGCTCTCGATGGTAACCTAACAGATAAATTAGCAGTCTACTTCCAATATGCGTTGAGACAAAAAGGGGTTGTAAGTAAAAATAAGACACGGGAGGTACACGCAAATACAATACAAAAATTAGGACCCATTAATGACCAACTCCTGCAAATCACATAGAAGAAACAATTTGTTCTAAAATAAATCTGGTTTCCTATGTATTTGTAGTTTGTGTCCAAACATTCCCACTGACCGAAGGTTCTCTGTATCACTCTCGTATCCATCTCCTCCTCCCCATCTTCCTCATTACAACATTAACTGGTCCTGGCCTCAGTTACAAGCCCCTCAGAAATCTCCTATGCCATCCACACTGACCTACGCGTTGTCAGTAGTCAGGTCCACCTCACCTCCTCCTCACATGTCCTGTCAGTCACCCAAAAAAACCCCAAAACCTCATCACCACCCCCAAAAAAACCCCACCTGCTATGGCTGGCTTGGAGTTACACACATGACAGCTGTCAGCACAAAGAATAGATAATTGCTAAAATCACAGAACGGTTTGGGTTGGAAGGGACCTTACAGATAGCCTAGTTCCAGCCCCCCTGCCATGGGCAGGGACACCTTCCACTAGACCAGGTTGCTCAAAGCCCCACCCAACCTGGCCTTGAACACTTCCAGGGAGGGGGCAACCACAGATTCTCTGGGCAACCTGTGCCACTGCCTCACCACCCCCAGAGAAAAGAATTTATTCCTTAAATCTAATCTAAACCTTCGCTCTTTCAGCCTGAAGCCGTTACCCCTTGTCCTATCACTACATGCTCTTGTAATGATGCTTCCTCTCCCTGCTTCTCTCAGGACACTGCTCATAGCTGCTGCCTCTTTCCATCAAGCTTCAGAGATGTCACGGGTAGAGCTAAGTTATTGGTTGTACTGACAGAGACCTAGTGATCATGAGACCAACTTAAGAAACATGACTATTACAGTCAAACTACTAAAGGATACAGCTCCTCCTCCTACTTTGCTTCGAATCCAGTGCCAATATAGAGTAATAAAAAGCACGGTGAAGTAAAGACTTCATTAGCATACTTACAAACATCCTAATACAATAAATACAGGATTTTACATTGAAAGACCTCAGTCACATTTGGAATGACAGCCAAACTTCAGAAAATGGTCTTGAGTTTGGGATGTAGAAGAAAGAAGGAAAAAACCCCTACCTCCTCCATGATATTAAAGATTCATGCATAAAAAACTTGAGTTTCCATCATGTAAGTATCAGTTCTTCAGTACGCAGGTCACTACATGCATCACACCAACTCTACAGTTGGTGGAAAGCTGCCCTTTAAGTACAAACCTAGAATCAGTCTGACAGTTACCAAGCTTCTGGCATACAGGAGAGCTAGTTTCCACTGGCTGTAGGCTACCTCCCCCTTACTATCTGGTCCAAGAGTGCTGCTCTTGTGTACTCCTGAAGAAGTGATGGAAAGCGATCTCTCTTCCTCAAATATTTATGTCAGTCCATTAAAACACAGAATAGTTCCCCTTACCTCTTCTCTCTCTTCACTCCTCCTTTTCTTCTCTCAGTGGAAGTTAGACAAAATATGGGACTAGGAAGAGAAAAAGAATGAGTGGTAGAAGGAAAATAAAGGTAAATGTAGTTTATAGAAAGAGTAAGAATTAGTTTATTGAACAGAAAATCTGTCAAAGAAGCAGTAAGCAGAGGTATACAGAAAAATACCATGCTTACAGATTTTAGTTTTTATATTTCCAGAAACCAACCCCCAAAATTGAAAATTAACTTCCAATCACTTGATATCTCCAAGTTTACTAAATGCCTGCCATACTTCTTAAAATAAACCACACACAAAAAGGCCTATCCATTCAAAATTTAGCAATTACTTGAGCTGGAGAGTCAAGGAATTGTACAACACAAATACAGCATATGAAGACAGGTAAGAGAAAAAAATACTTTGACAGCAATATTGCTTATTGCTTGGAGAAGTACATATTAGCTCTCTAACATTATTTGTGTTCTTAATCTTTGAATTTTTATTTAAAGGAATTCTACATCTCTCTCTGACGTAGTATAACACACTAAAGTACTTTCCCAGTAAAAGGATCTTGGCCATAAGTCATTCTTTGTATCAGCTGTTTTACTGCAAACATTTTTCTCCATCTACCACAAAGTGGTAAATAACTGTTCACTAAAATGACACAAAATGCCCATATGTGACTCACCAGTTATTCTCCAAGAAAACATTATTTACACCTGTTACCTTATTATTCTTGACAAACATTTCAAAATATAAAATGTTTCTGTAAGTACACACAGCCTCCATTCTGTAAGAATACTCTGTAAGTGGTGTCTGCAACTCTAAGGCCCAAGTATATTTATTTTTTATTAAATGTGTCGGTATACCTCAGTCACTGGAAGGTCTAAACTCTAAGGCGCAATATTCCTCCCAAGAGTAGTACAGCTTTTTTGGAGGGAGAAAATATGTGGCTACAAATACCTATTGGTATCGCTTTCAACAATCTAGATATTTTGCTGAATTCATGACACTAAGTAAAATAAGTCATTTACTTTTTCTATGCTGCTTAGTAAGACTTGGGATTCTACTGTAATTACTGCACAATTACCTACTACAGATACCTACTACACAAGCAGTAAATTCTTCTGACTTATTTGAAGCCAATTTCTATTTTTACATATTCTCACTCAGGTAGATTCCAAAAAACCTAACTCCCCTGTCTTATCAGTGGCATTTGACTTATATGAATAGTACAAGTGCTTCTACTTATACTTGTGGAAGCATTCATAGACATTCACCTAGTTGTTACACTTTTGGCTAGGAATCTAAACACAAGCAAGTCAGAAAGTTGCACTCTTTCAAACAGAAACTTAATTCTTCCTAGCAGTCAGAACTCCTGATGTATTTTTAACCATGGTTCAACCTGGACTATGCTTCTTGGTAACAACCTGGCAATACTTCAATGGTCTTCACTAAGATTTTGGGGGCAAGAGGGCAAGACAGGGCGAGGGAACAGATAGAGGGACTATGTCATGTTCAAGAACAGTCCAAAAAACACAGAAGTTTAAGATCAAAAGATCTTTCCTACTTTCAAGCAAACAAAAATCATTTCATTTTCAGTTATCTTACAAAACTGTATTGACTGATTTGTGTTAAGATATTTAGGTTCCATGCATTTGTAAGTTTATACCTTTGTGTTTTCAAAGGAGATATCAGTATGCATTTTCAATTGTAGTAACAAACGTATGAAATATGTCACCTTAGAAAAACACAATAAAGAAATTCTGCCCAGCAGTGGAAGCACAAAACACAGCTTTTAACTTTCAATACTACCGCCATACAGAAGGGGGAAAATAAAGAGTGTGTCTTTATTTCTTCCAGTACAGATGATGTGACTGGAAAGTAAGAGACAGTAGAGAACGAACATAAAAAACCACTACGTCATTCATAAGAAACCTGCATAATGATATTAAAGAGTAAGACACCCATCAAGTGTTTCTACCCTAAGCAAAAAAGGAGCAATTATCTGTACTACTTGAAGTATCTGAAGGAGGAATCTTATCCTTATAACCAGTAAAATAACTACTGTATTTTATATCCATTACATATAAAAGTATTCATGCTTCTTTCAGAGTTCTAGAACAATAGGTTTGGAAATCAAATGAGAGGTGTAATCTCTCTATACCTTCCTCAAAAGCAGTCAGTAAGTTGCTCTAATACTCAGGTCTTCATCTTCAGTTTAAGTAGAATCTACTAAAAAAATTCCTCATTGGAAAAGTTTCTTTAAACCAACAGTTAAGACAGGATTAACTGTCTAGACTTGGAGTATCATCTGCCTTGTGATATGGTTTTAAACGCAGCCCCATTATAACCACACTAATTAGGAGTTAGCTCCTTTTATCTAACTCAAGGCAACTTAAGAACATCACTCACTGCTAAAGTCATCTTTAGACCTAGTCAGGTTAGTAGATTTAGAGAGTAATAAAACACCGAACCAACTTAAACATTCACCGCTCCTCTAGGTAAAAGACTCTAACTTATCATCCTCTATACATTTTAAATTCTCACTTTGTAAATATAGGATATTAATTTCATCGCTTTCTATGACTGGTGAAATAACCAACAATGGACAATAGATTATAGGTCCTCCTTCTTAAGCTGCAATATATAGTGCAATAATGTCATTAAAATCTAGTCTTATCATCTTGTCTTTGAACTTGATGGCAATTTGGTTTTGAGATAAAGATATAAAAGTGAATGATTACCTAGACTATGATGGCATAACACAATAAAAAACCACAACTACTTAAGAGAATAAAATCAAAAGCTTCTCTTAACCCGAGCCTGTACTACGACATTTTAATATCTGCATCTACTGAAAATGTGAACTTCAAACAAAATTCTAAAACTAAGATCAATACTATTTTGGCATTCCCACAGTTAGCCTGATTTCCAAAACTGCTGGTCCCTTGCAAGTCTCACCTAAGTCTTATGACATTGCATCTCCACCTAAGCAGCGTATGAACTATCACATGAAAGGAGACATAGCTCTCTTTCAATAAAGTATGCAAAACTAACAAACACACTTTACTTGCACAGGACATAGTATGTGTGCTACGTCGATACAGTCTTCATTTGTACTTTTAAAACACATAACTCGAGTGGACACTGATTTACCAAATATACTAATTTTTTTTTTAAAACAAGATAAGAAATAACTTGTCAGGCACATGAAAAAAATATACTTTGTACAACAAAACTGTCCTCAAAGGTTTACAGATAACCTTAATTATTAAAATTTTCTAACAACCATCAGAGCTTAAAATCTTGCCTGTTTCATTAACATCCATTAATATATTAAGATCTATAAGAGGAAATATAAAAATAATCTCAACATCTCCTAGCAAGTATATGAAACCTCGACAAGGCTTCTCTTCAGCAACTTGTTTGTTACGCCTTAAAGGTAACAACAGTTTTTGTCTCTGAACACAACTATAGCAGGTTTTTTTGTAGTATGAAGGTCATGAGCAGAATTTTGGATCCTCAAAGAGATTAGATTAACTTTTGTGGGTATGATGCTTTGATTAGTCAGAAAATTTGAACACTGATATAGTTAAAAATATTAATCTTGCACTATTCAAAAGCTCACTACAATTAATATTTTAAATAATCCAGAATATGGAAAAAAAAAAGTGGTGTTTTTTTTCTTAATGCACATTCTACATATGCTGGAACTTTTTTTCCCCAGAGATGCCATAAGTTTCATTCTTAGCAATAAATCAAAACTACTATTTGCACAGTGGAAACATTTAAACACTGTACCTGTTCCAAAAACACTGTCCAACAGAATTTGCTTTTGAGAGATTCACAAATGCTTGCTTGTATGGGAGTCACTAGGCCAATAACATAGATGGACTTCCTTTGGATGTCTCCAGAGGTCTGAAGTGGGTTTCATTTTGTATCTTCACCAAACTACAGCCCCCCCAACTCAATTTTGTTAGAGTGTTAAAAACAGTAAAACACTTTCATTAAACCTTCATTTACATTAGTCTATTTAGAACAATGCCATGATTTCCCATTTATGTGCACCACTCCTTAACTAAGCCTCACAAATAGTCCTTACTAAAATTCGTATTAGCATGCATGCAAAATTAAGACTGTCCTTAAATGAAACTAAGATCAGGACTAGTGAGACTCTACAGCCTTCAGTGTGACACCAATTTCTGTATTTGTCACTTTCCAGCTGAATATTAGCAGTTGTGTGTGTTGAAACTGTACCAAAGGTATGAGGTAATGCAACTCCTAAAAGTAATCTGAATTGTGGTATTAAGAGAAACTTCCCCTAGATATGGTCTAAAAAGCCACTATTATTTCCCCTCTGAAATTTCCCAGATGGCAAAAAAAAGCTCACCCAACAGGCTAAGTGACAGTTAAGGAGATATTTCCTTCAGATACGAAAAGCTTGAAGACATAAACGGTTTTGGAACTACAGTCTGTATTATTGCATTTTAACACAATATTTGTAAACCAGAAATGTCTCTTGAAAACAAGAAATTTAGACTTAAAACCTTTCCTCTTTCAGTAAGCTTTTATTAGTTTGGGGTGTATTTCTTTTTTTATGGATACATTTTAACATATCAACATCACTGCAGTTAGAAAATAAAGGCAGAATTTCCTTTGTAATACTGTCTCCTTAAAACAGATCACAGATCTGTCTTTACAAATGGAGAAACTGAGTCACAAAGGCAAACTGATTCACTAAAACTCAGACAGGAAAACTCTGGAAGATATCAAAATTCCCAAGAGGTTCTTAATGCATAAAATTTGCAATCTATAAAATAAGCTGTAAAATCTGAGTATGAGTATTTCAATCTTTGGGTTTATTTCATTTCCCCTGCCCCCCCAAACACTTTTCATGAAGCATACAAAATTATTTTCTTTTTAATTTTCATCATGAATCAGATGTCTGCTTGAGAACATGATCGAGGCCATGAAGTTAAGACTGCAGAGCTGTGTAACTGTCTAAGTCATAATGTCAGAAAAATTATTCACAAGAACAGGAGCTTTAAACCTAGGGAGAGGAAAGAAAAAGGCAAAAGGTTTCAAAAAAGACCCATACTTACAGTTCTTAGAATCTCATTAATGTACTTTTCAATAAACAGAGCAAGACATGGTTTATTACAAAAAACCAATCAAATCTATATAAATAAGGATGGTATGATGGGAGCATGCATTACTGGACTATTAACGCATCACTCGGTGGTTATAATCACTCAGCTTTTGGCCCTCAAACACAGGAAAGGCATGCATTAACAACACTCTAGAAGTCTTACTATCTTATTGTTCAGCTTCAGGTATACCTTAAACCACACATCAGCTCTTCTAAGTGGTATTTAAAATAAAGTTCTTCAGAGATTGAAGGCAGTTTTGCCATTTCAATACCTCACTTTTGATTGTTTAAATCCAGAAGGTTCCAAAGCTATACTAGAACAGGAATTCACACCTCAGTAAACCAAGGACAAGATTGAAGACATGCATAAAAAAAGAGTGACTAATTTTTTTTGTTGCTTAAAACGTAGTTTGCAGCCTCCATAGTTTGCATCAGAGTACATTACACCAACTACCAAACAATAAATCCTTGTGACCTCCCATCCCCCCACCCAAACATATTTATAGTTGTGATACTAAAAGGTTCATATTTCATTTAGGAAAAAAATCAGAGGTTAGGAACTGCACTTTCCCTCAGTGTTTGTATGTGTGTTACCACATACACAATCTATATGGCAATATACAACATAAATTGAAGGAAAAAATGTAATACCAAGAGTACATGATGGCAGAAGAAATTACGCATCTTAATAAAGTGACAGGTTATAATCTCAGACGCATTATTTCCATAAGTATTAAGTTCTTTTAGTATTCTCAAACGAAGAATACATGGAATAACCACCCCGACGTCCAGCAAAGGTATTTCCTGGAAGGTGAACATGACGTTTACAAACGCAATTCCACAAAAAATTTAGCTGTTTTAGCGGTCTTAATCCGCTACTTATTTTGATAAATATTACTGCTTTTATGTCGTTAATAGGATGGACAGACGTACAGTACCTATCACAAACGCAGGAGCTTTTCCAGATTATTAAAATGACACACATCTTACCTTACAGCAACCCACACACACCCCTCAGAGAAGCTGCCTGAGTGCTGCCTCTTTCCACCCCCCTTCTCCCCGACAAGAGTGGTCTCGTTCACTCGCCTTTCACACACATAACCAATAAAATTAATCAGCTGGAACACAGCATTTTTAAATCGCAGTAAAGTCAAGAGATGTTTTGTACGTTACTGGAAGGGAACAGTCTCTTCATTTAAACATAATAAGACTCTAATATGCTGCAGACAAACGCACTGCATGGGGTGTGGAGGACCCGAGCTGATTAGATTACCACAACATCAGCCTCAGGCCGCCATTTTTAGAATCTCTAAAGGACAAAAGAGGGAAATTAAAAAATTTGCTCCACATATTTTGAAAAGTAACTTTAAAAGTATAGTGATTATAACCAATTAACCACACATTATGAGTACGGCCATGGATCTCTCTTTCTTCTCTCTGATCTGAGCCCTGAATAACGAAAACGTCTCGTTATTATTCCTTTAAGGTACTGTAAATAAACAGACTAAAACATTCCTAAATCCAGACGCAGCACTGAACTTCTGCTTTTCAGGACGCGCAGTACGCACCGTTTCAGGGACCGCAGGGCTTTTCGCCACCGCACGTTCCCTAATGGCCGAGTACGGGGGAATACGGGACCTTTACCACCAGGCTATATTCTGTTTCTCCGCCCTATTTAGTACTACACAGTGAACCGTTTGTTTCTCCTCCCCTCTGTCTGCAGCAATAGGGTCTACCCCACCAACATTTATTTCTTCAAGAGACTGAAACGTGCCACCCAAGCAACACGGACACCGGCTGCAGCACCTAAAGCAAGCCAGGGATGCGCCGATATAACTACTTACACCCTCAAGAAAGGGGGTGGAGAGAACGATCCCCTTTTAAATCGGCAGAGAAACTCCTGAGGACTGCTCTCCGTCCGCCCAGGTTGCGCCGCGAAGCAGAGGTATTAGCAGGGAGCGAGGGAAGGAGGCGGGGGTGTGGAAGGCAGAGAGATTAGGCCTATAACGAGCCATTTTAGTACCACAAAGCAAAAATATACAGGATGGAGGAACAGAATAGGTTTCCCTACGCTTCATAAAACTCAATAAGCAGTCCTAGTAACACACAAACCCGTTCTTAAAACCACCAGTCTAAGGAAGAGTATGTTGTCACATAATAGCCCCTTCTGGTTCTTTTTCCAAGCATAATGCATAAATCTGCTGTAACTGCCAAAAAATTCTCCTCAGCTCCTCCAGTTACAGTAACCCGCCATATTCACAAGATATAGCGACAGTCTGCCATTTTTTAACCAAACCCCACAAAAGGCAAAGCAAATTCAAGGCAACTTCAACAGAATTTGAACACATTTCAGGGCGGAAGGGAGTCAGACTCGCACCGAGGGTAATGAGACGTTCCCGTCGCATTTCACCCCCCTTTTGCCGCCACCCCCCCCTCCCCAAAGCACCCACAGCAGAATACGCTGGTAATAACCGAAGACTCACCTGCAATGGTCACAGGCCAGGCAGCAGGAACCCTCAGCTAAGCCCCTTCTCTATCCCAACCAAAACAATGCAACAGCCCCACTGCGGATATCCCTACCCTAGGCAGGACTCAACCCTCAGCAGGCTATGCTAAAAGAAAGAAAAGGGACAGGAAGGAAAGAGGAGACCCCCCCTCCCCCCAGACCTAGCTCAGTGCGCAGAACTCTGCAGGGACCAGCTCTGAAGCGCCTTTGCCTTGGGACCTGCGTACAAACCCCACTGCCGCCGCTGCTCCCGTGCCTCCCTCCCTTCAGCCTCCTACGCTCCCTTCTATGTCACTGCCTCTCTCTGGGAAAATGGCGTCCGCTCTCCCCTCCCTCCCCCTGCACGGGGCCTACCAGCCCCGCCTGGCAGGGGCAGGGTTACCAAAGCGAAGCCAAACAGCTGCCATTTTGCTTACGGGCTGCGGGTGCAGTCGGCCCCCGCCAAGCCCTCAAGTGTCCATTTTGCAACAGCGCTTTGCACGTTAGCGCTGAAGGGCTGGGGTCTGGGCGCGGCCGAGGCACCAGACTGCGGCAGGGGCTGGGCAGGGGGGCCGTGAGGCGGTGCGGAGGGAAGAAGGGCAGCGGAGGAGGGGCGGCCGCGCCGGGGCTGGTGCCGGGGGCGATCCGCAGCCCCGGAGGCGCAGGCCGCGGGGGCGGGGCGGGGGCTCCGACCCAGGCTGCTGTGGGACCGACCGCGGGCGGGAGGATGTCTGACTCAGAACTGCATCCTCTGAGGAAGAAACGCCACAGCTCCCTCCTCAGCTGCTCCCCCCCCCACCTCCGGCTTCCTCCTCGCGGCCGTCGTTACTCTCAGCGCGCCTGTTCTTTATGAATCTCATCCTGAGGGGTGAATTTTCGCTACAAAGTACGCGAAAAGCCGGGCTGACCTGCGGATCTCGCACAGGCGGAGGAACTTACTCCAGGGGGGCGAGAAGGGGGAGGGGGCGGGAGCTGTGGCCGAGACCCGTTCGGGGCGGTGTGGAGGTTTTGGCTGAATCTCTCCTGTCAGTGAGACACTCGAGGCCGAGAATCTCCCCCGAAGCGCTTAAGGCAAGCGGGAGAGAGAAAGCAAGTGGGATAGCACTAGCGGAAGGCGCTTCTTTTCTGCCGGGAGCAGTGACCGAGCCCGGTTTCCCCTTTAGGGAGCGGCACTGGGGGAGCAGGTACGGTCTAGCCCGCGTCCGGCCCGGCGGGAGCTGGTACAGCGAGACGCTCCCTCAGCGTTCCGGGGCAGATGCAGCCTCTGGACCCAGCTCCTCTTCCTTCCGCCATATCCCCTCCCAGCTCCGGTTCTGCCCGCACGCCGCCCAGCCTCCCCTGCCCGGCTTCAGCCCCTCCAGCGATACGGCTGATGGAGGGAGGGGAGGCGGCGGCTGGGGTTTCGTTCGACGCCCACCAGGGGCTGAGCGAGCCTCCTTCAGTGCGCAAACTCGGGGCACCAGATAAAAGCTGGGCTGGCAGCTCTTACCCTGCCTCGATGGAGCCGCCACAAGCGGGTGACTGGAGAAGCAGTTAGCAGCAGCGCCATAGACTAGCGTCCCCCCACACCCTGGGCAGAGAGAGTTTGGGGCTCTAAACGGCTGCTGCTGCGGCAGGAGGGAGCCGAGGTGAAGGGATCTGCTAGCTGGTTGGACGCAGGAGGCGGCTGTAACGGGGCATTGAGTCTGAGGGAGGAGGGGGGCGATTAAACGTCTTGTGATCATGGCGGAGTCTACGGGTATTTTTTCCTGTCTAACTCTTCTGTGCGTGTGTCTCTTTGTTTCTCTCTTTCTCTTTCTCCTCAGGGCGCTTGGCTGGGGCTGCCTGCTCGGGTTCTGCCTGTTGTTGCGCGAAATGGCGGCCGGCGTCTTGGTGGGTTTGGTTGTCGGTTTTTTGTGTAGGTTTTTTTTTTTTCTTCTTCTCCCTTCCCCTCCTATTCCCCTCCCCCCGCTTCTGCCTTGGCTGCGGCTCCGCAGCGAACCGCGGCGGAGGCTTGAGTCAGGAGCGGGGCGGGATCTGCGCGGCAGCCAATCGCCAGGCCGCCCGGGCTAGCCCGGCGCGCCCCGATTGGCTGGCGCTGACATCATCCTGCAGCAGGGGCAGCCGCAGCTGGGCAGGGTTGGGGAGCTGCCGGGGGAGGCTGGTGCAAAGGGAGAAAACGGGCGCCATGATCCCAGCGTGAGGGAGGACTTGACGGGCGGGGGATCCCCGAAGAGCTGGTGGAAAGGAAAGCGGGACCAGGCCTCGGCTTCTCCTTACCAAACAGCGTCGGGGCTGTGAGGAGAGGAGCGGGGAAAGAGCGAGAGAGGAGCAACTCGTGCCTGCTTTTGTAACTGCGTCAGTACAAGATGGCGCAGGGTCTCCCTGGAGAGGGAAGGGAGTTGCACGTCCGCCGGAGGTCATGTGACCGCGTTGCATTCTTGTGGGGTTTGGCTGCGGACCAAGCTGGCTTAGGCGGCGGCTGCCCGGGAGAGTCCGCGCTTCCCTCCCCCCTCCCCGCACAACGCCGTCGGTGCCGCGCTCGTCCCTCTTCCCTTCCCCCATTAACCTTGCGCAGGAGGGTGTAGCCGCCGCCGAGGAAGGTTCTCGCCGCTTCTCCTCTCCCTCCACCCAGCTCCAGGGTGTAGCTGCTCTCGGGGGAGCGGGGGGGGAAGCCACCTCGCTGCGTAAGGCTTTACCGCCGCAGGGGGAAAGTTCCCCCATGGGCGCCCACTCGCTCCGCCCGAGCGGGCGGGCGGTGCGCGGCCGCTGCGCTGGGCCTTGCCTGCCCTCCCCGCGGCCGGGTGGGCCAACGGCCGCGCCGCCCGCTCGCGTACCAGAGCACTGTTACCTGTAAGTCAGGTTTCACCGAAAGGGTCGGTTTAAGAGACGTTTAAATGACCTCATTAAAACCGCTGAGGAAAACGTACCGGCTATACGGAGTTGCTCTTCTGACGAGGAGGTGGTTGCGTTCGCCAGCGTCGCTTTGCCGGGGGTACGGGCTGGGGCGGGGGGCTCAGGAGAAACCTGCAAGCTGTTAATGACTTTATTCTGTTTGGACAGAGTTTCGTGACGGAAAAATGGATCGGTGTTCTTTGTGTGTTGTTGGAGCCTGTTGTAGGAGTTGAGCAGCTGTTCTGTGGGGTAGCGTGTGTGATGAAGTTAGGCCACGGATGGCCTGCGTCTTTAACGCAGGGGTTTAAGGATATGCTTAGTGCAAATGACAACTATGGTATGCAAATAGAATGAAAATGCCCCATGTCGTACTTTCTGAGGTTCATAGGAAAATGAACTTGTCGCACAGGTCTGGATAGTCTCGGAAGCTTGGCAAATACATTTTTCTAAGTCTCTTTTTTTTCAGTGTTCTGATGGAAGTGAAAAATGTATGTTTTCCAGTCCTAACGCTTTTCTTTAAGGAATTCTATTCGTGTTACGGTTTGGGTGGGGTTCTCACGTTCTCAAAGCGATTCGGTGCTAGTTCCCATGTCGCTGTCGTGTATGGCAGGGTGTAAATAGAGCCTCTGCATCTAACCCGACAAACAAATTAACAGTTAAAACTGCTGATGCTTTGAGGGTGGCGGTTTGTTCCGTTTAGAAATGTTTCATAGCGCTTTTACCATTCTTGGTGTGTCCCCAGATAGATGTGAATATTTTCTTCCTCTTCTTTTTTTCCTCCACAGTAGTAACCTGGTAGGGGATAAAGCTCAAATATTTGGCGAATGTGTCGTGTGAGATCTACTGGAATGAAAGGCACTGAGTACATGACTAATGTAGAAGAGTCCTGTGTAACAGACGCTACTTAATACGTGTTACGTAAGTGATATGGTGAGGTGGAGTCTGGTTACACAAGAACGGCGGGGACTTGGGAGCTGCTGCAAGCAGCCCGTGCTAATTGCGGATAGAGCCTGCAGGGCAGCTGTGTGTTGTCGGGGGAGGGGTAGAAGAGCAGGCTTGGAAACATCTAATAGCGCTCTATTTTTCCTTTGTAGGTTATATAAAGGATACCAGGAAAGAAATGGAGGAGATGGTAATTAAGGATGACACAGTGTGAAGCTCTCGAGAGTTTGGAGTTTTTGAGCTTAGCTTTTAGGATATAAGCTCTGCTTCCTAAAAGGACAGCCCCTCCCCTCCCCCTCCCCCCCCTTTGAGTGTCAGATGGTGGCTGTCAGCTGAGTGTTGTACCAACCAGTTTTGTTCTGTGCAGACTGCTGTAAAAGAGCATGATTCTTGAGTCCTGGAGCCTGTGAGGCTTTTTTTTTTT
>Ga0065711_1003364_pt1 | contig 28341 bp, 20 predicted proteins | sample Hoacrofraction12_FD_59098 | JGI IMG/M metagenome (GOLD analysis project Ga0065711, IMG submission 59098) | Hoatzin crop microbial communities from Cojedes, Venezuela - Epithelial fraction 12 v2 (version 2) | ecosystem: Host-associated > Birds > Digestive system > Esophagus > Crop | place... | reverse complement strand
GGGCAGGCCTCGGCCCCGCGCCGCCACCGGGCGGCTCTGTCGGCGCCTGGGCTGGACGCCTGGGCCGGGGTGGGAGCGCGCGTCGCTGACTGCCCCGTTTCAGCTCGGTTCTGCCCCGGGGCAGGCGAGGAAACGTGTGAAATCTCGGGCTTTCGGTGCCAGGACCTCCCAGAGCCCCCTACGCTGTGCCACGGGAAAGCGGGACGGGAGAAGGCGACGACCGATGCGAGAGCTTCGTCAAGCCGGCTCTGGGGCACGAGGGGAAGCCGCAGCCTCCCCAGGGGCGCGCCCTGCCTCACGACGTGCCTGTACACAGGCTGAATGACAAACGTACTGCAGCGCTGTCTCCACTCTCCGCCGTGCCGGTCCGTTCATCCAGGAAGGTCCATTTTGTCCCAGTTAATCACAGGTTTGGAGAAGGTGAGCTGAAAAGTCATCCTTGTACTTCCTTCACCTGAAAAATGCACTAATGAACCCGTCTCTTGGCTTTGAGGCCAAAGCACCGCTCGTATAGATAATAGTAAAGGTTTCCTTCTAGTAGACGTGTAAAATACAGCTTCTGGGTTGTTTTTTTTTATTCCTACTAAGTGGATACGTGCTCAAAATACCCTTCCATACTGGCATAGCCATGACTGGATGTAGCATCAGCTGGCATAAATCCCTGGGTAGGAACTCAACTCTGGCAGATAGATTTGATCAGAAAATAAAAGGGGGTTGATGTTTAATTTGCTTTTAAACTTGCTGTTTGGCAAACAAGCCTTCCTGAAGACAGGAAACTGCTTAGCAAGTGAGTCTGGAGAGAATCTGGAGTTCGCTTGACGTGCTTCAGTCTTCTAGTTGCAAGCGTCAAGGTAGGTGAGCGCAGTCAGAGCTGCTTGTACGCACACACCAAAACCACCTGGCCTCCTCCTGCCCACAGAGCAGTGCGATGAGCTCCCGCAGAACTGAGGCAGAGCGGGCAGGAGCCGGGCTGCGGAGGTCTGCACAAGTGTCTGGACCGTTCACAGCGTCTGCACTTCTCCTCACATACACTGGACGCGCGTGTTACCGTTCCCACTGCTCCAGGACTGCTGGTCACGCTGCAACACACCGCTCTAATGAGTAAAGCACGAAAATCCAGCAAGATGATTAAGAACAAATCAAAAAGTAGAAAAACCAAACAAGAAACATGAGTAATCAAAGTGAAATGTGGCCCCAGCTCAAAGTAAAATACAAAGAACACAGCGCTGCCAGGGGCAAATCCCAGAGCAGCCGGTTGGCTGCCAGCTTGGATTGCGGAGTCCTCCAGGGCTGGGGGTTTCTGGGGGTTTCAGCCATCGTTGCCTCCGAAGACACCAACACGGTCTGCAGAGGCTTTGTGTTGCAACGCAGAACATGCCTGTGTCTGGTAAATCAGCGACAGGAGAGCAGCAATTCCCGAGCACCACCCGGGGGGCCGAGCAGCTGACTGCGTGGTTTCAGCCAGAAGTCACGGGCGGAATATTGCCTCTCTTCTTTCTTCCTTCCTCCCTTGCCAGGCTCTCCCCTTCCCCCACCTCTCCTAACACATTTGAAAGGCTCCTTGTGTATTAGTTACAGAAAGAAAAAAAAAATGCAACTTTAGGAAATTCCTTTGCCTTGTCAGCACTGGAGTTTTGCTCAATTTCTTCCCCAAGACCCGAGCCGTCAGTGTAGCTGCCAGAGCACAAATTCCCACTGTACATAAGTAAAGCTGTTTGCCCGAGTTTGTGTGGCATGATTTGCCGTGCTGCTGTTAGCCTTGGCTTCACGCAGGGGAAAACGTCGTCTCTGAAAGGGGCAGCTTTGAGGGGGCTCAGAGATACACCAGCCCTCCAAGGGCCTGCGCTGCTGCAGCTGCTCTGTGTGGGCAGCTCCAGGGATAAAAACAAGCCGTAGATGGGTCTCTTCCTAATGGCAGCCGAAGTCTTGCTCCAGCGCCAGCCTAAACCACCGGCTCGGCACACGAATATCGGACCAATAAAACAAACGGGCTCCAGTAAGTTGCAGTCGGCGAGCAAGTTCCTGCGCATCAGCAAAGCCGTTGTAGCTGTTCACACGAGCGTGCCTCGTTACGCCGGCGGTGAGGTGCTGTGACCCAGCGTCAGCCCCGGTGAATGGGAGGCAGGCTGGCGTGCTTCATCTTGCAGTCAGGTGAGCCCAGAGAAAGCCTGGGCGGTGAAGACAGCTCAGGCGATGGGCAAGAATTTGTCGTGCTGCCCTACTGCCTGAGCCTCTTGGCCGGGAAAAGAAAATATAGCGTGGCAGACGGAGCTTGTCTAGATCCCAACAGCCCTTCTTCTCCCTGCTTTCCAGTCTACTCTGAGGCAAAATTAATTCAGATGAATTCTCCCCCAGTGTTTCTTTAATTTATTGTAATAGCCTCCATGGGTCCTCACCACAGCCTGGCCACTCTTGTGCCGGGAGAAGGCACACCACAAAGGTTTCAGAGACCATCAAGCACACACAGCAGAAAAAAGAAACCTCGGTCGGCAACCAGGGCCCTGTCTCAGTAGGCACTACCCACACAAGTCGGCTAAGAAATAATGCAGCTCTCACATGGTTTATAACTTCATTAAAATATGCTGGAATGGAGCTGCCCTTGGAAGACGGCAGGAGAGAGACTAGCTCCCTCCTCAAAGCAAGAGCTGCCTGCAGTGAGGAGGGCAGTAAGGCCCACAGGCAGCATTCCTCAAACGATGGGTGGCTCCTGAATCGTTAAGTGGTTTCTTCCAGACACTGTGAAATATTCATACCTTGAGGGAAGATTAGTTTGCTGACAGTCATAACACTGGCTCTTCCCTGAACATGCTGATGAAAAGAGGAGCAGCTCTTTATCGGCTGACATTGTCTCGCTGTGTCCTTGTCTCTTGCCTTTTATTTAGATTGCAAGTTCTTTATAGCAGAGACCATCTTTCATCCTCTTTGCAGGGTGTCACACATAAGGGGATATTGTCCATGACTAAGGCGGGAGGATAATACAAATAACATCATTTCATGGCTAGGGGCACACAGAGGTTATCACTCCTAGAAACTGCAAACAAGACTGCGGTTAAAGCTCTGACGAGCTCAGATGAGCAAATCTTACTACGATGGCTCGAGATGCAGCTGCAGAGCTCAAGAGCGACCCTCCTTGAACAGTGAGTGGTCAGACTGAGATCTGCAAAAGATTGACCCCCCTGAGCCAAAGCTCCCAGAAGCTACTGACCCAAACGTCAGGAAAAGAATACTTGTCTCAAACTCGGTACATCTTAAAGAACTGCTGGTGGAATCGGGAGAAACCTCCATCCATCTCGAGCTAGCTTAAAACCAGTTCAGCCAAATGTGACCAAAGGGAAGCTGCGTTTGCTAAACCCAGATCTGTAAAACCAGGACTGAGCAAAGGCAAATGTGGGAACTAAAATGGCTCCTTACTCCTAAAGCGGGAAGGTGCTCTGGGACCCTCACGCACTACAGAAGGAGGAGGCTATATTGAAACCAGGGCAGTATCAACCGGAGAGCACAGACGCCAGCAGTGGAGCAGAGGAAGGGCATCAGGCAAAAAAAAACAGGCAGGACGAGGTGACTGGGGAGGCGGACACAGCCAGAGCAGCAGCACTGCTCCAACCAGACACTGAGTCCACCAGGCAGGGAGTCTCCTTTTGCCTTCTCATCTCTCCAGTAGGGTAAACCTATGAAATCTGGCTTCTTTGTAAATTATCAAGCCACCCTACAGTAAGACACAACAAAAGTAAGTGAGCAGGTGAGGGGTCGTGCACCACGGAAATCAAAGAGTAAGAATTGTTTGTTGTTAGCAGAAGCCAAAAGCTTTTTAGGGGTCCTTAGGACAGACAGGAGAGGACACATCCCCCAAAAGATGGTTCATTTGCCTGTTCTACCTTAAGAGAGCGCAACCCTTCAAATCCCCGGCAAGCCATATTAACTCGGCCATAATCCTTCCCCCTCGTGCCTCACAAAACTTCATCAAGTCATTATTGCCAAAAGGGCGCACTACGCACAGATGTGTTCAGCTATTAATGGGTTTTGCAACTATTTTCTGTCTAGCACGATAAATGACGAACAGAATGAGCACGGCCTTGGGTTTGACCAGAACGCTGTTGAAAAGAGAAGAGGAAAAAAGCTGTCTGGAAAGGCAGAAGGAAGGTGGTGATCAGGTGCCCGGGAGAATCCTGAAGCAGTGATCTTCCCTTGCAAGCCTGCACATGTCTGGTGCCGATGCGAGTCACGTCACTGAACTGCTTCACTCAGCCATGTAGTACAAGCACCGAGGTTGTGCCCTGACGCTCTGCGGATCCAAGCTGGAGCAGAAGTCACGGCAAAGGGTCGTAGCTCTGATCTACTGCTCTAACTGGAAAAAAACCCCAACAGACTCGCTGTTCGGCACAGTGAAGTTTGTATGCCTCCTTCTATGCCCTTTTTTCAGTTTTATCAGTTTTTCTGAAAACTCATTAACTTCCCTTGGCTACAGTTACACTTGTTGCTTAATTGCTACTTGTGATGAAACCAGGCCGTGGAGACCACAGCAGATTCGTTACCTCTCTAGGTTAAAACTTTACTACTGCAGTTTTCAGGACTACGTAACGCTGGTGGCAACTCCTCTCGGACACCACTTAGGCAGCCCTGGCTGCGGTAGACCTCTTATTGTGATACCATCCGTTAAACTGATCTGACTTCCTACAATATTGCTGTCTTGCAGGAACAAAGAGAAACAAATCTAAAGAATGAGAAAAAAATATGCTACGTTGAAGAAATATCCCCAGGGCTTCGGGACTGCCCTTGAATGACCCTCACAACTCGTGGGCTTTTCCAGTCCCGCTCTCCTTTTCCATACGGCGGCTGGCAGGGGAGGTTGCCTCCACAAGGGAAACAACCAAACTGTTTGTTGATTCTCCAGTGCCTTGTTTCCCATGCAGCTTTTGCACCGCTGGAAAAGGACCAGTGGAAACTGCTATTAAATTTAGCTGCTATGGCTTCGTATTTGCCTCATACAAGTATTAATGCCCACAGAAAGCGTGAGACGAAGCAGAGGGAAAGCACTGCTCAATGAACAAATGCAAACAAAATGCAGAACTCAAGAACGGACGTTGCCCACAATTGCTTCCTTCCCCAAATCATTGCAAGTGAAATGAATTTAGAGGAAAGAACACCACAAAACATACATCAGCGATGCAGTTTTTAACTTCGTGGTGTAACTAGGAAGAATGATGACCTGCTTCCATCCCAGGGCTTCTGTGGGCTTCACTGTTTCCGCACTCCGTGGGTGCCAGGTGCGATGCTTGCACAGAAGTCCTTGGAGCTGGACTTCTCCTGGAGGCTCTGGCCAGCCGCTGGAAAGAAACTGCAGGACTGAGAGCAGCTACAATTGCAATATTATTTGTACCATCTCCTTTGGTTCAGAACACATCATTATTAGAGGCTATTTTGTGGGCCCTCTTCCACATTAGTCCCTTAAGACAGGCTTCACTGCAATTATGTTTTTTCCTATTTGGCTTTCATTTAGGAAAACTGAAAATCACTAAGAGGAGAATTACTGCCAACACTGACCTTTATTGTCACCCAAAGACACAAATCAACTAGGTGCGACACACAATTTCATTCCCTTTTTCAGTCTTTTCTTTCTTCTACCAAATAAATATTTTAAGGTAATGAACATCAGCTCAGCACTGAGCCTGTAAAGAAACACAAAGGGGAGAGGAATTAGTCACAATGCTAATAATTCAACATTATAGCAGTAGAAACATATATTCAAAAGTTTCATTTTACAGTATTTGAAGTGCAACAAGTCATTTAACAACCAAAAATGCTAGAAACCAGCATCCAACAGACTGAAGACCACCACCGGCAGTAATTCAAAGCAATGCCAAGCCCACAGGGAGCAATTTAACACCATTCTAGAGGGGACTTTCTGGCATAAAAAGAAAAATAAGGCAGTGCACAAAGTGGCTTGGAATTTTAAGTTCTCAAAAATAGTAGTTGACAGTATTGTTATGAAAACAAATGGAAGATGGAAGGGGCTGAGGAGGCTGGGAGAGGGGAAACAACCCACAAGGCCAGCTGGTCCCTTGTGAAAATATCGACTGAATTGCAGCATTTTGGAATTACTGGTAACACAGCAAACAAAAAAGGTAACTGTTTAAAAAAAGGTGACTGCGTGCATAATCCAGGGCTCTTCATAACTCCCTCGTTAGCTGATGGATTCTTGAATAAGCATTCTTTCTTTCCCCTCCTTTTTTTCATTGAACCGAGTAAAACTATTTGGCCAAGCACCAAGCTGTACTGACTACTGGCGCTCATCTCCAGGCCTGTGCGTAGGTCACTACTTCAGCTAGGGATGTCATTTTTCGGGACTGACGTAAGCTACAGCACAGGAACAATTTTATCATCCTGAACATCTTTCAGGCAGGGACACATCTCCAGGTCCCGCCAGGAAGGCCAGGTCTCGAGCCCCTCAGGTTGCAGCCCGACAGCTGAAGCAGACGGGTGCGATGCGTCACGCCGATGCAAGATTGGGAGCTTCTGCAACAGCGCGTCAGGCTTGCCAGAGAGACGCAGAGCTCAACAGAAAGTGCTCACCTCAGACCCTTCCTCTCCGAGGAAAAGGCACGTGTTAAAAGCATCCACAAAGCGTGACAGCTGACTGACACGGACCTGAGCAGGGAGGTGGTTCCCACTCGCCCCTAGTCTTCCCACCCCCAATATTTTAAATGCGATAATAAAAAGAGCATCTGCCTTAATGAGAAAAATCACGTGAACGTCCCTGGCCTGCTGACACCGCAGAACCGTTCAGCCACAAGCAGCTGTACCGACACGCGTGTGAAGCTGCCCTCGCGCTGGCTGTGCAACCAAGCCCATCCTCCAAATTCAATGCATCTGAGGAACGGGTGAAATTCAGTATTGTGTGACAGGAGAAAAAGACATTTGAGAATATCTGTTTTGTGACATTTTCATACAGACATGGTTCCTGGTTTCCACAGCACCTCTTAAAACCACACGCACTCAGTAAGGAGACATTTATTCCACTATTTGTGTTTTCAAATTTTTGGTACAAAGTTTATTTTCAGAAGTTCCCACATGATCCTTTCTTCTACCAGCATCTTTTAGGATTTTTCTATCTCCGATTTATTTTATCTGTTGAAGCAAAAGCAGTAATTGCTACAGAAAGCAATAATGGCAATATTACAAATATTTTACAGCAGCATCCATTCGTCTCTTTGCCTCAAAAAAATAACAAAAATAAATCCAAAGACAAGATCCCGACTGCCACAAAGGCTTAGGTTTGTAATATCCAGAAGTATGCTGCGTTCCCATATACGAGTTGTACAAGTCCAGCACAACTTTCCAGGTTTGTGTAGAGCCTGATAAATAAGACACAGAAATATCAGTTACGTTATACTGTTTCTAAGAACTTTTACTCTGTAAAATGTTTGGTCACTCAAAGCTATAAGCTTAATCACATATCAAAGAACACAGGCAATAAAGCCCATCTTACTAGAACATACAGTATTAGGCCAAACAAAATATAAGAGGACAAAATCTAGTGGTCACTGAAGCCTCTTCAAAAAAGGTCTAAAACAGAATGTTTCCATCATGTATCAGAATAAAAACGTAGTGTATTAAAATTTGATTTATTTTTTTTTTACAAGCTGTTTTTTAACCAGTCTTCTATTTACAGTGCAGAACTTCTGCCAACTGCAGTAGTTTAACTTTGGCACAACACTAAGTTCCAATCCTTTTGAGCATTCAAGTCCTGTGTGTGTCCAAAAATTTTCTTGGTTTCACGAAAGATTAGGCCCATTCACAGTTAACCAGTTATCTTGAACTTTTTCAAGAATTGCTTCCCCTTCACCACACTGGGCAGCTACAAAGGAAAGACACTGTAAGCTATTGCATCATTCAAAAAAAACTCTTCATTCTGAACAGGGACAGTATTGTTGCTTCCTGTAACATCACATACACCAGACAGATCACACAGACGGCTACGTACTGGACACCTTCTAAAAACCTTGCTGGTCGTTAGTGAATCGTCTTCCTCATACTTCAAATACATAACAATGCATTAACTTAATTTCATTTCACATGTCAAACAGGACATTTAAATATATTGCAATACATTATAGAAAATTGCAAAGCGCCATCATTTCTGTAAACGAGATCGACACTTGCTAACTCTCCTGTGCACATGAAGAGCAGTACCTAGTGCCACGCTTCCTATACAATATAAAGCCTTCCCAGGTAGGGCAACTCCTTTTAGTGCATTTCTGTACAGACTGTAAGCATACATGCAGATAGCCAATGATGAAGAATTGGGAACACTTTTGTAAGCTGGAACTGGAGGCAGGGGGAACATTTTGAAATCATAATGGAGCTCTTGTGGTTGATCTTTTCGTATCGCAGATGATGAAGACTTGAATCTTGTGTCATTCTAGCAGATTCTTTAGGGAAGGTTTTGTGATAGGTATCTAGCATTGAATAAGCATAAGGAAATACTTTCATCAACTGGGACACAAGTATTGTGTCGTAACACATTCTGAGTTATGCAGAGTCCAATGTTCATATAGTAACGTTATCTCTAAAATGCTTGAGAAACCCCAAATCATTTTTATGCCACAGTATTATAACCAAGAATCAGTTACTTTATCCACCACTGTAGTGCCAGCTGTTCTAGAATAAAAGAAAAAAAAAAAGGCAAAAAAGAAAACACAAAAAGAAGGCAGCCTCTCTCTTCCCAACAAGCGTCAAGTCGGAAGCAGAGGTAAGTACCGTTGCTAACCACAACACAAGGATCAGTGCTGTAACCCAGCCAGCACGCTCCCAGGCGGAGATCCATCTCGCCTGACTTCAGATGTCTGTTGTGTCTGCGGCCACCAGCGAGCCTGGGGTAACAGCCAACGGGGTTCAGGGTGCCGCTCATCTGACCACCGCCAGGCATCTGGGACAAGCTGGCTCACACTCGTTAGGTACACTGACTAGCTATGGTGTCCTGCTCAGATGCAGACATCAGCATGCAGTCAGACAAATCTCGCCTTAATGCATGAAAAGTGCTATGGGACCCTCAGTCACCACTCTACATTTTGCAATGCTGCGTAAGTCATTTTTGCAATGACTATCCACTGAAAAAGTGCAGATGCTCTTCACCGCAGAAGGAGAAAACCCCCCAAAAGCTCAGATCATTAAACTTGAAAATACTGGCTGTAACCCACCAGTGCTTCAAAATCTCCCTTTTTAAAAGTGGGCAAATGACACAGAAATTTGAGCTATTGTGTGTATAAGTAGCTATTGAGGGGATTTTCCACTTTGTTACAACTTTCGTTTTAAACTTTTCCTATAGAATTTTAATACATCACCAAACCTCAAGTAACTTGACCCACTGTGTCATGCTACTTGGTAAATCTACTTATCCTAGGATATCACAAGCTTGATGGAGAACACGGGTGTAACCCAGCACTGTTCAGCGCAGGGAACCGAGCCCTCTACTAGCCCTTCCCATCTCTAATTTACACGACCGTCCCAGGCATCATGAACAACGCTCAACAGTTTTACTGCTCTCTGATCATTGATACTATCTCTTCATTACTACTGAATGTAGGCAAAATTATTTTCCAAGAAAAAATAAATTAAATCAAAGAAAGTAGCTATATTTCACTGCACTCTATCTTTGTGCATTCAGGTTAGGGCAGGGATAGTTAGTATTACAGAAGTTTAAAGATTATCTTCTCTCCTTGGGAGATATGAATATAGACAGATACGGGAGTCAGGTCGGGGACACAAATCGATACTGTCATATTTACAGAAGCAAATACTGATATCCAGCCTGAATACACAGTACTCTGTTAAGTGCAAAAGGGAAAATGCTCCCCACCTTAAAACTACAGCTCGGTTACTCAGCAGCCAGAGACAAGTTGTCAGAGTTACCGCTGTGCTCTCATTTCAGAGGAAAACGGAGGAGGAAGAGAGCGTTCGCATCTTTGGGCTTTCTGGCCTACGGGGACTGCATAAGGCCATGAATCACTTTGTACGGGCTCCAGAAATGCTTTCGCTGCTCTGCAGAGGAGAAGGGAGTGCATTTGCCTGCCTCAAGAGTTCCTTGGCGAGCAGGAAGAAAACAGGCTTTTGCCCAAAGTCAGCAAATCATCCATTAGAGGAATTAATGTCATGTGCGGACACTGCAAGAGTTTCCTGCCCAAAAATCAAAGTTACAGCCAGACCCCACATGGTATATAACATCACAGAAAAACAGTTTTTAAAATAGTACTGGACAAGGTTAAAAAAGTGAATGGCCTCATTTACTATAGTGTATTAATCTACTAAATTCCAATCATGAGGTACTAGATATCTTTCCTCTCCTTTGCTTTCAAAACAAAGCAGAGGTTTCTATGTGCTGAAAATGAGTGACTGCAATACTTTACTTGTTCTGTCAGAACAGCAAGAGTAGAGCTTGTTTTGCTTATCAGCCTTTCGGTCAGTGAATTCTGAAGGGCAATCGAAAGTCAAGAGCCTTTAAGCTTCTACATTTTCCCTTCCTTCCACTTACAAGCCAGCACTCTGTTAGTTCATTCAAACCTCCAGGGAGGAACAGGTCTGACTTTCTTTTTACAACAAACGCTAACCTTGGGGTCATCGAGAGGTTGGTACTGGGAAGACAACACTGTTTAAGATGGAACCGTGCTCTTTCGTTGTACTCGGAAGCAAGAGCAAAACACGCCATGAAGCAGCACGATACAGGGACGGTGAATGCCTCACCTGGCTGTGACACTGCTTGCTTTCTTTTAGCCCCTCTCCCTCTCCATTCTGGCACAGGATTATCTTTACTCCCTCTTTAGCTAAATTGCAGAGACAGCAGTAACTAGCGTCATCAGATCAAGAGCTCCTGGCAGAAACAGCAGACGAAGAGGAAAGCTCTACCTTAGCTCTAAAGGAACAGCAAAGACTGAGAACAAACCAGCCACCCAGAGGTAAGATCTCAGCAAGATCAAAGAGCTCTTCTGTCTCCCTGACAATGACAATCACTGAAGCCTGGCTCCCAACTAGCTCAAACCTAAGAGGCAAAGCTCCACAGAAACACAGAAGACATACACCAGGCTCACCTACACGCAGTTCTCCACTGAGCAGGGAAATCAACAAAACCCCACATGGACACCCACCCCAGGGCAGTGGTACTTTCTTGCCCCTTCCCTCCCCACTGCCAATGTAGCTCAGTCCAAGCAGCTTCCAAAACATCTTGCAGGTGTGCATAAGCCACAAGTGGGAGCCGGGCTGCAGGGGTGCACTGCTGACAAGCACAGCAATGCTCAGAGTTGTCATAAATTAAGACACTTGCTGATGTGCTGAAGCTCAGGAAGTTTCCCATATGTAAGTGGCAGAATGAGAAGGCACCACGTCCTCTCCACCCACCAGGTGATCTCTGTTTCTTTCAGGTGACCATACAGAGTGCCTTGGGCACCTAGCAAAGGAGAATCTGGGCTAAACCGCTGGTACCAGTAGCTCTCACTTCCCACCAGCCACAACCACAACTCATGGATGAAACAGACCAGCACACTGACAGCTCTTTCCAATGCTCCTCCTACCAGTCCTGATGCGGGAGGCCTCTGGAAGGAGGCTCCCAGTATGCAGTGCAAATATGCACATGCTGTAAATACGAAATGAACTGGTAATTAATGGACTCTGTTTGCTCAAACAGAAATGACAGGCAGATTATGAGCAATAATGAATGCATACAACTGCTGCCTTCAGGCTAAACCCACCCAGATTTTTGTCATCCTTGGCACAACTGAAAGGCTAACAATGTGCACGCAGCCCAGAGGAAATACAGATACTCAGCATCTCTTGTCAGCTGGTCCGCAGCACATGGTTTAATTTAAATTTTATATTCTGCAAAGAGTTGGTGCTCCTCAATGGGCTGTAAATACTATAATAACCAGTGAAATACATGGAACTGTAATATTTACAGCAACTGAAAATCTGGCCCAGTATACATCAACCACCATGTCTGACTGTTTTACTGAAAGAAGATGTCCAATCCAACTATATTTAGTTTGATAAACAATGTATTTCCTCTTCCTGTGTTTTTCAGACCAGATGTGCTAAGGCCTACCATTGTAGCTGAGTGTTATTTAACAGAACACTGCCAAAATGGAAAATTTCCCAGTTTAATCATATAATTAACTTGGATCTTTATTTTTTACTATCTTTTAAAGAAGGTCAAATTTAATGGTAACCTAAATGCAGTCCCTGCTAACAAAAAACGGAGATATTTGGGGAGGTTGCTTGGGTGGGGTTGTGGTTTGTTCCCCCCCCCGAAAGAATATTAATTCTGGGTCAACCTTAAGGATTAAGGCAACTCCAGATTTTGCTTGCATATTCCCAAGGATTTTAAGGATTTAATATTTTTGGAAACTTAAAAATAGCATCTCCTTCCCTACTAGCCTTGTCCTTTCCCACTCAGCAAGCACTGATTTTTGACCCTGTATTCCCGGTGGAGCTTGAAGCTAACACAAGCCTTATCTGCTGGCATCTGCAACAGCCTCATCCATACCATCATCACAAGCCACATCGGAACACCCCCCAACCACATGCAGCAGCCAAAGCTGAAAAGGACAGATCCTGAGCTCTCTTGCACCACCTCACAGCCAGAGTCATAAGCACTCCAAGGAAATACGCTGACAACGCAGTTTTGCTTCTCCCCCACCCCAAAGTTAAACCGAGGGATTTTTGGCTAGTCCTCTCTAGCACTGCTGGCCACTTTGCCTTTTTTCTTTCCAGCAATGGCAGGGAAACTGTTCCCTGGCTTCCAAGACTCGAATCGGTGAGGTGCAATCTCAAACAGTCAGAAGAGCTCACGCTAGTAAACGGCTTTCAGGCAGAACATCCTCCTGCAGCTCAGCCTGTTCAATCTGGGAGCAGAAGGACAGCTACAAGCATCCAAAGAGGAAGGTGAGCTAACAAAACTTTTTTTTGTCAGATGTTATTCCCTTTCTTGCTTTGGCTTGGGTTTCACCCACAATCACGTATGAAAAACAGATTTAACACAGACTCCTCTGCTTCAGAAAATCATGACTAAAAGGACTTTCTTGGCCTTTTGACAGTTATCACAGTGAGAAAGAAAGAGTAATTCCAGATTAGGTTTTTGGAAATGTAGAAACATTAGGACACATTTTCTCTACCCTAATCTGCCTCTCATTGGTCATCAGATGCAGAAGCCTACAGAGAAGATGCTGACAGATGTGCCAAGGGAGATTGCGAGTGTCCTTTTCATTAGTGTCAGTGTAAAAGCAGACAATGCTGGCGACAGCACCACCAATTAATCATCATCTTGTGACATCTAAATATAAAGTAACTTCTCCCTAAAAAATGCAGACCGACAACAGCAAGGCGACAAACTGCTCTTCCTTGGAGTACTAGTTCTCTAGTATGCCAGACATCTGCCTAAACTAACTTCATGAATTTGGCCCATTGTTTTTAAGTTGGTAATTCAGACTCTGCTATGATTTCAATGTCTTAAATGGTTCCCCCCCTCTATTTTTATGACACTTACTCGAGATGTAGATGTTTCCTATCAGATGAAACTATTTCTGGAGTTTAGTTCAGGTAGATCAAACCACCTCTAAAAATAAGTGCATTCACCCAGCAGCCCTAAGAACAATTGACACAGAGGCGAGCTCATTCCATTCGGATGAATTTAAGTTCGATCTGCACACAAACCATTCAACTGGGCTATCACTGAAGCACAATTGAACACTAGGATGTTTACCATTCCTAAGCATCCAAAAGCCATATAACTTAATTTTTTTTTGAAAATTAAACATCATGTCATTGCCACAACTTACTTGAAAACCTTCCTTACTAGCACCTGAAGACACTCTTCGTCTCTGTATCGGTGTATTCTTACAAACTCCTAGGCAACTCTGAATGACTTTTAGGCAGTTTCTGCCTCACATTCACCTTAAAATTCAGTGTAAGATTTCAAGAAATTGTTCTTTTTAGCTAGAAATATACATACTTTTCTTACCATTTCCAGCAAAAGAAAGAATGCACAAGCTAAAAACTGCATCAAGTCTGTCAGGCATTTAAATTAAACTGATGTAGGATACACGGATTAAATGTAATGAAAAGCATTTTCTAGCATTAGACTCCTTCAGTTAGCTCATAATTATCAACAAGAAACATTTCAGCACAAGTTCTGTAAACCCAAAACACTCTTTAGATATGCAAAAGGTGCCACTATCACCTCATTTTCTTAAACCAAGCAATCCTCACCCCTAGGTTCACCGATTCCTTTGTCACACTTTTCCCCGTCTCTTTTGTTTCGAACTCTTTCCTTAAGAAACAAACCCAGGCCTTGAAACCTTTCAGGTGAAGCGATGTTTGCAAAAGACATCTTAGGTTTTTGTATTTTCCTCCTTCATGAGCAGGCAATGTTCTCCTACATCAATGAAAAAAAAAAAGTGTCTGTATTTTTTTGGAATTAAACACATAAGGCAATTAAATATTGAGAAGCAGTCATGTGAATGATTAACGTGAACCTTCCCATCGGTAACGTGGAAGAGGAGGAGCTGAACTGCATCTGATTCACAACCCCATGTCCTAGGCTAGGCCTGAGGATGTCCACCTCTTGTAGCAAGGAAGCAAACAGTTGTTGCCTGCACAGGAAGCATCTTGCCCATGTTCTTTTAGGTGGAAGGAAGATGCTAAGCAGGTGCTTGCTAAACCGAAGGCCATGAAAAATCATTTGGCTCTTCACCATAGCATCAAACCTAATTCATAGGTTTTTTGGCCCCCAACTCTCAAATTGCACATCAGTCTGATTTTGAAAGTTTACGCTTAACATGTCGGGGGGGTTCCCAAGTATCACTATCATCTGTTTCTTCCTCATCTTCCTGATCTTCCAGCATTTCGTCTTCCTCCTCATTCTCATCAAACAGCTCTATTCCAAGTTCTAACCTTCTCTGCCTTTCTGCAAACCACTCTCTGACCTGCTCATATCCCATGTGAGATTTGGCTACCAGTTCATCGAGGTCTTGCTCATTAAGGAATCTGTGCTTCATATAGTAGTCCTTCAGGATTGCTGTTCCAGTTTTGAATTTTATGACAGACACACCTCTGTCCCAGCAATTTAACCTCTTGCTGCCCCGAGGCCTCCCCCGAGGCCTCCCTCTCCCCCTCCCTTTTGGTCTTCCTCTCCCTCTCTTCCTTGCAAAGCCTTGGCCGTTCAGACTGTTTGCATTGGCGCTCTGGTAATAATAATACCACTTCAGTCCACCATTTTTCCAGGCATAGCGAGTATCTCCAAACCAGCTCACAATTTCTGATCTTGGGAGCCCAGTTTCTTCTGCCAGCTTGTTGTACTCTTGTGGAGATGGCCACTGAGTACGGACAAAAGAACTTTTAAGCATGTGCAACTGCTCCGGTGATTTTTTGCTTATTTTGCTTGAAGCGGAACACCCTGATTTTGCTCCTGCTGCTCCATCTCCCACAGACGTTTCTCCAGCCTCTTCTTTTGAGCTGCAGGCATTGCTCTCATTCAAGTCAGCTCCCTCTTCCTTTAAGGCATTTGATTTCCTTCTTTCTGTGAACCAGGCATCAATCTCTCTCCTGGTCAGTTTGGTTTGGGCTCTTAACCTGTTCATTTCTTCATCAGTGAGGATAGGGTTATTAAGAAAACTTGCCTGGAGGACTTGCAGCTGTTCAGCAGTCTTCTCTTTGAATTTCTGCGGGGTGAAATCAGGGAAAGCACTCCACGATGACTTGCTCTGTGGAGCGACTCCCGTTGGGGACTCATTCATTTCATCGCTTGAATCAATAACAATGGTGGCACATGAATCACTGTTGAGATGAATCCCGTGATTATTCTTTGAGTTCCTCTGATTGTAGCGTGTATCGCTGAACCACTTTTTGATCTCTCCTTTAGTCAGGCCCGTTATTTTCATAAGTCTAACAATTTCTGAATCTTGAGGAAACTGATTTTTAAGGTAGCTGACTTTCAATTCTGCCAGTTGTTCCTTAGTTTTTTTTGCTCTGATGCCGAAAGAGTCGGGATTCATCAGCGCAGATTCATTTTTGATAGGCTGAGGGGCTGGAACGGCAGCTACTTGTTTGGTTTCTGCAACAGGCTGAGCAGTGTGAATCTGACTCTTCTGTAATTGTGTTTGGTTTGGGACCCCTGCTACAGTCAAAGCTATTGGGGCTGTTACTGGTAACGTATTTGCACCTGCAACTTGAGTGAGAACAAGTCCTGGCTGACCAACTATTTGGCATGTCTGTAAAATTGAAGGTAAACCATTGCTAGCGGCGGAAATGTGTGCTGGGATAACGGTAATTGTCTGTGGCACAGTATGCACGGTGCCATTAAATTGTTTCCTCCTTGCTTCCTCCACTTCCTCCGGCGTCCAGCTCACACCGTGTTTCAGACGCTGGGCAGAAAACCATATTTTAATCTGTTCCTCTGTGTACTTAGCTTGAGTGGAAAGAACAGTGATTTCCGACATGGTTGGATATGGGAATTTGTTGTAGGTGTTCAGCAAAAGCGGATTGTTATCCAAAGCACTATTATAGGCTGGAATGCTGTTTACAGGTATTAGGACTTTTGGAATCAGGTTGGAGTTCTGCGGAGCCGTAACAGCTGTTATAACTTGTGCCACCCCAGGCTGAAGCACTGGTGCTGGATGCACTACCGCGCTAGCCACATCTGCTGCACTGCAAACAACTGAATGGCTTGCTTTTGACTCGGAAACTGCCGGTGCTGGGTTTTCTACTGCTTCTTCGGAGTTTGGCTCATTTTCAGTTCCCTTTTCTTCACCAGGAATGTCATCAACTACATTGTGGAAAACAGCGATACGTTTAGTCTCAGTTTTGTTTTTCATCATTTTCATAATAGGAGTTTTGCTAATCGAGATCCCTGATGAGGGGACGTCAGAAGAGTCGGCCTGTTCAGCATTTTCTTCTCTAACAAAACTCCCATCAAAAGTGAGATCGTTTACTGTTTGCTCAAAGATTGTCTGATTATTACGTTTCACCATGGTTAATTTAAAATTCTCCTCTCCAGGATGGTACTTCAAATTGTGTTCTGAGAGCGCATCGTATCTTTTGGTAAGGAAATTGCATTCTACACAAACGTAGGACGAATTTAATACTACGTTGGGATGTTCTGAATCCACGTGAAAAGTAAACATATTGAGATCTGGTGTCTGAAAAGTACAGTATTTACACTCGTAACCACCTTCTACTTTATTCGTATTTTTCTGATTGTCTGAATCCACGTACTCATGAACATCCTCATCACTTGTTACGCTCTCTGCTGTAGGGTTATCTGCTGGCGCAAGTACAGGTGGTCCTTCCTCCAAGTCTGATACCATTTCTAGATCCGGATCCTGCTCGTTGGCTAAGACCATGCACGGTGTTGTTGATTTTCGTTTACTTGCCATGCCTGTTATGTGAAAATGATACTGACTGGTCAGATACAGACTTAGCTTCAAGCTCTTCTTGATCAATAATAATGGCTTTCGGTACTTCAAGTCAGTATTTGTAAAGTCTCAACATTTATCCCATTAGCAGCTTTTCTTTTGTAGTGCAATCATTAAAAATAGATAGTTGAGGATGAGATGTTGAGACACACTGCTGTAAAGTCCACATCCACCACCTGCAGCAAAGAGGAGACAGTGGAGTTAGTTCAATTTAAAGCGTAACTTCTATTCTGCTACATGTCACGGCTTAAGGTGATGCAATCCTTTGGGGTTCAGTCTGCCACTGTTCATCCCCTGAAACCAGCAGACCCATTCCAAGAAGAGATACTCAAAGCCAAGTTAAAACAGGCAAAATCCAGTCCACCTATTACAGGCTTAAATTTTAGTTCATGTCAGCACAGTGAACGGCACAAAACACAGAACAGTGTAAACCAGGTAACTTTCTGACCGTTTCCCTTTCTTCAGAAGCCGCCTTCCTGGCGCAATGCTGAGGTCAATTGTCCTACATAATTTTTGCAGTCTTGCCTTTGGACTGCTTTGTCTCAGCTATGACAACTTCTCTCAACTGCCCTGTGAGCTCAAGTCAGAGGTTGTGAAGAGTCCCAGAAAAGGCAGGTTTAGAGTGTTTTTCTATTGCATTATATATGCGAGCGTGAGCATGTGCAGGGCCTTTCTCCCAAGTCTGAAAACAGGCAAAACAATGCCTTTTTAAGGCACTCTGACAGACAAAAGATCTTTTCCTCCTAGCTCCCCAAATGTCATTCTCCAGTTGAAGACCAATCCCAAACCAATCAAAGTTGATTGCTTGCACATGGCAATTAACTAAAAGCTGTTTTCATGCCTCTATGCATTAACAGGGATATGATTGATTGTGTGAACTGTACCAGAGAGAAAAAGCATTAAAGACTGATATATCAAGCACAAGCCAAACAAAATTATGTATTCTGTTTAGAATTCCTTGTCCATTTCTAAGAAAAACTACCACCAAAGAAAATTACCACCAAATAAAGTTGAAGCCTACAGAAATTCAGAGAATAACTATAATTTTAAATAGCATACACCGGAGTGAATTTTATCCCACAGGGACCACAGCTAGTCTGTTGGAAACGATGTACAAACTTCTGCAGAGAGTTATAAACTCTGTAATAGTTTTAGTCTTTAAATAACATCAGACACTGATTTCTCATACCAGAAATCCCATAGGTACATGGCTTTTTAGACAGTGGAATGTCATCTACTTCCCCACATGGGAGCATGCTCAAGTTCAAGGGGAATACTCAGTAGCTGTTTCAGAAGGTTCAGAAAGTGAACAGCATCTAACAGGTTAAAAACAGAAAGCCAGCTTTGCTCATTACAAAGTCTTTAAGAAAAAAGACCAGTGTAAAAGGAAGAAAAGCAGTTACAAGAAATGTGAAGGGGAAAAGAAATAGTATTTTTCACTGTATGATAAGATGATTCTTTCTTTTTTTGATTATGGGAGGGCTGAGGCTGTGGATAGGAAGGAAGGTAAATAATTTTTAGCTTCGTATTTTTTCTTTAGGCAAAAGACAAATGTGTTCATCCATAGCTGCCACCCAGTCCTGCTCCATAAGCTGTTTCTGAAACTGCATGCCTCACCTCACTTCATAAAAATCCTCCCCTAATGCTTCTAACAGTCACCCTCTGCTGTACTTTTGTGCCTACATTCAACGTGCACAGCCTGACATGATAGGCTTTTTATGCCAAGGATACGGTTACACGGCATTAAGGACACTAACAATGCTCAATAAATCTTAGGTACCATCATTCCAGGATGACAATTCTCTAACAGTACTGGAGCTGAAAGATGCCATTCTTCCACAAGTTAATGCTGGCAGTCTGTAAAACTGCACAGAAGCATACAAGATATTTATTTTAATGTATATACAAAGTACGTATTGCAGGCCATCTCATTTATCTTTGCAGCGAGAGAACCATGAAGCAAAGCTAAGCGGATCCATTTGTCTCTGTGTCCTGAGGGAGGAGAGGTAGAGCCTTATTAACCGTACTGCTTCTCTGTGGGGCTGGAGGACTCTCGACAAAAGACAGACAACTGCCAAGATTCAGTGTTAAGCAATGCTCTTGGGGAAGAGCTGGGCGGTATTACCTAATCTTTCTGTGATCTTGAGTAAAATTTCAGAAATGCCACAAATGCCCATTTTCAAAAGCTACTTCACAGCTAGTTTTGCTGACTGAAGTTGCAGTTGGAGAAGCGAGTGCCTCATCCCTAGCGCAGCACACAGGATCCACAGGCAGTGCAGCCCGAGCAAGCGTAAGGGCGTGCTGAGGGTCCCGTTCTGCGACAGCACAGGGCACAAGTAAAAGCAACGTTTGACCTGACAATGCAGTGTTGTATGCTCGAGATAAGGCTGGAGATAATGAGCAAAATGGGAAACCTGTACAACAAATCAGTGTTCTTTCCTGTAAGCCTACAGGGCCACGTGCAACTGCATCACCTACAGCCTTTCAGCTAAATCTCTGCATCACACACACCTCTGCGTGCTGTGGGTCGGTTTCGCTCACAGTGCACAGGCAGATTATCCTACCCCTCCACTGCTTACCAACGGAGCAACACGTTTCTTTGATACAAGCAGGCCTCTGAAAAAGAAACCTGCACCTATGCTCTTCTGACTACATGTAAGGCTCTTCTTTAAAGGATGCTGTGATTTCAAAATCCTGTTTAACTGGGGGCTACGAAGAGCTACGACAGCATTCACTAAAATCTCAACAAAGCGAGATGCTTGCAACCCTTCCCAGCGTTCTTTCCTCTACAGACTTCACAGAAACCTTCATTCCCTCCTCCTCGGCACTCAGGGGATTATTCCATCTGTAGCACCCCGCTTGACATGTTCTCTCAGTTTACCAAGGGATTGTGAAAACTCAACACTCAAGTAGTTTATCAAACCAATTATGCGTCACCCTTGTACTTCAGTTCCTCTAGAACACCTCTCCTGTAGTGCTCACAGGAATGCATGTGGGACCTTGCCGTGTACCTTGACTTCAGTAAGCTTTGCAACATCCTGGTCCAGCAGGCCAATTACTCCAGCAAAAACTGAAATCAGATTGGCTTGACGTAGTTTGGTTTTGACAAATCCACCTTCTTAAGAATCTTGTTACAATTCTACAGATTCCTATAGACTGATTTTTAGTAAATTCTTCCTGTGTCATCCTGGGAATGAAGATCCCATTAATCAATCTGTGATTCCCTGCGTGTCCTCCTCCTCTGCTCACGCCTCTCCCTCATTCAAGACTAGGTACTATGTTTGCCTGTCTCAAGTCCGCTGAGACCTCTCCCCACACTCCACGAATTCCTGAAGATCATCACTAATGGTTCAGAGATTGCTTTGGCTTGTCCCCTACATACCTTAGGGTCAAATACATGGCTTAGTATTGTTTGAAATTTTCTGGGCTTATCTGGACTGTATTTTTACCCCTCGCTGTTAAAATTGGCATCATATTACGCAGTCTGGTTTGTAATGAAATATTCCAGGTGTTTGCTTTATGTCAAAAGCAGCATTTTTCAGTGAAAGAATCTGAGAAAAACTTTCAATTAGTTGCACTTCTCATCTCTCAAGACATTCATCACTGCAATCTCCTTCTGTAATTTTACTTTGGATTTTCATCCAATTGACATTCCTACCAAAACCAGCCCAAGAAACAGCTATTTTTCCAGGAACATAAAAAAGTAAGTGCAGGTATACTTTTTTGAAGGTCCAGGATCTTCTATTTTATCTTTGAGCAGGCAATTGCTCAGGACACTGCTCTTCAGAAATGGACCATAAACAGTTAATAACCCCAATTCATTAATAATTATATTAAGACAGATTTATTACAGAGTGGAATTCAACAGTTAAATTTTCCTCTATAGTAGTTTTGGATAAAGACTTCTATAAATATTTTCTAAATGCAGGAAGGAACCTTCTGCCCCTTTGACTACAGTTTAAGCAGGAAAAGACAAAGGTTTGACAGCAGAAGGCACACGTAGAAGAACCCATTTGTAGCACGAATTTTTACCCACCTCTTCCTTCGCTCCCCCAAACAGGAGTAGCTGATACAGCAAGAAAATAAATGACTATACAGAAAATGTTCACTGTGTGTTCAGGTTGTATGCTTTATGAAAAGGCTTTTTTCCCTGCTTGCTGTATGACCCTTCCATCCAGCATGCAGGAAAAGCATGCCAACAAAAAATCCAAACCCATGTAATGTGATTTTAAGAATATGCACAAACAGGGTGGCTCAGGAGAAGGTGATGCAGTAGAAACTGCTTCAACTTTTAAGATCACCTTGATTACAAATTGCCTATGATCTCTCTGAACACAGAAAACGTTCTGTCTTCTCCATATAGCATCTGATTAATCCACGACAATACGCAGTTGCTGAACTTTTGTTTATCCTCCTCCTAACTATTACCATTTATTCAGAGTAGATGTATCCATGTCAAAAACTATTCTGTGCAGAGCTCCCTATAGACTAATCTGCTCTGATCTGTGCTGCCTCTCCGCGAGAAGGGTGAAGGACTTTCTTTTATAGTGCTGTTTTCTTCAGTTGTTCATTATCTGAGAAGTTCAAGGGCATTGCTGCTTACGACTCCAAAATAAAGCCAAATCTCTATCTAAACCTTGCAAGATTCACATTTGATTCCCGGTTTAAAATGAGGTCCAGTTCTAATCCAACACAGGAGTGAAACTTCTCAAACTGGCGTCAGCAGGACTTCACGTGTGCTGCAGAGATAAGGGCACGTTTTGGGTCCTTGCCGCATCACAACTTGCGGCGAGGGAGGCACGAACCAAAAGCTGCTATGCTGCCTGCCCACACACAGCTTCGGGGCACGCCGAAGCCAGACCCGGACTGGAGCACTGCAAAGCAGACACGGAGCCCGGCGGAGGCTGAAAGGAGCCTGCCACAGGACAGGCAACTGGAGTTTCTCGGTTACCTCCTATCCCCACTGGCTTTAACAGGTAACAGGCAGATCAAAGTAGATTTCCAGAATTTCAGGCCAGAAGTGACCACTAAGTGACCTAGATTATCGTTCTCTGTTACAAGATACCCTCCAGGCACCTCTACAGTGAGCGCAGTAACTTGTGCCACTGCTTTTGACACACACAGCCATACCCAGTTTTTATGTCTGATCATATAGAAGCTACCGATCAAACCGGACAAGTACTTAGTAATCACGGGTGCACTGATGAAGAAATACCTTTAACATACATGCTGCGTGTCTCTGCTCCTCAGTCACAAAAGCGTGTCTTTTCTACGCGATCCGGTCACCTTGGCAGCTAAACCTCACACAGGCAGGTCTTTCTTTTTTGACCTCTAAAGTGTTCAATTCAAATTGTTAGCCCTCAGTACTTTCAACATCAGACATCTCTGCACTGAAAGTATGAGACTTATGTAAATGCTTATCAATGTCAGCAGTTAGGGATACTTTTTTTTCACATAGTTACAGCTCTGTTTTGTTTTGCTTGCTGTGCTGTTACACAGAAAAAGGAAAGCAGGAAGAAATCAATTACTAATATGAAAGATTTTTAAATGCATTTTGGGGTGAATAAACATTTAATTCAACCCCCAAAATGTTTCATACAGGCTTTTAAAAAAAAAACAGAACAGCAAAAAAGGATTCATTTAAGAAATGGTTTATCAAAAAAAGTTTCTCCTTAAAACATGAAAAACAAAAGGTTTTATTCCCCTGGTATTTCCTTCTTTAAAACGAAACAATCTGGCACGGACATGATTTCACAAAATGTTCCTTTCGACTTGAATCTGCATTTTTCTTCCCCCCAGTGAAAAGATTTCTAGAGACCTTCATTTTCCCAGGCCCTAGTCTAGTGCTGGAAGTACAAGACCTTCCTTTCGCTTCCCCGAGTTTGTGTCCCCAGACACCTTTCAGCTTCTTCAGAGACCGAAGCAGCAGTCCTACAGATGGTCTCCTTCACCAGATAGCCCGACTCATTCTCTAATCATCCCTCGTGCTATGCAGGAACCCCCGCGCTTTTAAAGGTGACACAGCTCAGCACAGATTGTCTCCTTCTCCTCCTCCCCTCCTCCACTGACTGCAACTAACTGTACGCGCCCTCGTCACATTGGAAACCAGATTTCAAATCGGCTGCTATCTGCTTTCATTAATATTTGCTTGTCACCGCAGCAAAATAACTTCTCCACAGCAATTAACAGTCTTAGGAGCTCTCTACCCCTCAACAAGTGCGACTAGGTCTCAGGGCTTACCAGCTCCCAAGGCTCCTGCTAGGCCAGGGGCATTTGCAGGAGCGCAAGAAGCAGCAGCAATTGAAGGACTACACTGATTCACGCCAATACAATACCCTAGAGAGATAGAAGAGGAGAATCCACTTAATACAGGTGGTTTAAAGCAGCCTGCAAGTGCGCACGATGGACATAAACTTATGATCGAGAGCAATTAAAGAAACATCCTGCAAATTCTACCTACTCTAAGGTGGTGATACACTATGACTCATAACTCTGCCAAATTTTTTTTTTTTTTTTAAACAGCAGAATGCATTTCTCAGACCTCAGGGCTAGATCCTTGCCAAATTTCAAGTCCCTATGTCAAATCCCTGAGGCACAGAGCTGTTCAGAAAAAAAAGTTAATACAGCTTTTACATCGAGATTGCTTCTCTCTCCCTGCTTGCTTCCCTCCTCCCTGTTAATTTTGCTCTTGAACCAGCTGAATGTTCCCCAAAGATCAATGAACAGAGAACAAAAGCAGTCTCCAAACAGAAACAATGTGTGAGAAATTCTCATTTCAACAATCATAAGAAACTGAAAACAGGGACTTACAATGGACTCACCAGGTGACACTAACACACACTGCTGCATGCTCCACATGTACACGCAGACCTGCACACACCAGGATACAGACCAGTAATTTAAGTAACTTGTAAAGGATCCCAAAATACTTGAAAGAAATGTGTGTAAACCCAGTGTTTTTATAAGCCAGTGTTTTATGAATGAGGAAAAAACAAGCATTTGGAGTGTCACTTGAAAAGCAAAAAAAATTACCAGTTCTACTGCATGGGCCTAGGTTAGCGCACGTCAGGGTGAAGACTTCAAGGCACATTATCAAGGCTGCAACTACTCCTTAAGAGCCCCCTCTATCACTCAGGCCAGCATGGGCTTCTGCTCACACATGCTTCCTCAGAACCTCTTCTGCATGCCCTGGAACCACCTGCTTCCCACCCCACACCCTCCTTAAAGCCTCCTCCAGCCTCTTAGGTCTGCCTCCACCTTGTGAGAAGGTCAAGGAGTGCAGAATGCATAAGAAGTCCTTTATTTTCTTTGCCACGTGATTTGCTTCTCCACTTAGGAAGTAAGAAAATGTGACTTTGGAGCCGATATTTTAAAAGTTTTTTATTTTTTTAATGTGGCTCCAGAACGCTTGCACGGTCATGTCACAGCTTTACAGTTGTAAGCTGAATCACATGAACTAAGGACAGACAAAACCAAGAATTCACCCAGTCCCCACTGACAGACTCCTCCGTACTAGAGAGATGCAGAAAAATTTTGTGGTCATGCTTGCAAGCACAGCTGATCTTACATGAGTTTTTCAGGATGTTATTCTCTGACGTGATCCAACCAATGCTGGCCACACAGCAGCACTTTCACAAAACAAATACAACGTCTAAGTTTTCCTCTCCGTATTCAGGGTACTTGGTCACTGCCTTTAAGTGCCAGTATTCCCAGTGCAGCACTAAACTGCTGCCAGGACCAGGTGAGACTGTCAAGCTAGCTCAGGTTTACCTGCCTCTCACTGCAACACCAACAGACTCTTGGTCTGCTACAGACGAATGTCACTTTTGGAGCATCTCACCGCTCGCAAGGGACTGCAACCAACTGTCTGGAGAGGTTGTGGAGATCTGCTGGGAACTTTTAAGGAATTTCCACCCTTGTAAGTTTTCAAAACTTGGTGAGACCCTGTATCCTCACGGTTAACTTTGCTTTGAGCAGGAGGCTGGACTAGATGATCTCCCAAAGTCCCTTCTACTATAATTTTTCTCCCCAGCATTTTGGGATGTTTCTGCTTATAACTAAAAGGAAGGAGGGTGGCCCACGCTGGCTGAATAAACGCTCGCTGCAGGTCTCAACTATCTCATAAAATACCACTGAGTACCAAGTTAACCTTTGCAAAAAGCAAAGCATTTTTATCTGCAACAGTGACCTGACTCCACCCCCCTGCTGAGTACTGTACTGTACGACTCGGATCCTCCCGCTGATTTCTGTGGGAGATAATGTCTTATTCTGCATGCGACAAAGACTGATCCCCCCTCTCCCCCCCGCCATCATGCATTCACGGAGTGGATAAACATCGTTTACTGCCAATCAGTCCAGTGACAAAAAAGGTCAAAGACAGGGGACTACAGAGCCTTCCAAGTATAACATGCGGAATAAAAAGCTGAATCTCAAAGTATGGTCACCTGCAGGAGTCAGAGGGATGACTGTGTACTCAAGTTATCACGGAGTAATGAAGAGTCTTAGAGTCAGCAGGCCAGAACACGTATCCCACGGCCCAGGGAGCCAGAGGCTTGCAATTACCATGTTGAGCGTGTTCTACTTCACAAGTGCTGCCTGACCAAGAGCCCAGCAACAGCCTGACGCTGCCCCACACAGCTCACCTAAACGGAGGCCTTCAATGCAGCTGCAACGCAACCCAGCAAGAAGCATCAAGTTTGCCACCAGACTGGTTCCCTGCTCCTCTGTCACCCAGGCTGATGCCCGAAACTTGGACTGGAAACCTCACCTCCGTGACTTACTTTCCACCAGAGAAGTGACCACTCCTCACAGCTCAGAGCCCTGCTCGAGAGGACAGCCCCCAGTTTGGGAACCACCAGCCGGGGCGAGCCGGAGGCTGCACCTTCTGCCCTGCTCTGCTGGAGCTGCCTGTCACATCAGCAGCTCTTGCAGGAGAAACACAAACCTCTGATGCTTCATCCTGGCAGGGAAGTGGGAGAGAGGATTGCCGAAAACAGACTACCCGGTTTCACTTTTCATCTCTCACGTGCTAGTATAACGGTGGAAAATTAGTACAACAGGATTTGAGTGGAAAGTACGCTGTTAACTAACACACTGTGCTCAAAATGAACCGATGAGGGGCTGCCTCCTTTTCTGCATTCAACACCATCAAAAAATGCATCTGCTCTGTTTTAAAATATATAGGTAGTTTAAAGCTACATAACTATCCCAGGGTCAAAATCATACTCTCACTGATTTAAAGGGCAGTAGAATTTTATTTAAAAATACCGTATGTGTTGATAAACACACATTTAAGAAACAAGAGAAAAGCCTAAAAACAATTACACAGACCAAAACAGGACAGCATCAGAGTTGGGGCAGGGGAGGAAGAGAAGACTCAGTATTTTGTTTAACCCTCCTATTATCTGGAGTAGGAAAGTCAAAATCAGTTTTAGTCATAAACACTTTGTGAATTCCCATTAGTGTTCCAAGAACATATTCCCTCATATGAGTAACACCTATCTAATTTACCAACATTAAACCAGTCATCCTCATTAGCAGCACCGATGACTGCCTCAAATACTGTTCTGACTGTAAACAGGTAAGTTTTTCTTAATGGGATAAAAGTACCGAGAAAAAAAAAAAAATCAGTATTAAACCGGACAGTTATAGTTCATGTAATTACTTTTCTTTAGAAGCAAGTTGTCTTAGTTAACAAAGTGGGAAATTCTTGGTGAAAACAGTGAATTAGTAGCAGTCAGTGACTAACCTTATACACAGACACACACTTTGCAGACACCTGCACTGAGTGAAGATACGCATTCTTTGCTGAATGACAGAAGTGTCCTGCCTCAAAGCTGAAAAAGATGGACTAGGTTGTTTTTTGTGCAAGATCTCAAATTCATGTTTGAGCACGAGCTCTGCCAGGGCTAAAATCTTAACAGACATGGATACGTCAGCACAGAAACAATAAATTTTATCTAGTAAGTATAAAGAAGTATCATATTTTGTCTCATATATCCATAGGATTAAAAAAAACAGTCATGCTTGGATAAATGTATTCTTACATATTTTACTGATTTACAGTAGTTNAATAATACAGACATGTTATGCTGTTTAGGGGTATTTTTAATTAAATTTTAATTTCCAATCAAATGCAGTTTGACATAAATCGGGAATAACAGGAACTAATCATTAGTTGAAAAACACAACACGCGTAATCCACTGTTTTCTAAGAAAATGACAAAAAGTAAGAATTAATACTCTGAGTGCACGTTGAGTTAAAGGGCTGATAAAATAAAATACTCACCGATATAATTTAATCCCTTTACAAAACAAAACACTGCAAACTACCACGATAACAAACGATGAGACTCATTAGCCATTTATGCAAGTTATCAAAAGCACAAATGCAAATCAAGATCAGAAGAAATAATTTACATCAAGGTTCCCTACATGCAGATTTAAACTGTGATTAGATCACCTATTTTAAACCGTTCTGATTTCTATCCATTACTCCAGTTCCCATATATAAAGATTCATTTTGAATTAATACATTAGTTAAATGGTATCTGGAGAGAGACAGGAGAATACAAAGACTGGTAAGGAGAGGCAAGACAACTACGTCTCATGTCATTATTAAATCAACCAAATTAAAAGAGCCCAGGATATGACTGGGGTGTGGTACTCAAAGAGAATGTTTACGAGAGTGTCCAAGTTTAGCATAAGAGAATAGGCAGGCCTGGAAACCTCATGGGAACAAGATGCATCTGTTGTTGTAGGCAGCCCCAGCAAAATGTTACTGGTTCACTAGCCTGGGGCAAGCTGCCTTGTTTTTCTTTTTCCTTCTTTCCCTTTTTTGACAGCCAAGTACAATATTAGCTTGCCTTTTTTTTTTTTTTTTTTTTTT
>Ga0065711_1003363_pt1 | contig 28341 bp, 17 predicted proteins | sample Hoacrofraction12_FD_59098 | JGI IMG/M metagenome (GOLD analysis project Ga0065711, IMG submission 59098) | Hoatzin crop microbial communities from Cojedes, Venezuela - Epithelial fraction 12 v2 (version 2) | ecosystem: Host-associated > Birds > Digestive system > Esophagus > Crop | place... | reverse complement strand
GAAAAGCTTTCGGAGAATTTTTATACATAAATTTGCAGAATTTTTAGTGTGCCATTTTGCAGTTTAGCAGATTGGCTTTCGAGGCACTTGGCCCACACAAATCTTTGAACCTAGCAGAAAAAGAACACTGCTGTTGCGTTTGTATCTCAGCACAGTGGATATATATTGCTGACATGCTGGATATTTTTGGTTTTTCTCAGGGAGTTCAGACACTGCTAATAACTTGGTAACAAAACAATTCAATATGAATATAGTGTTATTAAGCTTCTCAAACAAAAGGCACGCAGCATCATTTTAACACCTAGAAGATTCAGAAGTCTGAAACTACTTGTCCAGCCCACCTACCTACTGTAGCTACTCATTGCAATCTTCAGTACAACTGAATTTTTGTTGATTTTGTGGAGCTAGAAAAATTTTCTTCAAGAAAATGTAATAGACAGTAGTCTGGTTCCTTCTGAGATGTCAAATACCTACTTTATTATAGTGAGAAAGTGACAGTCAATTTAAACCAGAATTTATTGAGAACATTAAGAGCTGGAAGGGCTTTGGCTAATCACTGTAATGTCCCCAACAAATGGTAAATGAAAGCATGAGGAAATTGAGTTAACACAAGTTAAAAGTTCACATACTTACTGAATTATATTAGAAAACCTACAACCTAATTAAATTATCTAAAACTGCTCGTTTCAGTCTGTCCTGTTCTACCNGTGAATACATGTGATAGTGTTTTCTTAGATGCATAGCAGTTGACAGGTTTAGCATGAGTCAGACAAAAACCCAATGAACAAGACCAAAGGATGAATTATGTACTAATGTGCAATATTCTGAAGAGTTATGCTCAATGATGACACGAGTTTTGTGGTGGTGCTTGTTTATATCTTCGATATTTGTGACTTAAAACATCAGTACTGTCTGAAGTGGAATACGTGGATAAAATGTATCCATTTCTCCTCCTTATGGAATTTGGGAGTGGGGAGTGTGGAGTCTAGAGAGGATAAAGTAGTATGCAATGAGTAGAGATCCGTAGACGTGTATTTCAGTTATGCTAATACCCCTGGAAATTGCAAAGGGTGTGTTACTGGTTTATGTGCTGTTACGCTGCTTCGCAAGATCCTTTTACGTGCCTAGATTTTATAGTAAGATAAAACATTTAAGATTGTGTTTTCTGAGTTTCTGTGTTATCTTACTGGAATAATCTTTCAATTATTTTTCTTTGAATTTAAAATAAAGGGATAAAAATACTTCACTAGCGAAACTGGCAAATTTCCTACAATCCCTCCTACAGATTCAAGGTTTATGGAAAATACAACAGTTAAAGAAACTTTGTGTGACTTCAGCTTATGGCATAGTAATATGTATTTGAAAAAAACAGGCAAATCTTTGAGTATCTACCTGTGGGAAATTTGATTCAGTAGTCAGATAATATCATATACATGCAGTAGCATTCTCCCGTCTAGCAGCACATGGGACTGTTACAAGAGAAAAACAGCAGAGATTTCTGCAATTTGTAGAGTTATTGGGTTTACGCGTTTGCTGGCTTTGCTTCCTTGAGATGAAGTAATAGGATACTGCTCAATCCTTTGACTAACCACGAGGACAGAACCACCATCTGCATACATTTTCCTGGGAAAAGTCAAGCACCATAGAGGAGTCATCTCTGCCACCTAACACACAAATGCGTTAAGGGAGTAGTTGATAATGGCAGAAGAAAGAGACAATTTTCAGCTCTAGGGAGAAAAAAAAAGTGATGGTGTGACTGCAATGAAATATCAAGATGACATTCCAGCAACATTCAAAATTGGATGTATCCCATAGGAAGTTTCATTTTCTGTTTCATCTTGAGAATGCATTCTTCTCCGCAATGATTACTTAGAAAAATAGTTGCTTTTCAGAGAGAAATACGGTGTCACACATTTGTTTCTAAATGCTTGCTAAAAGAGAAAAGCAAACATATAAGTGATTTTTTTTCCTACTCTCAAAGTAATAATTATTTTACAAAATGAGAGGACCTGTCCACTCCTTTTTAATACTTCTAAATTCTTGTCTACCAAAAAGAAAGAATATCATTGATCTTTTATTGCTGACATCAAAATCAAAGTCAAGAAATTATGTTAATTTGGCTTCTGTAAATGGAAATCTTTTAAAATTCTTTGCAGTTGTTCTTAAGTTTCCTCCCTGATGATTAGCTTAGTGTAAAGACTTACTGACAAAGAAACAAAAAGCATTATCCTTTTTTGCCCCAAAATATTTGATACTTTAATAATTCTCCATTTAAGTTTCTTAGTTTTAAATTCTTTCAAAGGTAATAGATGAATTTGAAATAAATAATAATAATTTTTCTGTGTAGCAAAGAAGTGCTGCTTTTGATGCTGGTGTTCACACACCCACACACACATACACCCACCACCACCATGCAAACAAGCATATGAAAAATAAACACCCTACCCTATAAATAGCATATTCTGGCATTTGTGGGTAACTTAAAACAAGCTTTAGGGAAGCCTACAAAAATAAGCATAGCTTTACTTCTTCTAAAAGCAGAAACACCTTCATTTAAAATTGAGACATTTGTACATATTTTCCCTCTTCAGACAGATAAATCCCATCAATTTCTCAATCAAAAGTGAATGGAAGATAAAAGTCTCTGGGAGCACAGACCAGCTCAGAAAGCCCATGACAGTCTAAGAAGATGGCGAAACATCGAGTAACTTTCATATCGCTGGTGTACTAAAAAAGCACGAAGAATTATTCCAGAGAACGATCATTTTGGAGGGTTTCTTTCTTTCAGTCTGAATGCAAAGGAGTTGTTTTTAATGAGTGAGAAGGAGGAAAGAATTATATGTTATGGCTCTGAAGTGCTTTCTGAAATTCCAGCATCTGTAACAGGTAATCAAATTCCCTTCACTTGAGCTGTAAGCTGCTCGCCCTTGGTGATGAATGCCACGTCTTACAGTCCTGATCCGCCTCTCAGAGTTCAGCACTGGTGAAAATCCCGGTGCAATCAATGCGGTTATCCTGATGGAAAGCTGGACCAACGCGCTGAGGGAACAAGCTCTGAAACTCAAAATTCCTTACGTGGCTGTCAAGTAAAAATAGTTACTGCTTCTAAAAACATTTTGCAAATGATGTCTGTAGCTATTTTAATGGGATTTCACAAGGTCTTTTAGCTTACTTGCTTTTTTGTTTAGGTTCTCCAAGTGTAGGTGAAAATACCTTTCACTTCACCCTCACGGGCGTATACGCTATAAATCACTGTGCTTTCACCATATTATGCAATTGCATTTATTCCTGCGAATCCCACATAATACAGAAAAAAATATTTTCTAATATATAGCTTATATTAAAGCAATAGGATACAGTATGTCAGATTTCTTAGGAGTAAATTCTAATAATGGCTTACATGAAAATGAGAGTATCTGTTTCTCTTAGCTCTGAATTTACAAAGTATTGCAGTATCTGTAAGTATCTCTGATTGCTGCATAGACATTCATCATGCTGAAATGATTTGCCATGCCTAAACAAGCTTGAACAGTATGAAATTTTAAAGATACTGCTGTAAACCCATTCTTTAATTTTACAAAAGTAATGAAAAGCATATATTACTTCAGTTTACAAAACATTGAAATGCCAATTCATATGAAGTGTTTATTTTCTACACATATATTGCACTGTTGTATGTAGTATTAAAAGCTGTTCCTCTTACCACATTTTCAGTTTTTCCTTTTTTATCTGATTTGCAATAGGAATTTCTAAAAGGCATGGAGTTGTTCAAATTTTACCAAAGTTTCTAGGCATTATCATATACTTAGGCTTTCTGATATTGAATATTGAACATCCTCAGCATGGGTTAAGTAGGAATATTTGCTGTCAACAAGCATCAGTGAAACAATCAGCAATTTAAATACGTGATATCTATGTATGTTCATGGAAAGGATGGAATTAAAGTAACAAAATTACAACGAACTAGAGAGAGGCCCCAATTCTTAGTAGGTAAATATAAGATTTTATCATAACTGGCAAAAAGTAAACAGAGATGAAAATTCTTTTAAATTGCCATATTCTAACAGAGGGAAACTATTTCACCATTGCTTATGAAAATCAAGTTATAGCAAACTATGAATTCTGTTTATAAATTTTCTAACTGCCTTTTAGACATCTTTTTATTATCTGAAATCAAACATTCAAACTTCTCTTAATTTTTCTCTAGAATGGAACTTTTCTTTCTACACAAGTGTGTGATCACAGCTGTGATATTGAGGAGTGCAATGAGTTTGATATGACAGTTTCCTTTTTACATATTATATTACTTTTCTCTTTTAATGGAACGCATTTTGCATGCAATCTCAGATCGCTTTTGGTGGGTTTCCACCCAGATATCATGCTATTATCACAATGACCATTCAGTATATGTCTGCAAATGACTTCTTTTTTTCTTTTTAACCTGTATAGTTTTATATTTTTCTTTTTTTTTCCCTCCAGCAATTTTCTCATCCCTAGAGTGCTCCTCTCCTCCAGAATTGCCCATCTGCAGTTACTGGTGTTGAGGGGCAGCTTTTGGAGATTATTCTCTATTAATGTAGAGTTACTCAGGTGTGTGAGATCCCTGAGTATCACTATTTTTTTTTTTATTAATAGACATTTATGGAAAAATACTTTGGCTTTGGGTTTTGGGGGATTTTCTTCCAAAAGTACATCTAACATTGAAACACATAATTGATACGGATTTACCCTGGGAATTATATGATGAACTACCGTTCCTGCTTTGGGAGTTTCTGTGAGAACATTCAAGGGGTTTGGCTAGTAAATTCAATTACCTAGCTGTAGTGACAGGAATGCAGAGTATTGCATATGCAACGATCCCCATGATTTACAGAGGTAAGAATTCAGTCCGAGGTGCTTATCCGCACAGATTTTCCTGGCAGATGTATATACTTCTACTGCTTTTAATGGGACTTCTTGTGGGACTCAGGATTGATTCTGCAGCATTTATGTAGCTAAACTCAGAGTAAACAACCTGGAAGCATTTTAAGCATAGGGACTGCATTACTGATGTCTAAACATATTTTCTTTTTGTTTGAAATACACCTGTGGTTTTTAAAATAAACAGATTTTTCATGTAGTAAACATCCGGTACACACGTGTTTGTTCTGAGAATCAAATACACTCTGTTGTCACTTTCAGACCGTGAAGTCTGAAGAGATGTTCCTTTAGCAAAGTTCTTTCTTTGTTAACATATAAGGCCACAGTTAATAATTCAGAATAATGACATATTACAGAGCATATTTTATTCTTAAAGCGAATACTTGTGCCTGTTAAACACTGGAGCTCTTTGTCCTTCAAGTTCTGAACGTGTACCGTACCAGTATGCTATAGCTGAAGATGATATTAATATTAATGAAGAATGGAAGCTGAGATATAGTGACTCTCCTTCTTTCCCCAGCCCCCTACAAGCTAAATCCATTAGTAGAGATAGATCAGCATTAATAAACAAGGAGGACAAAATAGCTCTCAACGCAGGGACAGTTTTGCATGACCTTTGGTACAATAAGCTTGTACTTGGTCATTGTGATGCTCCGGGTTGACCTATGCAGCAATGTTAAATCTGATGTAACCATAGAGAAATATTATCAGTGCTTCACGTGCAACTTCAGTGTTTCGAGCTGCTGAGCTTTAGGGGAAAGAAGTGTTGAGCTCTTCTGTTTGTATATCGTTACACTGAGTACAAAAGGGTTTCATCCAGGATCTCATGTGTAAATCTATAGAAAATTCGTTGTCAGGGTCATTAGGGGAAAGACGCAGTTTATTGTTTTGTATTAAAAATGAGTACTTTTAATACACTGTGCTATTCTTAAAGGCAATACTGACTCAGGATCCAACTTGTTTCTGGACATCCACCACAAGAATTGTTTTTGATTGTTAAGGCTCATCATAGTCCCAACAGATTTCAGCGTCTAAAGAATTACTCATCTCCTGATGAAGTTTATACTTCTAGACACTGAAAAATTCTTGGAGATTAAAACCACTAAAAACACTAAACCCTTGATGCATGACAGGTCTGCTGAGAACGCTGTTTTCATGAGTTTTGAGAACTGCAAGACTTTCAGATCATTTTATTTTTCAGTCTATGGTTGGGGAAAAAAAAGCTTATAAAGTGTTATTGTTTCAATTCAGTTCTAAGATTACACAAATGAAGCCTTAAATGTAGCTTCCACATCTACCATTTTATAAAGCTTCTGTCTGGGTACTGCATGGCCAGACAGCAGAGTAGTGAATAATTATGAGCGTCCCAGAAAAGTGACAAAAGCGTGCTTGCATTTGAGTGTGTGTGCAGCAGAAGAAGTGACCATGGTTACAGTATATTAATACTTCAAATCACAATTGGTACTTGTAACTCACAAGGTAATTAATCTGTTGTAAAAGAAGGCTGTAAAAGAGGTGAGTACCCATTTTTAAGTGACGTTTAAGTAAGCTTTGTGCAAAGCTGCAGGCAGACTATAGTGAGCATAAGAGCAGGGCTAAGCGTGATCCCCTGAACCAGGGAGTGCTAGTCTCGCTTCTTTCCCAAAACTGTTTCATCTATACAGCTACTCTAGCAATTTTAAATGCATATTGTCTAGTTATGCTTTTCTGAGTATGTGCTTTTTGCGTACAGCCATCAACAACATCGCATTTGTGCAGCTGAGACAGGTACTTGTATCTTTATCCAGCGTAGTAACTTAAACAGTATTGGTTTGTGGCTCCACAGTCTTTGAAAACACTGCACTCCAGAAGATTCCCAAGCTTTCCAGAAAATGCATTTCCAGTTTCATCCCAGTCCTAGCCTGAGACAATTTTTTTCCACAACAGCTGAACTTGTCTTTGTTTTTTCAACTGCCGCAACCCCTCCCTGTCCCCGGCATTAATACTCTCGGTTGATGTGGGGAGATGTGAACATAGTCCTACTTCAGACTGCAGTGAAAACTTCAACTATGACCTGCTGGGGCAGGGGGGAAATCCTGCCGTATTTGTAACAATGAATCTGTCACTAGGCAATATAGCTGGGCTCTGAAGAAATTTCCCTGTGTGTATTTTACCTCTTATGCATTATTAATACTGCTTTTTAGATCCAGCCTAGCTTCCCTTTCTTTTGTTTTTCTTTTTTTGCCAATACTTCTGTTTACTTTAGTACCTGGACTCTAGCTAGCTGCGTTGGCTGACTGGTGGAGATTGCTGTTTGGAAACTCGTTGTCTCACCAGGATACTTGACTGTTCCTGAAGCACCATCTCTGCTGTAGGAGCAGGGGCAGTCCCCTTCCCTGGGTTGAGTCAGCAAGAGCGGTGGTAAACATTTTTCAACTGAAAATATATGGGATATTATATCTTTATGTGCTGAAACAGATCTAGATTTCAAAAGACAAATTCAGATCTAAAGGAAAGAAGTGAAATGTCATTAACATTGCTAAAGTGAGACTCAGATAAATTTGTGTATTCTGTATCACTTTTCACTCCATTCCAATCTGCCAGAAACTTAGGCATGCTCTAGAGGTAAATATATAGTTCAAACCATAAAAAAACCTCACTTTGTTAATTTTAAGGCATTTCAAATGAAAGCCATGTTAACTTCAGAAATGCTCTATAAAGAGAACTTCTCAATATTTATCTGTGGACTGTTTCTTCTCTCTGCAACCTGCTCACTTTTATGACCAACAAAAAGATTATCAGCAAATCACTCCATCACATCAATGTAGTATTTTGTGCGTTATGTGCCAGGAACGGGAGTCCAAAGATCCATTCTGGATGCCTTGAGAAAGGTCATCGTTCACAAAATGCCTCGTAATATATACTTCCCCCAAACATTGCCATGTTGTGAGAGACAGTGTTAGATGTCATCTTCAAAAGTTTGAGGCCTGAAACATTTTAAGTAAATACTGACAAAGAGAGAAAAGGAGGGAAAGTGGAAGTATTCAAGGAAGGAACATCTATGAATTCTGATCTCATATCATTCGCCTGATTGTAATTTCCTTGGGTATACAAAAGCTAGAGCCCCTGCTTAACCATATGTTTATGCTTAACAAAGTTCTTGTGCTAATGGAATGCAACAGCTAAAATTTAAAAATACAATTATGAAGGAGAGTGGAGATTGCTATCATGTGTGTTAATCAGCTGGAAGAGAGCTCTTGGCTCTCTTAGCTGGAACAGGAGCCTCCCGCTGCCGATGTCCTTCCTCCTCTGGAAGAAAGCCTCTGCCTTTCAGATAGCGACTGCTGATCTCTCTTTCTTTGGGTAATCCATATTACTTACACCTTCGTGCCACTCTGAAAACACTCTCCCTCTTGAAGCTGATTCCTTGGAGTTAAGGACTTCATAAGCATTATTTTACAATTAGCAATGTAATTATATAGAAGTACAATGTTAGCTGTTTAGTTTGTAATCTTCATTAAGAGGAAAACATCAAAAATGTTATTAGGTTTTATAACTTTTTTTTTCTCATCCCTATCCTAATTCCTTATTCTGCAAAACACACATCCTTTTCTGCTCCTTGCATTATTTCTGTTAGCAATTACAGCAATTTAGTGTCTTTCAAGCGGAGAAAGCAAGTTGTCTTTTGAGCAATAGCGCACCATAGGTTATTTGAATTAGGATGTTTCAATAATAGTACAGCTGTCCCACCAAGATGAAGTATGTCACCTTGGTAACATGCTTAGTTTCCATCAGCCTTAGATCCTTTATTCATTCCTGAACCCAGTTTCAGCTGGTTTTTGAATACAATCCACAGTGGCACAAGACCACCTGTTTTTCCACTCGTTTAAGTAAAATCCATATTTCTCCTCACGCCTCAAATAATTTGTTTTCTTGTCATACGTAAATTAAATCATGCAGGAACCACAGTGGCCACATTTGAAAAGGATATGTACTCCCACGATTCTTCTCTTTTTTAAGCCCCTACTTCCAATGGCATTTTCTGAAGGATCTGTGAAGTCTTATAGGGGCCTTTCTAGTTCAGTAGGAACTTCCCGTATTTTTGTCACGGTGCGTACCTCTCTAAAAATTGCTTCTGTCTTTTCATTACTACAAGGAAAAGACATTGCAGAGGAATCAGAAAATATGTGTATCTGTAACTGTCACTTTCGTAGCTTTTCTTTTAAAAAAAATTTACGAATTATATACAGGATATACTTTTAAAATATCACTGTTTTGTCCAGAGAGAGTTGTACTTTAATCAGAAATTTAAAAGCCAGCTTTGCATCAGTAAGAAAGGAATCAAAACTTCTTAAAAAGTAAATTTGCAGTTCTTCATCTAGTCTCTGTTCTTTAAATACATACTTTTCCAATCAGCCTTTTTATGTAAGGACTTGTAAGTTTATTGGTAAAATTAGTGAAATCATTTATATTTCCATGTGATTACTACTAGTACGAGAATATATACGACCAAAACATTATTTGATTATGAGTAGAGTTTCTGTATGCAGGAAGTTAGATGTCTGCATTACTGTACATGTAGAGGACAGGAATATGGTATTTCTTCACTTGGAAATTAATACAGAGGACTAGAATTAAAAGAGGCTTGATTAAAAGAAAGACTATCATGGAATTTTTCTTATTGTACAATGAAACAGAGCAAATACCAAACCACTTCAGCCAGACTATAGCCCTTTCAGGAAGCTACAGAAACATGTGGGAGCTACTAAATCCGTGTTCTTTTTTAAAAAAGAGATTGGGGGGATTAGACGTAAGCATATCACCAAAGAGTTTTGACTCTCCATTTACAGTATTCTGAAGGAAAGGGTAGAAAATACAGAAGCAGTTGCTAAGAAAAGCTATCCTGATGATTTTATATAATAGGCAAAATACACTGCTCATTTTAACCTCAGTCACGAGTGGCATTTTTACTTGACAACCATCAACCTTTTACAAGTAAAGATTAAAACTGCATCTGCAAAACGGTCCTGCTCAGATTGGCATCGGTGTGTGAGAAAAGGGCTTGTATTTCACACTCTGTGCATGTTGTGTTCTGATTCTGAGAGATAACATGGGCTCTGAATTTTTAATCTCCTGCATATAACCTACAAATACACTGAAGGCACCTTTTTCGCAAAAAACAAGAGCAATTGTAAGCAAACAACTGAATGGTTATAATGAAAAAAGTAGTAATACCAGAAAGACAATACATCGGGCATCCTCAAATATTAACAGGGGACAAAAATGAAAACGAGCATCTAGTTTTGGTGCCCACACTTTTGCATGCTGTGCTTTATGTAATGATTTACATTTGAGGCACACACACAATAATGATTTAGTCTTCTTTTTTATTTAAAAAGTACATTTATTCATAATGTACTAAAGGGATGTTGACCAGTAGAATACAATTAATCTCAGGGATGTGCATTGAATTAATGTCCTTATCTGCAATCTGAAAATCACAAAGTGCATCAATAACTATCTGATGAAAAAAATGTTTATTTTACTTAATTATACAATTGATTCAGTGGTTACTAAACACTTGAAACTGAATGACTTATGAAAGTATGTCTATTAACATGAAGTAAACGAGCTTCTATATTGGCAGAAGTCATAGCAATCCCATTTATCATTAAAAACTCAGGCAAAATAAAGATTCCTAAATTGACCAGGGCATGGGATATAATCTCTAAGTGAATCAAAATCTCCTAAATCCTAGAACTTCTGTTACAAGTCTGTGCTCTGTTCCTTTAAAAAAAGTAAATAGAGAGAGCACGAGAAGTTATATAAATTTCCCAACATTGGTTTAGGAATTTAATGTCCTTTAGGACTTAGTAGAGAAAATTCAGGATGAAAATATCCTGGAAAGAAGTGTGTCCTTTGCAATTTTTTTTTTTTTTAACTTCAGACTCATGTTTTGGTTTTGTCTTGTTTCATGTGTATTGCAAAGTATAGATTTCTCTATTTTACAATGGGCAGCCACATAAAAATGGTATGGGCTAGAAGCATTAAAACCGTCCATGTTCTTACTTGAAGTGGCAAAATAAGTCAGGCCAAGAGTTCTTTAAAATGTATGGATTTTTATTTTGTTTTGCTCCTTATTGCTCCTCCCAAAAATATCTTCATTCTATGGAATATCAGAGTAATCAGTGCAATTTTAACTGCTGAGAACATATCTTCAGTGATTAATCCAAACCTAGATAGATTTTACAAAGCAAGCCGCTGTCACTGCCTGCCCTATGAGTTGCTAGCTCTTCTGGGTGAGTCACCTAAATCCTAATATTTCCAGCTTTACAAAACACAGTTAATTTTAAAACTAAGCAGAATCATTAGAATGACATTCAGCTATCACACGCAAGTTACACGAGTTTCTCAGGCGCGCCTTTAGAAGTCAGTGCACTGCAAGGGCGTGAGGTCTGGGTGACAGAGCAGCGCTGGAAGGCGGTTTCACTGCCGTCCACTTTCCCGGTGCTGCCTGGCGGAGTTACACACTGCTTTGTTTTTTCAGCTTGGGTGAGTCTTTTACCTACTGTGCGTTTTGGTTGGCTTCTCAGTGAAACAAAGATAGTAGTATTTTAGCTGCTAAGCCTGGTTTTTAAGGCTTATTTTCTCAAAGAACTTCGTAAATGGGCTTTGCTGTATTCATACCTAATAATAGCATTGGTAATAAACTCAAGGAAGAGAACGTTATTACGTGAAGCTGCTAATTTTGATTTTATTTGTCTTGAATGTTAAAGGATGTTGACAGTGTACAGTATTTCGGTGACTGTTTTTACTGAATCTGTATTTATGATGATCATTTTTGAGAAATAAGTAACGGGAAAAAGTCTTCGTACCTATTTGAACCTATGTATTACAAAAGAGGCACAACTCATCTTTCAGCTCAGGTGAAGACTTCATTGTAAATGGTGTTCAGTGTCGCTTAGCCTTGAGTGTGCATCTCGAGCCGCTAAGGAAGTTTCCTGGGACATAATCTCTTTTGCACACGTGCTAAGCACAGTAGTGAAACCTCTAGCCACGTCTGTGTGAGAAACACAGTTACTTTTGTGGTGTTGGCTCAACATTTTCTTCCCCATCGCTACAATGTTAGAGAAGTGATGATAACAAAAAGTGCTTGAAATTCATAGCAACTGATCAAATTTGATCACGGTGAAATGCATTCTGCTGTATTTCATATTTAAGTGTGAAATTAACTTTTATAGAACAATTAAGCCACAAAAAATGATTTTTATAGACTACTTAAGCCACAAAAATTAAAAGTTTCTACTGTAAATACCGACACTGTTTTAATCATTGTAGCATAAATGCAGCACGTGTAAAAGATAAACCAAAGGAGTTCACAAATTGCTGTTTGAGCTATGAATGTACAGGATAGAGGGATGGATGGGTAGGCAGACAGATAGGTAGCTAGGTAGATATCAGATATTCTAAGGTTTAATTGCCATAGAGCAAAGGAATATATGATACCAAATTAAACACATGTGTTAATGAAGTGGGCGAATTGTATACATTTAACAGTTGTTCATTTTTAATCCACATGAATGTGTAAATACACAGAATAATAGTACCTGACAAAGAGCTAAGAGGAGGGTTAACATCCAATGCGAGGTGGAGTGTTTAATGGATGAACTTAAAAGCAGATAACAATATAGCATCCCATGTATACTTTCATAATTGCGCGTTCCTCCAGAGATAATGGATATCATTATCAGCGGCGCCTGTCCTAAGAAACTTGGCAAGGTTATGATTGTTTGTTACAGCTTTGGTTATATTAACATACACATTAATATTTATAAATATTTGATGTCATGTTAATTTTTCATATACGATGATTTATGTAATGCTGCTGTGCCCTGTTAGAGGGCATTTGCAGTGTGCTTCAGAAGGGAAGAGAATTGACGCATGTTCTTTAAGAGGACTTGCCCGAGTATTACAGTGCTCACAGTGCATTATTCTGGAGAACAGTGATTTAAAGATAGATTATCTGAATTGCAGATACACTCCATTAACATTTTAAATAAAACATAAAGAAAAGACCACTCTAAAAATATAATAATAATAGTAACATGGGGATTTTTTTTCCCTAAATAACAAAAAAAATAATTAGCCTGATACTCCTTGGTTTGACCTAGGTTCCAAGGCATTTTTGTTACAATGGGGGAAAAATAATAATTACTTTCATAACCTGCTTGTGGAAATTTTGGGGGAAATGCTGCATCAACTTTCTAAGTAGTTGCTGAGGAAATAATAATTATGCATATAATTAAATGTATATACCTTCTGATGAGGGAGGTAGATAGCTTACTGTAAACCCAACCATAAAGAAACCCAAATGTTAGCTCTGTCTAAACAGTAAGAACGACATGAGAAGTGGCAGAGATGCAAATAATGATGCCATTCAACTTCACTGTTTTGCACTAGTAACTGGAAGAGTAATTGCAAATTATGGAGTTTGTGAATTAGTGGATATGCAAGCAAATGCAGCACCAGAGTAGCATATCATAAAATGTAGTTTGGTTTAGTTGACAAATGTAGGGTTCTGTTTGATAAATGTAGTTTAGTTTGAATTGCTCATAGCACTTCATACCTGCAAAAAAACTTTATAGGATGTTTTGCAAAACAGTAACATTTGTGTTACAGGGCATCTCACTGCGGCACATTGGCTGCTGAATCTTCGGGAAATGAGCAGGATCACTTTCTGTGCATTCCCACAGACTCGCAAGTTAAATTGATCTGAGTGCTGCAGTATCACACAATTCGTACATACATCCTTCTGCAGAGAGACACATTATTAATCCATTCATTTTACTTTTTTATGCTTGCACCGTGAAGAACAGCTTAAAGACAAAGCAAAGTGATGAAAGAGAAAAAAACCCACAAAACCACTTTATACGGATGTCTGATACTTTGTTTGTCTATAATACACGCTGTTAATACAGGGCTAGTCCATTCACAGATCTAATTTCAAATCCAGGCTTCGTTTAAATTTTGCTTTGAATGAGTCAAAGTCCCAGAATTCTGGAATCTTGCACATTCCTGTGGAACATCATCCCACAGGTCTTTCTAGGAGGATCTGCAGGGTGCAGCCACGTCCCTAAATCATGCAGCAATATGCATCTTCCTGGCTGAGCCAGCAGAACTGAGCTTTCCATTCCACCCTCTGCTGAGCAGACTCCAAAAATTGCTCAGCTGATCCGCCATAAAATTTAACAGTAGAATTTGGTAAAAAAGAATCTACTAGCCCCAAGTTAGTAACATATTTGTGTAGTCTTGAGTGCAAAATGTTGATTCATTATCCCCCCCAAAAATTTAAAGTTTAGTGGGTTTTTTTAAGATTGTAGATTATGAAAATACCTCAGAGTAACTCCACAAATATACACGGACCATGTTATACAGTTCTAATCGCAGAGGTTTTGGGTGATAATGAACTACGATCATCTTTGATTTTACACTTCATCCACAATGTGCAATCACCATTTATCTTAAGAAGAAGAGATTTTAATTTGCCTTTCAAATACAGGGATATGCAGTTAAAATGTGGTTGGCAGGGAGCAGTGAGTCCAGTTCCCAGCTCTGTCACAGACTTGCTGTCTTATGTTAGGCCAGTTCTTTAGGAGGGGTGTCTCAAACTCCATGTCCTATGTTAGCTATACATCTGCTTTAATCAAGTTGTGTGAGCTTCTTCTGTAGCCGTTACAAAGGCAGAAGTTGTAGAAAGCAGCTCATCCCTTCTTACGTGGCTAACAGGGCTGGCATGTACTGTTCATTTCTTTCTGTTTCTTGAGCTGAAGTTAGGTAAGAAAAAATCCAACTTCAGTGTGAAAGTATTTTTTGTGAGAGTGAAAATGAGCCTTTGGAAGTCAGGAGGAATTTGATTCTCGGTATCTGTCACTGGGCCACTTTCAGCTCAAAGTACAAGTATTGGGAAAAATATAAATTAATTCTAATTTCAGAACTCGTAAATTACAAATCTGGATCCTTCAAAAAGTAGATATGATGCACAAATTAGTTTATGGAGAAATAATTTGTTACTAAGATGTGACCTACAATTTTCCTTAATAGATTAAATATTATAAACCTCTTTCACCTAAAAAGTAGGGTTTTAATACAAATAGTACTCCTTATTTTAGTTGCCTATCAGCTTCTAACAGTTCAGAATTGCTTCCAGAGTAATTAATCTGGAACCGACAATAATGTTTAATATCTCATGGTCAGCAACAGATCAAATCACAGCCTGTAACAGCAGCATGCAGAACCCTTTGCCTAGATAAAAAACTGTAAAGGTTTATCTGGATACGGACATTTCAAAAACCACGTCTTTACGGCTTCCAGATTGAATTGTTAAAATATATTACCCATGGAACTTCCCTGGAAAATATTTTATAAGTAATATGAAAGGAAAGGCTTGTTCTCGGTTTTCACAGGAAGTCAGTGCATTTTTTCATCCCCCTCAGATGACACTTCATGTATCCTTGCTTTTCTGTGAGTCTCTAGAATCTCTGCAACCCAGTCCAGAATCACCCAAACACCCACCTTTGTTACTGCAAAGCCTTTTAACTTTTGAAGTCAGCTGATGAGATTTCGCGTTAAATCATAGATGTGAAAGAATGAACAGTACCTCTTGATTTTGGGGCATCTGATTTTAAAATATTCCCTCCGCTTGGGCTATGAAATACAAGCATATCTTTAAAAACACATCTGTAATATTACATAGGCTTTGCCTTCAGGAATCATGCTTTGATGAATTTGTGATTGGATTTGGTCAACTATATTTCTAATCTTTTAAAATAAAATAAAAGCCTGGCAGCTCTTTGACCCAGAACTGGATTAGATAATGTAGTGATGAGTGTTGTACAAAAGCCTATGCTACAAGTGAGAGTACAGGACAAGAAAGTATACATGGATTTAAGCCACTATTTCTTAAGTCCTCTTTTCAATTTTCGGTATCAAATGAGAATTTCATCAGAGTTAACTACCGTGGAAGGGGAGGGTGAGGAGAAATTACATAGAATCCCTGGGCTGGAACATGATTACGTAGCCAGACAATAGGCAACCGAAACAACATTGGACAATAATTGGTTTTCTATGTGGGAAACACCTGTATGGGCAGCAGACATTGACAGTGAGAAGAAATGGCAAATTTGTACAAAATATAAGCACCTATTGTCTAATGAAAATCTTACAATAAATTTATCATTTTTAATGTGGAGACTGATTTTTATGCAGGCTTTAAAAAATAAATCTATGTTAGGCCAAATGTGTGTTGATGGTATTATTAGGAGTGGTTTTCCCACAAAATGCAAGCGTAAGACAAAATCAACAAAAATATTCCCAATTTTTTTTTTTTGACTAGTAAAAACTGTTGTTCTTAATCACATATTTTATTGATGAAATCTGAATGCTGTGCTATAAAGAATATGCAAGGGAAACACTTTATTAACTTTCATTACCCAAGTTGTCAGAAATTCAAACAATAAACAAATATCATATGTAACAACAAGTACATTGAATAATTTGAGGGGAAAATTCAAAGTAAATCTTGAGTATTACTAACACCAAAGAGAGGCATTTGTGATATATGTTTATATGGTTTGTAGCCTTTTAAGCTTCCAAGTGCTTAAAGCCTGCCTGAGGGGTGATCATAACTACGCATGGGCAGTAAGAGGAGCCAAGGAGGCACAGCATGTCTATATTTTGGCTACGAGAGAGCATAGAAGCAAGAATCCTATGTTGGGCGTAGCTTGAAGTAAAGCGGCGTAATTTCAGTTAACAGCTAAATTCACACATGTCAAGACAAGTGAGACTTCCTTCTCCATATCTTTTTTTTCCTTGTTGTGCGCAATAGGTAGAATACGAGGGATCCAGGTGAGAATAGATGTGGCAGAATGTGCTGGAGAAAAGAAAGTAATAAAAGCAGTTGTTGAGAAGATACTACCAAAGTGCTTTCTCTGGGGGGGGGGGAAGTTCACTAATTGATGGTACGGCCAGAATGGAGATGCCTTCCACTGAAGGGTGGGCTGGAATCTGTCCTTAGTTTTCAAAATGAGAGGTAGTGTAAGACATGCAAGAAGGAAGTCCTGCACTATCCATAACATTCTCCTGCAACAGACCAAAAGCTGGTCACAGTACTGAAGGAAAGACAATTATTATAAAAAACAGCGATACTTTTTAAAGCAATGAGTGATTTTAAATATTCATTTTAATGAAATATTCTAGTAAATAGAAATACTGCAAATGCTCAGTACTCAGTATAAATCAAAGTAAAATACAAATACAAGTAAAATATTTAACGTTTCATTATAAAATGGTAATATATACTACAAAAATACACAAACACGAGTTATTAATGCATTGATGGGAAGGCATCCAGCTGTAAATGACATTTCTATACAACAGCAACAAAGAAAGGTGACTAATTCTTTCCCAGCAACTTGGCAAAAAAATTTTGAAGTAGGAAAAACATTTAATGGAGCTTTTGCAAAGTAAATTTAAAAAAAATGGTTCTTTACACTCCTTAACTTTTTGATAGAGTTTTTAAAATATTTTTAAAATCTGCTGCTAGGAAATTGGATCCATACAAGTAAATACTACAAAGTGAAATCAGTGAAGCCATGCTATTTTATTCTCACATAAATGTTTGAAATTCTCAATTAACTTCTATTATTCTTCTCTTAAGCTGTTTGAGGGTTTTTTAATTTATTTGAATTTATTTTTTTTCTGTTTAGGGAAATTTTTTTTGTAACAAATATTGTTCAGATACTTGCTTTTTATCCTGATATCGATTTGTTTCACTATAAGCTATACCAGATATAATGTGGAAATTCAGCCTGAAGTGGGGGGAGGCAAAATTTTAACAGCCTGCAATACAGCGTGGAAATTAGCCAGCGTGTTGGTTACGACAAGGAATAATTACTTGTGCATAGCTTGGTCTGACAAGTGCTCGGCATCACAGGTTACCACAGCTAATCAAAGGAAGCCTCGTAATGCAATTGCAAACCTCCCACTTCTCTTCCTTTGCGAGCACGGGGATGTCAGAGTAATAGCAAAGCAGCAATCTGGCCATTTGAAATCATTTCCCAGATGTGATGCAAACAAGGCAGGAAGATCAGGAGAATGAAAAGTAATAGGAGATAGAAGGAGGTCAATGATACGTATTTGCTACAATCAACTGCTAGCATTTTGAACAATTGGTTAGATACATTCGTTATTGGTTTATAAGCTAGTAAGCGCTGTTGCTGTTTTTCCTCTTGCTCATTCAGGTCTTCCTCCAGATGCTTTCTCAAGGAGACAGAAAATGTATTCTTCTATTTTCTAATTTTTACCAGTTGTAGAAGCAGGGCTGGGAGTATTGCACCTGCCAGCCATCTGAACATACAACATATTCTCCTGAAAGTTAATATCAAAGTAGTAACAGTTTGTAATTCCACAATCACATCAGGGCTTCAAAAGCATCATTTATTTTAGCATTTGGTGAGCTCACTCACAAAGTGTCTTCTAGAAAAAGTATCAGACTGTATTAGTCAAAGTAAGCCGTCTGACATCCATCAGCTCAGTACCAAATGCTTGGCACAGCTGAATGAGAAAATATACTAAAAAGAAGGTTTAAACCCTATTATTTTTTATTACTATTTTCAAAAAAATGTGACTTCTTCCCTAAAAATACTGTTTCTTTTTCTTTCATTGAGATTTAAAATTAAAAATGAAACCTACTTGAGCAGCTCCTGTGTTTTGGCAACGTTCAAGGTAAGTGCAGAAGAGAGAGATTTGAAGTCACTTCTGTGTAGTTAAGCGAAGGTTAAAATGGTCCTAGAAAAATCTTCCCCTCATTTTCTGGTTACTCTGAATTAAATGGGCTAGAATGATGCCACAAGGGCTACTGGATGAGCCAAGATTAAGCTAAATCACTTTAGTGATACTGGTACAGTGTAGAAATGTCTTTTACTGCAAACCTTATCAGCTGACAACTAGTAGCAGTGCAGAGATACAGTGGAGCTAAGTTCAGGATACTGTTCCCTGCTGGGAAGGAAATGTCCTCTTTGGAAGGTGAGGCTTCTGAAGATACTGTCTGAACTAAATATTTCCTACTTAAAAATTGCAGGAATTTCATCCCAGCCACCCTGTCTGGTTTCTGAACGGGCACTTGATGATGAGCAATGGAATTTAAAATAAAAAGATTTTTCTTTTCCCACTGTGGTCTATCTGCTAGTCCCAGCACAGTCGTATTTTAGTGAGTCGATGCCCACACATCTCCTGTGGTCAATTAAAGTGTAAAAGTGAAGAGGAAGTATTGCAAGTATGAGAGAGCATGGAGAGGAATGTGAGGTGGACAAAGCTGCGGAAAAAAGTCCGGAGCTTAAGGAAGGCAGATTTGGGTCTGAAGTTTGTGAACTGGAGGGGATGTAGGTGGGGAGAGCTAGTGGATGCCCCCAGGCTGAGGGTTCAAGCTGGCTGAGGGGTCGCTGGTTTAGTCTGATGTCCAAACAGAAAATGTAAAGAGGAGGAGAGGGCTGTTTCAAGTAGAACTGAAAAAGAATAACAGAGAGGTTTAAAGTGACTGGGGAAAGAGAGTGGGAACCACTTCGCTAATGTAAACTTTTTTTTTCAAGTAAAAAATGAAGTCTTCCTTCATTTCCAGTTATTTAACTTTGTTTAGCATTTTGCTTCCAACTTGTTATTTTTTTCCAAAGAAAGGCATTTCAAACTGAAATTTGATATTATTTTACTATTACTCTAACATGTTCCAAAATGCTGATCTAGAAAAAATCCAATATTTAGTATCTTTTTCATTTAAAAGAAACTGATAGCTGAAACTGAAAAGAAAGAGAATAGAGAGATTTTCCCCTCACTTAGTCCACAGGGAAGCTAGTTACCAATCTTACAATTTTATTAGTTGATAAAGATTTGTCAACCAATGGGTAAAATTTCTGAGTACTTACTATGAAAGGTAATGTTTATCCATAGAATACATTTTTCTTTTTCATAGTATTTTGCTCAGAAGCTATAAGAAGAAAATAAATTAATATTAAAATCTGCAAAACTATATTCTACAAGGAAGGAAGCAGCAAAATGGGGTGCCTGTGAAATACTATTTCTGAGGTGGTGTTACATGGTTTAATTAAATGATCACTTCATGCAGAGAGCGGCCCTCCCACAGAAAGGTTTGAAAGCAGCTCGTACTGAATGGCCTTGCCTTAGAACCCGCTCTTCTTTAGCTGAAAAATATGAATACACATTTGTGATGGATTGCAAGGCAAAAGCTGATCTCGTGGTCACGGAACGTTACATGTCACCTGAAGAACTGAGCAATCAGTTTCAGAGTTTTTGATGTGATTCTGGTCAAGTCTCTCAAGCCCAGGTGTTCACAGTTGGCTCTGCTGGGTTAGGTAGTCTCTAGAAACACCTACAGCATTACGTGGGGCAACGCTCTCTGTCTTCAGCCTCCTCGTGTATTCCAGATTAGGCATCAACAATTTCTAGGCTAGTCAGACAATTCTAGAGTTGTAATTCTGGGCCCCGATAGGTTTATTTCCAATGTGAAATACTAAAAAGTCATGCCCTCGGTGCCACAGAACTGCCTACGGCAGAGCTGATAATGTTTTTATTCAGTGCATCGTTCTAGTGGCCCACAGTAAGAAAGGTCAGGCAAAATCTATTGATTGTAGGAGATAAAAATGTGTAGTGATTAACTACCTTTCCTCTAAATAAGACTGGCTCTACAAAAACTAAGTATTTGATCATTAAAGAGAATATCCTCATATCTAAAAGCAGGATACTGAGATACAGTTGCATGGGCAGCCTCAATTATTGATGGCATTGTCAGCTTTTTGATTGGTTGATACAGCAACCTCATTGCTCTTCACATACCGCTCCTCATTTTAATGTGCAATAATAAGAACATGCGTTAAAATAGTCTGACACTTTGCACGAGGATTAACACATGCGGACGCACCTCTTTAAGCCAAAGTAGTACTTACACATAGAGAAAACATAGAAAAATGAGGAATATTATCAGCATAGACACGGAACCTATTATCAAATTATGAAAGGAAGTGGTGTCTGAATTTGATTATTGCCGATGTTGTTACTTATTTGTATTGCCGTGGCTTCGACAAGCACTTAGACTGTGAGAGCTCTCAGACACACTGCATTAGACGTGGCATAAATGGAAAAGACTTTTCCTGCTTCCAGAGAACTTACTGTCTAAGCATAAAACAAAAGCAACAAGGCAATGCAGCTAATGGCGGCCCACGACAGCACCGGGAGCACCGGTCAGCACAATCGCAAACACCCTCCTAGCTTTTCGAAGGTGTCACGGGAAGGACAATCTCTGAGAGGCAGTTAGAAAACAAGTGAGATAGCTAGCGCTGTGATTTTTATAAAGAATTTCTTCCAAGTGTGAGAGGAATCGTGGGAAAAAAGGCAGAGATATGCATTTCAAACTTGAAGAGTTGGCAACGTCGACTGGCATCATATGCCAGGCTGACATGGGTGTTGAGCTCCTGACAGTAAAAAAGCGATGACTGGCAGCATGGGGAAGGGCAATGGGAGAATCCTTAAAATGAAGACAAGTAGCTTCACTTTGGTAGCAGAGAAGAGGCTGCCAGAGGAAGAAACTGCTACTGCCAGGGTGCCGGAAACGGCCAAAGTGGCTGGCCGTAAAAATGCAACCTTCGCAGGAAGGCGCGGAGAGGTTAGCAGCTACGTGAAACTGAACTGATAGGTTTCTTTAGCTGTTCTTTTACTTTGTATGATAGAATTCCTTCTGACAGATATTACAAGTTTCTTGTTCTGAAATTATTTTGAGACTTTATTTTACAACAGAAAAATATAAATGCAGACTTCTAGTTTTGCCAGCACATGATTTCTGCTGCTGGTTCTTTATGATTTTCCATTTCTTTGTGATTAGTGTGAAAACAGAAACGCTGTCTTTTTGCAGTATGCATATACAAAGGGTTTCACTAGTTTTTTTCAAATTCTGAATGTTTCAGAAAGAGGAACTACAGCTGTGTGCTTTAGAAAGCTTCCAAAGAGATTTATGTTGTACAACGAAGCTGGTTAGAACTGTTGCCTTTTCCGTTTTGCCTTATTGCAAGTCCTGTTCCCAAAATCGTGGGACAGCTTTGCTCTGAGTCAGCAAATGCGAGAGCTGGCATTAGTGCTGAACCGGGATTTAGGCTTTCGAAGATTCCACCCTTTGTCTGAATCCAGGGACTTGCTATGATGTCATCAACAAATCATAAGCATTCAGTGGTCTGATGACAATTTTAGCTTTTTAAAAAATCCTGCTGTTGTGCATCTTCTGTTGAAAGCTTTGACGAATACCCTGGTTCAGGTCTAGTCTTGATTCAGTGTAATTCCGGAGAATCAGACATGCTGTGTGCAATTACACTGCCATGAAATCAGCAACGCAAATGTTGCACTGATATGGCAGTAGCTGAGAATTAAAACGTTAAGATAATGAAAGCAAAAGTGATTTCATTTTGGTTTTCATCCTCCATTCTACTTCATTTTTCTACTTTTAAATTCCTGAAAAAGAAAAGAACTGAAAGAGCTCACGCATCCGGGAGCCATGGGGGTTTCAACATCACCTTAGCTAATACATGCAGTATTTAATAGACAAGTAAAAGAAAACAGATACGGAAGGTTGCAAGAATATGATGGAAGGGACTACAGCAGTCCAAATTTATCTCAGTGCCAAAACTGCCTCCACTGTTGGTGGTTCTCCAACGCTGAGGTGAGATGTGTAAAAGAGCACAGAGTTCCACTCAAGCTGCTGTGTTTCTGCGTGCGCAGACAGAAGTCACATTGTTCTGAATACGAGATGAATATCATAGAATCCAAATTTAGGTCACTCTGTCTGAAATCAATTCTGTTCAGAACTGCTACTTGAGGGCAGAATTATCTGGTAGAAAATTCTTTTTGTGTATAATTTTCATTGAAGACATTTGGAGTTCTCCATATTTAGTTTCTAGTGATTTAAGAGCTCTATATAGTCAATTCAATTTCTTTCAGTTTCAGAAAAGAAAAAAAAAAAAAAGACTCTGTATTTTTAATGTGTAGTCAACTTTTCTCAAGCCAGAAAAATGAACAGATATGAACAAAAAATATTTGGAAATCCAGGAAGAGGAACATTTGTGTGTCCTGAAATAACATAAATCTCAAGTTAAATAACTGAATTCTGGTCTAGCAAAGTTGATACAAGGGCATCAATAGTAGCACCTGCGGTAAAGTTTCCGATGGATCTGTCAGTGTACGCGGTTGCTTGTTTGTCACACTCTGTGTCACTGCCTTCGTTTTCCTAAATGGAAATCTCTCTAGAGAGGATTTGTTTTCTGCATTGTATTTTTGGTCACTTTTTAAAAGGTCATGCGGACAGGTTGTGATACAGTTAACACACCCGCATATTAACAGAACTCTTGATTGTAGTGGCCGTAGTGCGACTGGTCTGGCACCAGATGGAAGGATTAAAAAATATCTCTACCCAGTAAACTACCAGAGTTACCGTACTCTTTCATCTTCATATCTGAAACCTGGACAGTGGTGTGGTTGTAGAGTCGACCTACTCTGTACCTATGTCCTTGTCCCACAAAACAGTGGGTAAGTACCCCCGAAGTCTAGAGGAAGGGGAGCACACAGCTTTCTTCCCAACTAGCACTCTTCTTCCTCCTGGGTTCCTCCCTCATCAGATTGCACCGCTTTTCATCAACAGAAAGAGGACCCCTAAGTCATTAACAGCGTGTGGGGCTCCACATACGATGATACCAACATACACGGCATAGTTCCATACCAATACGGGAAATTCGCATTTTCAGCTCATGCTGTTTCTGGTGCACAACAGTCTTGCTTTGAAAGCCTAGCAGCATATCCCGTTTCGACAACAACAACAATTTTTTTTAAATCTTTCACTAAGAAGTTACATTCCATTGCCATGGAAACACATGATTAACCCTACAAACAGGGTTCAAACAAGAAATAATGTTTAAGAACACAGGTCCAAAACCAGCTGGACTTACACAGGTTGTTCCTCAATAATAATACACCATTTATATCGCTATAAAGTGAGATGTTCTGAGAACATATGAGAAGCAAGGATTGTGAAGAACAGTTATTTTCTCTGATTAGCTGATGTAGGACACAGGCTTTCAGATACAGGGTTCCTTCATCAGGATCCTCTGTCAGGTATGATAGGAAAGTACTTCCATTAAAAAATAAGATATCACTTGTCAGGGAAAGTGAATATATATATTTATGTATTTTAATTGTATAAAGAAGCACTGGAACATCCAAAGCTTTTGTGAAATCGGAGGGGAAAAGAGCTCTGTCTTGAGGCTGGAAAGACCCAAGAAAGCTGTGGACTAAACCGGGGGGGTTTTATAATATGAAGTTCCATAGTGTCTGCGTGTACACAGAGAGGTTGTAGCCCCACGGTAAATGTGCGACACGCTTCTGTTAGGCTCACTAATCCAGCTCTTCTGAGGCAACTCCTGTGCTGCCAAACCTCTGAGCCACTTCAAAGAACGACTGTTTTATAAAGTAGCAAAGACATGCTGGGGGGAAAAAAAGAGTTGTTTTATCCTCTGAATAGAGAACGGTACCTGTCCAGTGGTCCCAAAGAAAAGTACCTGGCTGAGTATTGTACGGAGCAGGCTATATTTAGGCCAGGACAAGTACTTAGTTTAGCATTCGCAGCCCTATGATGCATCAAGGCCTTTGCACTATTAGAAATAAGAAAGGGAGAGTTCCCTCTGCCAGGCACAACTCAGCACTTGCTTCTGGCGCTGCGCAGCCAGACTGCTGTTCAGAAAACAAGAACACCTCTTACCAGTGACCTAGGAAACACTAGATCCCAGCACAGAATAATCTTTACTCTCTCGTACAAGTATTAACAACAACAAAAAATTTAAAAAACTCTTTATTTATAGTTTTTCTGTGGATGAAACATGAGATATGCAGAAGTTCCTTGCAAGCAGAGGAATACCAAGAAGAGTTTAAACATTTTCTGCAGAGTAGGTGGAATAGTCCGAACACAATAGCTGTTGTAATGGCACTCATTTGGAGCAATCTGCCCACCTCCGTCATGACTCCACTATTTGTAGTGTATATCAATCAAACCAATGAGCCACAGCAACATGCACTTTCCTTTCTGGAAGACAAGGCACCAGCATGAGTTTTTAAATATATGTGCATGTTTGTTATAAACAACACGTACGTTAGTGAGGATATTTCGGGATCTTGCGGTGCTGCTTTTCGATGCCAGGGCAAAACAATTAGACTTGAAATCTCTATTTTTAAGAGAGACTATATCACCCAATTCCCCTGTAAGTATCTTCAGCTACTATTTATTTTTAGCCTGCTACAATTATGCCATATATGATTTGATTATTAGGGTTAGCAGAACCATGGCTAATGGAATCAGTATCATGGCTACAGCAAGCTTTGTGAATTCTGCCTGCCAGTTTTCTGCATAACTACACTTCTGTCACTCACGCGGCACAGGGGTACTCTAACAATTAATTGTAAACCAGAGGGAAACTTTTAATGGACCTCTTCTTGAGATCTTGTGTTAAAAAAAGAAAAGTTCCCATGAGTGAAGTATAAGTTAGCTTTTCCAGGGGGAAAAAAAGGAATGAATTACATTTCTCTTCTTGTCCTTTAAATGAATAGCATAGTTTGGGTGAAATTATCGGGCAATTGCATGCCTTTTATGCAGATAATGCTATTTGATGAAAGCGGTGTTTTGATCTGCTGAGGATAATACAGATCCAGGGTTGGATTCATTGGTGAGAGTAAAGCTGTCTTCTGTGATAACTTCATCTCAGCATGAGGTCAGACGGGGAAAACTGGGATGGGGGATTAAAAAATGACACAGTCGGAGCAGTATTCAGTTCCCTGCTGTGCTCCTGGCTGCACACTATAGCTTATGTTTCTGATCTGTTATGGTATTGTCTGCTTTTCTCTCCCAGAGCAGAAAGAGATTGCTTAAAACTTTTCTTTTTTTCAGCTAGAGGGATTAGTTCAGTGGAGCTTTTTTAATTAAAGAAACTGTATCTTTTTCAATGTAATTTAAGGCTGCACAAGCAGGCCATCAGCATTCATAACTTAGCACTATTACCTGCCACAAAGCCTAGCCATTCATTTTACATTCCGAACAAGAAATCGCTATTAAGAGTTTTGAGGGTTAAAAATTGATAATTGGCCCTGCGATTGAAAGAATCACAGTTAACCATTATCTCCTAGAAGTTTTCTGTGGAGGAACTTCAGACGGCTTTGCTGTTAGTTTATCTGGGCTTTCTTAATTAAATCTCCACGACATCAGGAGAGTGGCTAAAAAATATTCTGATATGTGGAAACAGACCTCAGTGTATTTTCTCCAAGAAAAATATAAAAATATCCTTAAATATTAAAATGATATCTACTGACAATGCCTCTGTAACACCAGCAACTTCCTCTTTAGATCCGCTTTTATTTTCACTCCACAGATTTTCTAAAAATGTAACTAGTACCTTTATTAATTAGTAATAGTATGCAAATAATCAACACATGTTCGCGACACTTCACAATGCTCAGTGCGTATGCATGTCTGTAGAAGTGTGTTTACACATGTGTGCACAGATGTATATCTATATTCATATATATACACACATATATATTCACATATAGATACATATACATTCACACACACTTATATGTATTTTTCAGCTGAGAGCGCTGAATTTTCGGCTCAATTTAAACAAGGTTAATGGCTAAAACCTTCAAATGTTTCAAATAAGGCCCATATGGTGATCACTTTACAAAGCATACAGGGACTGTGCTTAGGTTGCAACATACACATTTCCAACTAAATTCCATGCCAGATCAATTAGAAACAGTTCTCCTGAGCAGACAGGAACAAACACAGATTGTTACCACTCTACTGCCTGAACTCTTGTCTTCCAAGAATGAAAGCAGTCATCCTGAATTCAATGTATTTTACTACCATCAGCCTGAGAATTTCATAAACCAGTAATATTTTAGTAAAATCTCTGTTTAGGTACATCAGACAGAGCAATTAACATCCGAATTATCAAAATAAACTAGCAGATCATGGTCCCTCATTAGAGATTTTCGTTAGAGAGGTATGTTTCCCAGGCTGCATTTGTTAGTGATGTCTTCTACTAGGAGGAGTACGTGGCAGGGTAGAAGGAAAAAGGAAAGAAGCAGACAACAGAAAAGCACATTTGGTTTCTTTTTTCCTCATTCTATGTGCTTATCTTTTATTTTCTTCAAATACTCTTTTCTGTAGGTTTCCTTTATTTGAACAGTTAATTGGTAGAATTTCTTTCAATGCTTTTTTTTCATACATCTTTCAGCCAGAGAACTATAAAGGAAAAAAAAATGTTAATTATAGGTATGAAACTTATTTAAAACAAGGCCTCTTTCTTCTTGTAAAAAATCATAAACCCTGAATAAATGTGACTATTATGTAAACCTCTGCATGCACATATAAAGTCTGTATATTGACTTCTGAATCACTATAAATATTCTATCCTCCTCCCGTTAAGGGAACGTACGGCTAGTTACCCCCCAGCTGTAGTTTGCTGGGAAAGTGTTGTACCAGCAAATGCAAATCTTGAATTTGTCATGGCCTCGTGTGCCAGTTCACGCTAACGGCAATGACGGTATTTTGTGATGGCTCCTACTTATGAATGCAAGGTGATTAAAATGATTATGTGCTTGATTTTAAGGCCACAAGTTTAGCTCAGGCAGTGCTTCCCCATGCGGTATTAACACTGTGTGAAAGGCATTTTTGTGTTCGGAACCGCACGCGCACTCCTGTGCGTTCTTCCCACGCAGCCGACGCGGAGGGCCCGCGGTTGCGCGCAGCCGAAGCGCGTCGCGCTCACCAGAGGTCAGCTTCCCCTGCAGCTTGGTCTTAGGCGGTGGAACACAAACTAATGTAGTGGAAAAGCATGACCCCCATTTAAAGGTTGATTTGTATGATAATCAGTACATTTAGTGGTTTCGGAATGGACGTGTGTAAGGCCCTATCTTGCTTTAATTAAGGTAATTAAGACATATTTCCCTCTGCAGACAGCTATTTAATTTTATGGCTTTGTCAGTGATCAGATCAGAATATTTGGTTTACAATTTTACCGCAAGCCGGTACTGGGGGACAGCGGCTCCTTTCCCGCTCCTCCGGCCTGAAAACCGCCTCCGCCCCGCAGCTCCAAGCGTGTCCCAGGCGTTCCCCCCCCCCGCACTGGGCAGCCCGGCCCCTGCTCCCCAAACTTTCCCCGTCCCCGAAGCAGGGGCCGGGGCGGTGGGTGGGGTGGGGGGGGGTGTGCGGTTCTCGCCCGTCACCGCCGGACCCCTTCCGCCGCGGGTGGGTCGCTCCCGGCGCTGCGCGGGGGATGCGCGGGGGAT
>Ga0065711_1005397_pt1 | contig 28343 bp, 14 predicted proteins | sample Hoacrofraction12_FD_59098 | JGI IMG/M metagenome (GOLD analysis project Ga0065711, IMG submission 59098) | Hoatzin crop microbial communities from Cojedes, Venezuela - Epithelial fraction 12 v2 (version 2) | ecosystem: Host-associated > Birds > Digestive system > Esophagus > Crop | place... | reverse complement strand
CTGACACTGTTTAAGCAAAACTTTAAAATACCTTTCTGACTTGGAAAATATGAATATTATAGCAGTGAAGACGTAACCACAGCTTAAAGAAAAGGGTGAGGAGGTTAAATTCTACATCTGCGTTTGACTGAGAAGAAGGGCAGGACGAAAGCAGCTGCGAGTGGGAACTCAACGCTCTCATAACATTTAATGTCCCATTGGCTGTAAAACAATGTTGGGATCTCGTTGTACAGGGAAAAGGATCAGTGCAAATGTCTTGATGAAAATCTCTTGATGTTATATACTTCAGCAACTTTGAATTCAAGGACAAAGTCTGAAGGCTACTGTCTGCACTCTCAATGTATGCAATGAAAATGCCTGCCGGCCACAGGGACGTGCTCGGGTCACTGAAAAACAGCCGACACAGTAGAAAGAGACTGCGAGCCCAATTCTCAAACGGAGCATAAGGTTTCCGAGCCCTTAGGCCTGGTTCCAAAACCTTAATGTCAGCCAAGCCCCACCCACGGACCTCAATCCATCCCGACGCGCGCCGACACAGATGCACATGCCCTGATTGCGGCTGTCGGCGTGGGGCTTTCGGCCGCAGCCCTCCCGCTCCGCGCCTCCAACACCTCATGCAGCGTCTCCTGGCAGAGCTAGACGACAGCGCTGAAGGGGCCTTGCAAGTTTGACAAAAAAGTTGGTGAAATTGATTGGTGTTTAGAGTTTAGTGGTCTCCTATGAGTATTCCTGTGCTTCTCTGACTGATTTTGATGAAGTGCTTTTATTTGTCTGTCTACCGAGAGACTGCAGATGAATTTGCAATAGAGCAGCATGGCTCCTGTTTAGCTTTGTCAGGCACCACTTAGCCATGTTATAATTTATTTTCCAGGAAAAAATATTTCTCATGAGAGCTTCAGGCTAACACAGTTATAAAGCACCTGGCTACCGTTCAGCTATGTGTCTGAAAGCAGTTTCATTTCCATGCATAAACAGAAAAACAGCAAACTGGAGAGGAGGAGGAACCAGCAGTTCCTCCAGGTACAGGTGCCGCAGGTACGCAGGTCTGCTTTCGAGCGGCGTTGAACTAAATCAGACCCCACCTTAGTACCAAAGTTAGCAGAGTCCAGGTCAAAACAGGCCTCTGCAGGAACACAGACACTGCTGTCCGCAGCGGCGGTGCCACAGCAGGCCCCGGGAAGGGCGGTTCGGTTAACGAAACAGCCTGGCCCTGCTCGCTGCTGCGCTGGGAACCGCCTGCTCGGAATTTCTGAATGGATTTAGACCTGTATTTAACTTTGACATACTGTGTAACAGAGCAATCTTTACCTTGCTTCAGCTTTATTTGGTGAGAGTCCCTTTTACTCAGAGCGCAGTGATTGTGGTGTTTGTTGGGGTAGCTGGGTTCCTATTTTCTGCGGAATTACAGTGATTAGCGAGCAGTTTGAAAGCACCCAGCTCAAAGACCTTTTCTGCTTTGATCACCATTACCGTTACTCAAGAAGAGGCACAAGTGTGGCTACAGGATGAATGTAAATACCAATTCCGTTTCGCTGCACTTCTGGAGGGTCGGTTGCACTTTTATCCTCTGCTTTCTTCCTACCCTTTATCTCATTAGAACGCAGCAGAAGAAACGTAGTGATGTACATATAATTAAGGCAGAAAGTCTCTCTAGAACATGCCGCTAATCATAAAAAGTGATTTCCAGCGTGATTTATAATTAAAAGAATATTTTTGTTTGTCTCGCTTATATCTTGCATCTTAACAACCAGAGATGAAAAAAACCCAAAGATCCAACGAGCAAATGGAGCCCGTTCATAGGGAACTGCTCTGCTTGCCAGTTTAATCGGTTGTGATGTCTCATTAGCAATGACTTAACCAGACCAGACAACGCCTATTGCAGCACCTAACCCTGCAATCATTGCACATTACTACGGTCGTGTGGGGTTTTTTAAACTGTTCTCTGAATACACTGCAATATTTACAAGCAACTGGTAACTGCAGGCTCGGGCTTAGGTCAACTAACGTGCAGCCTCCAAAATGCCAACTGGACACTTTGGCAAGCAAAAACCACCTGCGTTTTGCAACCTTTGGTACAAAGAGGACAAGACCCAAATTCTAAAATCAAGTTCACACAATTCACTTGTCCCAGAATATGTTGAGCCCTGCCATCCATCCATGTCGAGTAATGACATTCATTCTTTCAGTTATAACTCCCGGACCTTTTCTGGAGCACTAAGCCAACTGACCTGAAATTGCCTGTTTGCACATCGGTAGCACCATTCTGCTTATTGCCACAAAAACCTCACCCTTGATTTAACCTGAGCTCTGGAAAGCTGTTACTAAATACAAAACTGTGAGACGAGATGAAAAACCTGACTTCCGACGCTTTTCCACCTGTCTGGTAAGTGATCACAGAATCATAGGTTGGAAAAGACCGCCAAGATCATCAAGTCCAACCATAATACATGAAATACGTGATACAACCATGGTACACGCCCAGAAGCTCCAAAGGCTTTTTTTTACTGCTGAGGGGGAAGTCCAGATTTTCAAAATAGTAACGCTGTAGAAATTCCTGTGAACTAGCGAGGGGCTGACTGTGCTGGAGGGGACGAGGGGAGCTGGACGGAGCAGGGGTTGTGTGGTGGGAAGCACCTGCCGCAGCACCAAGCTGCCGGGGTGCTCGGAGAGCGCGCCGAGGGAGTGGGTGCTGGCGCAGGGCTGCGGACGGGGAGGGAGCAGGGCTGGATTCAAAGTCCTGGTTCCTAACCAGCTTCTGGTGAAATCTAAAGCAGATCTCCTCTGCTCTGAGAGGCTGAGTTACTCGTCTGTAAAATGACAATAATAGCACTTCTTTATCTCCAAGAATAAACAGTGGCAAGACTGGAAAGCAGTCAGATATCATCACCAGGAGGACGGGTTAGCACACTGGCAGCGTAACAGAAGGGAACGTTTCTATTTTTTCAAGTAAATTCAAAACAAACTGGAAAAAGCATTCGACATCTCTGGGATTAAAATGGAAATGGAAAGAGGATATTTGGGCATATTTTCCCCTGAGAAAATAGTATCGATATCATTTTGCTCCGACTTTCTAATTCCTGCAGCTTATTATAATGTAGCTGTCCTCTTTGATTTGTGCATTGGAACATACAGTACAACTCCTAGAAATAGGCTTGTGATTGTAACAACTCAAGGGAATCTTCTGAATTGAGGGAAAACATTTACATTGGAACAAATCACATTTTACAAAAAAAACAATTGTTACACTGAGAGCTGTATACTGTTGTAATTGCACTGTCCTAATTACACACATTGCATTATTTAAAAAGAATAGCATTGTTTATTTGCAATATCCTCTGCTTATTTACAGTTGCATATTTGAACAAGGAGCAAGGAGTTATTCCTACAAAGCAGCACAGAGATTGTTATCTGCACAAAACCACAAAATTAATTCAGTAGAGAAAATCTACTCTCAAACAGAGCAAGAGAGAAATTCCTCCTGAGGCAAGACATTCCACAATTGTTTCTAAATTTCTGTATAATTAACAAAGCACTTACCATCTGCAGTGATTGACCTGTCAGATCTGCTCCTCTGAGATAATTTCGGTGACATTTAAAAAAAATAGTATGAATATAAAAAAGCCATATTCAACTTGTAGGGAATGGTGTTATCCTGTAAATAGAAATTACAAACACTCAAGATGGAATTAGCTTACGACGACTGCTGATTAACACCAGTAGCCCTGACCAGAGGAGTTCAGCTCAGGTATTAGTGGGCTATCCTTTGTTGGCTATGGTAACGGTGACCCTATTTCGTCTCCTATTTTTTGTTGTGTAAATGCCTCTCTAACATAAGAAAAGCCATCTCAGAAAATTCATTTACTTATTTAGACTAATACACTAAACCATGTTTACGCTCCATGTTAAATGGCATTATTGGGAACCTTCATTTTAAACAAAGAGGAGGCTGATTCTGTGTTGCTTCGCACCTTCACTGCACATTTGTCTGGACCTAACTAATTAGTGTATCAAGTTGACACCATGCTACCAAGCAGCAGTGACCTGCTTTTTACCTCAGTTGCGTATCTGAGTATGTTTCAAGGCACCAGAAAATCCAGCCCAGTACTGTTGTGCTTATAGCGAAAAAACATTCTGTCTTTTGTTTATCATTTTTAATTAAATCTACTAATCCCAAACAGCATAATTTGTGGATTAGCTCCATCTCTTTAACTATTTCTCTTTCTGTTCCTGTGTTACATTAAGGATTTATAGATGCTGCAAAAATGCTTCTCCATTAACAGCCTGTAATATTTCTTCCTTCACAAACCTGAATTTCTGGAAAATGTTATTCAGAGACATGTAGAATACAATTTTATCCAAACCAATACACACTTTTCTCCCATCAGGTTTTGTAAGTGATCTTTTTAAAAGGAGCACAGAAAAAGAGATGGATGTTGTGTGGCACGAGAGATGAATGCATCTTCAGTTCTAAGGAACAACTATTGAAGCTTCAGATTGGTAACGATCACAGTCAAAATGATATTTTAATCTTCGTACACAGTAGGGAATAGACAGTTACTGCACAGTTCACTAGAATTTTACCCCCCTTGACACATGAAAGAGTAAGTAGTCTGACTTTTCATCTTCTTTCAGAAGAGATCCCCTTCTGGAGGTGGTCTAGTCAAGTCCAGCCAGTGCTCCTAATGCAGAAACTTTCAGTTCTACAGTAAACGCAGCTGATCTTTTATCTTTGATTTAAGTTCGTTGCCACAAAATCAAGACGATTTTGTTGAAGTGTAAGGTTAAAAAAACTGCATAAATGAGAACTCCTACAGTAAAAGTTGTTTGTAAATTTTTGATCAATGACTTTTTACAATATAAATTCTAAAAGGGCTATCAAACTTTCCTAAAGTATCTTTGACAATAAATAGAAAGTTTAATCTTTTTTTCTTCATTTCAGAGAGATTTTTGTAGATTTTTTTCCAATCTGTATTGCTGCCTGCACCTTGCTATTTTCTCTTGACTCACTAATAAGGAAGAGAGACAAAAGACTATTTTTCTGCTTTTTCTATGATCCCAGTTCTTTGAAAATGTGTCTTTTGGGTGGGTGGTATATTCATTACAGTTGAATAGTGGTAGTTAAAGGGAAAGCAGTGAGTGCAATTTCTTCTTGTTTGCAGGTAACGGATAATGAAAGAAGTAAGAATAAACTCATGTGGTCTTTCAACAAACAGAAAAGGACTAGCACAGGCTGAAGCCTTCCTTAGTCTTCAAATAAAAAAAACCAAGGGTATAGGAAGAAATATTCTGTAGGCAGTTGTCCTGTGCAGACTGTCAGGGAAGAGACAGCTGTGGAAACTGTAATTCTTTAATTTGGAGAGATCCTCAAGAAAGCTTCCACGTCGATTAGGACTTGCACTAACCACAGAGATGCTCCTTGCGAAACAGAAGCTAAACACGTGGTGGAGTCAAGAATACAAAGTACCCCACGCCATCAAAAAGGAGAGAAAACATGATGGAATCCTAGTGAACTGCATATCAGATGAATTAGAGGACCCGTAAAAATGAGGAAATATTCTCACAAGTTAGTCATCTTACACTGCACGGTTGTACTACTCCTACATAAACACCTCGAATCAGGTGAAGTGGACCAGCTAGAGAGCTGTTCCTTTACTGCGATCATCATACCTTCAGGGCACTGCTACAGACTGTCCCCAGGAAAGAACTCCCTAACTACTCAGAGTTTCCAAAGAAGGGAATAGTCTAAAACATTTAGCAATGGTTAGGATTTGTAAAAAATGAAAAAAAAAAAAAAAAGAGAGGAACCGGTGAAAGGAGCCTCTCCAAGGAACCAGCCAAAGGACACTCTCTGTTTTAGAAGAGCCTCAACCAGTCAGGACTTCCCATACTTCTGAACAAGGACAGCACTCATTTAAAAACCTGCCTTGGCAAGCACTTTACAGACATGTTATACCTATACATAAATCTATTTTATATCATGCTATGAGTGATAATCTTATTGCAGAACACAGTGATTACAGCTTACATTGATTTACTACTTTTTATAATTCATTGTAGTGAGGTATTACTCTGTGACATCTCCAAGCTAGTGAGCACTTTATTATTTTTAAGCAGGAAAATTGGAGGAAACCACTTACGTCGAACTGACTGGTGATCTCTTTCTTTCTCATTCTGTATTAGAAGAACATGCCACCCAATAAACTAGAACTTCTTAGAACCCAGCTGCTTTGGTACCTGGCCTTATACGCGCCTGCTGGTATCAATATTAAAAGCCCTTTAAAGGGCGTATTGATGACATCCCTCTCTATACGGCACACAGAACCAACTACACTGAATTCCATACACTACAATGCTTCCAAGGCACATTTGACTTTTGAGAAGTGCATATATATATGCATACAAATTATGTACATCCATATAAATGCAGACAAGCTATTAAAATTGGCAATGATTTACCTTTGCTTTTAAGAAAACTTCTGGTTTTGGCATAGCATTATACAACCGTAAAATGTTACTTGAACTTCTGCACATTATTTCAACTATTAGGACGTACCCTCTGCAGGGAGATGGATTCTTTTCCAAGGGACTGTACAAAGATTTTTCATTTGTGCCCAGACAGAGAAATATCCTACATGATGACATATTTTTAATTCTCTATTTAGAAAGCTTTTGGTGTCACCTTGGAGAGTCCCAGAGTGTGCTTACTAAAGTAAGCGTAAGAAGAAGGTGTGACAGCTGTGGTTTTTGACATGAAAACTTCTCTCACTATAGGCACAATAACATTTCATTTCTCCTATTTTGATGGGTATGTGCTGACATTTAAAAGACCAGAGAAGGAAAAAAACCCTAGCCTCTATTTTATGGGAGAAAAAGAGTCTTTCTGTTTTTTGTTTTGGTTTTGCTTTTCTTGAAGATTCTCACATATTTTAGCTTTTTTAAATGTTAACAGATGCTCGGCAGACTTGAACAGAGTTAAAGGAAAAACTCATATATAATTCTCTGGATAAAAATTCAGCAACAAAGGTGTATACTTACTTTTTAAGGGATACAAATAAATAAAAAATATATTTTGTTTCCATGCTCACATAAAAAAGGGAATTTTAAACACTTGACTATTAGTATTTTATCTTGATCTTTTCTTTCTGAAGTTACACATGCTTTGGTAACTTACAGAAGTTTTATAACCCGCAAATAATCCTGTACTGACACTTGCTGCTGGATAGTTGCTCAGTGACCTGTATGAAATGCGTTGTTTGTCCAGCAGCTAATGAGTGAATATTTCATATCACAAAACACATGACCTCAGCTGAGAGTATGGATGGCAATGTCAGTTAAAGAGATTAAGGCTTGCCTGATTGTGGAAAAATGCCCAGCGAACCCTCGCACCCAACACTTTGAAGGGATATATGAAGAAGTTTGCACTCCCAATACTAACATCAGTAACCATTCTCCACTGCCGTATGCACACAAGGACTAGTTTCTTAAAAGCTTTTATGGAAGTTCATTCCATAAGCACAAAACAAATGAGGGAATCTATGGGCTCAGAAAGTGGCGATGACATTTGATTTTGCTCACTTCCTAAAGTGCATACAAAAGTTCCAATTGCATTTAGCACCAATCTAATACAAAGCAGCTTAGTGTGGTTTTAAATCTTAAATGTGAGAAAAGTGATTGTTTGGCAAGATGACTTTCATAGCTCACCTCATCAAGGAAACATGTATTTCCAGACTGCATTTGTCTTACTGAAGCTGTGCATTATATGGTATCAAAGAGATTTAAGAAAGTACGGAGCAAGGCTGAACTGAGGACATTTGACTGCAATTAGCTTCATGGACTATATTGTTCAAAGCTTTTCTTACTTCCCAGTGTGATTAGAGAGAATGCGGCACCTCACAGACAAACATCTGGATTAAAAAGGTTAGGCTTAAACATACGTGCACTGCTGTCAGCATATCTGGACATCAGTAGGTGTGCACATAGCATCTAGTATTTCTTCTAAGAGAAATACAGTGCTAGGACAGCTAGAAACAAACAGTGAGAGAATCACCCTGTTCTCCTCAGCTGTGCTGCAGACAAGGACACCGCAGCCACCGAGGCAGCCGCAGAGAGCCCTGCCGCCCTGCAAGCGACTGAAGGGGGGAGCAGGGGTCCGGAGGGCCCTTCGCAGCGCAGCAGGAGGCTGGAACTGTCCCGGGGCTAAGTCGGAGATGAAAGAACCTCTTTGCTCGAGCAGATCCTGTGCAAGCCGATAAGACATTATCAATTATATTTACTTGTATTTGATACACGTTGTCAAAATTGTCTTTGCAACCGTAAGAGCTGAAAGCATTGCTTCAAATTACAGGTAAGATCCTAATAAAATCATCTACTTGTAGCAGCTATGTTACGATAACCTCAGCACTGTACAGCTACTGTACTTCAATCAACACTCCGGCCTGGTGTCTCGGACACTAAAAATCTAGAAACAAGGTAATCCTGGCAAGGAGCACGGTCCAGAAATAGCTCGCTTAGAGGACTGAGTGTCCACGTCAGCCCAAGAGGCAGAAGTAGACGGAGCCCTACTATCATAACGCGCTGCAAACACACTGGCAGGATCTGTACAGTGTGCAGAGGGAGCGACGCAGCCTTAGCAGTGCACACGAAGTCTGTCTCACAGAAATAGTCTTTCTGCTTCAGTTAGAACCTAGGGAACTGGAGAGACGTGGTTCGTAAGCAACAAAGGCACGAAGCTGCCAAACCGCTCCGAAGATTTCATGTCGAGTCCTCCCGGTATTATCTGAACTGTTTCCACATTTGAATGGAGAAAAGACACCGTCACTCTCTCCTCTCAAATCTGCTCCCCCCACTCTGTTCAGAAAATCTACCTGTTTGCAAGACCGCTGCACTTCTGCAGATGTATGTTCGCAGCACCCTTTGTGTAATTAGATCATGACTCTGCCCACTTTCTCATGAACAAAACCATCAGCAGAAGCGGAATTTGTTATCAGCAAACTACTCTAACCTGAATGCCAGAAAACATCCTTGAGGAAAATGAGATTCCTCCCTTATCTCTGCAGATTAATAAGTTTCTGATAGCAATAGAGAACTCGGGGAAGCACCCTTCTTCACCCACGTGTCTCTCATTCTTCCCTCCAATATGAATTCAGTAAGTAACTTACTTTGGCTTTCTTTTCAATCCTTTAATTTCCTGTCTCATTTGTCTTTGTAAATCTTCATACAGTAGAAGCTAAGAGAAGTTCCCGGTAGGAATCTATATTGAAAGGGGAGCTTGGTATATTGCAAAAGGGCAAATCTAAAAATGATTGCTCACCCTTCCCTCTGTAGAATCCTATGTTGTACCTCTGTTCTGAAGCCCAAGGAACAAATCTATCGAATGTTGAAATATCACTGTGCTTTCTCTAAAATTCTGCCAACGGATTATTTTCAACATATCACTCTCTTCCATTTGATCTGCAGTTGACAACATACTTTTGTAAAAGTGGTCATCTCTTAGTTTTTGCTTACTCTGCTCCACACTGCACCCTCTAGCCTTTTGATTAGCTATACGATTAATAAAATTAGTACAAAATAGTCCTCTCTCCATAGTTTTCCTGTGCGCCTGATACATATGGTGTTTTGAAAACAAAAGGAAATAACAGGTAAATGAATTCCTGGAATGCCCGTTCAGTGTGTTTTCACCTCTATGTATTCAAAGTTCATCAGCACTTACGATTAAGCAAGGTGAGAACACTACACTGCAGACAGCAGGAGCGATACCCACGGCGGCATACCAAATCCCTCGTCCTGAGCAGCTGGGCACAATGGCTGGTGTTGAGCTCCTGGGCGTTTTTTAAATGATAAAGGAGAAAGTACAAACCGTACAGACTTGGGAAGAACAGAGCAGCCACACTTTGAAATGTTAATGTGCAAAGGTGTCTCATACTCTTGTAGCATGACAGGCATTAGGAGTTTCATTCTCCAAAGCTCCTGCAATATGGAAGAATTTCAACGAGTGTAATCAAAGGCCAAGAGACTAACACCACGGCAAACTACAGAATGGCTAATTTCCAAGACAGAAGAAGAAACAAGAGTGAGAGTTATCATAACAGATTGGCTCTAGGATGCTTCACACTCAGGTGCAAAAATAGTGAACTCACACTCTTGATGGTAAATTAAGCTGAAACAGATCCTTCCTTCTCCTCTCCTGGCTGAGCAAACCCAAACACTTCCCTGTTTCAGCCAGCTGGAGATGCTGCGGAGGTAGAGGAAGGCAAGGTACCTAGCAGGAGGGACAGGGGGGAAGAACTCGCAGACAGCCAGCAGCTGTGAAGACGAAGGTGGGGGTCACGGGAACCTGGGGGTGTCGGCAGCTGTAAAAGGCCTGCAGCTGGATTCATGCCAACACGTCTCCTGCTAGCTGGTTTGTACACAGAACTTGCACGGAAACCAGTTCTGAGTTAAAAGACTGCAAAACACGCAATTCTGTCAGTAGTTTTTCCTCCTAACTGCAATAACGCACAATGAATTTCTGGCTATCCAACTGAGTGGAAAAAAAGGCTAAGTTTATCTTTTCATTTTGGAAAATTAGCACGAAATTAATAAATATTACTAAAAAACATAACCTGGAGCATTATTTCAGTCTGTCTATGCGTTTTGTAGATAGCTTGCATCATCTTGTGACATTTTATCCTAGAATTACTCTAAACTGCTGTTTCTCTGTATTTTTTTCCTCTCCTGCCTCTCGGATAGGTCTGTAAAATAGTTGCTGACTCCATGTTGACCTCTTTTTCTCTGTCTCTTCACCATATACTTAACTCAGTGAGTAGCCTGTGAAGTTTACTGAAGTAGATACCATCAAACCTGACAACAAGAGAAAAACTCTGCCTTGTATAAGCAAACAATGGTAGTAGTAGATGGAGGGCCTAGAGGACAAAAGAATATGACTATTGCAATTCTGTTATTTACAGCTTTGTATTACAGCTTTTATTTCTTTTTCCTTCTCGAGTTTGAATGGAGCTGGGTTATCCCCAGGCTCCTTTAGGTATTTCTTTCAGAATATACATCAATCTGCAGTCCCTCTGCGCCCTCCATTACTTTAGTACCTGAGCACCTCACAATCTTTCCCTATCTTTGCTCTCACAACACCCTAGATGCAGGCAATTTTTATGATATGAATTTACTAAGAGAGAATCAAAGCGCATAGAGATTTTTAGCTATCTGATGTCCAGAGTGAAATCCAAATCTCTCCCTCTGCTCTTTTTATAGCGCTTGAGATCATTCCTCCGCTCCTCAAAATGAGATTCAGGACAACCTGGATACGGAGCAAGGAGTCGCCCACAGCGGGAAAGAAGTGAGACTAACCTGCATGGCAGTTACGAGGTGAATCTGCGCTGCTGCCCTCAAGCTGCCAGCACCACGCCACTATGTATTCAGCGAGTGTTACTGCAAGCCCTGTTCAGAAGAGAGACACTTGTGATCTACAGCTGAGCATGGATCGCTCCTTCTTTCAGGCAGTGAGGCAGAGCCTAGAGGCACACCTCCTCTCATCTCTATATAAAGCCATCCGTCAGCAGGGAAATTCTGGTGCAGTTCCTTGCTCTGCCTAAAGGGATTCCAAATGCACATTTCCCTCCTGACAGGAGAGTGCCACAGCCAGCACACCCCAGCACAGGCTGGGGCGGGGAGGGATGAGGTATTTCCCTGGCTTTGAAAGAGCTGAAGAATTCTGGGCTCAGCGGTCTGGGCAGAGTGAAGGAACAGGACTTGTGTCTCAGCCACTGAAAGCACTGCTGGATTTTACCTGGATTTTACTGCTTGTTGTCACACGCGTACCAGTGCAAGTCTGGACTGCACGTTTTTTTCAGTAGTTGGACTGTCTCAGAAAATTCAAGGACACTGGAATGCGGAGTCCTGATGGAGGAGACCTCTGAAACAAATTCAGTGTAGGTCTGTACAGCTGGGAATGCCTATCTCAAAAACAAGGAATTAGAACGAGGAATAATTCTGGGTTTTCATTCTAAGAGAGAAAAGCTACTTCACTTAGCACAATGCCACATAACTCTCCTATATGTTTGTGATGACATGCCAGCATCTTTTTTTTTTACCTATTGCTGGAGGAGAAACTGCTATAACAAACTTTGCTAGCTTTTATCTTTTCTATTATAGTCTACTGAATATCAATAAATTACCATCTGCCAGTTTTTCCAGGAGTAGCTGAAGCTCTGCTTGCATTAAACTTGAAAATAACTCCTTCTCTTTTCACAATCTTCAGGAAAACACAAATTTTAAAATAATGACTACTCCCTGTACTATTTCAGTGGTGTTTCCCTTTAACAAACAATATGAAGATTTATGTGATACAGTCAGCTTTGGGATTGATAATTAATTGTCACTTAATTACATACTTTAATAATATTTATTCGAAAGGTATAACAACTCTGGCTTAGAAAATGACCCTGAATCACTTTAATTTATTAATTCACTTAATTAAAATACGTAATCTTGAAAAGAGCTTTCAGGCTGTTCAAATAAAGGTAAACAAATCTTCAAATTAAATCAACACTTTTTTTCCTTTGATATATGTAATTAATTTTCACTTGACTCAATAAATAAACCTCATGTAAGGTTGTTCATGTGACAACAGAAAATGGCTTGCTGTCAGCTTAATCTTCCTTAACACTGTAAAGCATTTTTAGTTATGCTGACAGGCCTGCTGAAAACCTTTTGCTGCAGAGCAATAAATATTAGCATTTTTCCCACTGGCACTGCAGGGAAAACATTTATTTGTAAATGATGATCATTAATCAGCATTTTTGTACAAGCAATCAGAAAACCTCCCAGGCTGAAGCAAACTTGACGGAAATGAAACTTCTATTTGCAATCAGACTAAACTTCAGCACACTTTCTCCTAAAATCATGGAAATCTTCGTTTTCTTCTGTTACCGGCTTCTGTTCTGTGTGCACAGGATTGCACTTCCCATCCCTCATAGGTTAGAAGTGAAAGTTCTGTGACTAGCTCTAGGACTTGGTTCTGGAGCCCACAGCATTGCCCAGATTTCCATGTGTTTAACGTCACTACTGCAATTAGCTCCACTGACATCAGCGGCAGTCAAATTAACCATGCGCACGAGACCTCAGCGTCATGATGAAAGCTGTCACCTGCACAGGCACGCGAATAACTACACAAATGCAAGTTTTCCTACTAAATTTAGCACATTTGCTCGTATATACGTAGCACTGCTGGCGTGTATTTCATTGCAGAAAGAAGAGCCTACATTTAGAAAAGTCGGTTTCTACTGAAAGCAATTTCCAATTGTTCAGCAAAATTCACCTGGAGATCTCATTACAGCATCTACATGACTACACCTTCCCCTTCCCTTTCAAACCGTTGGGTCTGTATCTTGAAAACTCTGCCACAGGAGGATTCCTCCTCCCCCTTATAGCTTAACAAGGACCAGAAGGCCATGTTTTTTCTCAATTTACCATCTCCTTTTGCACATTTGTGGTGTAAGCTGAAGTGATTCTGGTTGTTTCTCTCTCTCAGCTGCATCTGAATATGAAAAGGATTCAAAAAGTTGGGCTGGGTGTTTCCAGCCTAAGCCTCACTCTCTCAGTCCAACTCAGCCCTGAAAAGCTCAAGGTAATTAACAACAGATCTAAGGAACTACTGTCATCAAGATGATAATTAGATGGGACTAGCTATGAAAAACAGAGGCTTCAGCTGACGGTGGAAAGGAGCTTTCCATCTCTCCTCAAAGGCTGCTCACAGTACAGGCGTCCGTATCTGGCTGCCATGATTTGTAATGAAACTGCAATTCATGAATGTCTGCACCGAACTGAAACCAGCATAAAATTCCTGTATGAGCACACGCTGTCGTGAGTTTTCCAGCTGCTTCGAGCACACAAGAGAGCAGAAATAAAGCAAAGAATTCCACGATTTCGAAGAGGAGGAATCCTCAAAGACTTTTTCCAGTTTTCAGGTTTGTTAGGTTAAAGCACAGCAGCAAGAACTGATTGATAATGAGAAAATGGATCTCAATTTTTGATGGAGTATTTTCAGCTGCCAACCCGAGTTTGGTCTGACTTCTTGATAAAGGCTTTGGAGGATTTTCCTTAGCTCTTATTTTCATCCTGAACTAATTCATAAAAATATATCTGGGAAGACTTCACTTTGTTTATTTGTTTTTGTTTTCATTTTCAGTGCATAAATCTGCCCCTTGTTTTGGAAACAGCTAAATAAAACCACAGATCATTTTCACACTATAAATAAAAATAGTCAATTTCTGCCTGCATTTTTGCAGAAGCATGGAATGTGCTGATTATCATCATGGTTACCCTGTAAGGGATTCCAAGCAGTACAAATCAATTCTTGAGCTTAAAAAGTAAGCGGCGCACCTACTGGATAGGAAGATCAGCTGGTGGCGTCTCTGTTAACTATGGCAAGAGCCTGCACGTTCAGCTGCTCAACGGAGTAGATCGCAAACTGCAATCAGAAAAATGATCGAGCTATTTAAAACACCTTTCCCTGCAAGGCAATGCAGAAAACGCCATTCCAAAGTAGCCTCCTGAGATCTGGGTGCCTGTGACAAAATTCCGTGCCCACGCGCCAGTGCAGGCAGCCGGCCTCCAGCTGCCATTCCGGACGGGCACGGGGCTCCTCTTCCTGGCCAGGCTCTGAAGGTCACTCAGGTGCCTCCAGCTGGTGCTGAGAGACATTTCACCACCCAGCAGACATTTTTAGATTCCTAAAAACTTCTTAAAATCCCGTCCTGTGAGACTAAACTTCTCCCTGGAGGGCAATGGCTGAAAACTGTTTTCCAGGTGGATTTATTCTTTCCCTGCTCTGATTTAAAAGGGTTCACAACCTCAATCCAAAAGGGTAGACCACTGACCTTGTTACACAACTATACTTCAGCCATAAAAATGTTGCTTTATTTCTGTGCTGAAGCTCACTGAGGCTACAGTGCTGCTTGCAGGCAGCTTGTTACCTTCAGCAGTAACAGAACAGTTACGTATCCTAAATTAATCCAAACATATTCAACGTCCACGTTTTCCGTTGCCTGCTGCTGAATTGGGCAAAAATAAAATGTTGCCATGTTTGTTAGAAAATTGTGTTTAAACATTAAAAAAATTTAAATAGATCTAAATGAAAGTGATGCTGGACTGGGACCAGTTCTGTAAAGATCTCATTCTACCTGTAAGCTTAACATAAAATATATAATCTGCATCATATATTTTATATATATACATCCTAATTATACAGAACATATGCTATATACAAAATATGAATATTATAAGATTTACTGATATATAGTTTTGTTTTAAATAAATATAATTTTTGTATATTTAAATCTGAACAGCATTTTCCTTGCCGTGATTGGTTCTCAGAGACCTGCACACAAATACTTTAGGAGGCAGGAAATGGAAAGAGCTGGAATATTTGCAGCTGGAAACACTGGAGAGTTTCTTACTCATTTCACTTACTGTCCAGCATCTCCCTCGGACAAAGCGCCCGTTCTTGGAGGCCTCAACCACCGTACACGGCCTGCAGCGGTGCACCACGAGGAGCCGCACAGCCGCGGCGCGATGCCGGCGTGAGCGGGGCTCGGCGAGGCCTTTGGCTACGATCAGCCGGTGCCGCGGCAGCCGCGAGGACACGCCGAGCAGCCCAGGAGCCGGCCGGGAGCTCGGCAGCCACGGAGCCCGACCGCCAAGGGGCTGCTGGCCGCACGGCCATGGCCCTGCCCCACTGAAGAGCCAGAGCGAGCGGCCATCTGCTGCTTCAGAGCACCAGGGCTCATCACTGCAGTCTTCTGGGCATGGGGTTTTGGCAGCCTCTGTGGGTGTGCTCAGTCTGAGCTGCCTCCCCATTGCTGGGATTTGGCTGTTCATTCCTTTAGACAATGGCTAAAGCTTTGATCTCTTCACCGGTTTAATAATAAAAGGCAGCAATGTAAAGATTCAAATTGCAAAGGAAGAAATCACATTGCTTACAAGGGACAACCCATCCCATAAAACAACTGGATGGCAGAAAATGGCCCATTTTCACTGTTCTCTAGGTAATGAAGCACGGACATTGCATCAGTGCGCTCCAGTTTACCGCGACTGCAGGCTGTGCCACACAGGCTGCGATGCGCTCCCAAGCACCTCGAGTCCGGGCTTCTGAAGCCACTGCAAGGCTGGCACCGAGGACCTGAAACCACGGAGTCTGCTGAAACGAAGTTCGCACGCAACTAAGTTCAAACTAAAGGTTAGGAAACAACCTAACGGCTACGCAGGCTCAACAATTCCTCAACTTCCACCTTCCAGTGGTATTTTTAATATTCTGCATTTTTAATACCAGTGCTTTAGGCCAGTTGCCCACAAACCTCTTCCATTTTTTTATTGTTATTACAGTATCATGGTGCATGTGCGGAGACCAGCAAAGCACTGGTTGTTAGAGAGCTTACAAAGACAATTTTAGTGATTTAATCACTGTGCTGGGATAACTCTGCTGCAGTAACCTTACTGATGACTGTACCCACAACACATGCACTTGACTACCAGAGGGAGCAACGGACTCCCCGTGTACAGAATGCTGTATCACAAGCGCAGAGACCTTTCGGTCCTTGGCTTACCCTGCACACAGTAGCGATGCGAGAATACTCAGACGTTATTGATTTCGGCTGTCAGGTGCTGATACTGCCATGCTAACAACCAGGCTTCTCCTGAGGACTGCCGAGATCTTTGATTCCGAACCACACCACAAACAGCAACCAGACCTTCAGCAAGCCGCTTAAAATCCTGTCTCAGGTTTCAGTACACAGAAAAAACCTTCCTGCCGAAGCCAGGGGATACGGCATCTCTTCAGCCTCTGTGAGGCATCCCTACGTTACAAGACAAATTGTACCCATCAGAGCTGTGCCGCCCTGAGAGAAAATCAGATCGATTTCTGAGACAGTGAGCACGATTCGGGTATCTACTATTTAGCTGCCTAAATGAAGCAAACATAATTTTATGAGTGCGAAGTACCTGCAGCACCTCTTTGCTGCATGTGACCAGAACCGGGCTAGGGACGGAACCCGGTGTGAGCAATTTAAGGAAACACTCGAAGGGAAGGAACGTCCACTGGAGAAAAAAAAGGAAAAAAAAAAAAAGAAAAAAGGTAGATGATTCTGCCCCATACTGGATGTCTCAAAGGAATGTAGAACACGTTTCGTTTAACTTTGCAATTCATTACCTTTTACTCAAAATGTCGCTCTCGGTATTCCCCAGAACCAAGACAGTAACGCCAGTGCGGGAGACGCCTCTGCACACAAACCACAGCCTTATGTCAGACTTGACCTTGCATCTTCGGAGCGAATGAGCAGATCTGAGGCCTCATCTACGCTCCTATGTTATGCAAGCAAAAGGCAGAAATTTGCTGAAAACTGGTACACCTCAGGCTTTCCACTGCTTAAGTAAATCCCCCTCTGCGAGCAACACGAACTGCCTGCCTGTGCTCCAGCAGCCAGCAATGTCAGCAGCTGGGACTGGAAAGTTTTGTCAGCAAACTCAAGGTTTTCACGGACTCAAAGCGGCCTTGGGAGGGGTTCTTGGGAGAGTTATGGGATAGCTGTGGTTTATCCAGGCGTGATTCAGGTAACACGCTGTCTGTACAAGCCCTTCAATTTGTGTAGCCCGTAACACGCCGATGAATCAGCAGATCGGTGAGGATGATCGGCTTAGTTCTGTAGCCACAGAAACAACCAGAGATTTCAGATCTTGAAGATGATGCTGGGTGCTCCAACACCCACATAATTTAGGTCTGCCTCTAATGAAGGCAGTCACAGCACAAAGTTACGCATAGATAATGCAGACTCGTAGCTTTCCAGTTTCCGAGAAATTATCTTGTCTAAATGGCATTTGGAAGAAAAAAACCCACATACATACTTTCTTCTGCCAATTCCTAGAAGTCACGAGCCATTTTAAAACCTTGGGTGAGCAAATAACCTAAATGTGGGCTTAACCATAACTTGCAAGTAGCCCCAGCTGAAGTCAAAGCATTTATTCAGGTACCGAGGCACTTTTTGGATAGGGTTCTAAGGACTCTGCTATAGTCAGATAACCACTACCACCTACCTCAGGCACTCCAGTTCTTCTAGATTTTACTAAACTGGCACAAAATCATGGCATTGCTTAAAACCGTGGCTTTAGAATCCTTGCTTTAAACCGCGCTTTTCCATAATCAAGGGGGCTTTCATTTTGTTTAGCATAAGAATCTTGAGTTTAATTAATAGTTCACATCGAGAAGCTCTATTTCCATTTTTACATCACAAGATCAACAATAAAATCACAAGATACTGAATCACTTTCCCCCATTTGCTGTATCTGAGTGAGTCTGGAATCCGAGCAAGGCAATTCTTATGAGACATACAGCTATGACCAGAGGCAAAAACTCTGGGAATCTAGTGTAAAACCTTGTTCTTGTGCGATTCCAGGCTTTGCAGACGTTTCTTGTCAACGTCTGTCTTTTGATTTCAATGCAGTCGCTCCCGATTTACCCCAGGGGCAGTGAGCCAGGAGCTGGAGACAATTTTTTACCTTAGGAGCTCCTGTGTAACTGCACTGAAGACAACTGGCCACTCTGATTTTTGCCTTTGCAGGATCTCTGCTACCGTAAAGAAATCTCTCCCTCCTTTCCCAGATTCTGAATTTTCTTTTCCCAACGCAATTAGATTTGAAAATTAAATAATACTGTTGCTATTTGCAAGTAAGTACTAAGATAAGTACCTTGAAAGGGAGGATGTGTTCAACAAATAATGTCCAGTTCCATTGCTTGACTTTTTTTCTTGCTAGAATTTAATGAATTCTTCATTTGCTATTATAAACTAAATATTTCCTTTGAGTCCAATTAGCATAGCTGAAAGAAAAAGCAAAGCAAGGCACTGTTCAGCATGCATCAATGTAATGGAAAATCAGTTCTTTTATTCTAGCTTTAATAACTGCAGCTTGATTAGAGAGAAAGAAAAAGCTATGAGAGAGAGGTGGGGGGGATAAGAAGGCCTGCCAAATTAGTTCTATAAGAATTCTCAACCTGTCTGCTCTCTGGCTTACTATTCAAATGCTAATTGAGCCTTTTAGTAAACAGAATGGGTAATCATGGAAGACAAAAACAGACACAGAAAACAAATGAAATATCACACCTTATCCAAACCAGCAAAAAATTTCACTGATGAGCTTTAGAAGTCTTAAAATTTTGTGTTCTTTGGTCCCTTTAAAGAACACAGGAAAGCATATAATTAATATAATAAAGTAAAATATAACATAATAAAATAATAAAGAGCAGTTCCTTTTGAACAATGAAACCAGTCATGTTATAATTAGATAAGAGGATTTATATTCTCAGCTATAAACATGAAAGTGGACCATGAGACCGGATAAAGGCAAGGTTTTAATTCTTAAAAATTAATTACATGGCATTATTGTTATCAGTACACAGGATGCATTAATTATACAATTAATAATAAGATGAAAGGGAATTTTTTTTGAAACTTCAAATCACTTGGGGACATTTGGCTTTATACAAGAATTGTCCTTCAGGCATTTCTATAATCTTGTTACTATGCAAAGTCAAGACCTTAAACCTGTTAGCGGAAGTAGTGGATGGAAGGAATCTCTCTTAATTTAGACTTTGCACTTACCCACATTGCAGCAAATGTTAGATACCCCCTGTAATTGGGGTCTAAGGTCTAACAGATTTATTACAACTTCTCCTCGTGAAATAAACTAAAGACTGACGTTATTAGAAGCGAAGTACACCCGATACACGATCAGGTGAAGGTGGCTTCTGCTACAGAAAGCCCACACGATCTGTTGTACAAAGCTGTCACCTAACATCAATATTGCACTTCGACTTCCACATGAAGTTTTCCATTTGTTCAGAGAGGCAGAACTGGGCTTTGTGCTCAGCAGAGTGGGAATGTGTTCACAATACCTGAAGTATCAGACCTCCGCTCAGTGCTGAATCTCACAGCTCCTAGCACTTACTTCTAACCCCATAACTGGGTCATTTCTGAGCCTCAGCCTTGCCCAAACCAGATTCCAAAAGCTTGAAGCCATATCACGTACAAGAACACTTGCCACATTCAACTGTCCATCTTCCACATATTGTTACACACACAACATCACAACGAGCTCCTCCTCCCAACAAGGCAAGCCCTCCCCAAGACAGGCCACGTGCCACCGCTGGCAGGCCACCAGGAGAACATCGGCGCGCCTGGACGCCACCGGACGTGCTCAGACGGGGCATGCGTGGACTCTGCTCAGGTCAGCGGGGCCACCAGGAAGGCCGCTCGTGTTTTTGCACAGGCGCATTCAAACACAATTGCATTTTTGTTCCTNTTTTGTTTTCTGTTAGATCGCAATGAAGCACACCCCTTACCATCCATTTTAAGTTATAAAGGATTATTTGGCAAATATCACTTATCAGAAAACTGATTATTGTGCACTCAGTATAGGAGTGATGGAAATCATGTTTAGCAGTGTTTGACTTCAGTAAACTGCTACCACGGGCTCATATAAGAATTCAAAAGGGATGTGGAGGTCTCATTAGGTGTCATGAAAACCCTGGCAAGGGTTCATCTTTCAGCTTAAACCTTTGAAAACAAAGAACCTTTAAGAATACAGCCCTGTTTAACTACCACTAAGTGATTATTCCCAACGGTAACACTATTTTTCTGTAGCATTTTTGGTCTTTTCATAGATATATTGTTCCAAATTATGGCCATCTGGGAAAAATGAACTTTATTTGCCTGTCATTTTGATTTCAGGTGTGTCCACCGTGACAGCCCCCCTGCCTCACTAAAGAGCTCACCTCCTTTCAATGTTATCTTCCTCCTCCATATCCTGCCAGCGTTAGCTCTGGGGCTGAGGTACACCGATCTGATACGCACCTATTGTGAGGCTGTTCATTTCTGCTGTGCTTTTTAATATAAGCTGGGTTTTGATTTGTTATTATTATTTATCATTGTAGTCCCTTGAGAACCCGAGGAAGGGACAAGTACCTCATTGTCCTCAGCGCCGTTATCTATGAGCAAAGCAACTCTATCAACCATACAATCTTCATTGCAGAAGATGAAGGTTTTGCTTTTCTTTTTGTTTGTTTGTTGGGGTTTTTTTTCATAGAGGGGTATTATTTAATTAGATATCCTGGAATATAGGACAGCATTTCTACACAAGAGGCATCAATTTATAAAGAGAGTGAAAAAAATGTGCCCTTTTCTATAATCAAAAGATGTCAAGCTATATTTGGACTAGCTGGCCCAATGTCCAGTGTTCAGTTAGGAAGTCAAGTAAGACAATCAGAGTTTTTCATTAACACCTTTGTCCTTTGTCCTGTCTGCCTTGCTAATAAAAAAGAGAAACCTTCCATTTTCAAACTAGCTCTATTATTGTTATAATTATGTTATATTAGAGTAGCACCAAGTAATAATAATTAGTATCAAATGCTCATTTTAAGTACTGGATAATAAGGAGAAAACCTGCTTTCACCTGAAAGAGTTTAGACTATTTACTAAAAGAAAAAATTCAGCACGTAAGTATTATTAACAAAGGGCTAAATTCTAGGAGGTCGAACCTTTCTGGCCACAGACCAGCAAGGTACATGACCACGAGTGTAACTCCAGTTTCACAGCTGAAGTCAACAACCCACAGAACTCCCTGCACTTTGTAGCATAAGCACATATGAAAGAAAGTAGGAAAGAAAAGAAAGGCAACAGAAGTTAATTAAAATTGTTACTTTTTAAAAATTTGCAATTCTAATGCAGCCTAGAGTTGTGGGGATTTTTTCCTTCAAGAAATTCCTTCTGCCTTTTGAGAGCACCTCTCGGGAAACTGGGAATGGTGTAACGTTATTCCGCGCGTGTCTCCAGGAGCCTCGCGGCCACGCGCTGCCTATCCATTCTGCGGGGACTGGTAACGCTGCCCATTCTCCGTAACTTTGGCTGAAGGAAGGCATGGCTTGGAACTTTGCTCAGAACGAAGCCCATGTCTTTCCCAGAAACTGAATTTTCAAATACAAAGGGCCTGAAGCTGCTGCGGTTTGTGTTATGTTCCCCTCACCCCTCACCCAACTTGCTTACAGTCAGTTGTTTGTGAACACAACACGAGTCAGTCTTCTGAAAACCAGGGCTATCGGGTATTTCTGGAAGTCTTCAAAGCCAGAGGGAAATATTTAAAGCAAATGATGACATTACAAACAGACCAGAGACTTTAGTATGGATTTTTTTCTTAGGGTTTTTCCTGTTTTTACTATGACAACATGGGGCAGAGATAAGATTAGAGCTTAAAACCCTGGTTTGTGTGTTTTTATATGTATACACACACTTTGAAACGTAGTCATAAATATTTACTGTGATATATTTACAGGTGGAAAAAGAGCTACTAAATATGAAAACATTTGCCCCCTAAATACAGGATATGTAATATTTATTCTATGGCTTTGGGTCATACAGTAACCATCTCTTCTGTACAGAAGATAACGCAGCACTATGTGAAACCGAGCCCAAAGAAACAGATTCTTTACTATTTCTTACTTCCAAAAATCTGTCTGGGTGCTGGGTTTTTAAAAGCTCACATTTGTTTTGTGTTAGTTTTCTTCATCTGTTGTCAAAAATAAATATTTAAATACAGCTAGTACAACGTATTAGCCTTACCTAATAGCGCTATTTAACATTTTTATTGAATAAGGCTAGGCTCACGCAGGAAAGATTTCATCTGTATGGTACAGCTTGCTGATGTTAAGCCAGATAAGGCTGAAAGGATTTTTATTTTTTTAAGTGCTATAGAAGGAAGTGAATTTATAGGTAGGTCCCGTAGGCATGTTGTGATTAAACGGGTTTTAAGGTTGCCAGTGGTCCTCACGCTGTTTGCCATATGCATTACCATTTGGGGGGGGAGGAAAATACATCTGCCAGCTAACAGTTCACTGATGACAGCACAGAACATATTTCTAGTGCTTATGTGTAAAATATCAGATTTAGTTCACAGGAATTTAGTGGGAACAGCTTCCTTGGCTTTACGCAGTTAATGTGAAACCACCGTCCCAAAATAGCAGACAAGGAGAACGACAAAATGTCACTTGGCTTGCTTTAGACACGGGCAAAGACGCAAGTCTGGACCATCTCCCTGGGAGATCACACACTGAGCATGAGGATAATGTTTTTCTCATTCTCCTCCAGTCTTCAAAATAAAAACCCAGCAATTCCCGACCACAGGCGGGTGACGACAACCACCTTCGCAGCATTCTCGGACCCTGGGGTTCAGAACGTTGCTTCCCCTGGTACCGTAGGTGTTCTGCCAGGTGGAGGTGAAAAGCAGCAGGGGAGGCCAGGCAGGTACGGCTCCGGACGTACCCGTGCTGAGACCAGCCTGTGCTTTTATGCAGCTTTCAGAGTTCTTTAGATTCAAGGTTTGTGCCTGCTTACAGGTGGTTTCACCGTGAATTTATTGAGCAACCAGATACAAATGAAATATTTCTAAACCTTAGCAAATCTTGGAATTGGCCTGAGTCCTCAGGAGAAAGCTGCTATGAAAAGCTGGCATTCTTCTTTTTTCTGCGTTTAATTGGAAACATTTTGCATGTTACACTAATCACCCCTTCGGGAGAACAAAAGACAAAAACTCTGCCAGCAAAACTCATTCCTTTTTGAGATCTTGATTTGTCAGACATTTGTATTTGCAAGCTACATCACAGTTCTATCCCAGACCAGAAACACTAATTTGTGAAGTTCATAAAAATTCTGTGTTTCCAGCTAAGAACATGACACCGGTATCATTTACAGTAGAATAAACCTGAAATAGCTTTTCTGAAATCCGTAAGGTTACAGCAAAATATGGCTGATGGAAGTGTGACATAAATCAAATGTTGAGCTTTTACTGTAAAGCTGAAACAGTCTCACCTCCTGGAATAATTCATCCAAACTCACAACACACGACGTTAGTTCTCCTGTGACTGTCCTAGAAAGACAGGTACTGAGCACAGGTCACAGCCAATGCAGCATTCGTTTCTCCTGCCATACTGCTTCCAAGTTTGGCTCCAGCTACTGACCATTCACTCGCTGTTAATCTCCTGTGTGTCACGCAGTGTCCCACGCAATGGAGATGGCTAATTACGCTCCCAATAACGAGCAGTCTGTGTGAATTCGGCGTGACTACAGAAACTGTTAATGCTGAAAGTCAGGAGCGTTTGACTGACTGTGACATGGCACTTGACAGCATTGCAAACGTTTGGAACGGGAAACGAACAAAGAGGAATAGCAAATATTTTAAGCAAGATGCGCTAACAGACAATCTTCTGTAGACAATAAGAGCTCTGCTCCAGCGTGACAGAACTGACAACAGTAACAGACGTTTCCTCAATATTCACTTAAAGACTATTCTAATCATGTACATTTTTCATTAAAGAAAGAGGTTAGTGATCTAAGATACAGGTGTCTTAGCTAATCACAAGGTAACTGCGAACAAGGTGGCTGCGACAAGAAATTTGATTTTAAAAGGTATTTCCAGTCGGGATAGAGCAAGGCACTCACGGGATGTCATCTGAATTATTCTACCCAGTTCCGATTGCCTATGCACCAGCAGGAAAAATTCAATCTTAAATAAACTTGATTATTATTACAATAATAACAAGGGAACAGAAACTGTACTGTACAATAAAGGTGTAGGAGAGAAAGGTGAAAATTCAATGAAAAGATGATGAGAAGTACAACAGAGAGGATCAGGGCACACAAGCAACAGGAGACAACGAAGACGTCTCAGAACACAAAGCGGGCAAATAAGCCAAAAGCTTATTAAAGCTAATACAGCCTTGTGATGAGGAAGTGAATTCCAACCACTGCAGAGTAAGGCTCCAAAACAACCAACCAACCTTTTCTTGTCTGGACCAAAAAAATCGCAGGAAATTTAAGAGGGACTTTCTTGAAGTTAAAATGAAATGACAATCACTTTCTAGCCTCGTGTTCCTAACAAAGCTGAGTCGTCAGAACTCAGTTTAATACATCTGAATATTATTTAATACATTTGAGTATTATTTTATTTATACTATTTTTAATCTCTTGCTTAAAAATAAAACCTGTTATGTAAGGGGATGTGGCAGGGAATGCAGAAGACGGTTCAGAAACAGCACTCTCTTTTCTGCTATTTTCTCCTGCTTGCTGAAAGAATCATTTCAAACCACTGGCTGGGATCCCCGTGTTTGTCCAGTATGTCATCACTGCATGTGAATAGCAGGTTGATTTTCCCCCTTAATCCTCATTTTTTACCTCTTTTTCTCGTGTTCTCTGCACGGTCTGATTTGGGACTCCCATGCAGTAGCCTACAGGTTTCTCCCAAGTCATTCCACTTTTCTCAGCTACCACCAGTGAGCTAAAGAAGATTCAGACTCATCCTCAGCCCCATTCACCCCCCTAAGAGAGAGGGGTTTACACCACAGTGGTAGGCTTGGGTAAACAGTGAAGTGCAGCCTATCTTCTCGTGCTCTTCATAAATTGAAACCTTGTCAGCCTGCACTGAAATCTTTAATTTAAACATTTTCTAGTGTCGATAAATACCTGTGAGTGATCACACAAATACAACAAGCTCCATCCAGGTTCTGAGTGGACAGAGGGGAGGCAGCTAATACAGTGTTAATGCTTCTAATATATTTTTCCCATTTCGCAGGTGGTAATTTCAGGCTCTCAGCAGAGGACAGCTTGCTCAGCCTCTCTTCATGAAACAGGCAAACCTGCAAAGCTTTCACGTACTTCACAGGCGGCAGACAAGGACGGAGCGCGCTGCAGGGAGCCTGCTCTGCTTTTGTGTGCACTTACGTAACGGTGAGTTCAATGCGCCCAAAGTGACTGCAATGACCTGAAGGAGCTTTTAACATCACATTCTTCCAAAAGTTATACATTCATAACCACAGTGAAATAATTCACGTTACCGGTAATTGCTAGCAAAAGAGGTCTGAACAATGCACGAGCCCTCTCTAAAAGCCTCCACTGTCATGATTGGTGTCAAGGGCTGGCCTTGCACTTACTTTTGCAACAAAAGTGTGTTTTCAGAAGACAGGATTTTCCAGCTAATACCGTGGGCAACAGAGCCAAGTAATAGAGTGGGCCCTCCTGCTCATGCGGCACAGAGATGGGTTGGAAACAGCACAGCAACCCAAGTTCTGACTATGGCTGTGCTAACAGACTGGTTTCAGCATCTGGCAAAGACTAAAATGTCAGCCCAAATGGTTATCGGAGAGGATGAAGACAACTGGGGTCACTCTGGGGCCCTATCTGAATCCGGCTGTTGCTACGCACTGAGATGGGGATGCAGGAAGGACATTTCTTTCGAGAGACTGAATGGGTACACTCAGATTTGATCATAGAAAATTGTAGAGGCAGAGAAGAGATGCAAAAAAATGACACCGTCATTATGGCATCAAAGCCATATTGTGCCCTACAGCTGATTCGTGTGTTTATAGGAGTCATGGGGAAAGCAAGCAGCCACTAAATCCCAACACTCTGGACAAGAAGACAGCTCTTCTCTGGCGCAGAATCCACAAGGCCAATGTCTTGGTCAGGAGTCTGTCACCCAAGCAGATGGAGCCCCGTCTTGATGCAGACTTGGAAGTCTGTGCTGAAATCCAGAAATATTTCCCTTCTGGAGAGGGAGCAGGAAACGGAAGCTGTGCATTTGGAAATGCATTTCCAAATGAAGAATGTTTCAAAGCTTAGCTCTGAAACTTTTTATGAGATTAAATTTATTTAATTAAAAAAAATGAAGATAAGAAAATGAAAGTTTTATTCAATCAATAAAATTATCTCCATATGAGCAATTTCAAGCCCACTTTCAAGCAATCTTATTTTGATGCAGAAAAAAATTAAAAAGCACATAAAAAGTCTTGGGCTAATACGTATTTATTTAAAAGCATTTTTTAGTGCAGCCACTGAACTAAAAGTCAATATTTCACTCGGCTCTAGGACCCAAAGAGAACTGTCTCAAGTATTTGCTCAAAGGACTAAACAAAATCACTTGTTTAATTAATGTGATTTTCTAAGAGCAGACTCAATACGTTTGAGAATACCAATGTCTCTTAAGACAGGTTTCTTCACAAGCTCCTCTTAAGAAGATTTCTCTGTACTTCTTTCCTATGCATATGTGTTCCAAGAAACATTTAATGAGCTTCCCAGAGTTACTAAAGAAAAAAGTAGTCTAACTACTTACTTTCTAGATCTCTATTGAATTTCTTATTAATTAACATATTAATACTCTGTTTTCTTAATTTTAACTTTAAAGAAAGCAAAAGAACTTTTTAAATCACGAGACAAGAATGCTAACAGCTTTTTTCACTCTACTAATTCGTATACTCATTAAAATTTCTGAGGTTTTCAAGAAGAAAGATAGGAATTACAATGTTTCTATTTTTAAAACAAAATCCACTTGACGAACTAAGCTCTTTATTTACTGGTTCGTTTGGAATTTTTATCTGACAGAAATTAAGTCAAACTTTTCTTTTAATTGTATAAGTGGTTTAATGCATATCTTTAAACAAGTAAACCTTTATGGTCTTGTATCCAGCTACGTGTCCTTCACTGGAACAATGGCAGCAGCCCTGAAGATGACTACTGAATCCAGCTGGGTCACCAGTCTCCTCTATCAAGTGCTCCGTTTCTTCTCTATGTGCCTCACTCTTCTCCCCCAGTCTTCACATACGAATCTATTTAAGAAGATCTGTTTGAAACGGTCCCCGGACAAGCCCTCTTGCTCTATCTGCTATGAGAGCATCGACACTAGCACTTTAGTTTGGATCCAAAGTGGACTGTTTAAGTCAGTCTTCCAGTTCTCCCCACTGACTCAGCTCTGGTTGTGCCACAGCGCTGTCTCAGAGCATGAACTGGAAGATGCGCTCCAGCTGCAACCGGGCTTTCAATAGATGGGACCAGAGTTCTGCTAGTCCCAAGTGAAAATAAACCAACAAACTCAGAAACACATACAGCATGGAGACCTGTGTACACTGGCAGGTGTTACCTGGAGACAAGCTGAAGGTCTCACGAAGCAAGCAGAAAGAAAGAAGCGTTCACCGACACACCTACCTGAATACCACCCTCTCCTGCGACTTTTCCTTCTTGCCTGCACCAGATTCAGCTTGTTCTTAAAAAATTGGTGCCCCTGTGGAGCAGGCTAAAACCCTACATCCTCAGAAACAGAACTTAGCTTTACATTAGCACGACCTTCACAGAATCACAGAATAGTAGGGGTTGGAAGGGACCTCCGTGGGTCATCCAGTCCAACCCCCCTGCCAAAGCAGGGTCACCTACAGCAGGCTGCACAGGACCTTGTCCAGGTGGGGCTGGAATATCTCCAGAGAAGGAGAC
>Ga0065711_1031951_pt1 | contig 28346 bp, 13 predicted proteins | sample Hoacrofraction12_FD_59098 | JGI IMG/M metagenome (GOLD analysis project Ga0065711, IMG submission 59098) | Hoatzin crop microbial communities from Cojedes, Venezuela - Epithelial fraction 12 v2 (version 2) | ecosystem: Host-associated > Birds > Digestive system > Esophagus > Crop | place... | reverse complement strand
TTGTGAGTGCCCAGTCACTTTCTCAGCTGACCATCTTAACCTAAGTGATGAAGCAGAAAAGGGGTTTTTGTTCTTTTTTGCGGGTTTGGAAGTGAACATGGGACTCTTGCTCACTGAACCCTGAAATACCAGAACTAAGGGGACACTTGATGAAACTAGTAGAAGAACAGTTTAAACCACCAAATTAAATACTTTCTCTTTGCAGAGAAAAGAGGGATTTGCTGGAACATACCGCCACAGGGCATTGTGGAGGAAGATATTTTTATCAATCTGTTCAGAAAAGGATTAGATAAATTCATGGACAGCAGATCTATAAGAAGACATGAAAAGGATTAGGCAAGACTGCATTCTCAAGCACCCCTAATATAACAATTGTGGATCCTAGAAGAGAATGACAAGAAAAAAGCCCCCCTCTGTCTGTTTGTTGGAGACAGACTCCTGGGTCAGGTGGACCATTGGTCTGACCCGGCAGGACAATTTGTATGGGTACTTTCACCAGTCTCATTCCTAATATGAACACACATACCGTGAAGTTTGGACTTATGACTGTTCCCCGTAGGAGATTTCAGAACGAAAGTCTGTATTAACCTCAAGTACAGAGGGTCTTAACTTTGTCTCATCTTCCTCATTTATAAATCTTTGGCCCGTGCATTCCACTATGAACTATATTCTTTGCTTTTTACCTGACGTTTATGAGAACTGGGCTAATGCTCATACTTCTGGCTCAAAGGTAGTGAGTTTTCTGCCCATCTGGTGTTTAAACTGTGTGTTCTGTTCTCATTTGTAGTCAGTTTTTGAAACATTTCTTTTTGCTGTTTGTTTTTTTTTTTAATTTCATACTGTTTGTCCTGCCTGACATTCACTCTGCTGAAGTGCCTCATATACTCAGAGAGTACTTTAGAAATCAATATATAATGGTACTTGCAGAAACTCGCAAAGTTGTTTGTGAAACATCGTCTGGGACCAGGCATGGAAAGATAGGGTTTTTGTCAACTGTAATCTCTTATTATTGATTGCCCTGAGATCAAAGTAAGCATGCTGTAAGATGCACTAAGTTACAAAATTACTTCCAACTGCTGGGACAAGAGGAGTCCCTAAACACTTCACATGGAAATGCTAGCCAGGAGTTGAAGACTGGTTTGGTGGGTGGCATACAATCATGCAGAAGCCGGTCTTTCAAAAAAATGTGCTGACATTGCGAATGAATGCATCATTTCCCTAGTTTTCAAACTGGCTTGATGTGCTAAGGAATAGTTGCTTACTTGGAATGCTTGCCTTTCATTCTTGAAGGCCCTAATGATTTTAGTTCATTCCCTCCTTTGCCCTTTTTTTCCTCCACTTTGAATAGACATGGGAGGAGTCCCTGCGTATTAATCTTGTTAAGTGTGCTGAAGCTGATGGTCTAAAATCTAAACTGCTTGATTTAGCTGCCAGAGGTAAGTTTCTTCTTTATTTAACCTCTCTCTGGAGACTGATGAACTGCTCTGAAAACACAACAAGGTCATACCTTTGCGTAACAGTGAAAGTAAATTAAATATGACCTTTTACAGATCTCGTTCATGACTTCTTGAAATTCCTAAATCCAAGGGAAAAAAAAGTCAGATGATTTCCCAGAGAAGCATGTTTTGGTTTGGTTTTTCTTTTTGACTCAAAGAATTGTTATTATTACCTAGGTCATTCAATCTTTCCTCTGTGGTACGTATGTCACAAGTCCTACACCACTTGTTGGCTGTGGCTGTCAACCCAGGGTAGTAGGATGCAGCTGTTTCCAGCAGCTTAAAACTAAAATCATCACAATCTTATATCACCAGCTTCTTTTATGAGAAAGCACTCCAAAAACCGCAATCGACACTTACTGATTTTTACAACTAATAGTTCAGTATTCACATGCATGGCCACTCCATATCAACGTCACCATATTTCAGGTCTGTCCTGTAGCAAAGGAACAAGTGTCAGTTACACGATCAATTCTGGGGCAGCTCATTCTTGAGAATGTTTTATCCCATGGCGATGGGTTGTGGATGTGTTTACCATGACGTCCCCACTGAAAAGACGAATAACTTTTTGCATCCCTTGCCTCCCCTCGCCCCCCAGAAAAGGGCACATTTCTCAAAAAACAAGACATCCCTTTGGCGTGGGATCCTGCTTAATTCACTCTGTGCATGAGGACTTCTTTATATTGACTTAGTTTTATTTTTTCAGTCATAAAAGGTACCGAAACTTCCCTTTCTTTAACTGGTTGTAGCAACAGGGGACAAAATTAAAATTTCTCTTTCATATATGGGCACATATTTATGTATACATATATATATATATATATATATATATGAGAATGTGACTGCAAAATTGCAAAGTTGACAGGAAAAGTTTAGGCACAGCTGTAGTGTTGGAAGTCACTACATAGTGGTAACTATGTAACTCCTACTACTCTTAGAAGTAGATACTAAGATAGGAATGCCCCTTCAACTTTCTGGTTTGCTCTAAATGTGAATAATATGAATAGTAGGAGACAAATCGTTCTGCTGGAGACAATAGTCCCTGCTAACTATTAAGTTGTGATGCTCTCTACAAAAGCATCCTTCAGAATCCGAATTTTCTGTAGATAACTGAGAGACATTTTCTTGTCTTACATCCCATTGTGAACTATATCCCTTAGTTCAACTAGGAAAAAAGTTGTTCTATAAGTGGGAATATATATTTGTTACAACAGTTCTATAGGTGGGTTAGTTTGTATACATAGTAATATAACCAGCTCACCACTTTCTGTCTTTGTCAGTCTGCTTTCTCCTTGGGTAGCAGGCAAAGGGGGCAGGAGAGTCTTTACTGTGTTGGCAGCTAATAGGCAGAGCCATTATGTGGCTCTCTTGGATCGTTAATAGGGAATATTATCTGAAATTAACCTTGTTTAGACATCAAGTGCCTTTGGCCACACTTCAAGGTACTTAATATGAAAAATTATCTGATAATATATGCTTTTAAAAGACTACATTGCTTAGGGAGTTTCTCGCTGCAAGAAGCTCTAGTGTGTGCCAGCATTTTCTTTTCAAAAGATTGTGTGAAGTATAACTTCATGTAATGCAGATCATATTTGTCAGACTAATGAGAATTTAGGCCCAGGAATTTAGACCCACCAGTGCATTGTCATCTACTACGGAAAAAGCCATTTAGTGTCTCTGTTTCACACTATTGCCAAAATTTCTTGGTGCATAAGCAAGTTTTAGCTTTTTGGAAGACATGCTGTGCTGAAATTTCAGATTATGCAAAGGTTTGGATAAAAACAGAGAAGGGAACACATGAGCATACAAAAAGGTTGCTCCTTGTCTCACGTACAATTTGTATCTTTTTCTAGAGGCACCACTTTCTGCTGTCAACTGTATGCTCTCATGGGGCTCAGGTTTTTTAGACACAGGAATTGCCAAGCAAGCTGTTTGAACAGCTCATTTCAGGACTGATATTTAGATACCTAAATAAAATAGTTATTCTAGGAAAATACCCATGACAAAAGAAGGGATAATAACCATTTTTGTATATTATGATTTATTTTCACCTGTCAACTAAATAAAGCTGTAGCAAGGCTTACAGCAACTGGGACATATTAGGCTGATAGAAGTTATTATTACTTTCAAAACATACATATGCAAGCAATAGATTACATTATCTCTAGTATGTATAATGATCTGTGGTGGCAGGTGAGATGATGCTATATGTAGTGATGGTAAGCGCATTTAGACCATTGATGGAGAAGCGGGAATCTGAATATTCTTCAAAGCTGAAGCAGAAAGCAGTGCAAGCCCAGGCTTGTCCTGTTGGAAGACAGTACTCCCCACAGAGCATAGTCACAGTTTAAATCAAAAGCCTGAAAGATGTTATTCTAAGAGCCAAAATAAAAAGAGCACCTCCTAGAATTTCAGATTACGAAATAGAGATTCCAGATTTTTTTTACATATGCATATAAACATGTTTGAATTCCTCTGCTCTAGGTAAGTGCAAAGTATATGGTGCCTCTGTTCTTCCACCAGCATGCTTCACCTGGGAAAACTACAAGTCTTCGCTGTCCCATCATTCTTTTCTGTCAGGCATCAGCTTGGCCCTCCATAATTTTTTGGTGCCAGTCTTGAGCAATATCATTTTATTTAATTGCACTTCTTCTGTAACACAGCTTCCTCGGGCTTAGCAGTTTTCCTGGCCTTTGCCAAAGCATGACTGATGCAGGGTAACATAACCCAAATAACCTCTCTTCCTCATTTTAGAAGGCCAGCATATCTCATTGCAGAAATAGTCATGTCTTGCTATTCATCAATGAATTTTTAAACAATAATTTACTCATCTTTCTGAACTATTACAACTACAGTTCATAAAGCCTCCCATAAAGAGCCAATTCCCATTTTGCGAACCACACAGGCAGTAGGATGCAGTATTTGGCTGCAGGATGGTCAAAATCTAAGTGAATAACAAAAATATTAGGTAGAAGAAAAGATATGTCAGTCGTGCCTGGCAGACAAGGAACTAAAGGCAGATAAAAGGTTCAATCAGAAAGTTTATGGCAAAGCTGATAATTGAATGTGGACTTTCCAAATCCCAGGCCGGTGTCTTAAAAAAAATAGCTGTCTTCTTCCAAAATATTTATGCTTTGTTTCATTTTTGTCTTAGGATTCCATATCAGAAAGGTGAAGCAGCTTTCACGTACTTGTACTTAATGTAAATTTACCATACAGCAAGATCAATTTTTTTAACCCCATTGTTGCAGTTTTTTGTTTGCTTCAACAGATTTTTTTTTCAGATTTGAACAGTCTGATTATGTCACTAGTCAATTAAACACTTATTCATGGCCCCTCCAATGCCCCTCTACTTATGTGCTGTGCTAAAGTACATGCAAAAGAGACATGATACAATGCTACATACAGACCCAGCAAAAAGCCGTAACTGTTGTCTGTACCAGGCATTTAGAAGAGAATGAAAAAGAGGGAAATGGTGACTTATTAACTCAACTGTATTTACAACATCATGAGCACTAGTAGATGAAGAATTGCAATCATTACCTAGGAACCTAACGGCCCATGAAACCAAGTGCCAAGGTTAAACAGGCTGTCTAAACAACAGGGGTTTATTATCTATTACATCAGATTTGATCAAAGAATAGGAATATAGTTTATGTGAGTTATGTGTTCATCAAAAGGCAATTGCTAGCCCATAGTTCCTAGTGCAAGCCATACGGATAAACATCTAGTCTGCCTTTTGGGGACAATTTAAATGTCTACTGAAACATACACACATGCACTAGGGAGACTAAATTATTCCAATTCATTTCACATGCCCCACCAACAGCAATTTTATTTCGTTAAGAGTGTGGACAGGCCCTAGAGATCTGGAATGAGCTTCAGTTATAGCTCAAGGTGTTCTTCAAAACTTGCACATAAAAAGGGACACAAAATAAGAAGAAATGAAGTACAAGGAAGGATTAATGTTAAAGAAAACAACAATGCTATGAACAACAATACCTGCATCAGACAGAATCTATACAGATTGTTAAAAAATTGTCACATGCCTACAATATCTATACTGGAGATAATATCAAGGGCCCATTGTGCAAGGTACCGCACAGACATTTAATAGCCAGTTCCTCCCTGTAGCATTTTCGTCTTCATTTGTTTTTTCTCTCTCCAGCTATACCCTAATCTCCCAGGGCCAGGCTGCCATCTGTCTGATGCTCTGTCCTTGATGGGACTGCTCAGGAAAGCATAGTTTTAGATGCAAGTTAGTTTTGGAGAAGGAGGTGAACCCAGGTAACAGAGTGAAATGCAGCCTGCTGCACAGTGAGTCAGAAAAAGGCTTACGTCCTTGGTTTAACTGAGAGCTCAGTGCTAGCTGGTTAGCATGGTCCTTCTGCACAGGCCTGAACTTCACCCTCAGAGAAGAACTTACGTGGCAAGATACACCACTGCTGGGGTGTCGGGCTAGTCCATCTGTTTGCATTTCTACCTGAATTTTCTAAAATTTATCACCAGTTGGAAAAAACAGCACTATGATCTCATTACTTCCAAATAAAAACATACACTTGAGCTTAAAAGAAGAAGACAGACAGTTATTGAGCTGAACCCTGATTTTGTAAGGTTTGCAGGACTAGACAAGAGAGTGTATGAAATATGTATGTGGCTGGTCATTCTGCAGCATATTTCCTGTGACAGCCACTGCATTTTCAATATTGTTTCAACTGCTTCCAGCTAGAGAAAAAAATATCCGTGCCAATGCAGAAGAAATATCATGGCTAATTTTTATTTCTGTGAGCAACACGATCTAAATAACACCTAAAAATTTTCTAGGGAAGCAGGAAGCTTATTACTTTTTGGCGTGGGAACAGAAGTTTAAAGATACATTTCATACAGAAAAAATACGTGACAAAAATCAAATTATTAAGACAGATCTCAACTGTCTGATTCAGTGGGCTAATGCCAATTTACAGCAGTTTAAAGATCAGACCAATGATACACATGAACAAAATACAACTGCAAACCAGGATAGTAATGCTACCTCTACTGAGTGAGCATACTTACCTTAATATTAAAAAATTAAGCCAATTAAAACCGGGCTTAGTTACAGGAAAAACTGTGACTCACTAAGAAGCCAATGTAATAATTGGTGCGCTTGAAATTTTGGAAGGAGAGTATGATTTGATTCAGAGTTGGGAACAAAAATGGGGCAGTTTAAGTGAAAGAGTCCAGATCAGGCCTTGTGATTTTGAGGATTTCTCTCTCTGCAGAGGTTGCTAATTGTGAAATTCCTCACAGGCATACCTATGCTTGATAGAAGAGTATCCTGAAGTGCTAAGCAAGCGTTGTTAAAGATCATCAGTTGACAGAACAGTATTCACACAAAATAACAGGCTTGGAAAGAAACAGTCAAGAATTTAAGCAAATAATATCATTATAAGCAACCAGCTATTATCTTCAAGCACTTCAAAATAAATACAAATGAATCACCCTCTTGTGATTTCCCTTTCAAAAATGTAGGCAAACTTTTATGCTTATTGTTGTTGTTTCTCTATTATACCTGGTTAAGATTGTATAGTGGAATATATAGAAGGGTTTAAGTCAGCTACTGAGGAGGTCTGATTAACCTGCTGGATTTGTTGAAGCTATTTTGAAGGCTGGAGGCAGCAACTTCACCAAGAGAGTGCCACAACACTTTTCCTCTTGCTCTTCTTGGAAAGGGCCAGAGATGACACAAATCCCAAAAGCATGCAATACCAAGCCAATGGAAAATAAGCTTTTTGCTAATGGAGGAGTGGTCCTCTTCCTTCGCCCTTCTGCAGCAATGTCCTAGCTGCCCTTCTGCAGTGGGGCCTCTCCCAAAAGGTTGCAGCACTGTCTGCTACTGTGGCGTCCACTGAGGACGGTGACTCCTGTGGACACTAAGAACAGGCTCTACCCCATGTGTTTGCAACATGGCTCTCTGCCACAGTACTCAGAAGCTGAAAACTGTCTTTGGGTATCAGAACTAAGGCCCCTGTAATCCCATTTTTTTTAGAAAAGGCTCTGAGAATACCAGGAAGTGGCATGGGTGCCATCTGTTTCGTTTGTCTCTTATTTCTCCTCTTTATGCTTAGCAGATCTGCAAATCAAGAACTGGATATCTAACTTCCTGGCTTAATCAATTGCCTGTGCTGATGATTCCATCATCTAATTGTTTGTCTGGTGGAAAAATAATGGTTTCTTTATTTCAAAGTTTTACAACTTCTATCTGTGTGGAAAGTCTCCTCTTTATGCTGTAGTACAGGAAAATCAAGGTTCTTAGGACTCCCACTTTCTTTGATTTTCCACGCTAGTTCAGAAAGAGGTTTTCACATACCTATCTTATTTGTCACTTCTTTTCCATACTAAAACAGCCCACACTTTTAATCTCTTTTCAGGAAGGGTTTTCAATAGCCCCAGTTATTTTCCTCATCTGTCTTTGCGTTTGTGTTAGTTTGAATCCAGAGTAAGAGGCATTGCTCACATGCAGAAGTGCATTGTTATATTCCCATATTATGCTTCATTTCATTGCTTGTGCATCTTACAACTCAGCAGTAACCCACATGCAACAGTCCACACGTCCATGTACTAAGTCTCAGTACAGTTTACTTTCCTATGTTAACTATAGTGATTCTTGTTCTACTCAGCTACATAATGGCTTGTGTTCATCAATTGTAAGTTTCACTCGCTGAACACTGAAGTTTCTCTTGTGTCCACAGAGACTGAAGGGCAAAAGAAGGTTTATGTCTCATCTGCTTAAGGCTAATTCAGATGCCTAAAGGACAGTTCAGAAGGTCAGATTTTAATATTCATGTCTCTTCCATGAAGGCAAGAAAGCAAAATAAATTCCCACCTAGTGGTTATTAAGGGAAGGACAATAAAATGTCTTAAGCATAATTATTTCCCATCCTAAAGAACTTTATCACATTTGTACTGTGCTACCTGGTTCCCTTCTTCCAGATTAACAGATACTTTAAATAGAGAAATTAATATAGAATTAATTCTATTTCTCAAGGGGTTTTTTTAACCCTAAATTTTGTTATATTTCTCTGTTGCTTGTGGTTGATTTCCTGTTCTAACTTTGTTTCAAAGAACCTAGTGAAAGGTTCTTGGATGCCCTGAATAAAATGTTGCCAGCTATTTTCCATTCTTCAAAAGGGATGATGGATACATTCAAAGAATTTTAGCCATGAAAGTTTAGCCATGACTTCAGAAAATACTAGAGGAACTGGTGGATTTTGAGAGTGACACAGTGATGGTTTTAGTTAAAAAAGGTTGTTCATTATGTTGGGAGAGAGATTGTTTGCTTTTACTGAAATCCTCATTCAGTCAGGCAGAACAAACAACTGTTTTTTCAGTGACCGGTCCCATGGTTTGTGCTATTCGATGTGCATGGGATCCGAGCAGAATGGAGGAGAGCACAAGCTGTGGAAGGGAGAATTCTGGAAGGACATTGATTGAATCATGGTGTGTGTACCCAGGTAGCATGCTGTGCCGTGCTGAAGCAGATCTGCGATTCAGTCATTTCAACAGACAGTCCATGTCATAAGAACGAGCCTCTGAGGACTCATTTCGCTATTCCACGATAGGTGAAATACAATTTGAAAGCTGTTAGGAACTTCAGGGGACTTAATAGGAACAGCACAGAAGTCTGTTTGTGGAGGAATCAAGGGCAGTTTTATAAAAGTGAGAGGGGCAGAATTTTCCCTTATTTTCCTTATTGTTTTAATTGAATGGATTATTCCGTTAGCTTAGTTGTAACTGTATGTGGCTGATCAGGAAACCTGCAAGTCTCTTAGCATTTTGTAAGCACGACTAGCAATGATGTGTATAATTTGATGACTAGAATGCAGGGTTTGTTGGTTTGGGATTATTAGCTTTCACTTTTCTTCAGGGTTTGCAAGGATATAACATTATATGATACATAAAGAGAGGTTTTTGTCTCATCACAGCCCCAAACACTGTACTTGGGTAACAGGCATCCCAAGACTCAGAGCACGTCTGCGTTCAAAGCCTTCAGTCCTACTCTGAGACTACCTAGGAATCAAAGTTTTTGTGCACCTGATATATTCAATGGGACCAGGTAATGAAATGCTTGTGTGAATTTTTGATGGTCCTTTTTCCACAGGAGGAAGAATGGCTATCATTACTTTCAAGTTATTATGAGAGTTGTTTCTGGTAGTAATTCCAGTACACTAAATGATATGAAACATAAACCAGTCCCACTATATTCCAGGAGCAGCCAATTTATACAACAGATGGGAATGAGATCAAAGCAGTTTTTTCTATCTGACCAACTGAATCACAGGATACACACATCACATGCTGGCTGCTGACACAGCACTGTGTATCAAACAGCAGTCTGAGAACAGAGAAAAGATGTTACAATGCACATATTTTGGGAAGTGTAGTGCTCATATCACAAGACAAGTATGTTTGTTCAGTGTAGACTGGACAGGTGGAAAGGCTGACAAAGCTGCACTGCAATGGCAGATTTGCACTGGAGTACCAAGGCAACCTGAGTACCTAGACAGTCTGAGGATGCGACTGGTGATGCTCCCACAGTCACTGCTCTAGAGAACAGTAAGTCTGAGGCTGCAGATTTGTCAGGGCTCTCCAACACCAGTGAAGAGGGAGCTATGAAAATTGCCTGTTTCAGCTTCTTGGTTTGAAGTGCTCACACTGGACATTTTGGGTACTTGTTTATGTTCTGTATATTTCAAAACCTAGTCGCTATGTAAAAAATTCTATTTCTCTCAAAAGCCTTGTTCAAAAGTACAAGGAGACTACAAAGAAAAATTAAAGCACAAGCAGCTGCAATTTCCTTTCTTTTAGCAAGACAAAGAAGTGTAGTTGTAGTTATTAATAAAACACGTAACATTTGGAGAGCTCTGTAACCTCCTTATGCGTAGTCTTTTATCTTTTAGTGGGAGTGATTGCAAAGGAGGGAGACCCTCAAGAGGTATAAGGGGAAAGAATTAATCCCAGATTTCCCAAATGGAAAAAAAACTGTCAACACTGATTTACCTGATATTACAGCTCTGCAAGACAAGTGGATAAAAAATATTATCTTCATCGCCTGGGTGCAAAGGTGAACCGGGGGTTTATTACATTTCCCTCCAGTCATAGAGGGGAACAGACAGAGATGTCCAGGAATTCTTGTCTTATAGCTTTGAACTGTTTTGGGAGTCCATGCTTAGCATGAAATAAGAAACAAAAAGGCACTGCAATTAAATTCGTTTGACTTGGCAAGTTCTTGAATAGTAAACTCTTGGGGAAGGAGGGAGAAGATGGCTACAGAGCCTTTGCTTTCTCTGCTGCAGAGACAAAAGAATGAGTTTGATTAACAGTTACACCTACAACAGTTAAAAAATAATTGTAATGTAAAATGCATTTGTGTTAGAAGCAGTTATTTAATAATCCTGAAACAAATCTTGCTAACTTCATTGGGAGTTTTGCCAGATAAAAAAAGTAAGTAAATATTTCATCAGTGTGACCCTGTACATATCCCCTTTACTTGATTTTTTCCCAACCTTCTCTTACATGCAGAGAGGTTATCAGCTAATTTAACACCTACTGCTCAAGTTCATATCAGGTCTTAAGATGCTCATGTTAAAACCCAATACAATCCTTTTATATTGTCCCCACCTCCAGTTCTGCTCCTCTGTTACCTTGTTCATTTAGCTGGGCTCGTAATGCCAATCCTACTGTGCTGGCAACACCAGGGCACCCACTCCTCCCCTGCCTCAGCGGTTTCTGTTTTAGTGAAAACTGCCCTCCTTTAGCACTCAGGCCTCCTACTTGATGGAAATGGAAATGGGATCAGGGCAACATACTCAAAAAGACCCTTTTCTAAAGGCCTTTTGCCACCCTATGTTACTGCTGTTCCAGTGGGGCAATCTGATGGAAGGTCCTGCCCTGTCTTTCGTCATTCATGCACTCAATTCTATCACCCATCTGCCAGACAAACACTGAATGAACATTTAGATGAGTTAAAACCCCTTCTTAAAACCCTGTGTTTGTCAGAGGGCAGGCTCAGCCATGAGCCGGCTGTCCCCTGCTTCCCTGGCTCTAGCCTTGTGATGTGCTCCCCTCTCCCTCCATGTTGATGCCACAATCCCATGCCCATACTCTTCGGCATGAGAGCCTTCCCTTGGTCCTCTCCTGCCTGGCAATGTTCACCTTCAGTTTCCTATTTCTTCAAAAGCAATCTATTCTGTATTCTGACATCCAAAATCCCTCTTGCCTATCCTTACCCTAAGATAAAATCTACAACAGACAGAAATATGAACGGATGAATAGGAGTTAATCTCTCCTTTGCCTCTTTTGTGCCATTGACCTGCCTTTCCCACATGAACTCAAGAAAGGAGAGAGGCTATTCTGGGAGACTATGGCACATTTGACAGCCAGCATAATTCAGAATTCAGGACATGGACATGATGGGCACCAGAAGCCAGGAAAAGGCACTAGTGAGGATGGAAGAGTAGAGAAGAGACCACATGGGAAAAAAATTGAGTACAGACACCATCCATACTAAAATGCTTAGAATTTAAGAGGTGTATAACTACAGTATTTGAGAACTTTAATTGAAATATTGTTTTAAATTAAAAGCATATTTCATCCCTTCTTTGGAATCATAGACTTTGAAATAAATGAGTTCTTTTATTATCAAGTTGGCTTCATGTTATACCAAATTAACTTTCATTAGTTTAATTACCAATAATATATTCAGCTTAAAAGAAAATGGCATCCATTTTGCCTAGCACAGCAAATGAAAGGTTCTCATGGAAATGTACTGCTTAATGCAGAGAGAGTTCATCATTTTCTAGCAGTAAAACTAGTTGTCCCTGGTAATAATATTGAGAATAATTCTGGTGGTATTGGACCAGATTAAACACACCCGATTCTAGCAGTTTCTGTGAAGCACTGAAGACAGAAGACTAACCTCATTCTTAATGCTCCCACCACAGGGGAAAACTATGCTCATCTGTTTCCCCCCTTTCTGTCCACTGAATATTTAGGGTGACTACAGTGACTCTACTCCGCTTCATTCCTAATCAGTTAATTATCAGGCTCTAGTCACCAAATCTTAAAATGTTCAAGACAAAATTAAATTGTAGATGATGTCTCCACAGAATGCTATTTCTGCCAGTATCCCTTTGGAGACTCCTAACAGTAAAAGATCTTCTCAGATTGTGAAGGGGGCAAAAAAAGCCCAAAACAACAACAAAACCCCCGCAGAGGCTGAAATAGAAATTATTCTGGGTTCACTTAGTAAAAAAAAGGCATCAAGTAGGGCACCATGGATCCCTGAAAGCATTTTGTGAAAAGAATTGAACTTATTGAGGAAGGAAAGCAGCCATCGCAGAAACCCTGACCTGACAAGCCACTTCTGGTGAATATGTTGAAGAGGCCACTTGTTTGTAGCTCCAGAGTAGGAATGAAGGAGGAAGATGTTGGGAAGTGCTGTTGTTAAGTTCTCTGTTGGAAAAAAAAACATTTGTCCTGAACACACACCTGACCTCAGGTTTACATACAAGTGCCTAAATTACTTTCATCTGACTTGAAAGTGTTATGGTGTCAGAAAAAAGCACGCTGCTAAAATTGTAAACATAAACAGTAAACACAAATAGAGTGCTTTTACTTTCAAATAAGTCAGAATATTGTTAACTAAAACTGAAATTTGCAGTTCTCCATTGTTTCATTCACAGCTGATCATTAAATTCCCAGAATATTTCGCACATACATCGAGGAAATAATATATGTGTTTTCAATAGTTTAGAAAGGAAGATGGCAGTTACAAGTATGAAATACACAGAGATGCTTATGATTTCTTTCTCTAAATTAGTATGGATAAATATATTCCAAGTAACATAAAAATATTCTCAGGTTTCTCCTGAGACGGGCATTTTGATTTAGATGAGCTCATACAGCAAGTAACTGAGAGAAATTTAACTTACATTTGTTTACAGTTATGCATGGCTCCATGCATAGTCTCAGCCTTCTGTTGTCATGACCCTTCACGTATCTTCCAGTCTTCCTGATTCCTGTGCACTGGTTTACTGTATTCAGAGGGGAACCCATTAACATGCTCCACATTTGATGTGGTTGACACTTTTTCCGTATTAATTCCTTGGTGTGTCATACATTGCATGATAATAGTTATCAGTGTTCTCCAAGATCCCAAATATTTGCGTTCACTATTCTTCTATTACACAAGAAAAAAAAATCCATTAAACTATTTTAAATATTAATAATTATATTAATATTATTAAAATAAAGAAAATGTACATCAATTGCAATCTTTGTTTCTTTGGAAAAAAAATCAGTTTGTTTTTTGTCTGGAGCTTGTTGAATGACTGCATTTACAATGAAGTAGATGCCAAAATGTAGTCTTCTTATTCCTCCCTCCAGAGACCAAAAAACAAAACAAGAGTCAGTCATTTCAACCTCACTGAACGATCATGCTGAGCTGTACCAGGACAAAATCATTTTGTGGTTATAGGAATTCTGAGCCAGACTTGCAGTACTTATTTAGCTGCTCCCTGTGGAAAGACGAGAGTGGTTCAAAAGTGCTGATTTCATTATAACAGACAGAGTCCTCACACTGAAGAGTTATGCAAACACCAGTAACGTGTCAAGGATTGCCCTAGAATATCACAAGGCTGTTGAACTGCCCTCACATACAACTAACTCACTCCCTCCCCTTCTCCATGACATACAATGCTTAAGCAGAGATAGTTAAAATGGCTGAAAAAATATTTGGGGGGCATTTAAGTGCATTTTAAATTGTAAATAAATCTTACTGAAAACTTGAGTTTCAAGGAACTCTGTGTCAAAGTAGGCACTTTGATGGCCATCAGCTGAAGTTATGTCTATGCCCCATTTCTTTGCTGGGTTTTATTCAAAACTGAAGAGGTCAGTGACTAGAAGAAATCACAGAACGTTCAAATCAAATTTTAAAAAGAGCTAAGATACATAGAATCAATTAATACCTTTTTTTTCCTACTGTCATATAAGTAGTGGCCAAACACAAATGCCTGAAAGGGGCCGCAGATTTTCAGATATGAGAAGTACAACTGGTTCCAAACTTCCCACATCTACTACCCATACATACATTCTCCAAAATTACTTACAGGAAGCAAGTTTTTGATACCTTGTGAAGGACAAGAAGTGTCCTCTCTCATCATAAAGAAACTCTGAATGAACTCCGTGTTTACCGCTGCACCGCACAAAAGTTAGATTTTGCGCTTTATGCTTTTCAGAAAGATCAAAATCAATACTGGTTGTATAAGGAAAGAGAATTATATAAGTTCACTAGTAATCTTATTTTACATTCCTCTAAATGGCATAAAATCTTTTAGATTGCATCCTGCACATTTCAAATCTAAATGTTAATTAAGGTGCACTGAAAACATTCCATCAGAACTTATTGTGTACAACACACCATTTAAGCAATTCCAAAATATAGTATTAGACCATTTCAAACCCCTTTGTAGGATAATAGGATGATTTAAATAGCTGTCACTGAAATAAGTATAAATCACAGCTTGACTAATCATAAACAAGCATTGTTATAAAAAAGTGATGGTTTTTCTAAGTGAACCCTCTAATGCAGTGCTGGTTTTTTCAAAGCATGCACTTCGAGAAGTGGTGGTGGCATCTTTGGTTCAGAGCTGAGTTGAATCTGAAGGTTATCCTGATCATTCAGGTTTTAAAGTGGTTTGTATTTTACAAATATTTTCTTCAGACAAAGACCATGTTTCCCTGAGTCACAACAGCTGAAACACCACATTCTAAAGGCACTTCACATTTAGAAGGTGACCTTCCAAACAGACCCTTAAAATCTGTGTAGGGAATCTCCACATCTGGACATTTTTGTTTGCTTGGGTTTCTTTTTTTTCAGAACAAGCATGTATCTCTTCACCATACTTCTTTCTCTGATTTGTAACTTGGTCCCTTGTTAACAACTGATTTAAATAACTCCTGCCCAGTAACAGCCATGTGTTTATGTCACTGTAAGTGCTGATGGTGTGTGTGTGCAGATAGGGGAAGGTGGAGGAGAAAAACAGTGAGGAGATAAAACCAGGAGGTAACATTACAAAACATTTACAGCTAAAAACTCTACAGAATTCCATTTTGAAACAACTGCTTCCGCCAAGAAGAACTTATTTCCTTTCTTCTTTTCTTTCTTCGGTCTCTTTTAATAGTAGCTCTGCTTTGAGCCTATGCCTTCAGCAGCTTCTAGTTTCACGCCTTTCAGTTTGTCAAATCACAGACACAAGCAGATCTGGTAAAGCTGCTGACCACAGACATCTGCATGTGTATTGTTTGTTTGGTTTAAGATTCCTATGAGAATTTTAGTTGGATTTAGCATTTAAGTCTTCCCTGTGGAAAGCTGTGCTTTTGAAAGGACATCAGCAAAGCATTTCAGCAGTGAGATTTGTCTGTGAAAGATGCAGAGTACTGCTGCTGTTTATCCTCTTGGCTGATATTTGTCATTATCAGACTAATCAATGGCTAGCCATTGATGTGAGGCTAATTACAGACAGAACGATGAGCAGAATGATGGTCAAGCCTACCAACATCTCTACTGCTCAGTTCCTCTGAAGCCTTTGAGGAGCAGGCAGGTGTCCTCCATGCTCTGATGAACAGGGGAGCAGAAGGTCTGGGAGTTGCCTAGAATACAAAAGAAACCCTTACATTACTAAATGTTTTATACAAAAAGAAATTCAGCTCTAATATTTAACATTGTCAAAGTTCAGGCATTCCTTTAGTGCTTCATCACTAGAGAGGTATGCACATTATTTTTACAGAGGAAGAACTACAAGAAAAGAAAATGCAACTGGTTTCTCTTCTTCCACCTGCAAGGTAATAGGTTGTATAAACCCGTGATTTACTCATGAGGTAGCATTTATTGCATCTCACAGAAAGCGGGGTAATTTTATCTAATGGAAACATCTTATTTCTAACAGTCTTATGCATAAGAAAGTAGAACTAGTTAAGAAGCACTCTCTTTCTATATTAGCAGTCCCCATGCCTTTTACTAAGGATTACTATTTTGCCTATCAATATTGACTTTGAAAGTCAGTTCACTACCAGATTTATAATAGCATGTAATCAAACTCTCACGCAGCTCCATGTTTCATTGGTGACATGACATAATCCGTTTTCTGTATGTTAAAAATAGGGTAAGCTCTTTTTAGTGTTGAAACGTCAACTGTGCAGCCTTACTTATGTTTTGACTGAGTTTGGACATCCCGTTGGGCCATCTGAGAAACTAACTTTTAAAGCAGCGCTTATGAAGAGCCCTTGGTGCGTTTATCTTTGCAACTGCTCCTTTGTTCTGTTCACACAGCATGCTGCAAAGCGATTTTTTTCTTTCAGTTCATGAAATATAACTAAACATGTTTCTATGTAAAATTTAAAAATAATATCCATAATTAGATAAGAATCAAATAAAAAACCTGACAAAGGATGTTCTACTGTAACTTCCATAAAACACCACAAAGGAGCAGAACAGCAGGACAGATCAGGAAAAAATAAAACATAAAGAGATGAGGGACAAATGACTGAACAGGGAGAGCTGAATATGAGATGAGACAACAAATTGTAATGGATTTGAAGGACAAGACTAAAAAAGGTTTACAAAGGAAAAGGAAAGACTGAACTGATATTCTTTAAGCTTCAAGATAAAAGATAAGGTTAGGAGAAGATGGAGTTTTTGAGTTATTTGCAGTAAATGTTCTGACCACCTGTGTTTTCTCAAAAAAAAAAAAAAGAAAAAGTGGGGGGCAGTGATTGATCAGTTAATCCATAGCCACTAATATGCCTTATTTTGTAAGACTAACTATAGATGGTTGAGAATGAAGGATAAATATTTATTTTTAGAAATTGTGGATTGTTGATGTGTAATTGTTTCCTTAGAAGTTTTCACTTATGTATTTATCTTAATCTGGATTACAATAGATTCAATTTTTATTTTTCTTTGTCATGTAAAGACCATTCAGTTATATGATAATCAGCAACAGTAGTTCTGTTGTAACAAAAACATCATAAGAGACTCAACATTCAGAACACTGCACCTTTCTCCAAACTGTAACAAAAGATTTTGTACCATATTCAAAGGAGATGCAGAACAAACTGTAGATGAATCCCTCATTCTGTCCTGCAGTTCATAAAGACCAGGCCAAAGTTAGGCAGGATGCCTTTCACAAAACTGTTAAGAGTCTCATTCAGGTTTAAAGTGACCTTGGGAAGGTTAGCATTTACACTAATGTGGAATTATTAGTGAAATTAAGGTTTACATCTGAAAATTAAGGTTTATATGAAAAACGTAGCATTGTTCACCTGTTGAGGAAAAGCATAAAATCAAAAGGAGCTCTGAGGATATGACACAGCTGCAGCAGGCATGTGAGGAATCCACTAACAAAGCAAAATAAAAATAGCCAGGGAAATAGGGGATTTTCGGAGAAGAAGATAACACCGTGAGCAAGTCAAGGGAAACTCCATCTCAGACTGCCTCTGACTACCAGGACTGGCCGACGGGCTGAGCCTTGCTTCTCCCTGCCTTGGGACGCCTTGGGTGAGACTTAGACTAAGTGCTTTTCTCGGGAATCTTAGAAATCTCCCTAGAGAGTTACTCCCTGGTGTTTATAGCTAGGCTGTACTACTTATAACCTTTTCACGTGTTTTATACTTAATAACACCATCTTTGCACGTGCTTTCTTGCAGACAGTCACTATCACCGGCAATTCAAAAATCCTATATACCTGTAGCACAAATAAAACGGCACTGTTTACGCAGCCAGTTGTCACAGTTTCTCACTGAATGCGACCGAACCCTAAGCGCGGCCGTGCTAGTTCATGAGCACGACTGGACTGAAGGTGCAGACCGCTATTAGTGTATCCAGAATTGTGGTAATTTAATACACATATTAAACACGACTGGACTGGTAGTGGCAAATTGGATATCACTGAGAATTTAAACCTAGCCACACCTAGCCCCCCACTCCAGTGAGGAGAGTTACAAAGCAAGGGGGTTTATTTTCTGCCAAATTCCTCCAACCCTTATAACGCAACAACTAACCAGACTCCACAGTGCTCTTCTTTTTTGCTCTCTGTTTGTATTCCTGTTGTGTCTTTACAATATTGTAGCGGCTTTCAAATAAATCTTCTTAATGAACTTCTCTAAGCATGTGTATGCAGCAGCAGGTTTAACTGGTTTCTGGTGGTCATCAAAACATGGATGCAACAGCCACCATTCCAAAGTGCCACTAATCCTGAACATGATCATCTCTGCCTGCCAAAAAAGTTGTATTGGCAGCTCTATGACCTAGGATGGTGTATGATTAGCACATACAATCTCTAGTCTTGTGGTACAGGAAAATAATTTTGTCTTCTTCCCCAGTGAAGTCCGTTTTCTGTAGGTCTAAGGTTATTGATTTTAGTCCTCACGCTGACTTCCTACCTCCTGTAAAGAGGCAGAATTTAGATTTTAACTGAGCGTGTCACTGAGCCTGGTGACATAGGCTGGAAGCTCAAATATTTATTATTAATAAATGCTTATTTGAATGTTTAGATGTTTTAACTTACTACAAGGTACTCCAAGAATGAAGAGAAATCTGTCCATAAATGTGTAATACATTCAATGGATTCTTCCAGTCATACGAATAAATACATCTTTTTTATCATTTATACTGGTAATGGTAACAGGCAACAGAACTATGCTGATGTGGTTTATTCAGTCTACAAGTTATCTTGAGTGCTGCAGAGTTATTTTCTTAGACTCCTGCAGCACAACATTTTGGCATCAGAAATATTGTTCGGTGAGGTGGCTAGACAAGAGCGCTGCCGCTTTCTCCTGTTTGCTTAATATTACCCAGTGAAAACGAAGTTTTAGTTCTCTGTAGGCATATTGACAGAAATTTTTTCAGTGTAAGTAAACAAGCAGAATCCCCAAAGATACTGGGTTATATTTTAACAAATTAAGCATTGATCTATTTTTTTTTAACTAGTCAAATAAGAGTAAAACTGGCAGCTTGGAAAAAATGCTAATGCGTGACAAAATTCATGCTGTATCCGGAGTGACTAAATCCTGTCTAATTAATGCTAGCATAAATGCAAAGGAATTCTGTGGAACTAAAATTACTTACACTTTCTTTCTCTGGCCTAATGGATTGCAACATTTGATCCACATTGTTTAATATAAGAGAATTTACTTTTGATATGCAAAATATTTCTACTGCCAGGACTCTCACGCAAGCAGAAAAGAAGAATCTGAGTAGCTGCCAACATGAACTCTGAATGCAGTACACTTTCATCAAATAGACTCTACAAACGCTCCTTGCAATAACTTAACTGTTCACTGAGAATAAATGTCTCTCATAGTTTCATCAGATCAGATGTACCAGTTCATTTCGAGCAAGCAGAATGGTACTTACTTGATGGCAAGCTTGAACAATTTGTGTCGTTGTAGATTTTTTTACAAATGTTACAAAACTGACAGGTGAAAATATTTTGACCTTTAACATTGACTTGTGCCAGTCTGGTGAAGCATGTGCTTACTTCATGAGTAGGCCGTTTATGCATGACACAAACAGTAATATATGACATTATACAAAAAAACCACAAACTTAAAATACATTGTATCAATAGCAAAATAATAGGCAAAAAGATCATTATTCAAGGCTCCACACATGTGAGAGAACTCATTATTCTGTAATTCCCTCCTCCAAAATAGTAAAAAATTCACAACCACTCAACATATGTGCAAAGATGTCATTATTCTATTTCTACAATTCGCATAAACAACACTTAAACCTAAAAAATAATGAACCCAACCCCTCAGGCTTGCATATCTATTCAGACTAACTTCTATGTTCTAGGGCCAAGCCTGGTATTTTATCATTTTAATCATGCAAACATGTATAATGAACTAATTTGCTACAGCATCTCATTGAATTCCTTTTTGATACATGTTTACTGTTACCCTCTCCTTGCCCCCAAATAATTTTTAATACAGATTAGGAAAACAAATAAAAACCATAACTGAAATAAACTAGGAAATCTTAAGTTATTTTCTTGTTGTGTCCTGGCATTGCCATCATCCACCCCTTACAGAAGTCCAGAGACGTACACAGTGCGTAGCATCAGCTCCCTTGCTCCAGACCATCAAGACAGTACAATGATCACAGGAGTTTTTCCAGCTGGAAGGACTGGTGTTAAACTGTAGTCAGAGTGAAATCTTAATTGAGAGAAAGACCTTCAGAGGCTCAAGGTCTCCAAGTGGGCTAGGCACCGACAGAAGAATTGCCTTCACACAGTCAGAGCTTCTACAGCAGCCAGGATATGAGATAACGAGCAGACAAAGGATTTAAAAATATGGAAGTATGTGAGTGAAGGTAATAAAACTACACTGACTGCTTGCATAAACCATCTTTCATCATACAACAAGCTAAGCTGATTCTCTCATGTGAAATAAAAATGGCTGACTGTATACTGAGGCACCCTTAAAGGCTTTTTTTCCATTCTGCCTTAGGTCAATAGAATCTCTTCTTCTCTTGTTAATGCTATAGATAAGTTCTGATTTATCCTTATTGTCAGTAAGATACCTGTGCAAACCTAGCATTGAAGACTTTCAACTAAGACTTGACTGTCATGCAGTTCCACAACTCAGAAGAACAAAATGGGTTCCCATTAATAAGAACTTTCCATTTATAGGAAAAAACATAAACATCAAAGAAAGGAAGCTGATTAGATTTCGTGATAGAGAAGAAGGTGAAAAATTTGATAACACCATGAAACACTTATATACCCAATTAAAGAAATGAACATCCTCTCAAAGAACACTATTCTGTTCATGTGAATTTATGAGGAGTCTCTTCACATCTATTCTGCTGAAAATAAATTGGTTTTGTGGGGCTTGAAGGTCTAGACATCTGCTATAAACAAAGATCACCACCACTCATTACTTTACTGAACATTAACTGTGAGAACTGAACTTGCAGCTAGTAAGATGCTCTAGCAAGTGCCCAAAGTAGTTGCATATTTGCAGCCACAAAGTTGTACATGGAGAGATAAGCAAATATTTTTTTCACAAAGAAATAGAAATAAATAAATAATCACAACTTATTTTTATCCATCTGCACTTACCTTATGAGCACAGCATGGTTTATTTGGTTGCAAGTCTGACCTGTCATCTCATTAGCGTACCTAGTTGTAATCCTGCGTAGTAGCTAGCACAAATGAGGCCTAGTTAGCGTAGGTATTAGTATAAGACTATGAACTTTAACAGACAATTTTTTTTCTGCGTGTAGTAGAAGTAGATAAAATGACTTATCTTAAGCAACAGAATAGTTTCAGTGTGCTCAAGGAAGTAGATGGACAAACAGCTCATTGATAATCCAGAAGTGCAAAAGCATCCAGAGGTGTGCAGATGGTGGCGATGGCAAAAAAGAACACGTCCATTCAAGTCTGACAGGCTAAGCAGCATCAAGGTATTCTCTACCTAGTCCTAAAGCTCAGGACATGTAAGAATACTGGAGCAACTGAGAGTTTCTGAAAAAAGCTCCAGGGAGGGATGCCCCACAACCCTTCATCAGGATCTGAGAACATTTCTCCAACCCTGGGAAACGCAGGGAGTAGAAGAAAGCCTACAACCCTGTGCCAGGACTGTGAGCAACTTAGCAGGAGCCACCATGCTGGACCACCCAACCTTCCTCCTGGTCTGCACTTCTCTCCTGTGCAAGGGGAAGTTGCATAATTCATAAAATTGGATGTACACGTGAATAAAGAGCTTTGGTAACAAAATCCATTTAGCTTCCATTGTGTCATTTGTTCTTAAACACTGACACCTGGATACCTGCGAAGACATCCAAGTACATGGCAAGTCCCCATCTTTTCATGGGCAAATATGATGTTTATATGGATGAGAAAAATGTAGCACTCTTCTAGATAGGCAAGACAGTAGAAGAAAGAGTGGCTAAACACGGTTATTTTCACGGCATCTCTTCCTAGCTGAATGTGTGCAGGGAGAAATTTACACAAAGAATCTGCATAGCAAGTATTCACAGCACCAAAATATTTTATCTTGTTCTAATTGACAACTTATCTGTGGAAGAAAATGATTTGGCAAGCTGTCTTCATAATGAACTTCTTAGAGTTGTTTGATTATGGATTGCTTTGTGCACCTGCAATTCAGAACAGATGCACTCTAAAAAAAAGTTATCTGTCACATTTGGGCCTTCTTACAGCATGTTTGATGGTCTTTTAAGGAATATTTAAGTGCATGTTAATTCTATACAACTTTAAAAAGTGTACAATTTTTAATGTATCAGTTAATATCAATACCACCACATTCCTGCAAGAGCAACCAGAGGCAGCGAAGTATCTCAGCTGACAGACATGCAAGTTTCAGGATATGTCTGGAATTCTCCAGGCTGTCAAAAGACTGAATTCAAGTTTTACAGGTGTTTCGACTGCATCAGGAATACTGAACCCTAAGTACAGTTAGATGGATGTTATAGTGAAAGAAAATGAAGTGTGGCCTCAAGTTAGTAATCATGTAGTTTGATGATAAGCTAATAGATAATTTTTATATTATTTTGGGAAATGATAGTGTGTCAGCATGTGAGCCACACAAAAAAAAAAAAAGAACAAGAAAAATAAATAAACAGAGAGTATATTAGCAGTAGATGCAGTCATGCTCTGAAGGGAGATAAAGGTGTGGAGGAAGTCAGCAGGTTTCCTTAGTGGAACAAGGATTAGTGGTCATTTCTTTTATGAAATACGCAGGAGCAATCTAAAAATCAAGGCTTCTGATTATACTAGCACAGCACAAATACAGAGCTAGGGACAGTCCCTGTGCTAAAGGGATTACAGTTGAAAAACAGATTAAATAAAGATTACTGTATCCTTCTTAGTTATGAGGTAGAGGACCTCAGTTCACAAGTGAGTTCTTCCAGTCAAAAAAAGGGGAATAGTGGAACATGGATTTAACCCTCAATTCCTTGAATATTGCTCTCATCATTTGTGTTGCCAGTACTCTTCATGATGCTTGTGAAGGATATGTTCTCATGCGCCTTCCTCTCACCACAGCACCCCCACCATCAGGGACTCACAACTCAATTTTCTGCAGAAATAAGAAGAAAATCATGTCTCATGTATATGAAGAAGCCACTGAAAGCTTAAGAAAAAAGTCTTTTCTACTCTCCGGTTGTATTTTTCTCACGCTGCCCAGTCACACATATTTGCACATGTGGGTATTAAAAATAAAAAGCGTATGTGTCATCACCTGGCATTTCTGCAAGAAATGTACACCAAGGAAAGGTGGGTCAAGGATGAGAACTGTAATAGTTAAAATGGATTGAAAGCAAGACTCAGGTGTTTGTTATAAAGCTATAGCCTTGGCTGTGAGGGACTCTACAGACGTGGGAGCTGCTGGAGGAGCCCTGCATTTGTCATGCTGCAGCACTAGAGCCGCCCTTCTGAGGGAACACTGCTGTGCTACCCAGTGAAGCAGGAACCAAGCTTTAATCTTCATTGTGATCCTGTAGGTACTCCTGGGGTGAAGGGGTGGCGGAAGTCACTTGATCACTTTGGGGCTAGCAGCTGGCAGTGTCTGTGTCCAGTACCCACTGTACAAAAAGCACACGTGGAAAGGAAAGGTATAGCCCCTCTTTTCTCTCCCTTTGCACACCAGGCGGGGGGGAGAATCCAGACATCAGACCATAGAGGAAACATCAATTAACTGTCTGACATTCTTCACGATAACTGTAAAGAGGAAGAAGTGACCAGCCTGTGTCTGTCCCTTAGCCATGTACATGGAAAATAAGGTGGGGGGACCTTCCCCACGCGAAGAGAAAGTTGCTATTGAACCTATATGCCTGCAAAAGGAGTGAATTCAAATTCTATATCTTACAGTTTACACAGAAAGATATGTCCAGCCTTTACCAGGCAGATCAGTCTAGGCCCTAGGAAAAACAATGGGGCTGAGATCTTCAGCTGAGTTCAGGAAAATGAATGTACTAGCAGGCAGCTGAAGATTTTAACTCTGCCTAAAGCCAAAGGTCTGAAAAAAGACTGTTTTGCAAGAAAAGAAACCCCTTCCTCTCTTACACCTTCACCATCTGTGTAAGAAGAAAACAAAGTGAAAAGAGCACTCAGACTGCAGTGAACCTACACACCAGCAGTGAAGGCTCCAATGTGTCATCGTCTGTCTCAGCAGGGATTAATTTATCCAACTTATTTGTTGATGACAAAAAAATTTGGAAGCTGTGGATGGTAAAATGTGGAGTTATGATGCTGCCACTGTAGTGAAGTAAACATTTAAATTGTCTGAATGCTAAAAAGGGGGCAACACATCAGTGTGCTGGTTTTAATCTGTGACATTCAACAGCGTGAAAGGTATTGTGGCATGCATGTGCCTACATCGCTGTTGTGATCAGACATGGAGTATCTAATGGGCAGTGAGCCAATATTGTAGCCCTACTGGATTACTAAGAAAAAAGAGGAATGGGCTAAAGATGAAATAACAGCTATCACATTCCAGTACCAGGACAGTTTGTTTGACCAGAGTGGTATTCTCAGGGCCAATGTGGGGAAAGCAAAAGACAATCTGAGGAACACTGGGTCTCAGGGACGCGAGCTTGCTTTTCCTTCGGGAGGCCAGGCGCCTCGCAGTGTAGAGATGGACCGCTGTCCTGATATCAAGGTGAATCTCTGGAAAGGGGAAAGGGCAGGAGAGTACAAAAGGCTCTGTGGCATGACTGGAAAAACGAGTGTTTTATTAAGTCTGTTAGTAACTGTGAAGGAAATACGATAATGCAGAAAATCCTCTTTCAATTCAAGAAGAAGGAAGGAGATCCTACTCTTAAGAGAACGGAGATTCCTCTTTGCTAGCACTATTCAAGGGGCAATTTTGAGGCAATATTGCTTCTGCAGGCTAGGGTAAGGTATTTGGAGTTTGCTTAAAGCAAATAAAGACAAACACACATCCTGAAGAACTGACTAGGTGGAGATGGACTGGAGAAATTTCATGTACTGACAATTTCCAGAAATTACAAGGAAGTTTTCCTAACAGACACAGCAAAGTAAAAATCCTGAAAGCAGCAAGCAACATAATTTTAATATTTCTTCCACCAGACTGTAAGCCGAATTTAGATGAGACACAGCTGTACCACCATGAATTAAAATGTTGTGCTTGTCCACTTACATTAACAGAAACTCCCCTAACAAGCAACCTGCATTTCACACAGCTACAACACAAAAAGAAAATAAACTGTGCATCACTTAGGAACAGCACTACTAATTGCAATCAACACATAAGGAACAACACGTGACCACTACCCAATTTCTCATCTGGAATATGGAGTAGTCAAGCACAATTAAGTCAAAAAAGCCAAATTCCATTAGAAAAATACAGTTTCTCTGTGGCTGTGTGCAGAACAAACAAGTGAGGAAAATTATCCCTTGTAGTACTGGTAGTAGTAGTCCCTTTGGTTTGGTGGTAGTGTGAAGTATAGGCCATTTATCTTTGCAGAAGCATGGGAACTTACTCACTCATCACACTGCTTACGGTGTGGCTGTGCTGCCACCATTGTCATGATCTATCTAGATAACAAGAACGGTCAAGCTCTTCATGTCTTGCTAACACCTGCTCTTTTAAAATATGGTGTCAAAACTAAGCAAGTAAACAAGAGACTTATAGAGTTGCAGGACAAGAAGCACCTTTGCAGTTTATGGAGGAAAGACTAGATTAAAAACCTTGTTCCCAACACTGATGGCATTTCTGTGTTGATTTACACTTGAATTTGGTGCCTGACAGTTAGTCTAAGAAAGACCAAGAAGAATCTTGAATGTCTGAGCTCATGCTGCCTGCACATTTGAACAGTATATTCACTGCATGCATGGAGATAACACAAACCAAACCTTGTTTGTGTCTGGTGTCCAAAAGAATTAAGGACTGTTAGGAGAAGAGCATTTTTAAAGGAAAGAAAGTATATAATCATGTTATTCATAGATTACAAAGGATTGTCCACAGCATCTGCAGGGCAATAGAACAACAACTGTTTACAGTTCAGACTCTTGCATCAGACTCTCCATACAGATACGTGGTGCGGGCTCAGTAACACGTGTGTGCTACCAGGTGGTGGTTGTACTGATGCAGTTTACCTCACTGTACTACACAGCTCCTGTAGCTACAGGGTCTTGAATTGCCAACAAATAGGGAAGAACAGATCACTTTTGCTGAACAAACAGAAGTTGTTAGACAGAAGCATTATCACCAGCATCTGATGCAAAGCACTTTCTCTCAGTAGTTTTTAAAAAATCATATTTAGAACAGACCAAATGCTGTGCAATGTGGCCTCTGTCAGCCAGAACATTCAGATGGGTATGTTTAGGGAGAACCGAAATATATATAAGCTTGTAAACAGCCTTCTACACTGTAGGCTGCATCCCTGAAGGGGTTGCTCTCAGCCAATTCAGTGGCTTTCTAAGTTGCAGCAAACTCTATACTCGCCCCTCTTAGCCTTTGAAAATTTCTGTTGACATCGCTTCAGAGACCGAACTGCTTGATTAAGTGTCCCAGTTGCTGGAACGTCTCCAAGCTCCTACTCATCATATTCCCAGAAGTCTTCTCTCCCCAACCAGGCCTTGTCCTCCTGCAGAAGACTTCCATCCAAGTAGCTTTCATTGAAGAAACATACCATGCCACTTAGAACACATCACTCAGACTGTTAAGGTACATCACTAATAATTTCAGAAGCTAAAGCATTCTGGCCGAGAACCAAAGGGAAGGAGAAAAGTTTTCCATGAAATGTTGTCATTTTTGCTAGCAAACATGGCTGCATCCGAAATCCAGTTTAGCACTAGGAGGTTTCATGGACACATTCTGACAAATTCTCATAAGGAAGAATGTTTTCAGAAGGCAAAACTTCTGTTTTAGGCATAGTGAGTCATTTTACTTGATATAACTAATGCTGCTTTGGAAAAACTGCATGTCCATTTTTAACATCAACACATATTGCATTGCCCAATGAGCTGCAATGCAAATACTCATTCCAAGTTTCAGAACAGTTCACAAGAAGTAGAAAGGTAAAATGTGACTCAGATAAATCAGCTGTGAACCACAAGCACGAAGATTGCAAATGAAAAGGGGAAAACAATTGATTTAACTGAGTAATTATCAAACAGATTTCTATGAGCTGTCCACTGCAATTCCAGAGCAAAATTCAAAGCAGCTCAGTTAGTATTCCAGAATCCTGAGACCTATCAGAATTTCACCACTAATAAATAAAGAAATGGCAGAGTTTTAAGACATATCTTCATTTTACAGGATCATAGGTTGGAAAAGGCCTCTAAGATCATAAAGTCCAACCATCCACCCAACACCAGCATGCCTACTAAACCATATCCCAAAGTACCACATCTACATGTTTTCTGAACACTTCCAGGAATGGGGACTCAACCACTTCCCTGGGCAGCCTGTTCCAATGTCTGACCATTCTTTCAGTGAAGAAATTTTTCCTAATATCTAATCTAAACCTCCATTGATGCAACTTGAGGCTGCTGCCTCTCATCCTGTCGCTAGTTACCTGGGAGAAGAGACCAGCACCTGCCTCATTACAACCTCCTTTCAGGTAGTTGTAGAGAGCAACAAGATTCCTCCTCAGCCTCCTCTTCTCCAGACTAAACAGCCCCAGTTCCCTCAGCTGCTCCTCATAAGACTTGTTCTCTAGACCCCTCACCAGCCTCGTTGCCCTTCTCTGGACACACTCCAGCACCTCAATGTCTTTCTTGTAGTGAGGGGCCCAAAACTGAACACAGTACTCCAGGT
>Ga0065711_1031949_pt1 | contig 28348 bp, 10 predicted proteins | sample Hoacrofraction12_FD_59098 | JGI IMG/M metagenome (GOLD analysis project Ga0065711, IMG submission 59098) | Hoatzin crop microbial communities from Cojedes, Venezuela - Epithelial fraction 12 v2 (version 2) | ecosystem: Host-associated > Birds > Digestive system > Esophagus > Crop | place... | reverse complement strand
CCCCCCCATCTCTTAGGTCCCCTCTTTCTGCTCGGTGGCAAGAGGGTAGGGGGTTCTCTGCTTTTCATGGAGCCGCCTCCTGCTGCCTCTGCCTCAGGGAGGGCAGGGTGCGGCTCCACCAGCCCATCTCTCTCTCACACTCCCGGATGCTCCTCAACCTCTCCACTTCCTCCTTCAGCTCTGCCACCAGGCCAAGCAGGTCATTCACCTGCCCGCACGGAACACAGCCGTTGTCTCTGCTGTCCCCCGGTACAAGCGCCAGGCTCAGGCACTCCCTGCAGCCAGAGACCTGGACGCCTGCGTTCTTGCGTGGGGCCTCCGTCTGGGTCCCCACACTCCTTCGAGCAAGAGCTTTACCACGGGTGGTAACCATGGCTGGAATATCTCCTGGAAGGGCGATGCCCACTACCTGAGTTGCCAGGAGGGGCGGCTGCACCCTGCTCGCCCTGCCTGTGCGAACGCTACACCACCTCTGTTCACCCGCGCTCCCCGGGGGCTGCTCTTATCCGTGAGGGGGTTTGGCCGCTGTCACACTCGGGTCGGGCCCCGCTGAGTCAGAGCTGCCGCTCGTTGGCACCTCCCGCTTTCCCCCTTGGGGGGGAAGGGGCTGGGGTCTCCTCTCTCTCTCGGTGCTTTTTGCCGCCTCGCAAAGAGAAAGCCCATCAAAATAATTGCTACACAGATGACAATAACTGGTCTATTAAAAACAAAAGATAGTGCATCAGTTTCTTTTTGTATCTCTTCATAGTTATCCTGCTATTCTATCAACCAAGAGATTTGCCTGAATTCCAATCAAATCAGTTCAGTAACAGCATGTCTACACGCACTACACTTTTTAAGAAATGAATCTGATACACCTGAGACATGCCAATGCCCTCAGTAGTCTTAACAAACATAGCCTACAACTATCTTTTGCTTTTCAGTATTTGTCAGAATCAATTACCTGTACAGTTTTTGGATTGCATGGGCTGCGTTCTTCCTCACATAAGGAGATAAATCAGAAGAGGCTTCCTTAATAGCAAGCATCATAATAGGAACAATAATCGGAACACGGATACTGGATAAAACTCTTAGAGCACTTGCGCGGATTAACTGATTAGGATCCTAAAGAATGGGAGAGAAGAGGAGAAATAAAATTAGTGGCCACACACTAAAACATGTAAATCTATCTATCCGTCAGGCGTGCAAGCTAAGGCCACACCAATAAGAAAATGTGCCAAACTTCACGCAATAAACTTTCAACCATCAAAAAAAGTAAAATAAATTAAGAAAGAAAACACTGAAACATTTTGAAATTTTGGCAAAGGAAAGCATTAACATAATACACTTTCCCAAGCAAAATGTGGGAATGATAGCTAAAAAAGACTAATATTTTCTTTAATGATCTGAGAAGTTTCTGCAATCCAAGCGCAATTCAGATATTCTGAAAAACACACCAAGCTTAGTTTTATTACTTAAATATAAGAACTGTCAAATGAAAATTTGGTTCTCTGTTGCAACACTCCCACTCAAGTTCTTGATAACACATCCATTTTATGCTTTACCACAAGGTATAAATTTCAGCCATTAGCAAAATGCATTTTCTTAAAAACATGTCAAAATATTAAGTTCAAAGTTTTGAGGCTTTCTTCTACTTCCTACTGCCCTTTCTTTCGTCCCAGTACTTGTTTCCCTTTTATAATGTTAGGGTTAAATTGGAGATCCAACAATTGCAGAAAACATCTGCATGTGGAGTAACTGTTATGCAAATCTTATCTACTAACCATGGGCTTGGGACACATGGGAAAAATGTTGCTTAATCAAGTACTATATCCTCTAAAATCCAGCAAACTGAAATTGCTGCAGCATTAATTGTGTACTGACTGCCAGAAAGGCACTTCCAAAAGAACCTTTCTCCCAGGTACTAAAAGTCAGCAACATGGGTTTTCAGACTGGTATTACTTAATGATCAGTTCATCTAAGCTATCAAAAATCAGGTATATCTAAGCAACTTCTAAGCAGTAAGTATCTGGATGGCGAAAGCACTTAATTTGACAGTTTTTGGAAAACGAACTTGTTCTTATCAGAGTTTGCAGGGCTCACCTGCAAACACAGAAGTTTAAAATAATCTAGAAAGTTGTTTCTAACAAGGGAGGAAAAAATCTCTATACATAAAAATTAATTGTAATATTCATTACCATACCAGAAACAAAACATTACAAAAAATAGATAGAGAAAAAATGAATTATGTTGCCTATCTTCCATAGCAGGCTTAGGAACTTCCTTAGCTGCTGAAAATCTCAGCTAGATTGGAGTCTACCTCCCTGCCACATCACCACTTCTTTTTGAGCTACTTGCAGCCACAACATTTGCGTCATCCCCTCTCCTTTTGTTCCCAGTATCCACAGCTTTTTGAAAATGTATGCCATGAGACGTGTTCACTGTATACATATCTCATTAAAAACATAGGATACAAAGTCATTTGAATTTTAGCTTTTCATGGCAGTCACAGATAATGAAGGTAGTACACATGCCATTGAGATAAAAGCTGGAAGAAAATGGCCTGTAGGATTCTCCTACAGTTGTGCACCTGGTGCTCTGATCACATTTTCCAACAAGACAAAAGGTCTGGGTTAGTAACACGACAGACATTAATTATGAACGTAGAGTAGCCTTATAAGAAGAGTACAGCAAACAAAGAACAAAACTCAACCTTCTGTTATTATAAAAACTGGCCAAATTTAAGGACAGAAACATAATAAATCTTTCTTTTCTCCGTGGTCACACTTCAAAGGCAATCCTAAACTTTGTTCTCCTCATTGTGATCTGAATTTGAAATGAAGCAGTAATAAAAGGCTACTTCTTCAGTGATTTTAATAAAAAGTAGCACGTGCAACACACTGAATATTTTCATTTAGGTACTACTATCTTCCTCATGTTCCAAATCTCTGTTGTGCAACCCGATCACTTACACTAACTGAAAGGAATACAGGTGTTTCAGGGTAACAACAGGGTCTTCTTTCTACATACATAAGCTATCTAGGAAAGAGAAAAGGCATTTCAGAAATTAAATGTTAGGCATGTGAATTTGAGAGTACCAATCTGCTACTTTTCTTCAGTGAAGTAATTTTACTTCATGCGGGCTTGGCTGCTTGATGAGGTTTGAGGTAGCACAAAAAAAAAACTTGTTAGTAATGGAACTTGAAATTGCTTTATCAGATGCAGATATTTACATGATTTAGCTTAACAGACAATGCTTACACAGATACTTTTATTTTTATGATACCAGCTCAGAATTCTCTATGAAAAGTTGTTTAGTAGTCACTCACTTTTAAAGCACGCTGGAAAGTACTGATGGACAATAATGCCAGATCTTGCTGCTCCTCTGCATAACGCATCAGATAAACATATACAAGCTTTTTTATCTGAAAAGAAACACACAATGAACATCATTATCAGAAAGTTTTAGAATTCTATAAAATCAAGTCCTAGACTGCACATTTTCATCAATATTTTTTCCTTTGAAGGAAGAATTAATATATCGCTGGAGTACTCACATGCTTTTCAAACACCTTATGATTTAGTGTAATTCTTTTAACAGAAACTCCCTGAGGTGCCGCAATATTACCTAACTAAAGATACAGTCAGATGAAGGCTAATAACACAAAGTACTGCTTTGTATTACCAACCGGAAAGAAAACACTTGAATAATCTAAGAAGTTGACATGTGGCAACTGACCATCGGAGCACTCCTCGTGGTTTTTTACTCATAGAAAACAGGTTAAACTTCAACAGCAAAGGATTTCAACAAGCCCATTTTACTTTACCCTGAAACTGAAAATCAATTACCCTAACACATTTGACAGACAACATAACTTCCAGCTGAAGTGTGGTAACTTACACTGTTTAAATCTGATTAAAAGAGCACTTCTGACTATGTCTTGGACAAAAGCAAAGGGTATTAGATCCACTTTTGCCTGACTACAAGCATTCAAAAGATGTAGCCAATATAAGCATACTACAAAGGATGTGATGTTCAAAGATTAAGAAAACCTCGGTATGATTTTGAGGGAGGAGGGTATTCAATTTAGTTCACTTTACCCCCTCATGGCTACTGTATGCCCAAGAAGCAGTGAAAACATTTTTTACATTTGAGTTGTAAACCGACCATTGGGTTTTATAATGGAAAATTCTGAAAGACTCTCAACTACAGCTGTGCTATAATTACTGTCACTATCAGAAGATGTATCTTTGTGCCAATTCTGGCAAAAAGCATAATATTAAATCACAGAAGGTTACACCATACTAAATTATTTGTTGTTCAGCTATAGACAAGCAGCAATCAACATTGACCACAAGAGGCCATGCATTGAATGACTGCAGGTGTGCAAAGAAAGCCTCCTTTCCTTGAAACCACTCTGTGACTAGAAATGGAAGCACTTAGAGCTCCGTGACTACACTATTCTTTTACCATTTACCTTCACTCAACGTTAAAATGCTCCTTTCTATAAAACTAATCATAACAGGGCGCATTTGGCTTGAGGAACACAGGCAGATTTGTTTAATTAGTTTGTCAATATAAGCACATCAAACTCCATGAGTTATTGACGAAGACTTACTTTTGTTCTACACCACCAATTGCTTACCAGGTCACTTTTTGTATCCCTACCATCTATGACATGATGCACATAGTGAAGTTAAGATCAGTATGTACTTATAAAAACAAAAATCACAAGGCACTTCTGTAAACAATAAGATGCCCTTTGCTCTCTTGAAACAAATGAACGTGCTCTACTGCTTCTTCACCTCCCTTTCCCTGCATCAGAGCATTCAGCCCTGGTAAAACCAAAAAAAGCAGCCATTTCTGGGCAGGAAAGTCACTCGGATACAAAGTCACTCAGATGAACTGATGTATTTAATGCTACTGCATGGTAGCAATTTGTACAGACAGATTTCTGTAACAATTCTTAAGGACAGGGGAAAAAATTGGCAAAACATTTCCAGAAAACAGTATCAGAATCCAGGTATTAAAAATACGACTTAACCCAGTAATTCCTCATGATTTCAAAAGCATCCTAAATACTGGACCACAATAAAGCTTTCTGAGCCCCAGAAGTGCTGACTTGATGGTTGTAAGTACGACTATGTTATGACCTAAACTCATCATCTAACTAACCTTGATAAAGAAGAAAAATCAGTCACCCAGCTTTATTAAATGCCCTGATCTCTTTTCAGTTTAACCATCTCTTCCCATACAAATATTTTAGTACTAAATGGTGAAAAAATAAGTAAAAATAAATAAAGTAATAAGGGAACTTTAACTACAGCACAGATGAAAACGTGAATTCACATAACTGTCTATTTGTTTAAAATATAAGAAAAGGTTGACAAAATATACACAGTGAAAGGCTTCTGCTAATTAATGTTAGATTAGGTGATCAAACCTTGTCTGCACACCCACAAAGGAGCACAGAGAGACAAGGAGGGTGGAGTAGTGTTTGCAAGAAATACCCTGCCCTACTTTCTCCCAAGCCCATGACAGGAACCATCAGCCCAGAGGTGCAGAGAGACACAGTAGTAGGAGAGAACCTAGATTTAGGACTCAGAGGAATGTACACCCTGTCAGACCCCTCTCAATGCCACCTCAAGAGATCTTCAGCTTCCAAGTCCAGGTGTTAAACCCATCAAGAGTCAACACCAGAGCACTTTTCAGACTGAGGGTCTTCATACAGGTATGGGATGCAGATGAAGAGCATGTTAGGATTGCACGAGATTTATCATAGGATGTTTTGGGGAGGAACCAAAATGAAGGAGAAGTGAGGGGAATCTACGTGATCTGGGGAGGAGTAAGTGGGGGAAAATAGAGGGACAAGCACATAAAAATGGCTGGACACATCTAAACATTTGCCAGCTGGTACATCTATCTTTCTGTGCCCTGCACCTGATCAGCACAGTCTGTTGTATTTTCTCATTAAACTCCATTTTTAACTATTTTCCTTGGTGAGGTACTCTCTATTCAGTGTGAAGGTGCACATATGTGCCAGCAACTCCAGTCAGGCCACTGGCTGGAAGGCCCATGCGTCCATACACACCAGCAACTAGAGAGCCCACAGTGAAGGGGCTTAAGTGTAACTCCAGGAACTGGAATGGGACCTCAAGTCACCTATGTCCATGGTGGCCAGCACCTGTAACAAGGGAGGGTCTGGCTACCAGCACCTGGGCTGGAACCACAGACCAGAGGGCCCATGAGCATAGGTGCAAGCAACTGAAGAGACTGGAGTATATGAAACCAATCGCAAGCCCCTGTGTCTGTAGTGCCAGTGACTGCAATGTGTGCAGGTGTACCAGTGGATCAAGCTGCAGTAGCTGGTAAGCAGGTGAAGTGGCCTTGGAATTAGCTAGCTAAGAGTGTGGGCATCTAAGAGCAAGACCACAGGAGGAGTTGACTGTGGCATAGACCAGGCGAGTCCCACCCAGCTGCCAGAGAAACCAAGCTGGTCTGTGGGTACAAGAACCACATGTTTGTGTGCATCTCTCTACAGGCATAACCACAGGGGGTTGGCTGGTAGAGGACCAAAGGGATTTCCAGCCAGGTACAGTTGTGTGTGCTGCACACATGTGCACATACCAGTGTGTCTAAGGGCAAGACCATGAAGGGGTAGCTGCTGGAGGATGAGGGAAGTTCTGGTTTACATGTGTTCACATGTGTACAGCAGTTTGTACCAGCAATTGAAACAGGGCTGCAGGCTCAGGGGCTCATATGTCCAGCTGCCAGCAACAGGTGAGATCAAGATCCAAGGACCAGCTACTAGGCAGACTGTGTCCGAGCCCAGCTGCTGGCTAGATCCACACTGTACACACATATGTATACATATGCTCCCACCAGCAGACCTTCACCATGAACGGCCAAGCTGCCAGTGCTCTCTGTGTGCGTCAGAGTACCCTGTGCCAATTTATGTGGCTGCTTCTATACATATATATTTCTTGTGTGTACGTACACAAAACACATGCGTGTGTGTGCACACCTACTAGGAATACACTCCCAGCCTGATTACTGGTCGGGCTGAAAGCCTGGAACTGGGGCAGTCTTGCCTCTGTTGGTCTAGCAGATCCAGCCCTAACAGTTAGAAGCACTTGAGATGAATGATACTGTTCAAGGTACCCCTCTGGCATAAGATATCTCTCTTGAAAACTGGACTTAGAGTACTCCTAACTTACAAACACAAGTTAAAGAAGACAGGAATATTTAAGTATCTAAGTATGATTCCTTGCGCCGTTTTCCTTTTATCACCTATTGCTGAAAGTACAGTTACAATTTCTAAAATTATTTTAACACAGTAAGTTCTGAAAGACTCTGAATTGTCACCTTTGCACACTTACGCCTCCTTGACTTACCAGAGATCAGTATTTGGCCTCAGCCAAATATACACATTCTTTCAAAGACTAGAAAAAGACAAAGTTTTAAAGTACTAGCTAACTAAGAGTAATTTCTTGAAAGCTAAAATTAGACTAAAACTTGACTGTTACTAACCATCCAAGCAAAATAAGGAACAAAACCTGCTTTACCACAGCACATTAGAGAGAGACAGGAGTTTGCTGAAGTCATTATTACAGAAAATAAAATCTTCAGTGCCATAAGCCAGGGAAAAAGCAACTTTTTGTTCCCATTAATAATAGAGGCTGAAGTAGGTATCTCCAGAAGAGGAAGGAAGAATTGGAGTATGCACTCAATTGACCTCGCTTCTTAAAACCCAGGGCTTCGAACACCTATTTCCTGCATTTTTCCAAAATTACGATTCTGTGAAGCAGGAAGTAACTAGTATCATCGCATGGTCACTCTGCTTTCTTCAAACTGATACTTGTCGGTGACTACGTAGTCTGGAGCTACAAACTTCAATGTTTTTTTCATCCAAATCTCATCGGTGAAAGTGAACTGTAAGTCTGACACCTCTGCACTGGAGCTGACAGTGTATGCATAGTACTGGTAGTGCGCATCAGAGTAACATTTTCTTTACAAAAACTCTGGTTGTGCAACTTTCTAAGCAGATACTGCTTTAGATTTCCTTGAGCCACATAGTAAGCCTGTGGATTTAAACACATCATAGTTGAATATAATCTAAATTTTTTAAATTCCTGCAAAATTTGAATTTTCACTGGTCTAAGATGGATTTTTTTTTTCTTTTTCTTACTTTATCAGAAATAGAAGATACAGAAGCAAGCTTCTTTGCTATCTGAAACCTGATAGTGGGGCAAGAACAGACACAGATGCTGCTAAAATGAAACGGATGGTAAACAGCATGAAAGAAAAACTTGTATTTCTGCTATTGTTTTTATCTACAGAAATTTTGAAAATAATTATTAAATGCATCCCCTTTTAATTACAAGTCACACAATTTGGTGCAAGTTGAACACATTTAGTCAAGCCATTTGCCTCAAGAAATTGACTCCTATTGCAGACGATTCAGATACAGGTTCTTCATCAGCTGCTTTTATAGAGAATTTTATAGACAATTGTCCTTCTCTGCCCTTCCATATACTTCTTCAACACTTCTTCATACAAAGTGAATCCAGTAAGCACATATTCCCAAAATGCATGTATGACTTTGCTTTAAAGTCTCCATGTCTTGCAAAACATAAAAGTAACCCAAACATTTGAGATTACACTGCATAGTAGCAAAAATTTCTTCTCTGCTCAAGAGAGACTTGTGTGTCCCCCCCCAACAGTCACATCTCCCCAAAAGATTCCAAGATTTGAAAGCTAATTTTCTGTATTATTCTGCATTCACATTAATAAAGCACTAAACAAATTCTCTAAATTAAATTAGGAAAAGAACCAACATTTAAATATTGTGAAACAAAAAAATTTTAAACACACTTCATCAGTAACATCACATTTTGTCTAACCATGAATTCCTGCAAAGATTTGTTTAACCGAGTGATCTCTCAGCAATCCTTTCATAAATATACTACACAATTAAAACAGTGAAAACTTTTCTACCCAACCCTCACCTCCCAGCCTTGATCTGCAACAGATGCATGCAAATACAATGTAGCACACTCCCTACTCAAAGTTTGCAAGCAGCACCACACCTCAAATAAACTGCAGCACCTTTCCTCAGAACTACCATCACACAGCTCCACAAGCTTTCACTCAACTTTTTAAACGTAGTTATTATTCTTCCCTTCAAATCACCCAGTAGGTCTCCTTTCTTTACACATTAAACTATTACCATAATACAGTCATTGAAACTAAACTCTGAAAACTTCTGTTAAAGAAACCTACAGATTTTATGGTTTACCTTGAGGTTGGATACAATTAGATAAAATTTTCATAAACAGATCCTCCATAACAGTATGCTTAATGATCTATAGGAATACCTCAATATTTTTACTGGCAACATTCTTCACAACAGCAGGAAACAGCTCAGAAGCATTTTTTCCCTTTGCAATCATCTGAAGGGGAAAAAAAAAAAAGACACACAAATCTTAGTAATGTAATAACGTAATTTATTAGAGTGGGATTTTTTTTCCCCCCCAAAAAAGAGACATGCATTTATTCCCGATCTGTATTCAAACCTGACTTCCATGAAGCTGAGGACAAAGTCTGATTTTTTTTTGTTAGCTATTAGGCTTTACATGACACTATTCATACAATAAAACCTAAGTACTGGCTGGTTACAAGTTTGGGGGGTGGAAGCCATGAACTGGAGTTTACCTTATCCGACTGAAAATCATTTTTAATGCTTTAAAAAATACTTAAAGATCTTGCTAATTTGAAAAGCTTTATAGAATTACTTTTCAGGAGTCAGTATGCAAAAAAACAACAACAAAAAACATACGAAGTTTAAAATCCTGTTCCTTTTCCCTGGAATAATCCTGGTGTGCAACAGAACAAAGGAGAACACAAGAAATGGACATCATGTTAAAAACAAAGCAAGGTTGTTTTCCATAGCAAGTTAAATACAAAAGGCCTTAAAATGTTCATACAGAACAAGACGACAATGAGGTAAAAGCAAGATCAGTCAACCCACTTTTTTTAAAAAAAAGGAAGAAAGTTTTCATATTCGATCTCAGAGAAACGTGAAACTAGGGTATGCAGCAAGCAATAAAATTGTCTTAGTAAAGAGCACAAACAACAAAACTACAGTTTAGCTTCAGCCTGCGTATAAACAGCTTAAGGAGGAAGTTATTTATGAGAAACGAAGTACATCAGAAGGAACAAAATACTTCAATATAAACTACAGCTGTACAACTTTTTTACTACCTCTATCTAATACCAGCAGAATGTCTGCTAGTACTTTATGTCCAAGCTGCAAACCCTGGAATTTCATGAACATGTTATATGAAAGTCACAGCGCTGCTGAAGACAGACTCACAGCACCCCAAGCTATGGTCAAGGGCAGCCAAACATCAAGCTAATCAGCAAGGACAAGAGCTCACGAAGACAAGCAAATGTACAGGGATTCAACACAGGAACATGAGTTTTGCAACTGCAGCTACTGCTGTTCATAACCATCTCACACTGCCACCATTATTCAACATTACACAGCTGATTAAACTTCACATTCTTCACAGGTCTGTTTGTGTATTTCATTGATAAAACACATTAAGGGTATAAAGAACTAGGATCTCATGCAACAAACGCAAAAAAAAACACAAAACCAGGCAGTACTTTGGCAAACTGTATATTCAGAGAAAGTTAGAAGACAGACACTAGAAGAAGGTAGCTGTAGTTCAAACTGTTACTGAGTGAGCCTTTCAAAAGGATTTAAGAGCAGCTTTCCAGTATGATATTTCAATCTAACAACATCTTACACTATTTCTTGAAGCTGTACTACGACACAGAAAGCGACAAGCTAAGCAGTAAGCACATTGTATAGGTTTCAAGAGTTTTTAACTAAGAATCTAAATTAAACCACTGCTGTCAAGATTGGGAGGTCTTTGCAACAAATGCCAGATTCAGAATGACCAGAGTCAAGTAAAACTTACTAGCAAGATGCACTGCAGAGAAGTATCATAAAAACCAAAATATTATCGACCATCTCATCTTGATGCAACAGAAGTTACGCTATTCAAAAACAGGGATGATCCTTAGACTGCCCTGATAGGCTGTAACAGTATGACTCTATGCATTACTTGTGTTAACTGATCAACTGTAATCACTCCAATGTACCATGTAAATATGTATTTAGAGTCTTTTAAAAGAGAGTATTTTGACTCATTAAGTCACAACAATTAACATAAATCCTCCTTAGGCCATGGATCATTAACCTGAAAGAACATAATGGTTCTTTCCAAGGCTAAGGTCTATCATGTCATTTTTGTTGCTGTGCCTAGACATTCTCCAATTGTGTTGTCTTACATACCTGGAGTTGCTGCATCGACATAATCTTTCATTCTAGAACAAGTACTATGTAATGTCAGGGTGTACTAAGCTTTTTTTTTCCCCCCCCATGAGACACACACACAGACATGGATGAAATTCTCTATGGAAAATGAGGCACTTGAATTCATTTCCTAAATTTCTGTTCTGAAATCTTCAGAAGTGAAATTCCACTGAGTTTATTTCACAGATGAAAAGTCCAGACAGATTGCAAGACCTGGTAACAAGAACATCTTGGTTGTTGTAGAATTAATGTATGCTTTAAAAGAAATACCAGCTATTCTGTTTTCATGCATATAGTACAATAAACTTGGTTCTGTATACACTTCAAATTTACTTCTAAACCAGCAGCATTGTTCATAATCTTCCAAAGACTGCAATTATTTTATGGCATGCACGTAAGAAAGACATTAAAAAATACCACAGTGACTGATAAAAAAAAAAAAGCAACATCATTAATGTCACACATATGTATTTTAGCTGAAGGTAGTCTTAGATGCCTTCATGTAAGTGGGGAAGTGGAAAGATCAAAACCAGACTACTCCTATGCTCGAAGTTACGTTGTTAAAAGTCACTCTCTGCAAGACAGGTTTGTTTTCTTATTTGTAATGAATCTCCTTCTTCCCAGAAAAGAGTTTGTAAACCACCTTAAAGGAGGAAGAAGCAGCAAAAGGAGCCATAAGCAGCGTTCTCCTGGTACTTTTCCACCACACTATACAGACAAATGAAGATTCAGTCTCTTGAAGTCTATCAAAAGACTAAGAAAACTATGGGTACGCACAGCTTTTTCCCCTACCTAAAATTAGTGAAAATGAGCATTCCAGTGAGACACATTAAACAACACTCTGACAACACAGTTTCTTTTTCCTCTAATAAGGCTAGAAGTCGTCTTTCTTCTCTGGAAAACACATCTCACCCCTGAGAACCCTGTAAATTTAAGCACACAAGTGGTAACACACAAGCATCTTTGTGCCCAGCAAGAACATTATCACCACTGCTACAAGACCTTATACTAATTGTGCACGGTCTCAGTCCTGGCCTGTAAAGCTCATTGTTTCAGTTTGTTATGTGAACCAGAGGTTGGTAACAGATGTCTGTTATAAAACACAGTTTAATCACAGGATAACAGCAAATGTCTTGAAAATACAGAAGAGACTGAAAATAGAGTATCCAGTAACTCAAACAACTCGCGGTCAAGTAATGGTCTACCTTGCAAGCTAGAAGGCTGTTTCTGCTTTAAGAAAAGAGGCAGCAGCTAAGCAAGGAAGAAAAAAAAATATCCAAGAAACAGAAGGTGCCTATTGCCATCTGAGAAAGTAGCAATCTTCCAGCATTTCACAGTGCTTAGAACAGGGACCAAGAACCTGACCAGAAACCAAGGACTAGAAAATTGTAAGGGACAAAAACCTGGAACTGGAAATGGGGGAACAGACGAAAGAATGTGCTCAATTCAGTTCTACCTTGCCTTGCTGAAGAGCTCTTGAGCACCTGATCACCTCAGCCTCAGAACATCAAGGACCACAGCTGTCAGTGCTAACTACACATCTCCAGCTTCATGGTATCATAAAATTCCAGGAAATTAAAGAGACAGCTGTTAAGAACTGCTTTGAATACGTAGCACCAGCTATTTACAATAAGTGCATTTGCTTATAGCACACTCATTTATAATGAGAGCATTGTTTGTAGGAAAAAATGAAACAAAAATTTAAAATCAGTCTAGCAAAGCCTTGGTTTAAAATTTAAAGCTGACCTGATTTAACAGTTTCTAATTCCCCCATATGCATACACACACACATATTCAGAGCCAACAGTTTCCAAATACAGAAAAAACATGGCCACCTCTTGAAAATCAAGAGAGCAACAGGCATTTCTCCTCAACCTTCCTGTCCACAGTAGTAAACAGAACAATCTTTTCTGAAGGAAGCAGAACAATGTAAGTTACTGGAGGTTGAAACCATAGCACTACTATAGGCCATGATTTCTTGCAACATCACCTTTGTATGCCAGACTCTGACTGGTCAAACCCTGAGGAATCCTATATCATGCTGGAGAAGATGAACCAAGAAAGCTTTTACAGAAAAAAAAAACCCCACCCTGACATTATGAAATCATAGTTGGTAGGTTACCCAGAGCTACTAGGTAATCGATGTCTCTGGCAGGACTAGGACCAAAGGCAAAATCAGAAGACACACAGCTTGAGTAAAATCTTCATCACTAGCAGATAATGAAGGAGAAATCGCTAGCTCTAGAGTCAGAGCAAAACAAACGATCACATAGGTTGTACCTACTCACTTCAGTACATGCTTGGAAAGGATTAACCCACATAAAAAACCAAGCAAAACAAAAAAGCATACCCAGCAGAGACAGAAAGAACAATGAGAGAAAGCAAATGCACAAGTCCCCATAAAAAGAAGTCAAGTGGATACTGAACAGCTTTCCATAGCACATTCTTCTAATACTGTTAAGAATAAATAAAGGGACTTTATCAACTTCCTGATGTTTAGTTTATAGCGTTCAAACACACAACGGTGTTCAACATTACTCACTTCTACGGGTACACAGTTCACCTGAAATACTCATTCAAATATACAGGCAACTCGCTTAGTTAAAAAAAAATCCTTCTATATTCTAAAAAAGTAAAAATAGTAAATGCAATTTGCCACTTTACTCCTGCAAATTTCTGTCATTTCCTGTCTGCTGAACTAAGACAGCAATTCAAGTTTCTCTGAAGTAACCATTTCCTATTTGAGATCTCACCTCCCTACTGAAAATAGTTACAGACTTATTGGCACTGTTACATAAGTATTTTAAAAGTACTTGACTGCATATATTTTGATATAGCAATTTCTACACAAAATTCCAAATTAAAGACTTCACAGTAGCTTCTAAACACCATTTAGAGATTTAACTGCTGACTTGGTACAGGATTGGAGAAGAGGAGGCTGAGAGGGGACCATACTGCTCTCTACAGCTACCTGAAAGGAGGTTGTGGTGAGGCAGGCGCTGATCTCTTCTCCCTGGCAATAGGACGAGAGGCAATGGCCTCGAGTTGTGTCAGGGAAGGTTTAGATTAGATACTGGGAAAAATTTCTTTACTGAGAGAGTGGTCAGGCATTGGAATAGACTGCCCAGGGAGGTGGTTGAGTCACCATCCCTGGAGGTGTTCAAAAGACGTATAGATGTGGCACTTCAGGAGTTTAGTTTAGTTTAGTAGGAATGGTTGTGTTGGGTGGATGGTTGGACTCAATCTTAGAGGTCTTTTCTAACCTATAATTCTATGATATGACCTATGAAGCAAAAACAATATTCATATCCAAGAAATAAAAATAATAAAACAGATACACTAACAAATAAAAATAAAAATAATCACATACCCCAACAATCCTTTTCATAGCATCCAGCTTTGCAGAATCTTTACTGCTTTCCAACATTTGTTTTAGGTCTTCATTTCTATGGTAGAAACACAGCAAAGCACCAATTAGAAAATGCAAAAAATAAAACCAAAATACTATTTTTTTATTCTTGCATCAATTCTGCAACTTAAGGTGAAGCACTGCTCCTTCTTGCACACTTCTAAATTGTATTTGTTAACATGCTGGCCTAGTATAATAAAATGTTTAGCAAAAGAATCTGTCAGATTCCAACAATAATGCAAGCCTACGCAACTTTAATCTGCTATTAACTGAACCCTGGCTAGAAGGTTGAAGTCTTGAGGCAAGAGAAAGCTCAGTTTGAACAAACAGCTCATTTGTTCCTCCCTTTTTGCCCAGTGAGGGCCAAATGTAATGCCCTGAGGTTGACATGTTTGTGTTAAAATACAGTATCAGCTTACTTAAATAACTGAAAAGCCCAGTAGCTGACTTCAGTATGGTCTGAATTTCAATGAGAATCAGGCAAATAAGGTTATGTTTTCATGTGCCTTTCTGTATTGTACATTGGTAAACCTTGTCCCCAGGATTAAAAGCCTCAGATCTGTACGTAGTACATCTATTCTACACGCCGTAAGATTAAGACAGCCTGATGATTAGAGTTTACATACAGTGTCCAAGCATTTTTTATAGCCGAAATAAAATTCTCACAATATTAAGTCAATAAGGATGTTCTCTCGCAAATACAGCTTCTCATCAGCCATCACTAACCAGAAACCTCACCCTGCTTGGCTTTTTAGATGCAAGAAGATTGCAGTCTAACTGCATTTATAGAATCTAAAAGTTTGCAAAAAAAGATTCTTCGAAGAAAGAGCCTTTTGTAATGCCTAGACTGCTGAAGTACTGAAAAATATGAAGATGACAATGGCTCAAGAAGAGACACCTGCAATATCCCAAAGAACTCTGAAAACATTTCAAGTTTACAAACCCTGTGAGCTTTCACATAGTGCAGGGCAACATGGAAATCCAGACAGGATTTCGAAAGTGAATGCGAAAATGTCACGAAATATAGATATATTCCGATTCATCACTGCCCTCAGAGTTTCAGATGAGAAAGAGAGGTTTACACCAAAGCCAGAATTAGTTACAATGAGACAAAATGTTGTCATACTTTAAACAGCATTTTTCCTACTTGCAATGGACAGAGTCACTCTAATAGAGCAGATATTCCTCGTATTTTCAGATTCAGTACTGCATCTGTTCTGTGCCCCTCCACGAGAAATCCACATTGCCCACACACTTCAGTATATATTCACAAAATTAAGAACCACAGTCAGATAGCAAAAAAACCCAAACAGCATTTTTTTCCTAATAAGTCAGAAGAAAAACATGCAAAATTCAGGAAGCAGATACCTACCTGCATCTTCCAACTGAAGCCTAACTGCTTTTTCAAAACCAAGTATTCCATGAACTACTGAAGCAACCTAATACAGATGATCTGTTTTAAATATCAGCTTCACTTAACAGCTCAATACTTAAGTATTAACTTTAAACGAAAAAAAAGTGGAAGCATTCAATTTCCTTGCCTGCTTTAGCACCATTTCCCAGCTATTACTGGGAACTCCTTATTTTGCCTGCATCTGCTTCTACCCGTTTTAGTTACCCCTGGAAGCGTTCAAAGAACTATACGGCCAGTCTTCTGTTGCTACATATATTTAGTAGTTTGCTGCAGCCCTTTAAGTTATACTTCCCATTCAACTTTGTTCTGCAGTTTTGCTGACATCAGTTTAATATGTCTATACGTTGTTGCCGCCTTCTTCATGGCAAGTGGTAACATCCAGTGCACCTTTTTCCTGTAACACCATCCCAAGTTGACAGATTTGTTAAAAATAACTAATGCTGTGATTTCACATACCTCTTCCTATTGCCTTCCTCCCACCTTCCTGGGATAAAGGCACACCCCCCTCTGCACTAAGCTCTCTGGTTTTCTGACTTCATTTCAAGTATGCTTGTGTTCACCTCTATATCCTCACACTCCTTTTAGCCACTCCATATTTTTCCCTCAGTTGTATATACATATTTTTCATATCAGAAATCAAATATTTGTTGGTTTAGGGTTGTACCTAAGATACCCTTAATATTCTGCTATTTCACCTTTTAATCTCCCTGTGTAGTTTCATTTGCAATCAACCTTTTAGGAAGGCTAGCTTGATTTAACTTTTGGTAGCTCTCTATTCCCCATCATTCTTGGCCAGAGATAGCTTATTTTGCTGACCATTCCTGTCCACCTATTCCTTACAGGATACTGAGTAAGTCTCAGTTATTTTAGATCAGCTTGAAGCACCTTGCCTAAGACTTTGTTCCAGCTGGAGACAGAAATGTCAGAGACTTCTAATTTTTTCTGCTTAAGTCTTAATCCTTACCTTTTAAGCTTAGCTTGTGAAAGAACTATATGACAGTTATCGAAGTTACATAGCAGAAGACTGGACTTGATTTAGAAAGTTGCTTGTAGTCCTATGCTCCTGCTTCCAGTTTTCTACTATTTTACATAATCATGCACAAATTGAGATAGAAACATCAGAAAAGCTAAAGCGCAGAATAATATTACTAAATTGTCATTAGTTTGTTCTCATATGGTTGGTAAGAAGATGCTTCAGTTCCTTGGCACAATCAACAACGCATCTACTTTTAAAAAAAAATTATTATTTGACTAAAGAATCAAAAAGTGTTCAATGAATAAGACGCCGTAGCAACTGCTTAAGATTCATGCCTGGGAATAAATTTAGCTAACTTTTTTGTTAGCATGAAAAAATAAGAATATGTCAACAAAACACGCAAGTGAGAAAGCAGAAAATATGGAAATAATAATTTGAACTTGAGAATAAAGTAGCAAAAATAGAAGCAGTCACACAGCACAAGATTCAAGTACATGCTGAAGACTACCTCCCAGAAACTGGGAAGAACAAAAGACGACAGTAACTACGAGTTACTAGTGTAACAAACACAAAGAAAAAAGGCAAAAGGTGAAATCAAGACACGAAGACAGAAGTAGTATTTAACGATGATCTAGCTGCTTATACAAAATATTCTATCATAGATTTCAAATTGAAACATTTTGAAATGCTAACAGGGAAGATACAAGTCAGAGAAACAAAGACATGAAGACCTGTTTACAGCCTTGCCTTCCTAATACAACATGGGGGGGGGGGAGTGGAACAGAAAAAACCCACAAGTTTTTGATTAATCCATTTGGAAATTAATTGCTACATCACCTGATGTATTTTTTAAAATATTTTCTAACAAATTATAATCCAGGATTAGCAAGAATTAGATACTTACACAGTAAAATATTGCTCCATACTTTCACACGGATCTGCAGCAGCAAGCCTTTTTTCTTCAACAGTTAGACATGGTTTCAGTGTAACCTCGAAGTTTTGCCCTTTAAGAGCAGATTTAAGAGTGCAAGACACCTCAGTCACTTTACCCAGCATTGCAGACTTTTGTTCCATTCTTTTAAATACAGTATTTAAAGAAAAAAATAATAAAGACTGCACTCAATCAAGCTTGCCTGTCGAGACTGAGGTCTACTCAGAAAATCTTGTAACAGGATACCCACTCCCTTGCTGTTTTAGCTTCTAGAAACAAATATCCTGCGCAGATTTCAAAGGTCATTTCCCTCCAAAAACAATTCTTATCTGCAGCCTCAATGAACAATGGGAATGACAAATGCATTTCAGCCTTTTATAATAATATAGTTTATTATACAGTACAAAAATATTTTCATGTTCTGAGCATTAAGAATATCTAAGGGAATTTCAATCCTTCAGTAAAATCCCTTAAAATAGAAAGCATAAATGCAAGCTTCACACTGCTGTTCACATTTCTGTACTCTTTAGTTATTCTGAAGTGACAGTTCTCCAGTATACAACGTTAGATAAATAATTTATCACTTATGTCCACCTGCTAGGAGCTCAGAAAAATGCAAGCAACCCTCTAGCTTCATCAATACCTTTGCCTCTCCCCACTAAAGCTTTGAGAGTAATGCTAGCCTTACACAGTTAAGTAACTATTACAGATTACTGAAATACAAGCTTTATTACTTCAGCAGCAAAATCAGGTTTAAAGAAGCCTAATCTGACAGTTTACGAATAATATGGAGCTATATGAAGCACGACAGTAATGGTCCCAACAACAGTAGGTGCAAAAAGCCTTTGTAAGGGTAAATATAATGTCTCTGAGCTCATTTTCCCTAACAGTAAGAAGAGGTGAATTGACTTTTTGAGTCCCACCTGTCTGCCCATTGTCATATCTAAGAATGCAACGAGATTTCCCCAAGCTCCCAATTTGTAAACTAGGGTCTTAACCTCTATATAATACAGTCCCACTGTCCTAAAAAGTCGTCAGTTGAAAGCACTCGTAGGGAATATAATTAGAAATATTATACCCACATACAACATGAACAGGATATGAAATACAATCTTTATCACTTGTATATCATCTACCAAAAAAGGCAATGAGCCAATTTATTAATATCTCCAGGAAATAGTACTCTGCTGCCTTTGTAATCTTTGCCACCACAGTGCCAAGCATCACACTTGACAGATCTGCAATGGCAGAACGTGATGGACATCACAAAATACATCCAGAATAATACATTCTCTTCAAATCACTGGTCAAATGTTAAGCAGAGGAAGACTACTTCTAACTTTCTTCTATGTTCTCATATTTTATGGTGGTAGCCTTTGAGATAAATACTACTTTTGTTTTCCACCTCGGAGCACTGCTTGCTTCACATGCCTTTGCACCATTTCCAGATACGAGAGAGGTACGGATAGGATAGGTCCTGCAACAGGCCTACTGGTTAGGATAAATTTTATAGATGTTACTGTAAGAAAGTAAACAAAAAACACTGGCTAGATTTTTCTAGGTCTCATTCTCTTCCATGCTCCCTCTACTCCCCTACCACTGAAAAGACAAAAAAACCAAACCTTAAAAAATCCCCACCTCAATGTCCCAAAATAACAGTAAAAAAAAAAAACCAGCTTCACAGTCAGAAGAACTATTTTAACAGCCTGGAGTCTTATGCAACAGCATTCTCCATGCTGATTACAGCAGACAGCAACTAAAGAACCACTCTGAGTATGCTGTACTCCTGTTAGCACACACTTGGTCACTAAAACTGGAACCTGGCTCAGATTAAGACTAAGGTTTCAGATTCCGTTGAGCATCATTACCTTCTTTTACAAAAAGAAAAAAAACAGAGGGTAGGCATAACTGTACATCAGTGAGGTTTAAACCATTCATGCCAGTAATAGCTCTGGGCCTCTCTCTCAGTTTGTCTTCTCACAGGAACTGTGACAAGCCTTTAATTGCACTAACACACTAATCCATATTACACAGCTTATCTTTTGCCACTGCACACACATATTCTGAATGTCTGTTGTTAAGAGAACACTTACTCCACCTTGATAAAACACACGTTTATTATATCTCCTATTCCTTTTAGCAATACCATAAGATGAAATTCATAAAATGTCAGCATTTACTACAGCTCTAACGTACCCAGTTACTGAAAGAAGTCACCCACTAATCATAAGGCTTTCTTCATAAGAAGCAGAAGTTTCTTAAGTATGAAAACTGCAACTGAAGCCCAGCTGACAATGCAACAATAACTCTTCAGCTACAAAATCATTACTCCTTGAAGTTTATCAGCCTGCTGATTTACGAAATAAGAATTTAATTATGATTCCCCATGTCATCTGTATGCCCCAAAACCTGGGAACTGTTTTAATCACCTCTAAGAAATGGGACGGAACTTTAAACAAATAAACTCGTGGCTAGCCAGAGGCTTTTCATACACAAGGACAGCACTGTATTACTGCAAGACAGGATACAGGAAATGGCAAACAAATCCACCACAGGAGAGCAAGCAAGCTTCACCAGCTCTGATATTATGGAACCACCTGTTAAAGAACAACAACAGAAGTTACAAAACTCCCATTCAACAGAGTCTTAATAATGTATTTCTTGTTTTAAGTTCTCCATCCACTACATACTTTCAGCTACACAGTATCAGCTGCACTGTTCTCACACAGAAAGTCTTTAGGAGACTTCAGTCTGTATGACACAATTTCAACCACAGCATACTACGATTTTTTTTTTTTTTTTGCCTGCAGCACAGCAAAACGTTCCCATGTGAAGTTCAAAATACTGTCAATGTTACCAGGTTTGAAGCAGACAATCCACACTGACAGAGCAGCTTAACCTTTGGTCTTGGCACCCAAGTAGTAATCAAGCGCTATGGAAGGTCCCATGTCCCCCCCAAAAAATAATTAAAAAAAAAAAATTAAAAAACAGTTTTTTACATTTTACTGGCACTGCAAAATCCTTAAAATAAATTGGCCAATTCTAGCTCAGGCTACTGTATAAACTCTAAGTAAGTTTGAATTTAACACTTAAACAGGAACTGGAAATTTATTTCAGAGCCATATAACATGGTAGTTAAAACAGTAGTGAATACATGCTGGAATTTGAGTTTATTTTGCTGTTGATTTGGGGTCTTCCTCTATCAAGAAAACTGAGTTTCACTGTGTTTCATTCTATACCACAAACTGTTTCAATGACATCTTGTGGTGCTATTCAGTATTGCCACCCTCTTCCGTTATAGCACTACTTATATTTATTGCCAATTCACAACACCAACACAGAATTCAACTATTACTGCAAGGGAGACTCAAATCATTTGGTTATAAGCATAGCTGTACTGTGGTTTAAAGCGAAGCTGAGATAATAACCACCTCTAATTTTTCAATCTGAAAAACATACTACCCAAAAAGCAAACTTGATAGTTTTAAAGGATAGACAGCAGAAATGGAAAACCAGGATAACCATACTATACTGTAAGGCTGACAGCCACTGAGAAGAACAAGACTAGTTATATGGACTGGTTATAAGTTGAATGCTTTGCCACTAGTTTCTTAAATGCCATCTGGATGGTTTAGGTACAGTCTCATTCTTCTCAGTAAGGAAACATAGAAAAGTGAAAGTTAGAACTGAATAAAGCATGTTCCCAGTTTCCTGTCACAAAACTACTGTACCCGAACAATGCTTGAGCAGCTCAGTGAACAACCACCCCTCAGGCGCTGCTACCACCAGCATCAATGCAGGTATGTAAAAAACCTACATTTCAAAAGCTCTAACCAGATAGCAGCTAGTATCACAAAGCAGTTTGAGAGTCTTTCTGGAGAGGACTGTGATTTAAACCAAGTTCACCGGTTATCAGTAGAGTAACTAGACACTACTTTACACAGCATCAAGAACAGTTGTCTGAAAGGATGAAAAGTATCAATCTTGGAAACCCACTGCATACAACCTCTTCTGACAGTGCCCATACCTCCGATCCTGCAGGGAGGCTTCTGCAAGAGAAAAACCTTCTTTGGTGGCAGAGATGAGTTTCCTGAAGGCTGAAAACGTGCTGAGGTGGTGCTGCCACTTAAGTAGTTGTGCCAATTTACAGCCTGTCTTGAGGCCAGTGATCAGAATTTGCAGATCACTTTGCAGCATTTGATAGCTGTGAAGGCACTGCAGAAGAATGAGAAGTAGTATTTCCAGCTTTTGTAAAAATGGCTCAAAGAGACTTCTTTTAAATATTCCACCACAAAGGTGGTGCTGTCACTGTCAGAATGCACAACAGTGTTAGAATATTTACATATATGCCCACAACATTTCAGAAACACTGTTCAAGAATGCTACAATTCTGTTCATCTTCTAGTAGGATGCCAAAAAAAAAAAATCTTTATATGACAAACGAATTCTGGCTTTCCTCAAAGTAAGAAAACTACCACAGGGTGGCACAGACAAGGACAGTCTTCAGAAAAGCAGAACTAAGAAAATCTGGAAATTCTTGCAAGTGTCACCTTTATGTTAGAACAGTGTTACAGAAATGTATTTTTAATGTCATTCAGGACGTAGGTCATAGCAAGCATCTAGGGCAAGTACGTGACACCACAATAACTATGCAGAAACCACAGTGAAGACCTTGAACTATAAAACCTGTCTTTCTGAGGAAATAAAAAAAGCCTCAAAAAAATTTTAATGACTACATTACAGAGAATCACAGCAAATCAATAGTTCATTGCTTGCATTCTTGTATGTGCCAAGTGCATGGCAATAAGAATATATTCACTGTGTGTCACTTCCCATCAGACCTGACTGATTTCAGCTGCGGAAGTGCTCTGCAATACTATGCCCATGTTCGTACACTGTACTTAGTTCCTATCCTTGTACTGACTACAGGGTTCAGATTTTATCTTGTAGAGACATCAGTTGATCCGAAGCATTCATCTTTGCTGGCTTGTACATCCTACCAAAATGGGCATATCACCATATTAACGGGCATGGTGCCATTATAACAGATGGGGAAAGAAAGTATTTGTGCCAATGAGCTAGTGGATGCATCAAGTTTGAATACTTGGGTTGGAGTCTCCTCCAAGAAATTCACAAATGGCAGTCTATGCACAAGCATTCCCTGACTGGTTGAACAGTACATGCCAAGGCAAAACGAGATCAATTTAAGATTCCAAGAACATCTCTGGCAGCTGTTGAAAGCAAGTTTTTAGCTCTGATGAATTTGGAAAAGTCTTTTGCACAGAGAATTGGGGAGTGAGTATCTTAATGAAATCACCACCTTAGATCAGCCCTCTCGAAAACAGGTTTGTAAATCTCAGCAAAAAAAAAAACGGGTTTCCAGACCTGACGGGTTTTCTGATGAATAGCTCAACAGAACGCATAAGCCAGAGCTGCAGGGGAAAAAAAAAAAATCTAATAAATTACAAATGTATTTTGCTTGGCAGGAATACAGTTTAAAGATGCAAATCAGTAAAGCTGAAAATGCATGTTATATATTTTGCCATCTGCTTCAATACTGTACTTATCAATTCATATCTACTGATATCACTCCTGTTCACAAGTTTTTACATTTGGGTTAGATAGAGCAATAGCTACTTTTTTCTGAAATCGTATCACTTCCAAGAACCAAACATTATTATATTTTAATATTACCTGCAGATAAATTTTGTTTAAAAAGCATTTAATATAGATGAAAACCCTCTGTCCACCTGCAGTTAGCCATAGGCAGTAATAGCTGCACCCTAATGTATGCAATTAACATGGGTTTTGTGTTACTAATTATCTCTCCAAGATTTCTTAGAAGTTGGAAGGTGGTTAGATTTTTCAACCCCTCTACACAGAGCTGTACAACAGTACATAGTGTAACTATAAAAAGAGCCTATTAACTTCGGTGATGTGCATCAAGCAGTATCTCTCTACACTACACAGATGATTTCGACAGTCTTCCAAGTAGGCAGTGCTTATTTCACGGATTCCATCAATCTAGACTATGGAGATATAGCTTGAGGTCCACTGGCTGGATTCAGCTTGTTCACAAGATTTACACGACACCGTGGCTCTTCTAATTTTTTCTGCCAAAAACTCCTGTTACGGGCAAAGACTTGTCTGCATACCACTTCCATTATTCTGGTGGCCTACAACCTGACCCTTTTTCTTCTTTTTCAGACCTGAGGGGCATGTGGATGTCGTACTTCTGGAGCATCTACAGTGACCTATGTCTGAAACATAACCAGTTCACAGACAAGTGTCAGACTACCTACCCAGATACATGAATAAATTCCCCAAATGTAGCTATACAAATTGTACAAAGGAATAAAGCAATACCATACATGCCAGCTCATGTGACAAGCGTGAAGGAGGGAGAGGGGAAGGAGAGGAACAGGCATCTCCAGCGATGCAGTGGGACCCATTCCACACAAGACTTAGACTGACTTATCTCAGGTACGTGAGATCTTTCAATTATTCAGTTATTGAGATATTTAACAGAATGAACACGGTTTCCATCCTCTGAACATGAGATCCACCTCTGATCTATCTGAAGTGACCTAACTAACCAAAAGATTTTTTAAAAGCAAGACATATCAAATAGGCAAGTTATATTTGCCTCTCTAGTACTGCAACCAGCTCTGGAGCTTCCAACGTAAGAAGGACATGGATGTGTTGGAGTGGGTCCAGAGGAGGGCCATGAAGATGATCCAAGAGATGGAGTACCTCTCCTACAAGGACAGGCTAAGGGAGTTGGGGCTGTTCAGCCTGGAGAAGAGAAGGCTCTGAGGTCACCTCACAGCAGCCTTCCAGTATCTGAAGGGGGTCTACAGGAAGGATGGAGAAGGACTTTTCACAAGGGTGCGTAGCGATAGGACAAGGGGGAATGGCTCTAAACTAAAAGAGGGCAGATTTAGATTAGATATTAGGAATAAATTCTTCACCATGAGGCTGTTGAGGTACTGGCACAGGTTGCCCAGAGAAGGTGTGGATGGCTCCTCCCTGGCAGTGTTCAAGGCCAGGTTGGATGGAGCTCTGAGCAACCTGGTCTAGTGGAAGATGTCCCTGCTAATGGCAGCTGGGTTGGAACTAGGTGATCTATAAGGTCCCTTCCAACCCAAACCATTCTATGATTCAATATCCACAGAAAAAGCTAGCCCCCATCTCATATTTGTTCCAAAATCTCTTATTCAAGAAGAGTTTCAGTTTAGTCAAAAGCAGTAAGAAAACAGTTTCTTATGTACGTTGTGCTTAATTATAATTTACATAATAGGGTTTAGAAAAACCTCCTCCTTTCCTCACTTCTTTTGTCCTGAATATTTACACAGTTACCTGATAGAAGCAAACAAAAGTTGTATTTTTACATTCTTTTCTTTCCCCCCCGCCACTGCAACGGATACACACATATTAACTACTGAGAAACATACTACTTGCACACGGTGCGTGCAACCTGTTGCACCTTGCTTATATTAAGATACCTGTTTATTTCAATGATTAGTTCATCTTTATTGAACTTCTACCAGTCAAACTTTCCACTTACTCGGGTTTAAGATGTCACCACAACAGAAGTTTCGAGGAACTGAAATATTTTCATTACTGATAGCATATGTCTCAACCAAACTACAACACTAACATGCTGAGAAAATACTATATTCATTAACTGAAGATTCTATTTGTAATTGAAAGTTATTGAATAAATCATTGAATTGCTAAAGGTAAAAAAGGCAGCTTTAGCAGGAAAATAAGACGTGCACTTCTGACACCAAGCGATGCTCAGAACTTCTAGATGGTAAGTACTCCAGCTGAGTGTTTTTACTGAAATGCCAAAACCAAAACAGTTGGGACAAATAATTTATATTAGGTCACCTTCAGACTTCTCATTTCTGTCTTTATGTGCACCCTGTCATAGGCCATTCTATACAACAAATGCTGCAAGACTGAACACAGTCTATCCTAATAAACAACTTGTTTATTTCAGAAACATTTTGTCTCACTTCATGACAAACAGGGAGAAGACAGACAACATAAAAAGACTCATTTTTTTAAAGAACGCGTTTACAGTAGTATATTGATATTTATTCTTTTACCACATGACACTGTTCAGACTAACTGGCAAGTGCAGGCCTCTGGTCCAACAGTTACTGTAGCAACATTCTGCACTGCATATCTGCCCCTCAGCTGACAATGAGCACTTCTTACATCATCAGTAGGTCTAAGGAAGAATCCCCGTTTCTCAGCAACAAAAAAAAAGTTTGCCAAGCAGTGAAACACCACAATGGTATGAGACATAACCATATCTAAGACCACATTCAGCCGTGTTGAGCAACAATCAAGAGAGATCAGCAAACAAACTCTGAAAAGTCATAAAGTAATTTTATTTTCACCAGCAGAATACCCCACTATCCCCACACTTCAATATGCAAGACCCAGAGAAACATCTTGCACTTCTCTGTACACCCAGTAGGGGGGATTCAGATCTGCTCAGTTTAGAGAACACAAATCCAAACCACCAAACCATACTATTGCCCCCCATCTGGGCTACAGTCCCTGTCCTGAGATTTCTGCTTCAGCTCTAAGGAAAGGCAATCTTGTTTGCTTCCCAATAAGGAGTTTTTGGGCTATTACTAGTGTAGACTACATGACATGCATACTATACTTTTGACAAATGACTATGGCATTTTCCAAACAGACTGCAACACAGTCTGCTTTTCAAGCAGTAACCATCACTTGCAGTCCAGTGGCTTTTTCACGCTACACAAATTTCGTAATCTTCCCTGCACAGAGTCTGTTCCTCAACAGTCCACACTCAGAGCTTACGCACACAGGTTTAAATCACGGATAACTTCCCATTTCAATGAGAACTTTTTTGTCAGCTACAAAAGACCAGAGATCAATGCCTGCTTTCTTCTCAAGCCCTTCCTTTAGCGGATGGGCCTTCTCTCCCAGCTCATAAGTGTAAGAGCAGCCCTGGAGGAACAATTAATTAATAAGGCATGCATAAAGATCACAGGCAATTCTGATTCTTCCATATTAAAAGACAATAATATACATACATCTGTACAAAACATCTCAGGACCCCAGAGCTGTGTTTGTCCCTGACCATTGGGCAGCCTCAGGTAGAACAAGTCGCTTCAGTTCTGCATCTGATAAAACATTGAGAGCTATACTTCACCTACAAAACAGCCTGAAGTCTATGATTAAATGAGTTATGTAGAGAACTATGGCCATGACTAATGATTGGGGTATGCCCCCTCTGTGGAAAGAAGCAGCAAAACGATGGTTAAGAAATAAACTGCAAAGTTGTTTCTGTGGAAGGAGACAGGAAAAGAAGAGTGAAAACAACATAAATCAGCTAAAACACCCAAGTCCGCAGAGGGGCGTCCATGCTAGAGCAGCAAAAATTTTAACCGGAATATAATGAGACAGCGAAGTATTTAGTGGGATAGCAGTGCAAGAGAAACATGACTTATCTGGCAAACTGAGGAGGCCTATGAGCTGCTGTCTCACAGAGCTGAGCATCAGAGTGACAGCAGCTTCACGTTGCTGTGATTTACTTTGATGTGGCACAAAAATAAACACAACAGTCGAGGTTTCTAGAGCATGGATGTCCTCTTTGTGCAGAGCAAACAAACTGAAGACGTGATTGATTTTCTAATGTACATGAGACCTTAGTTTACGGTGCTTTTTATCGGTTGCTCTTGGAATAGATTTCCAATTTGCTGTAGGACACATTTCCAGCTTCGCAAACCTCTCAATCCTTCCATTCAGACACAATTTTTTTTTCCTCTCCAATTCGCTTTTCCTTTAAGAAGCCGCAGGCTTTCCGTGCCAGTGTGCTTCGGCTGCTCGTTCTTGGCGTTTTTTTTTTTCCTCCTCCATTTCCTCATTTCGACTTCTGACCAAGGCACAGCACTGTTAACACCTACTTCAGGCTCGCCACGACCAACTACAACTCCCACAAACACTTCCAAGCACTTTTATTTTTTTTTTAAATACATTTGAAGGCAAAATTAAAACTAATGCCAGGGTGGTCAGCTATCAAAACAGAGAAAAACATTATAAGCAGGTTCTCAAAAAAAAACTTTACAGACTACCCGTTCCGCTACGGACACCTTCCAAGCAAGCACGCCAACTTTTCCACGGAGTCACGAGGGGGTAACAGCGGGCAAAGGCGGATTCCCTGCCCCGCCACCGCCCGGGAGCGGCCCCGGGGCCAGGCCGCGCC
>Ga0065711_1031948_pt1 | contig 28350 bp, 23 predicted proteins | sample Hoacrofraction12_FD_59098 | JGI IMG/M metagenome (GOLD analysis project Ga0065711, IMG submission 59098) | Hoatzin crop microbial communities from Cojedes, Venezuela - Epithelial fraction 12 v2 (version 2) | ecosystem: Host-associated > Birds > Digestive system > Esophagus > Crop | place... | reverse complement strand
CGAACCGCCGCCGCCGCTTCCGGATCGCGTCAGGCGAAGCGGAAGTCCCGCCCCCGCCCCCCCGTTGCCAAGGGTAGCGGCGCCCCACCCCTCGACAAAGGGCGGGAAATCGCTCCGAGATGGGGGACGTCCATGAGGTGCCGCGGCCCCGCATCGCCACCGGTCACCTGGCGCAGCACATCGGGAAGCCCGTCTGCTTCGTGGGCCGCGTCGAGAAGGTCCGCGATCCGTTCCGCGGTTGGGCCTGCGCTGCGGGGCCTCCGGGGCGGGAGCCGCGCCGTCGGCCTGGGTAGGGCCTTGCTCCGGGCTGGGGCCCTGTCTGTGGGGAGGTCCGGTGTGGGGAGGCCGCATTACCTGAGGGAGGCCGGCGGCTCCGGTCAGCCCCGGGGCAGGGCGGGAGGCGGTGGGGTCGGTTGGAGGAAGGCCCGCTGCGGGGTTCTAGTTGGGGCAGGTAAACCCGTAGCGCTTGCGGCTGCCTGTTGATCCTGATGTCGTCTGTAGATTCACCCTACGGGGAAGCTCTTCGTGCTCTCGGACGGAGAAGGGAAACACACGACCGTGGAGCTGAGCGAACCTGTAAGTTTGGAAATACTTGGCGGTGCCCCTGGTGGGTGCCGGGGGTGAAGAGGCCTGTGCGTGCCTTCCCAATATGGAGTTTTCAGTCAGGAAAAAAATACATGTCTGGTTTTGCTTTTTGTTTCCTGAGATTTTGTCCCTTCTGAAACCTGTGTATGCCTTGAACGTGTGGAGTTTTTACTCAGGGAAAAAAAAATCTCAGATTTTCTTTTTTCCTTGTGAGGTTTTGTCCCTTGTGAAACCTGTGCATGCCTTTCAAGTAACCATGGTGACTAATATTTGTATGTATTTTAATGAGGCAAACTAACAGTTAAGAATAAGGTTATAATTTAAGGATTGTTACTGACTCATGAAAAAGTATCTGAGTAGTAGCTAGTGTTCCAGATAAAGAACACATGATGGTTACAGACTTGTTGGACTGAGGAGGTTGCTGATAGGTGGAGAACATTAGATCATCTCTAATCAGAAGAACAAATACTTGGTAGCTTTAACCCAGGACATGCTGGATCAACTGGACCTTGAGAAGGTTAATTAGGATGTTTTATGTATGCTGAAAACTTGGCAGAAGAACTGACTATTCATGTGTCATTAGTTGCTACCCTCATTGTAACAGTAAAAATCACACCCCCTGAGTTGAAGACCCTGGCCCAGGTAAAGACCCTTACCCACTGAGCATCCCTAGTGAATTTTAGGAGTACTATATCTTTAAACTGAAGTGAGAAGGCAACTAACCAGTGGTAGTTAGGTGGGTATGGCTAACAGGTGGTACTAACTATGCACAGAATAGAACAGTGTCTCCTCTCTAAACATTGTGTGTTTCAGGAGTTATTTTCGATTTCAGGTAATACACGTATTCAGTTTTTAGTCAGGAAAAAAACCAAAATCCCTGGTTTCTCCCTTTTATGTTTCATGCTTCTTACATCTTCCAGCTAACTTGCAGTCTTCATATTAAATAACTGCTTTGGTCTTCATCGGTTTTCAGCCGGTGTTAAGAGAGAATTCATTCCTTGTCAGACACATTCCTGTTTCACTACTTTGTCTTAACTCTATTTGTTGTTTACAGTATAATAAATTCTGCTACATGTATTAGCTCTACTTCCTTTTGCTTTATATGCCTAGCAGAATATTTTGTGAAGATAATCCAAAAAACCCAAGAATATGATGTTTTCAAGAGTCTTTTGAGTTGATGTTTGTCTATATTCTTAGAGCGCTTGTCATAGCCCCTAACTACAAGAAGGACATGGAGGTGATAGAGCATGTCCAGAGAAGGGCCACAAGGCTGGTGAGGGGTCTAGAGAACAAGTCTTACGAGGAGCGGCTGAGGGAACTGGGACTGTTTAGTCTGGAGAATAGGAGGCTGAGGAGGGACCTTATCGCTCTCTACAACTACCTGAAAGGAGGTTGTAGTGAGGCAGGTGTTGGTCTCTTCTCCCAAATAACTAGCGATGGGACAAGAGGCAAGGGTCTCAAGTTGCATCAGGGGAGGTATTAGATTGGATATTTGGTAAAATTTCTTCACTGAAAGAGTGGTCAGGCACTGGGACAGGCTGCCCAGGGAGGTGGTGGAGTCACCACCCTTGGAGGCGTTCAAAAAAACGTGTAGATGTGGCACTTCAGGACATGATTTAGCAGGCATGGTGGTGCTGGGTTGACGGTTGGACTTGATGATCTTAGAGCTCTTTTCCAACCTACGATTGTATGATAGTATTCTAATAAATGTCATAGTTAGCTTGAAGCATTCTTTCTTAAAAAAAAAAAAAAAGTAGCAATTAATGCGCTGGATGTAAGATATGCTAATAACTACTGCACAGAAATATTGCTTTCTTTGTTATCACGTACCAGTAAGGAAATAACACCCTGGCATTCTGTTCTGTCTTTATGGGGTTTTTTTTCCTCTAAGAAGTGTTGCAATTAAAAGATTATTTTCATCGTGATGGCAAATGCTCCAGCTTAACTGAGCCTGTGTGTAGTCTTTCCACATCTTTTTCTCTGAATGAGTTGTTAAACGCTGAGAAATCTGGCTATTTCCATGTGAAATGATAGCACATGATACTCTCTGACTTTGAAGACAGGAGTCTCACCTTGTTGGTGGAAAGTGCAGTTTGATCTCTCAGAGAGTTTTGTCTTATAAATGTGAAGCTTGCTAACATCGTCAAACTTCAAGAAAATGCATTTCCTACAAGTTCTGCTTGTACCTTCACTCTTTCTTGAGCTTATGAAAAGGTTTCCTGCCTTGGATTGTTAAATCTTAAGATGTCAGCATCTGACCAACGATTCCACAACTTCCTGTAACTGAGCAAATAGCCAAATTTCATAAATGCATAGCTGCAATGTTAGATACTTCGCAGTCTGTATTGGTGTGTAAGGGAGGAGAAACCGGTGTGTGCAGAAAAAACGTGCCAGGTCAGTCTCTCTGGTTTGCCTGACGTAAATGGAGGAGCTGCTGTATTTGCAAATAAAAATGCTTTCTAACTTTTCCTCCCTTTATTTATGTGTGTGTAGTTCCTCCTTTCAACAGAGGAAAAAGTTATGGGAAGGGGAGGGAATCTATTGCTGTGTTCCAGGGAACTGGCTAGAAAGTTAAAAGTAAGAGTTGCATATTGGAAAAATGTTACTGAAATAGTACTGCCCTCTTAAAATTAGTATCTTAAAAAAGAAAGGAAACATGTTCAAGCTATATGATTTTGGAGTAAGATAAAATGTTTAGGTTGTTTTTTTCCACTGTGTTCAACCAAAGGCTTGTTGTTGCCAGTGTCTTTGTATTCTGAACACTTACTGACAGATTACATTAGAAATAATTTCCAATTATACCTCCTGAATCTGGAATATTGGAACTGCTCTCTGGGATGTGTGACACCTCCTTAGCTATTAGAGTTCTATAATTTACTCATGTTTGAATGTAATGCATTAAAATCTAGATTCTTCTGCTCACTGTGTCCTAGAGGAGTCTCTGCTCAGTGATTAAATGACACAGTGTTATATACTTACGAACTGGTGTCTGCCCTCTGATGCCACTTCGTATTTTTTTTGTGTCAGTACTGAACTGGTTGTTACAAAACCTGTAAATCTTAAGCAGCTCAAGGCTCTTGTGGGTTTTTTTGGGAGATGGACAGGGGTGTTCAGTAGTACTGTATTGTTTGACATGGAACACAATCTGTTGTCATGAACAGACTCAGTTGTGGACAGTTCCTAGCTGAAGTGCTGTGCAGTAGAGACAGCAGCTAATTTAGTGATACTGGTTGCATATTTGGTATGTCTTCTAGCTAGATGAAGAGATCTCGGGAGTTATTGAAGTGGTGGGAAGAGTAACGAATCAGGCAACCATCATGTGCATGTCATATGTCCAGTTCAGAGAAGATAAAAGTCCATTTGGTAAGTAAGAATACACATTATGACACATTCATTTTGTATTCTGAAATCTTCAGTAAGTGCGATGGGAGAGCCTGATTGGTTACCTTTTCTTACGGACAAGGTGTTTCTTCAAGCTGCCAGATATGGAGTGGAATGTCGAAAAGGAGAGTGTCATGGGAAAAATTCTGTACCAAGTACTCTGTTTTAATGTCAAACTGTAGAGACTGACTTGAAGCTGGAGCCAGTCTAGATCATGGTCTGGTCATTCTCCCACTCGCAGCCTCGTGGTTCTTGCCTTGCATTGGGCTGTGTGTGACTCTGCACCTAGCAGGCCTAAAAATGACCCTCCCAAAAGCAAGCAATGGGAGTGTGGCTGCCTTGGGAAAACTGGGGAGGAGGTGCGGGGCTGGGAACACTCAGCTCTACTGCTTTAGAATAAGCAGTGCTTTAATGCTCTCATTTACTTGTGGGGAATTTAGTTTCTGCATCATAACAATTTTCTTTGCCCTCTTTCAGATTTGGAACTCTACAATGAGGCACTAAAAATTATTCATGAATTCCCTGAATACTTCCCGTTCGGTGCTGGGAGGAACAACTGATTTTTCTTGGCATATATTTAGCGCTTCAGATGGGACAACAGTACTGTAGCTTTCTTGCCTGACAGCATGGTAACAGTTACATTATTTCCAACAAATATACTGAAAAGATGCAGTTACATGTGCTATGCATGGCCAGTGAAGAATGTTTTCTTTGAAAATTAATTTATGCAGCAAGGAGAACACTTCTGTGGGTATCTCACTGTCTGTATATGTTTAACACTTTTGCATCCATGAGGATTGTTCTTTTGTGGGATTGGACTTGCTGGAAACTGAAGTTTTGTAGGATTCTTTTTGTTGTTGTTGATAGAGGTTCTAGGATACTTGACAGGAAACTTGTATTGAAGACATTTGGTGGGGTTTTAATGTAAATATTTTTTAATTATTATTTCATTTGCTTTGATACGAATTTATTGAATGTGGGGAGGGTATTTTGCATTTTGAAAATGGTCTCTTCTCCAATAAAAAAGATCTGACTACATTTAATTATTTGTGTCAGTGTTACATGTCAGAGTGCTGTTTTCAGTGTTACGTGGTGACTCGTGTTGTGTTTTGCCTGACACGGGTAATTTAATTTGAACAACGGGGAGTGCGAGGTACTTGCCTTTTGTAGTGGTGTCAAACATTTGGAAGATGTTTAGTTAGGCTTGGGGATTTCAAGCACTGTGGAGTTCCCATCACAACCTTTGTTCTTGGGGGGAGTCTAAGCAGAAGTACCAGGCTTCAGCCAGCATGTCATGATGACTTTAACCAGATAAACTTTCACGCAATTCCCAACTTTGTTACTATCCAGGCTACTTGCAGCACATAGCAGAATTCCTACATCTCTTAAGGTAACACAGTCGAAGTAAAAATCTAACTTCGGAAGTATTCTCTGTGAATAAATAAATAATATTTCTAAGTAAACTCGCTTATAGCCATGTTCATTAACCTTTCATACAAACAGGTTTCAGGATTTAGTGTCTTACTAAGATTGCTAGCTTTATGCTTATTTAGAGGCATCTCCCTTTTCAGTCAAGGAATTTCTTTGTTTTAAAGACTTTTTAATTTATCAAAGTTACTGCAAACTAGGCGGATGATCAAGTTAACAGGTGATGTATTTTCTTTCCCTATACTTAGAAGGCAGACAGTGACACTGTCACTGGGAAGGAGGGGGGCTTCTGAAGTGTGAGTTGGCCTCGTAATCAACAACACGAGGTCAACGCGGCATACCACACTCCGGCCTGTAGTGCGATTGCTGCTATATTGCAATGCCTAACAGTATTCGGCAAAATAAAAGGGCGTTGCTAATAACTGCATGCTTGTTTTCCTAGCATTTAAGTCTTCTGTATTACTGCACTTTTGTGCATGTATGTATGTTATGTAAAATGTTATGTGCAAATAGTTTTTGGTTACCAGGACTATCCAGGCCTAGTAAAATAATCTGCCCCTAGACGGCTGTAACCCTGTACCCCCACACAGAGACCGTCCTTGGGTGTGTGGTCTTGTGCGTGAATATTTGAACACATCCCAGTGGAAACTGCTACAGTTTGTCAGTCATGCTCGTGCAGTCCCGCAGCGAAACTGCACAGCGCTTGCCTAGCCACACAGCAACAAGCTTCCACTGTGGGCTTTTCATTCAACTGTGCCCCTAGACTGTGAAGAGGAGCTGGCAGCTTCTCTGGGAGGACACAAGGGTGGTAAAAGCAGGGTACTTGGGAGAAGAAAGGGGGATATGAAGTGCATGGCATCATCGGGGTGGACTGGCAGGGGTTCCTGTCACTTGGAGCTGGGCAGCGAGCCTACTGCTCCCACCATGCTTGTGACTGACTTCTGGGACCTAGCACCTTTGTTGCAAAGGGAATGTTTGGAGCACCCTTCCTAACGTTGGCATGGGGGGCACTGTCACATTGCCTTCTGTAACAGCTGGCATAGTTGACAGGATCCCAATCTAAGTAAACACAACTGCAAAAAATGAATCTGGTGTAGAAGGCATGGGGAAGCAAGACAGCTGTTAGAAAGGTGGAGAGGGGATTGAGCAGATCCCAAACTGGGTTCCTATGGCTGCAGTGGAGGTTAGGCTTTAGCAGAAGCTGGTTACTAAGCACTTCAAAAACAGGAGGCAGCCTAAGGCTGGTTCAGTCTTCATGAAAGAGTTTTGAAGTTGGAGAACTACGTTCTGAGAAACAATTCTCAAACCATCAGTCCATTTTAGCTGTCCAGCAGCCTAAACTGTAAATAAAAGCTATGAAACAGAGGTAATAGAGAGCTTTATGTAGGGAACCTACACATGGGATGAAAGAACATCTGCATTTGGGGAGGGCAATGGCACAGCTGCATCCCACCAGCCCTTGTGTGGAGCCATAAGATTGCCGCTGTTAATAAGGGCCATGCTACAATCCAGGTGCCCCCACTTTCTTCAGCCAAACTTCTGGGCAAATCTGGTGGATATGGAAATGGTTACTTGGTGGTTAGGAAGTGCTCCTGCCCAAAACCCCAGGGCAGTGGGACAGGACTCCCAGGTAAGAAAGCTGAGAGCAGCCCTCCTTGCAGGCCAGCAAGCTTCTGTGACTTCCCTCTCTGCTCAGGCAGTCCGAAGCAGGGATGGCTTTAGCTCTCAGCTGGTGAACGTACAGAGAGCAGTCCATGAGTCTGAATGGAGGAACAGACTAAAATTTAGCAAATTCAGTGCTGGTGGGGATCCCAAGGGACGCCAGCAGAACGCCGCCGCGCAGCAAAGCATGGTGGGGAGAAGCCTCATTGGGGCACAGCTGCAGCCATGTCTGGGACCCTCGGCTAGTCCTGGTCACCATTACCAGACCTGCTCTGCTCTCCTTTTGCTCCTCAGGCACTGGCACAACCCACGTTGTGCTGATTGGCAAGCAGCCTCTGCCTACAATGAGGAAGTGCTCGTACTTCATCAGGGAAGGGAGGCAAGGCTGGAGCACACAACCAAATGAAAACAATGAAATGTAATCAGCATGAACCATAGGGTCGAAACATTTTAGCATGCAAGGCCACCTTCATCTAGTTAACTCTAGCAGAGTCAAGCAGATACCAGAAAACAGTAAAAGTAACTGCAGGTAATAAAACATCTGCCGCTATACTTTTGATTAGAAGACAACAAATCACCCACAAAATCACAGCTTTATTAATTTAAAAGCAAAACAAGGAAAAAAAACCCTGAATGTTAAAAACCATACACCTCTTACTTTGTAAATTTTGCAAATGGTGTAATTACTGGCGTGAAAGCCTAATTACCAATTATTACAGCCAAAGCTGGCAGTTATACTGTGTCACAAAACGCACACATTCATACTCCAAAACATTTAGCATCTAATTTAATGAAGTGATAGAATTTGACACAAACAGGTACAGTCAAGTCACAAACATTATAAATGAGTTTTCTTTACATAAGAAAATGAGACATTGTAAGTTAGTAGTTGCATTCACCTGGACATGGAATTTATCAGGAAAATTTATGAAATGTTGTTACTATAGAGGAATAAAAACATATCTTTGACACTTACAAATCCTCATTTCCATAAAGCAAGTTTTATTGCCTGTATTTATATAAATAGAGTATCACACATTAAACCCCAGTTTATAAATGGAGAATATTTTGAAGAGCTCTTTTAACAGCAACATAAAGTGTGCAAAAACACTGGAAAGAGAAGTAAATATTCTAAGAAGGAAAAAAAGTAACTGCTCTCCCATGCCTATGTATATCAAGTACCTCTTAGATTTTTAACTTAAAAAAAAATCTTTATCAATTAGGCAAGAATTTTAGATCAGAATAAATGTAGCAGATGTATTACAACATTAATGCTGAATCAGAAAATAGAACCCCAAGTCCTGAATGTAATCATGTACATCTACAGAAAACACCACCACATCCAATCTCGTTGCAACTACACTGGAGCACTTAGAACTAGTGGTGTATTACAATATATTCTCTTTTAAAACACCAGTTTTCACAGTCCTGGCAATATGGTACCAGTTTATTGCTAGCATTCCATTTAGTATTTCATAGCACGCAAGTGTTAAGTAACTCATATACTGTTTCTACTAGTAAATAAACACACACCAAGTAAACTGATGTTATTATCACATACCTTAAAACAGGTTTGTTTTTTTTTCCCTAGTTTGTGTGAATTTTGTTGCCTACAAAATCAAGGACAACAATAGCTCCTAGCACAGTATTAGCCAAATATCATTGACTCAAGTTAATAAATACTCTTTAATTCCAGCTGGTAATGTATCTAGAACTACTTCTGGTCAATGACCTAAAATTCTTGTGGAGCCTTTCGGGAGCAGACCAGGGTCCGCCAGTGACCAGAAGCAGGATTTATACAGGCTGATTTCACAACTCCCGGCATATTTCAGTACAGGGAAATGCTGATTATCCAAATGTCTTCAAATATTTTTGTAGCCAAAACTCAGCATGTAGTTTAAAACTTAAATATTTACAAGTCTCCAGTGCTTGAGATTTCAGATGTTCACAGTACTATGTTAAAAAATAATTAATCAAATGAAACCTCCCATAGTTTACCAGCATTCTGCCCTGAAACAGACACCTGACTTTTCAGGGAGCTCTTCTCTAGGATATAGACATCGCTAGGAGACAAAACCCCCAAATTCTTCAGCATTAAAATTCACATCAGCTAGGTATGTAGGTAAACTAAATAAGACCTTGAATTGCAAAGATATTGCTTTACTATTAACAAAACTTGGGAACAGAAAGAAATAGATTTTTCTTCAAAACAAAAATCTTTAGAATACAATTAACAGTGGCACTTTGAAGGAACTTAGAAGGAAACGACTGTTTGCATACAAGAAAGAGCGATCAAACAATGAACAGAAGAATCCACAGCATCACTTTGCAATCTTCCGAAGAACACTTTTCAGGCATTTCTTTTGAAGGCCCACTTTCACAGCATATAAACACTGCTTTCTTTGGAAAACAAATAAAAGGGCTGATTAGCATTACCCTGAAAACTTTAGTAAAAGTTCTTTGGATTATAGCAAATCCAAAGGAGTCCACAATCTCAGGAATGCTGTTGAACTGAACTGCTTCAGTCCTCTGAACAAGGACCACATACTCTACCCAGAAGCTCATTGCAGGAATACCTCTCTCTTTCTACCAAGCATAGTCATACACACATAATTTTACTAATCTGATAGCAATTTATTTTTTCACAGCCAGTAAGTCACAAATGACCTTTGTCTAAAATACATGCTTGGACTACGATGACATCCATGAGAGAACCTCACGTTTTCAAACGCTATTTATGCCTGCACAGTCTCTGCTGGAACGAGATTCCCCGTCGTGTCCAGCTGCATACACTTACAAGAGCAGGCAGAAACCGGGCACTCAGTATGGTCCCTAGACAGCAACAGGAGAAAAAAGAAAAAACAGGTAAAATAAAACTAACACGAATTTTGTAATCTATACATTTGAGTATGTGCAGGGACATAGTAACGCAGAAAAACTCAGCATAACAGTTGAGTTTTCCCTATGTTCTAGGCCAACGAAACATTATGATAGATACAGCAAAGGATGTATGTCCTACTCAGGGCAGCGTACACATGTGAAATAGAAAGATTTTAACATCAACTTACCTGAACCAGCTAAGCATATGCCCAGCATGTCCACCATGCCTACAGTTGTGGCACCAAGTAAACCAGTTGTTGAACTGGGCTAACTTCTTATCTTTGCTAAGATCCACTTTTTCATCTGACTTGGATCCTCCTGTGCAGAGGCAAACCCACCCCAACAAATATCCTTGTAAATCATTATGCTTCATCTGTATTTCAGTCCCAGTAACACTACTAGAACAAAACTGAAATTAGGAACATCATGTGAAAAAGTGGCCTGATTTTAAAACACACGTCAGTAAAATTATTAAACAGACGATGGTGGAAAGCCAAAACAAGAACTGTATCGCTGAGCTGTTGTTTCACATCTTATGGACATGTTAAACTTGCCTATTAAACAAATTTTACAGACAGAATCTCTTTCAACAGTGATTTATGTTTCAGTGAATTATGGACCTGCTTTACTGCACATGAAATATTCGGCGTTAAAGATAAAAAATTATATATATATATATAAAAAGCACGAAAATTTGAAGTTATCTATTTATATCTCTCTTTTCATTCTTTCACTGATCTGTTATGACTTTGGAATTGAAATTGTTCCAATTCATGACAACAGCACAGCTGCGCAGGGCTCCACTACAGGACTGACTTAAAAATATGGACAAAATCAATTTCATTTAAGCTTTGTATAATGCTGAGCCCAAGATGTTTAGAACCAAGAGGCTCCAGTCATAATATCTCAGCTGTGATAGCATGACCCATACGTTCTTTTATAACGACAGAAAGTATACCACATTAAATTTGTTCTCTCTTCCTCTTCCAGCTAAAAATCAATTCATTTACATTCCAAAATTTCTGTAGCATCCCTACAATTCAGCTCAAGAATCTCACTTCCTGAGTCTTACAGTTTTAAGGCTCAAAACCCTGAGAACCGCAGTACTTGAATCTTTTAATCTGTCTAACCATGGAATTTCACTGACAATTCACTGGGAAAATGGTCAGAACCAAGTGATTGTGCACACTGTCTGACACCAAAGAACTGAGACATAGGTTTTATCACAAAGTCAGATGGGATGTAAACAAGTTTTCAGTTATGGTCTCCCTCCCTCAAAATGACAAGTATGAATATTTATAGTAGGAATATAAAGAAAAAGGTGCAACAGAAGGTATCCCAACAGGAACTGCTAATTAGGCCTCTAACTAGAATTCCAGCTGAATAACTAAAACCCACTGTGTCATACCTGGACAGCTGGAAACCGGCGTTCCCATATTGATCAAGCAAAGTGCACAGCGAGGAAGGGGCTTACGGCAACCAGGACAGCTAGTAACTTTTGACTTAGTTGGTGAACCGCTAACTCCGTACTGACTAAAACCTCGCCCCTGATGAGGAATCGCTGAACAGCTGTAGGAGATTGATTTTCCACAGAAATTGCAACTCACAAACACCTAAAGAGAACAAAAAACCATTAATTTCTTGGCTGGGTTCCATTTTTGCTACAGCTAGGAATTTGTTCAAGCTAGCAAAGACTTACTTGCCGGATATTCTAGAGAGTGCCCTGGAAAACCAAGGCTACTTGTGAAGGAGTTCCTAACATCTTGGCTTATAGATCTGGCGCACAGTCCTGAGAACTAGGCCTTAATGATGCCCACTTACCTCAAAAGCACATAAAACCACGCACAACTTGTAAGATTTGGAAAGGTATTACTTAAGATAATAAAAAGTATACCTGCAGTAATGAAAGAAATGAATTTTAGTCTACTTCATTAAATCTGGTTTCTCCCTCTTTATAGTCAGATGACCCACTCTAGAGTCCCCAACATGAGGATTTTCCTTACGCCACAAATTGTGACATTATACCAGTAAGTCCATATTTTAAACTCTTCAGGGGCTGTTCATGTTGACTGCACACTCCCTCTCACTAGGAGCAGTACGAATGCAGCTGTCCTTAAACAGCTGTGATGGATACATGAATTCCCCAATAGCCTTCCTTAGAAATCCCTGGGCCCTGAGGCTTGTCATGCACGTACCGAGCAGATAGGACAGCTAAGACCACGTTGGCTAAAAATGCTACCAGATGTTCAGTAGATAGCATGTGGACAGGGCGTCAGTTTTTGGTTTAGCTTATGTTCAGAACTGATAATGAAAGTTGCTGCTGTTCACTTTTAGTTCAGGATCGAGGGCTTCAAAACAGCTTCGAGGTTTGCTTCAGTTAAAACAGAGCCAATTTGAACCAGTTCTTGGTTTAATTCCCTGCTTTCAGCATCATCCTCACCATGATGCAGAATTCAGCTGGATGATACACCTCTGATTTTGTTTTTCAGCATGGGAGGAAAAAGAAACAGTTTGCCCAGAAAACGTGTTGAAAAGTTACAGTTTCTGAAAGACAACCTGTTATTTGAAAGAAAAAGGTTTAAGACCAAAAAACCCAACCCCTTGAATAAAAATTGTAGGGAACTGATTTCCTAGAATAGATATGAAGAAATCTAGCTTTGTTTACCATGTTTCTGTACTCTCTATGAAAACAGTTATCAAGTCCTTGCTCAAAAATTATTTTGAAAAAACACGGCTACTTTTTAGCGCAGCCTTAGTTGAAATCTTTCTTTTACACATGAATCCTCACGAAAGCCAAGGTGCGGCCAGCAACTTTTTTCTATAGAGGTACCATGCCACTTTCCTTTCAGGATTGCTCACACTTTATACAAGAATTACACTTACCTGGGCTAAAGGTTTTGAACTGGGGTCCAGCTTACTCCTATGGATGTCAAATTCTGCACGTTTATGCCAAAACCTCCAAGCATCTAAAAGATTCCTGTAGTTCTCAATCCAGTACTGAACCCTCTCATCCTTGAGTACATCTGATGGAGAACCCTAAAGCAGGCAGGAGAAAATGTCAGACACATACTGAAAATACACATTATTCACTTTTTCAAAAGACTTTACAAAGCGTATGACAAGATATGAAAAATAACACAGTGTCATTTGTCTAGAAAAAGATTAATATTCTGTTAAACTGCAATGCGAGTTTGATAAAAATTTTCCTCAGTCTGCCTCCCTAGTTGAAAATACCCATGCTGCCGTGCCCTGCTAAAAACTCGTATCTGTCAGATGAAGGATTATAAAATTTTGTCACGTATCAGAGTCTGTATCATTGTTATGATTACATATGCAGTGCTGGCAATAGCTGCAACTGTGTAAGGGCCAAGTCCATCATAAAAAAAACAAAACCAATACCTGTAGACAAACATAAAAACCTCACCTGAGTTCATCAAAATCCTGAAGCAAAAAAATAATGTTTCAAACCTATCAGGAAATACACCATTAATAAGCAGGGAAATGGGTGTTCCCAGTTCAGATAGTGAAAAGGAGTATTTTTTCTCTTTGCCTCTTTCCCCTACTATCTCCTTAAGTTATCCCAACCAGAGAGAGTGAAGATGTCCGTTTGTAGTTAACATTTGAGTGCTTCAGACAATTCCACAAAACAGGCATGATATATATTGTCACAAATTATTATAGACAAATACTTTTTAGTTCACAAGATTCAATACTACATTGCTAAAGAAACTGTGCTGAGTTGTCTTCTATACGATGTATTTTGGAAAGAAACACTAACCTGTAGCATACAATAGCTTGCTGTCTGCACATCTCCAGTTCTGTCAACATAACTTTCCATCAAGTCCACTCCATCTTTTGTCAACCCTGTTAAAAGTATTCCCTCCAAATTCCCAGCATCTTTCATTTCATTGGTCAGCTTTTCAATAAACCTGTTCAGCTATTAAAAAAAACAAAACAAACTTAACTTCTGCCATCTGTTCATGCGTTCCTAACTCATTTATGTTGGCCTATCTCAAAACTTTCAATGACTGAAAAGCTTTCTTTAAGAGTGTCTTTGCTAACAGAACACGCTGCTTGCTGGATGCTATAAAGGAAAAGGTATAAGGCTATATCGACTATATTGCAAGAATTCAAATACTTATCAATAAACTTTAAGCCTCCTGATACAACGTGCAAAGAGGGAGGTTACGCATTCTTTAAATACTTCAGTGAATTTAAAAGAAAGCATTCCTGTGGCAAAACCAAGCCTTAATTCAAGAGAAGGTAAGTATCTGGAAATAAATACTGAATAAGTACAAATACTCTCCAGTAAGACAGCTAATGCAGTAACATTTAACATACTAGCATGTAATCAATATTTAAAAAATAGTAATTAAAAAAAAAAATATGAAGCTGGAGGTACAAACTGAAGACCAGATTATACCATACCTTATATCCTATTGTGATGAGCAAAACCAAATCACTCACGACTCATTGCTTCCAGCATTCACTCCTCCACCCCAGTTTCTCTGTCTCTAAATAAAACCCAGCTTAACAGTTTGCTTAAACCACAGACTTACCTGAGCATCACTGAGGAACTTGCAAGCAAATGCCACTCTGTCTCGTACAGCTACGTTGTTTTCATACTTTGGAGAGAAAAATGGGAATACTACCATCACACACAAGCTTCTATTTTTTCAATGCATTGTTTGTAAAAGTCAGAACATTTGTGCTATTGTATAACTAATACTATGAGTTTGCTAATGGACAAAGAAAGCATCGCATCTGAAGAAAGCTAACACTAATTACCAGATGAATTGTTTATACTCAGATACAGGTATCAGCGCCAGGCTGTGACTACTGAAACAACCTATTCAAATGGCAGAAAGCCTGGTAGAACTCATCCTATATTGTTTATGAAACTCTGGATACAGAAACTTTGCAAGATATGCAGGGCTGGGCTGTAGTTCTTCTAGCACATATAGCCAAGAGTCTCACCAAGTCACAGGGGCAAGAAAAACAAAGAAACCTTTGTTTACCATATCTACAAAATACATAGTCTAACCACTCAATTCCTTCCTAAAACCACAAGTAGAAGTTAAGAAACCTCAAAAAAAAAACACTCCAGACACCCAGAACATAGATTTCTCACAAGTATATTGGCACTCAAGGTGAAGCAATGCAATAGTATTTACTGTCTGCTTTCTAATCTTTTTATTAGATCTGACACTTCAGAAAAACATCCTTGACTAGATTTATTCTGCTACTCAGCTGTGCCCATATTTATCCCTCCTGATATTTTCAGAATAGAAATTGTGATTGACACTGACAAAACAAGGAGATGTGCTGGCAAATCTTTTTCACGTAAATTTCAACAGGTTTCATTAAAGTAAAAACTAAAACGACTAAAATAAAACCCACCACCCTTATGATATGTCAGTTTCCAATTCATCAATAAAAAACAACTATGAAATTATTACATAACATCCAGAGAACAACAGCATCCTCTCTTGTCAGTGTAAAAAAAAAGACTTCGATTTCTCTCCTCTGGGATTCTTCTCTTATTCTTTTTTAATACCCTAAAACCATTCTGTTATGACAACGTTGTCTTCCCACAGGTTTAGGACAATTACCCTTTTGCACTACAGGAGTTCTCTCCTGAGCTAAATAATTCATACCGAATCAAGTACTTCTGTTGTTCTCTAACCAAGGACCAAGTATGTTACCCCTCTAAAGGCTCAAAGTACCTCAGAATTAAAGATTTAGCTTCCTCTTCACATGGCAAGTTTATCACAATTTCAGAAGATGTGAAAATATTGTTTACTGTTTCCACACAGTAAAATTATTTTAACAAGTAAACAAGGAAAAATAAAACACAATTCAATGCAAGTAAGGCTTGATGAAAGTTCTGCAAAGTCCCCTGCACTTACTCTGTTTTGTGCATTTCCATTATTAAACTTTCTCTCACTTTTTATTCCTGCTTAAATAATTTTCATAATGTATTTCTAATGGTTTAAGAATTCCACACTAAAAAAAAAATGCCTCCATGTGAACTATACTGGATATTTTGGCTGCCTATGCATGTTTTTATATATTCTGTTCACTAGCACAACAGTCACTGTTAGGAGATGTCTGTTTAGGACAAAAAAATAGTATCTGCCAGCATTACCAGTAAATAATACATTATAATCTGATTAATTAATGGAGTATATAGCACTTCTCCTACATATGCATGTTTATACATGCACCTGTTACTTACAGGAATTTTAATGTAAGAGAAATTTACTCACCAAAACACCATCATATGAACCGGACTCACTTGTCAGGAAAGCAAACATAGCACACAAGTAGGGATTGTTCAGCTGCAGCCGTAGAGTACTGCACATTTCTCTCCAAAGTGAGTTCTTCTCATCTGTGTATCCTGATAGAGCCATTGCTACTACATTAAGGTTCAGATCACCTGATTTATTAAAAATAATCAATGAAACAATATTCAAGTTAAGGACTTCAAAAAACCCCAATTAAAACTGTAATTGAAAGCATCAGTTTGAAACAGAGCAGTTTGTCAGAATTCAAGACAAAATGCAGTAGAATTAACGCTAGCTAAAATAAATGTGCATACACTAGCATTGTTTAGTTTCTGCTTTAAATGCCTCTGTTCAGGTAAGTCAACAACTCTAAAAGTCAAAAGCCCACATGCATGACAGCCTCAGTCATACTTTGAGATACATCAATTGGTTCTGGTATTTTGAAATAGTTTTGAACTGCCAAATGTATTCCTATCGCTATCATACAAGATTGTCACTACTATAATTCATATCCACAAGAAGTGAAAAGATAGGACTGTATACATAGCCATCACTTAACAGACCTAACTGGGGGACGGCAATTGCAGATAGCAGCTTCAAGTTATCAAGTTTCCTCAAAATGTTAGATCTGTTTATTCTAAATATTAATTCTGTTGGAAAGTTCAATTTTATTTTTTAATTCGAAGATAGCATGTCTCCACTCTTAACCTTCCCTATTGAAAGCACACACACACTTCCCCCCACTGAAAAGGGGCAACACTGAAAATAAAAGAACCTTAACAGCTTCCTTTGTGCCTTACCTACCCACTTTAGGGGCAAGATAATATTCTAAATTTAATAAGAGAACACAGATGTAAATCAGAGTTGTAGGAGGAATACTGGCAAGCAAACAGAACAAAAATATATCCATCTCATGGCTCCAGTATCTTAACTTTTCCCTCATACATTGCAAGCCTTACCAACTACTACTCCCAAACAAATGTTATCTGCAGACCCTGAAAACTACATTTCAGTCATTCCACAACCATCGCACTGGCAGAAAGCTGCATACAGCCCAACAGAAGCAGATTAAGTGACATCTAGCCAAGGTGCAATTCCATTAAAATGAAAGAATCCCACTAGCTCTGAGTATAACACTTTCTGGGTATGTATCCATAGGAAATTCCAAAACATACAATCTATTTTAACCGCGCAGAAAGGCTGGTATAGATAGTCTGAGGAGTGAAAGATCAAGATTTGTCAGATTCTCAGGCTCCAATACAACCACTTCAAATAAATATTTTGTAAGACAACATACTATCCATATTATCTTCCATAATTCTACTTACAGAAAAAAAAAAAATCTACCAAGGTGCTATAATGCCAAAATAAAAGACAGTAAACACAATACACACCTTTTCCCGAGGAAGCTCCTTTATTCAGAATTTGTATTGCTCGCCGTATGTCCAAGTTGAAAAGTGCTACAGCAGCAGCTCGCTCCCAGTCTCCTTCCTGTTCCAATGAATTTAAAAAAGGTTCCACATCTAAGTCTGTTCCCTTCTTTATCCACCCACAGAGCTGCAAAGCCAAGGATCTCTCCTCACTCAGATACTGAATAATATCTGCCTGTCTATCGGATCCACTCCTGCTGTGCCTGAGGTTCTCTGTTGTTCCTAGAAATAGGAATTAAGTTAAATTATGCTTAAATAACAATTTAAATTGCAACTGCAATGCAATGCTTTGGTTTCAGTCACAAAGCAGAGTACAAAAGCTGACCATTGTATTTTAGGACTTTAAATTAACATCACTAAAAACTCCACAGTAAGGAGCAGCATACACAAAATTACTTTGATCTGCTAAAAATCATGCATCTAAACTTGACACATATTCCCTAAGTCTTTTTTCTTTCCTCTGCCTCCTGAGATTTTGGAGGTTCTTGTTACAGTTGACAGGAGTGATCTGCGTGTTCAACTTGAAAATACATAATACACAGTCAAATAGCTGCTCTACCAATTCTCCTCTTCTTAGCAATCATCAATGTTCTAGAAGCTTTCCTACTACCAAAGAGTCATTTTTTACTCCAAGGAGCACAAACATTAATAAGACACATAATGAACAGAGAAGGAAAAATCCAAATAATAGATTATACTAATAAAAAATTCAATGAGCATGAGAGGCATAATGTGATGCACCAGGAGTGATTATCACTTCAGAATAAGACAGCGTATTTAAACTCAGTTATACAAATGTACTTAGTACATTAGCAGTGATGCAGCAAAGTCACCTTCCTACAACTACACCCCTAGGCGGAACTTCGAAAAATACAGCAGTTACGTGGGGAGCAAGAATTTTCAGCACCATAGTCAAAACCCAAATGTTTGAAACAGTTCAGTTGAAAATTTACCTCTGAGGATACTTTGTTTTTATGATTACTCTGGAAGTTACTGTAATATAAACTGAAACTTACATACATTAAAACACAAACAGAAATACTTTGTTTCTATATTTTTAAATAGCCTCTTTCAACAATAAAGACAAACCCATGAGTGCATCATTCTGTAAACATACCAGAATAGAACTTATCAAAGTTGGAACATTCTTACCCAAAGACGACTTCACAATTGATTTAATGCCAGCATAAACTAAGGGACCTTTGTTTCCTGCAAGTTTTTGATCCATATCTTCAGTATACTGCTTCATAAGTATTTCCATGTATAGGAAGCTTAATTTCTCCCAAGTGCTGGAAAAACTTTTTTCAATATAAAAGTCACATCCTATTAATGCATGCAAAGTATTTACAAAGTGCCTCATTATATTTCAAGATTTTCACGCATTTCATATAACTCGGTTTACCTATAAAGGTGTATTACTTCTTTAGTATATAAACGACAGTAAAATAAAGGATATAATGCAGAGTGTACCAAAGTGACTTCAGCTGAGGATCTTCATTTCCAGCTAGGAGGTGATTTCTCCAAACTTGTTCGGTATCAAGACCGTACCTTGACAGAGCCCTGAGCCGCATTTTGGTTGCTATGTCTTTTTCCAAGGAACTAGCCTTTCCTTCTTCTGTACACTCATACAAATGTCGCCCACAAGCCCACATTAAGGATGTCACTGGACTCCACGCAAGAGAAATTCTTTCAAAAACTGTAAAGTCAGACATAGTCCTGTTGGGAGTCACTACCACCATTCGATTTTGACTGGTGGGATGCCAGGCAAATGAAGCAATGTAGTTTTCACACGGTTGGACGCTTCTTTCAATTATTGTTGGCTCAGTTTCATCTCCAATGGGGGTGGGAGTGTGCTGCATGTCATACAGTCTAATGATATTACTGTCCCTTGTTAAAGTAGCTAACAGCCCAGTTCTTGTTGGACACCACGCAACTTTTGTTAAGGGTTTTGGTTGCTCTGTCAAGGTCAAAACCGGCTTTTCAAACTTTCTCAAATCCCATATGGCAACCTGACCTTCATAGAAGGAAGCTACACGATCGTGGAAATAGGGATCGACAGTCACTCCTTGGACAGCCTTGGTGTTCACAAATATTTTTTGGCTTGTGTTCCTCAGATCAAAGATAGCCAGATTCCGATGCATTCCAGCTAAAAGCAGCTTCTGATCCCGTGGAAGCCAACAGAGAGAGAGACAAGCATCGTTCTGTCCTAATTCATACAGTGGCTTTGTTACTACCAGTCCTGCTTCCGTATCTCCTGCTGAAAGTCTTACCTTCTCTGTAGCAACTGCAGTCTCTGGGGCATATTTGCTACTGATATCCCAAATCAACACCGAAAAGTCAGCCCGATGTTTATCTAACCCGGCAGCAAGCCAGTTACTATCCAGTGGGTTCCATGCGAGGGTATTGCATTGCCGTGCGTGTTTGGGAACAAACTCTTTGCCTATCAAATCTTTAGATTTTGAGTTGTGATCCTGACCGAGGCTTGTAAGCACTACTCGACCATTGGCCTGTCCAACAGCAAGGAGACATTCAGGATCGTACTTTGGATACCAAGCCACGCATTTCATATACGGTGTGTCTGAATTTATTGACAATAACGTAGCTGTGGTTTCTTCCGATAAGCGCAAGGACCCTGCCTTGAGCTCTGAACTGACGGCAGAGTCAATGTGATAAAGGCTCAATTCCGAATCGCATACAACAAATCGGTCAACGTGGTGCGGGGCCCACAGAATATCGGGTTTAGAGCCACTCATGTTCAGGGTAAGTTTTCACGCAATTTAAGCTCTTGTAAGAAGATTCAGGTGATATCCATTCATATGGAGACTGTTGAGAAAATAATTTGTAGGAACGTTATCAAACCCCCAATTCTTTTGTACACTGAGAATACCTTTAAACAAACAACAATATGGTTCTGAACGACTTTTAGCCCAAGGGTTTACCACATGCATGTTTCAGGCCAACACCTGAACCCTCTCCACAGCAGAACACTTTGTTTTTGCTGGGACATACCTACTGAGACAGAACCAACACAGCCACCTACAAACGGACAACAGGCTTTGCTGTGTTTAAAAACTCCACAGCAGTATCATTTCATTATTATGGAAGAATTAATTAACTGACGTGATGTGGCATGATATGTGGGTGTGCTGCTGGTAGCAAGAGCCACTCCCTAAAACACGCAGAAGAAAACTTCTCTAGCTAATTGATGTGCTCTAATTGGCAGAAATTAGTCTGTCTGTTTTGTCTGAATACTGTTCTACAGCCCGGAAAGACGAGCTCTCTGAAGGTTTCTACAGAAACACAACTTTCCATTCCTCATCTTATTCTGCTGCTCCTGATCTCCCCTTCTGCCCCAACGCTACCTCGTCTGCGTTCGTCTTTGGCCTAGCAGCGCTCACAAGCTGACTCTGCTGCCTCTTATCCCTCCCATTCCCAGTCGCTGTACACCCAGAGCCACCGCACGTCCCCGCGCACGAAGGAGACGGCCCGCGGATCCCAGAAGCTTCTCCCACAGCTGGAGGAAGGGACGCACTAGATCGGGAACCGCAACAAGGAAGCGCCACTCGCTCCTCCCGGGCCTCCTTCCCGCGCCCGCTAGTAACCCAACACCCCCCCCAGCCCGGGGGGGACGCCGGGCCCCCAGCCGCAGCCCGGCCCGCCTCGCCGCTCCCTGCCAAGCGAGGAGGGACGGGACGGGATCGTGCCGGAGCGCGGGCGACCCCTACCCACCCTCCCTCCCTCCCTCCCACCGGGCGCAGCGGCTGCTCACCCACCCGCGGGGCCCTCCGGCACCGCCGCCGCCAGCCGGCCCCGCCGCCCGAAGAGGAAGGGCGGGAGGCGCACAGCGGCTTCCGGTCGCGGGGGCGGCGGGGAAGGAAACCTGTGGCGCTTCCGGCGCGCGGGGAAAGAAAAGCCGTTGCGCTTCCGGCGCACGGAGCAGCAGGGAAGGAGTGTCAACTTCCTCTGTGACCTCACTTCCGGTTTGTGCTCGCGTTTCTTTCATTGGCCCGCGGGAGCCGGGGGGGGAGCGGTGACGTTACGCCTCGTGAGGCGCTCATGTGGTGGCCTGCTGCGTTCGAGGTGGGGAGGCCTGGCGGCTCCCTCCCCCCCTTCCCTGCCGCCGCGGCGCTCCGGAGAGAGCGGGAAGGACGCGTCCTGCCAGCGGCAGCTCTCCCGGCTGCGGGTTCTTCCCTCAGGAAGGGAGTCGGGGTCTCTGGTCTCGCTGCTGGCATCGCGGCCGGCGCGGGTTTTCCCGTGTGCGCAGGCGGTGACTCCGGTAGTCGTGCAGGCGTGGGAAGGGCTGGCTGTGGCTGGTAGACGGCGCCGACAAGAAATGGCGTCAGAGCTTCCTCTGGTGGGAGCCTTGGCTGTCTTCCTAAATAAAAGCTTTGATTTTCACGGGGTGGTTTTGGCTTTCCTGAAAGCAGCTCTGTGGCGTGTTAGTGCCGTTGGAAGAGTGCTACTGGTCCGAGGGGTGGGGCAGGCGGGCTGTGCTTCGGCTTGGTCGACACCCGCAGAGCCAGTGGTTGCAGCTCAGAACTTTTCTCTCGCCAGCGTGGAGTAAAGAGTCCGGAACAACAAGATGGGTGAGCCCGCTGGACATCCACCACTGTAGGCGGGAGAGGGCGGGGGACAACTGACCTAAAATTCCTCTGAATTAATAGCAGTGGCTTGTTAATTGAACTTGGAATTCTTTAGAAAACAAGTAAAACAAACCTTAAAAAAAATCGTGTTTTTCTGTGTGAACAAATATTCTCCTAATTTGTCAGCTGTTACCTATGGACAGAGGGGCCGCCTGATACAGGAGGGCTTTCTGATCTTGCAGAGAAAGGCATTGTAAGGGCTCAGGGCTGGAAATGGAAACCTGACATTTTCTGGTAGGCTATGGAGTACATGTTTTGAAGAAGGTGTAATCACTGGATCAGGTAGCAGATATGGTAGTATTTTCCAACACTTAAACTCTTCAACTAAAAGCAATGTTTTATTGTTTATTGTATTTACTGTATGTTGGCATATTTTATAATCATAGAATGTTTGGGTTGGATGGGACCTTTAGAGATCATCTAGTGCAACTCCCCTGCAGTGACCAGGGACGTCTTCAACTAGACGAGGTTGCTCAGAGCCCCGTCCAACCTGGCCTTGAATGTTTCCAGGGATGGGGCCTCTACTGCTTCTCAGGGCAACCTGGTCCAGTGTTTCACCACACTAACGATGAAGAATTTCTTCCTTATATCTAGTCTAAATCTACCCTCCTTTAGTTTAAAGCCATTGCTCCTTGTCCTATCGCAACAAGCCCCTCTGAAACTATTTTCCCCATCTCTTCTATAGGCCCCCTTCGGGTGCTGAAAGGCTGCAGAAAGGTCTCCCCACAGCCTGCTCCTCTCCAGGCTGAACAGCCCCAGCTCTCTCAGCCTTTATTTATTGTAGATGTAGTACAGGAATCACTTGCTGAAATTTTGTCAGGTAATACAGGAGGCATTCTCCCTACAAGTCTTAGCAATATGGCTTCTTCAGAAGAAAGAAGTTTGTATTTCAGAAGGAATTGCTAACACTACAGCTATACTCGCCATAGAAAACACTGACTTTAAGATCACATTTTATCCTTAGGTAAGGTTTGAAATATCCCCCTAGGCATTACCTCTTGGGCTAATGTAGTAAAAGATAGCAAGACAAGGTTGTTACCATTTCTGTGGACTATGCCTAGAGAGGGATGAAAAAGGTTGGGAAAAACTTAGTCTGATCCCAAGCTGTACAGAGGAATATGTTCCACCAAGGACAGACTCTGGCTGTCACCTTCGTGTTCAGCCCTTTCTGTGTTTAGTCCCTCTAGCTTCTCTTTCCAAGCGCTTTACCTTGTTCAATCCAAGTGTTTAATGACGGGGTGCAGATCACCTTTTTCAAAGGCTTACAGTTTGGCCAAAATTCAGCAGATTTGCATAAGAACCACAGCCAGTACATCCCTCTTTCACCTTCTTTCTCCTCCCCTAAGCACAATACTTTCCAAAGTATACCTGACTGCTGTAAAACATTAAGAATGCAGATTTTATTTAACCAAAGAAAACCACCTGGTTTTGGTTAGCCTCATTCTTGGAAATGACTGGATTGCTTTGGCTAGAATGTAGACAAGAAGACATCTGGCACAAATAGTTGCAGTTTATGTCTTTAAAGTTGCATAAAGCTATAAACAACAAAACCCAGAGTCTTAAATAGGAAATATTGTGCAACCTTAGTAAAAGGGCGTGGTACCCAGCCTGTCTGTAATTATGCAGATGTGTTCTATACATGGTCTTTAGACGTGTCCTTTGTTTCGTCTCTGGTTTTGCATGTGCTTTGTGATGGGAATTACAAGTGGAAGTGGAGTCTGATCCAAGCCCTACAGATGCCAAACAGGAGCCCTTGTTTGACCTTGTAGGCTCAGAAACGTGCCCAGGGGAAGAACAGTTGAAGCCTTATTAACTAGATGTGTAGGATAAAATTCAAAATTATCCCACGTAAGTAAAAAATATTGAAAAATAGGTATTACTGTCATTTCTCGGATTTATCATGTGGATCACAACTAAATCCTGTCAACTGTAATTCTGAGTATTTTTCTTTACATTCTATATATTATATCAAAGACAAAACGGAAATATTTATAAATTCCTAGAGAGCAGTCATGAAGCAAAACATTCCAATAAAGAGCTCAAAGGAAAGCAAGAAGTTTTGTCAAAAGAAAGTAGTCTGCAGCATGGTAATGTTCTGAAGGCACAGGAAATTTGGTGTCTCCCCTGGGGTTTGGAGCATCTCTTGAGGAATAAGGGAATTATAGAAGAAAAAAGGTTGAAACATCGATCTAGAGAGGAAATATTAAATATCTCGTATGAGAAAGGCAAAAAATGTCTTAACCTATTAAGAAGCTGTTAGGAAGCCAAGGAAACTGTTTTATCATATAACAGAAAATTATTCAGGGCATGTTTTGAAGGCCCCCTGAACATAAAAAAAGCAGCCAAGAAAACTACGTAGAACCTCTTGGGGTGGATTATAAACCTTTTTTAAGTAACTTGTAAAGGATGATGATGAAACAAGCATTTGTCATCTATAAAGTATCAGAAACTATAATGAACTAAGAAGGGCTATGAAGAGCAACAAAAGACTTGGTTTGTTACGAAGGAGCACAGCTCAGGGTATTTCAATGTAGAATGCTGGCATATTGTTTAAGAGGAGCCTTTTTATTAGTGTTTAAGAATTAATACTGAGTATGTTTTCTTCTAAAATATATTTAAAAATTTTTGATAATCTGACCAAATTATTAGTAATTATTAAGAAATGTCAAATAAAAATACTTTATTTTTGTCTTTTTATATATATATAGGGACTGGAAGGTCCCTTCGGCCCTAAAGGACCTTAGGTACCTCAGGTAAGTGAAACATAAGGTATAGAAATACGTCTAAATGGTTTTCTGAGTGCTCATTGTGTATTTTGTGCACAGTCTAACTGTTGCTCAATGGTACACATTTAGGGGCAAAAAATAACACATTCCATTAATGTCAAGAATTTGCTGCACATCTGGCGCGGGGCAGAGAGCTGTGTTGGTGCAGTCAGCTGTTCAGCTGCATGCTCCGTATGTGCTGTGGAGTTTTTTTTCCTTTCACTGAGGACCTGCCAGTTCATTTTCCCTGCTGCTGGAGTTTCTGGTGAGCGACTCACGTAGCCAAAGTGGCAGCTTCCACAGTGTCCCGGAATGACTGGCTAGGTGAGTCCCCCAAAAGCCGAAGAGACCCAAACGGATCAAGCAGTCTGAAAAATGCTGTGATTGTTAAATAACTTTGTGCTGAATCAGAGAAAAATCAAAACAGAGAGTCCCATTGGTAGCAATTGCCCAACACATTTTTTTTTTTCATTGGCTGTTGTCAGTGGCGGGTCCTGATGCTCTCTGTCTCGGCAGCTGCTGGATGGGGTTATAGCAGCCATTGGGTATTTGAACTTCCACAGTCTTTTTGGAGGGGAGGCAGGAATCTGTAGAGAGTTGCTTGCTGTGATAGGGATCTCAGAAACACTGTTAGCTCAGAATGTCAGCAAGGAGGGGACAGAATTTTTCTACTCCACTGCGAGTGCCTAGACGCGAGCATCTCAAGAGTAGATGAAACAGTACAGCAAATGCAGAGTATCACAGATTCACGGATGGCAGAGGTTGGGAGAGTAGGAAGTTAAGGAGAATTTACTCCTGTCCGAATACGAACCTTTAGTCCTAAATTCCATGCTGCATAGTTTAAAGCAATATTACTCAGTTTTCCCTGTAGTGGACAGTGTCATTTCCACGATACTATGCAAAAGTAGTATTTTTAGCAAAACCAAATTTTTGCTGTCTAAGAAAACACAACATTTGTTATTCTTGCTAATTGTGAAAGAAGAACATGAAGGATTTGGGAGATTTAAGATCTGCCATGAAAGGGAGTACCAAGAAACAAAGGAGCCAGCATTTCCTTGCAGAAATTAAGCTGTTACTGAAATGTTCGGTTCGTATACTTTAAAATGTTTGCTGATCTTCCAGGTGAAGTCACATCTGGCTTCCGTTAAACTATTTTTTTTAAAGTGGAAGCAGGCCAGATTGAATTACCTTTTTCTTTTTAGTATGTGCTGTTTTTTTTAATTATTACTTCTATAATCTCTTTATTTCAAGCCTTGCGTTAATGCTTCAGAATGTTACAGCTTACATTCTGTTTATATTTGACAGGCTTCTCATACCAAACAAAACAACTACTGAAAAGTAAAAGCAGATGAGTATGCTACTAAAACAGAGGACTGATCCAACAATTTGCTGTAGCAGCAAATAGTGGGAATGAATTAATTACTAGTGGGCATAAAAATCATAGAATCATAGAATAGTTTGGCTCGGAAGGGACCTTTAAAGGTCATCTAGTCCAACCCCCAATGAATATATATATAAATGAATATGCCATACAATAAGTAATGTAACATTTTGTATTAATGTATTTACAGACAATGACATATTAGTGAGTTCTGTTATTTCATAAAGAAAAATAAAAGCCTCATAAAAGAGTGATGATTTGGAATACTTTTTCAGTTTCTGAGTTGTAAGAGACTTTTGCATAAGATGTTGGTGGGTTTTACGTATCCCTTAGGTATTAGCTTAATAGGGTAGAACTGATTATTTAAATGAAAGAGAAAAGCTGTTAAAATAGCTGGTAACAATCTTAATTAGTGGTCAGCTCAAAACTAGAATGCAGGAAAGCCAGGTATTGAACGGGTAAGCATGCCTGCCCTAACCCATGCACATTTGTCTTTCCTCTTAAGCAAATTAGCTGAGCTCAGACCTTTAGAACAGGGGGACGTCTGAAATGGAGCGTGCTGTTTCTGGCATGCCTGGGTTCTTGGTCAGTTCTTTCCAAACCTGCACAGTTAGGTCGTCAGTTCTTTTTTGACAAAGTGAAAATTTGCTTTGCCTATCCTTTTCATTATTGGATTTGTGACTTCTAATGCTTCTGTGCAGGGATGTATTTTTGTATGGTTTGTCGCATTGTTACACCTGCTGTTTGTCTAACAGAGGAAGGGATGATAAGCACTTGTATGTCATTCACAGAAGATCAAAAATGAGTTTTTTAACACCATGTTTGAAAAGTCAGGTGAAATAGCTACACATTAATAAGTCTGGGACCCAACTCACACAGTTACTGAGAACTTGTACAGGTACACTTATGAGAACATTTATGTACTTTGAGTGGAATTTCTGAAATGCAGGTTAGTTTCTCAGTGAAATATGGCCTAGTATCACAGAATCACAGAATGTCTGAGGTTGGAAGGCACCTCTGGATTTTATCTAGTCCGAGTCCTCTGCACAAGGCAGGGTCAGTAGAGCAGGCTGCTAAGCATCTTGCCCAGTTGGTTTTTAAGTATCTCCAAGAATGGAGACTCCAAATTCTCTCTGCGCAACCTGTTCCAGTACTTGAACACACTCATAGTAATAACATTTTCTTCTTATATATAAATTACCTGTAAAAAAGAGATTTCCTTGGTCCTATATGATTAGGATTTCAGAACCTGCTTTCCTGCAAGCTGTGGAGATGTGCACTTTTACTTTTTCCTTCTTTATTTGTTAGTCACTGTCTTCAGAGTTGTCTGAAATAGAAACTATAAGCTGACGTACGAATTGGACAGTTCCAGGTTCCCTCTGAATAATTTCCTTCTTGTCACCGTGTAGAGCAGGGCGGCCATAACCGGACTGGGAGATGCTCTCGATGAACCCCCGCCTCCCACCGTGGGAAAGGGAGAAGGAGGAAAAAGGAGAGAGACTTAAAACCTGAATATTAAAACAGCTTTACTAATAATACTGCTAATATTAATAATAAGAGAAATAAGGCCAAATATCCTAGATTGATACGCAGTTTCCCGGAGTTGGGTGCCGGACGCTGGCGTCCCACCAGCAGCTGCCAGGCAGCACCGGGAAGTCCCGGACTGGACTCGGCAGTGGGCAGGAACTGGGCTCAGGAATGCACGGATCGGGATCTGGATCAGGATCACAGGCTGGACAACGAGCAGGGTCCTCTTCAGCAGGCGGCCATGGACGAAGAGAGCGAGACCCTCGTGACCCCCCAGCTTTAAGCTGAGCATGGCGTGCATGGCGTGGAATAGCGCCTTGGTCAGTGTCGGGTCACCTGTCCTGTCCGCCCCTCCCTGCGAGTGCGACCCTTTGCGACTCC
>Ga0065711_1031946_pt1 | contig 28352 bp, 19 predicted proteins | sample Hoacrofraction12_FD_59098 | JGI IMG/M metagenome (GOLD analysis project Ga0065711, IMG submission 59098) | Hoatzin crop microbial communities from Cojedes, Venezuela - Epithelial fraction 12 v2 (version 2) | ecosystem: Host-associated > Birds > Digestive system > Esophagus > Crop | place... | reverse complement strand
AGATTTTTTTTTTTTTTTTGCTGACATTGGTATTGATTGCTGCCAAAACCGGGCCTGAATCCCTTCTCTTCACTCTATAATAATGAGCTGAGATATACAGACTGTCCAAGATGCCAAATGGCAACACCTGCCCCCGCTACTCTACGCTTGAGATCGATTTATGAGTCACCTTGTGGGGTGCATATGAGATGCATATTGCCAATTAGCCAGCCATTAGGCTTGTGGACCAGGCCCCAGAGACCAGTCTTTACCAGGAATTTTGCAGGGTTCAAGAACCTCAGATTCTTCCTCAGGAATGTTTATGAAGTGCTTGACTGTAAAGACAGTATACTTAAAATAACAGCACATGCACATATACAGAACCGAATAAGAACAACTGTGCGATCAGATGCAGGTCCAAGCAGGAGACCCAGACAGCGTCAGTGTTAAAAAGCGTTGGCTCTTCTTCTGCGCCATGCAGGCCATGTGGTCAGAAGGCCATAAAGCTATAAGTATTCCTACTTCAAGATCTGCTGAAAGCCAGTGTAACACTTATATTCGTTCTGCAAAATTCCATACTCTGTGTCCTGATGGACAAAACATCTGCAGTATGCTGCATCAACAGTCAGAGCAGCACTCAGTCATTCATTCCAGTGTTGAAGTCCACACTGTCAGGAAAACAGCTTCATATTCTGGATCATTTCTGGGTCTTGCTGAGCTCCGTCAAAACTGGTGATCCTTTAGGAGTCAGAAAAATTATTTCCCCTTCCTATCCATAACTACCAGAGCCTCAAAATACTGGCTGATTAGGAAATTCAGATACCAGTTTTTCACGTGCTTCAGAAATACTCTGATCTCGGAGGTCTGTAAGATATTTATCTGAAGCAACCCACTAATGTTTGTTAAAGATTATATGCTTGTGCTATCACTTGTCAGCAGACGTAACTCTTTTGAACAAGTACAGCTGAAATGTCACATTCCCACAATCTGGGATTTCAGACTAATATTAATTTCAAGGATGCTCATTACACTTGCATTTAGCTGTTCTTTGAGCTAATGTAGTTAGTTCACCCCCCGTAATAGGCTTTCAGTCTCCAATTTTTTGGCGTTCTCCAAGAAGTTTTGAACCATGCAGAAAGGCAAGCAAGGACCTGACTGCCTCTCCCTATATGCTGTACATTTCTGCCAGTCCTGTTCCTGGGGACAGATATGCCACTGTTCTTAACATATCCTTGAGCGCTGGCTCTCAGAAATCTGAAGAGCTTTTGAAATCATTTGAAATATTCTGAAATGAATCAGAAGTATGCAAGGGCAAAACAAACACTGTACCTGTAGCTTTTTCCTTTCACCCTTTAGCTGGATACATTCCTTCTTTCTGAGGTCCATTCCCTTCAGCTAAGGCTCTTTAACTGATGTTGGTTTGACTTGAAATTTTTTGTTGCTCTTTAAACCATGACATCTTCTTGCTCTATGAAATCTTCCTATCTGGATTTTCCTCCTGTTCATCAATTTTTAGTTTTTCCCTTGTTTTAGGAAGGCCAGAAGCTTCTCAGGGCTGAATCTTGGCCCCCTGTAGCCTTCTTCACAGCTGCCAGTGATGATGGAACCATGAAGACTGGGCTTTTTTCACCCTGAAGGACCAGTCACCTGATGACAGATCTCTCCGCAAACGCTCTGAAGCTCTTTCAGTAAATGCAGTAGAATCATTGGAACTTAATTTTTATTGTTTGCCAGACTCTCGTCTCCCCAGCTGTCTTTTTAGCTGCCTGACCTAAAAAAAAATCGACATCTTTGAGTGTTCCCTATATATCCATTATCTGGAGGAAAAATCCATCTGTTTCATCCTGCAGCATCTATATTTGAAACACTCAGCCATACTTATCTGTAGCTAACTCATTCTTCTCTGTCAGGAGCTTCTGCCTGAAATGCTATTTGTTTTTCTCCATCAGACAGATCACCTCTTCCAGCCTCTTCACTCAGTACTTCATTCATCAGCCTTTCAACAGCAAGAGGTGCTGGTGCAAATGCAGAATCTGTTTTATCTTCATGATTTTTTTTTGTCCTCCAAATGCTGTTCGTGCCATTTGAAGTTTCTGTGCAGTAATCACACCTATCTGTATCTAGTTTCTGCTTCCACTCAACATCCCCCCTCTGCTCCACAGCTGGTTCCGTTCCAAACGAGTTTGGTTATTTTGGCAGCCATCTTCTATCCCACTTCGTTCTGAGTGTCTGCATCTCTCCAGCACATCCTTCCTACTGAAAACAGAGGTCACTAATGTGCCCTGCTTCTGAGAGGAAGGAAAATAAAGTAGCAGTAAACACGGCCAACAAGAGTTTCCTGGACTGGGCCGTCAGTTGTGATGCTTTCATTTTTTTTAATGGATAAAATCTAAGCCAATGCCAAAAAGCTGGAGTGCAGTACCGTGAGATCACCACACCGAGGCATCTGATGCATTGTTTCAAAAGCAGCTGTGGCAAACCATTTCTATACTGTGCAGTGTTTCTCTTTTGGTCCGTGGTGGATTTTCCCAGGTTCTGTTCAACAGTGAGCCAGCTTAGAGAAGGTGCTTTCCTTTGCTGTGACATGTTCATGATGGAAAAAAAACCCGGTTAAAATGGTTTCCTGATTTCCTCTTACAAAAGGAAATAAGTACTGTGTTATTTCTCTTGTGCGCTTTCAACTACTCAGCTGCATCCTCCTGCCTACCCATGATCTTATGGTGAAAATTACTTTCATTTTGCTTGCAGATATTCATTTTTCCCTATTGCAGTTATTCACAATGTGAATACTTCTTGATAAAATAAAGGTAACCCTGCAGCTGTGTTGTGCCTGTAGTAGGAATTCTTCAATGACACTTGCTAGTGCAAACTCCTTGGTAAGTATTAATCAATAGGACATTCAAATCCTACTCTGTGAAGGCTTTTAAGCTGTCAGGTATGTTCTTCTTCAAGGCATGAAGAGAATTCACATTGTTACTCCAACATATTACTTGCTCAAGGGAAGAAATTCTGCTTTATATTTTAGCAGTCCACTCCTTTATGATGATGCTGAGTAATTAGGGTCTCAGTAAAACTACCGATATGCAGAAACACTATTGAACATGAGAAAGGACTGTGAAAGAAAATTTTGTATGTTGGACAATTTAGTTGTTCCAGAAGTGAAATTACAATTTAATTAAACAGTGTATTCAAATGAGTCCTGTTGAGTTACCCTCAATATGTACTTCTCTGGACCAACATAACTAGGATGTAAAATGCAAGAACTACATTGTTCTGTGGTAGACATCTCGGTGGTCTCCACCAACTTGAGCAACTTTAGTTTCATACAATTACTAGCAGAGAAATTTGTGCTTTCCCTTTCAGAGTATTCGCAGAATAACTCAGGCCTTTCTTTTCCCTGATTGATAGGCAGTCCTTGACATATTTGGGACTTATAAGGATTTTATGTACTACCTCTCAGAGTGGAACCAAGAAATCGTGTCTCCTCTTTCCACTAATATCTGTGTAACTCTATCCAGCTTCTTCCCCACAAGATACTGCTTTTGCTTGGGTCGTCTCAGCTTTGCACAAGCTTCCTGGAACTGCTGTTTGCTTCTCTAACTTGTTGATCATGCCATTGTACCTCTGCCTGTTCCCTGCTTCAGCATCTTCACCATTTGCATCCATAAGTACGAGCATAAGTAAGCCTTTGGGATCCTGCAGATCCTTCTTTTCAGACTCTTTTTATGGGCTCTCTTCTTAGTGTTGCAGGGTAGTTGTAGAACACGGTCATCTTTCTCAGTTGTTTCTGTGTCCCTCCTGTGGGAAATGCTCCCAAAGAGGAAGGAAGATTTTGCTTGGTAGAAAAAGAAAAAAAAATCAGACACCAGTCACGCTTCAGAAGCTTAAAGATTTGACCCTTTTTTAAAAGACATTTGGTTTTAGATACTCAGTAATATCTTACCCTTAGTGACGGGCTTACCACTCCACTTGTGGTGAGTGCCAAAGCAGGACACTAGCAGTGAAAGAGAAAATGGAGATAAAAGGTGTACTTCCAAATACTGAGACAGAGCTAACTACTAACTTGGAAAACTGATAAAGTGGCAATGAAGGCCTGAATGGCAGATCATAGTGTCACCCTGCTGAAATGTAAGAGATACAGACAATAGTAAAACGTTGTATGTTATCATAAGAAAGAACGTTTTAACTGATATTTTAATAATTGCATGGAAGAGTTAATCCTGTTTTGTTGGAAGCTGTGTTTTGTGTGATTTCGTGTTTTGTGTGATTTCTGGTAGAACAGCAATGGAGTCAATGCCTCGTACTAAAATTGTAACTGTTTATTTCAGTGTGATTGTTTAATTCAAAGCCAGAAACAGCAAAAGCTGATTGTTACTTTGAATTTAATAATAATTAACGGTGGGACAGCAAATCATTATTAAGCTCAACTGCAATTTCAGAGTTTCTCTCAACCCTGTCTCTTTGCTTTGTCCTTCTCAGTCAATCCCCTTACTTTATAAAAAGCCCAACTGCATCCTAAATCCATTTTAAACTCTTGCCTTTTATTGCCTTGGCAGTTTACAATATAGCTCTTTTGTTCACTTCATCCCTCATATTAAATTTCCTATGGACCAGATCCTCAGCCAGGCTAAGCTGGCGTAGCTCTATCAACAACCACCGCTCTGCTGATCCAGATGATCGAGCCCCCCACATTAATCATTGGTCCTTTCCCCCATCCCCCAGGCAGATTGCTTGCACAGTGTTGGCAGGGTTCCTGTATCATCTGCTCATTCACTAATAACACTGTTCAGCATTTATGGGGCCAGTCTGGCTCTCTGCGTATTCAGCAGCAAAGCTGCTATTGATTGCATGATGGGGAAGCAGAATCAAGCCATATAAAGTCACATTACTTTGTATTCTGAGAGCTCTGGGCAAACTACAGTGCAGTTAATTCACTAATGGTTTATATGCATCTTGCTTGTGTCAGTGAAGAGAAAATGTTTCAACACTGCCCACGGGGGTTGGTTCGCGTGATCGTTATTCAGAGCATTTGAGAGTCACGTCACAAAAGGCAAGTTGTGGGCTTTGCTCCAGCAAGGACACACCTTAGTAACCGCAAGGCACATTGCCAAAGACCTCCCTGCTCAGGGAGGTACGATTATACAGTCTACATTGCCTGATTACATATAGCAAATAAAATTGCCAGATAAAAACAGTATGAAGGACAAAGTATTTTCAGCAGAAAAAGTGAGTATGATTTCACTTACACCAAATTGCACTATCTACACTCTTGCTTTCGATGAAGAAGAAAGTTGCACCAGGTCCATTACATTTTTAATGAAATGCCATTCTCAAGGGTAACCAAATAATTAAGACAAACCATATATGCTTTAAAGAACAGAATCAAATGATTGACGTATTTGGCTCTCAATCAACTTTAAGACTTAACATTTTTAAGAGTATTACTGGGAATATAATGCTTTCTAAAGTCTTTTATAGTATTTTGTCAATGACAGCAGGCATTAAAACAACACAGAGTAGCTTTAAAAAATGAAAGGATGCTTGGCATTTTGCAGTCTATGTTTCGTTTGGGTATTTAAACAGTGGTGCTTTTATCTAGCAAGAAAAATATGTTCTTTACTGGATTTAAGACATATTGAACATTAAAACGTGTTAATTCAAATATTTTTGTTGTGTCACTTTCTGCAAATTTGGAAAGGTTCTGGAAAAATCTGCAAAGGTCTTCCATACAATTTTTAAGGAGTGTATTACCTTAAATTAATTAATTATTTGTAGTTATTTTAAGGAGATAATTTTAAAATTGTTTTAAAGAGTTTAAACTTATAGCGTTGCAGTTTAAAATACAGTATATAAAACTACAGTGTAACAAAATGCATAATTACAGATGTAACTGACAGCAAAAGAATGGCATATGTTAATACAGATGCAAGCGCATACGCCAATCTCAGGATCACTGATATGTAAATACCCACCATGGAGATACAACCCGAGCTTAATTTGTTAATACTGTCTAAAAAGCGAAAAGCATCAGGAAGTCAAGGAAGCAGGGTGTGGTGACTTATCTCCTCCCCAACCAAACTACTTCTTCCTGGAATAAGCATGACGAAAATGTTCGTTTTCCTTGACTCACATTTTGGAGCACAGCTCGGTTGTGTTTCCACTGTAAGAACAGTCTCACAGATTTACCATCCACACTTCTGATACAGGCTCTTTGTCCTGTGCACACTGAAGTGCAGGCCTAGCTTAATGCACAGCGTAGCCCTAGTTACTTCAGTGTGTGTTTTCTGCTTCTGGAGCATCAATAAAACAGAGCTCTTGTTTTCACAGTCATTTTTCAGTAACCATTGCTTCCTTTTGTGACAAAATTACTTTTCCCTATAGCTGCAGTTCCCTGAATACCACTATTTTTATCCAAATGTATTTGTAGCCTTGATGTGGCTTCCTAATACAAGTGCATTCAATCTGAATGCTGTACCATTCCAGTAAGAATCTTTGGGGGATTTCTGGCATGTGGGCCAGGGGACCTGTGACCTACCTCTGCATCGGCCAGAGACTTTTTCCCAGGCAGCCCATGGCTCCACCAAGCTTCCCCTCAAAAGCCCACTGTCATCCTCTTCTCCCCTGCGATAACCCCACCGTCTTTCACCATCTTGTCCCAGGCTGCGGCGCTCCACGCCATGCCGTCCCGGCTGCTGCCTGGGGCCCATTTGTTCTGTGCGGCGGCCCCTTTGCCCTATGTTGCTCACCTTCCTCTCCCCTTGCCGGGCTGAAAGAGGAAGAGGAGCTGGGTGTGAAGTAGCACTGGGTGACTCGGTGGCTTTGCACGGGGATGGCGCGCTGCTTTGGATCTGCAAGTGAGGCTGAAGGACCTGCAGGTGCAGAGCGCTGCTGGGAGGGAAGCTGAGGCAGAGAGAGGAGAAAGCGCTGCGTGACAGAGAAACAGTTAATGAACAGCTTAGAAAAAGTATTTAGAAGTCTCACTAGGCCCTCAGTAAAGAAAGAAGTGTTTAGACTCCTCCAAATTTCAGCCCCAGACATGTCCAATTTTATGTGTGTTTCTTGCAGGTGTTCTGCAAAAAGCATCCGTCAGCTGCCATGGCAGCTTCAATAACCCAAACAGCTGCATGATTAATTAGGAGCCCAGAAGTATCGAATTCCTGTACTTCACTCTGTTCCCTGGCATTTGTCAACTGAAAAGCTCTTAGCTTAGTATATTTCAGAGCAAACGTTTCACTTTGTCCCCCCAAACACATGTTACTTCTTGGATCTGGAGGGCCAGAAATACTGCACAGCAGAAGGGCTGAAATCACAGCAACCAGGAGGAGAGAGGCCAGCGCCAGGCACCCCTCTGAACCCAGCATCAGTGGGATATGCTTTCTGCCAGCCACGTGAAGCACTTTATTCCTTGCCTTACAGAATCAAGACTTAAATTTTGAAGGATGCAAGTTTGATGCCCAGCTATGACGAGGGACAGTTTTTGCTATGTGGAGTCCAAGCTTCCTGAAACTCATAAAGGATCATCTCCGGCACTAGCAAACAGAACTGCTGAGGAGCCTCTGGTTTGCTGCGTTTCTCTAAGATGCAGAATGGGGGAAAAAACTTTCCCTACCTAGACCTCCTCTGCTAACCTTTGTACTTGAGGTTCTCCAAAAGCAGAATTTTCTAAATTATAAAGGAATAAGCTGCCTGTATTGATGATTGTGGTGATTCAAAGTCAATTTCTTTGAACACAATAAAAGAAAAGCTTACAAAATGTAAGCATTAAACACTTTAAGACATGCTCTGACCTCACCAGATCATCATCTGGTGGAAGCAACAGCAATCCATTGTTCTACAGGACCTAAACTGGTTTCCCCAACTAGGAATCTACTCCACTGACTTTCAGCTCCTATGTCAAGAAACACTTTGTATGCATTTGCTTCTCTGTAGTGCGAGTTGTATTTACTTGGCTGTTGAAAGTAACTGGGAAGCAAAGTAGGTTCTTTCAAACACCTTTTTCATATGTTCACATGCTGCCTTTAATCACATTTGCAGGAAGACCTCAGCCTTTCATATACAGCTCTAAGGATGTCAGTAGTGCTGTGAGATCAGATCTCTGTACTACCAACGGCCATGTGACTGTCTCAGCCTGTCACAATACTTGATCAGGAAATTATTTTTTATTATGGAAACTACTTTCTTTGGCTTTTCTGCTTTAGGCTCTTCAGACATACCAGACCGATCCTGCCATGAGGAAGATGCTAACTCAGCTGTACTTCTATATCATGCCTGTATTTAATGTGGATGGATATCATTTTAGCTGGACAAATGTAAGTAGTATCAGTAGTATTGCTCAAAAAATTGTTCAGACAGGAAAGATCGAATGGTTGTTACATCATTCAAAGGTGAGTTTCTGTATAATCTGGTCACTTTGTGGCATGCAAAATGAAAGTAAATTACTCCAGTTAAAATATAAGACTGAATATGTTTACCAGGGTTGGTTTGTTATGTGTACGAATTGATTTTTGCCAAAATATAGTAATATTCCTATTTAACTATTTTATAACTTATGTTAGGATCGATTTTGGAGAAAAACAAGATCAAAGAACACAAGGTTTCGGTGTCATGGTGTTGATGCTAATCGCAACTGGAAAGTGAAATGGTGTGGTAAGTCTGGAGATACTTTGGTCCACCAGTTCAGATTACTCTGTATTTAATTATCCAACAGAGTAAGTAGGTTAGGTCACATCCATTGTGAACTGTTCTCTTTTCCGTAGTTAAACTACTTTCCCATAAAGCCACAAGCCAGGGCTCAAATCTTCCTTCTAGCTTCTCAAAAAATAAAAGACTTGAACTTTGGAAAAACACAACTCATCACAAGCAAAAAGTTTTCATGGTGAATGTGGCAAAAGTAACATCTGCACATCAAGCTATTCTGTATTTCTGCAATCATGTGAGTAATTTGAAGCATGGTATTGAGCCTGGCCCATCACATTTCAGAATTTACCTGACTACAGCTTTAGGAAACATTTAAAAATTCATTTTATTTAATTCATCATTTCTATGAAATGGTTTAGCTTTGGAAATACTAGACTTGCTTTGTTGGCCTCCCAGAGAAATGTCTGAGAATATTTTAAGGCCATTATTGTTAGCAATTTAATAAAGAAAGAAGGTGCTTCTAAATGCATGGAGATTCAATTTTAAACTCCCAGCACTTCTGTAAATAATGTCATAAAAATTTACCTCAATTATGCATAGAGAATGCAGCAGTAATGAAACACTAGCAGATTTGGAATAGGTCCACTGAAGAAGAAACGGTATTTTATTAAATCTTACAGCAAGACGGTGCAAGTCTCACAGGAGTAGGCAGCCACACAAGTTCTGGTGCAGCAGAAGGTAACAGCACTTTGTTGTGAAATACGGCGATATATAGACCTGGTTCTTCTGCTGACCTGCTCCCCCAGCTTCAGCAGCTTCCTTCACCCCTCTGTGCAGCTGATTTCTCCTCCAGCATTCGTCCACCTTCCTTATTTACATTACGAACTCGTAAAGACAGAAATTGTGTTTGCATAGCGCTCGCACAACAGCCCTCCCTTCAGCCCCTCCCTCTTCCACTGGAAGTCTCTAGATGTTTCCACAATACTACGATTGCTTGCAGGAGCGGTAAGCACTGTACAGTCTGGCTTGCAGCGATTGGATTCTTTAAGTAGGTTTCTGAGAACTGTAAGGATAAAAGTGAGTGTAAATAACTTGGCTAGTGCGACTACAAATGAGGTGAGAGTGAACAGAAGCACACATTCAATTCAGTGTGGACTTGTGAAATACGCTTCCAATTTTTTTCAACTCTACTCCCAGTAAGGAGAGGACTGACACCAAAGCAGTTACAGAAAGTCTATGTTAGCTGAGAATCCCTCCACTACAGAAGACAGTCCCAGGGCTGCTATCACGATTTTTGAGGCAATTTTATGTTGCAAAAATAATGTAAAAATGAACCAAAGTCCTACATCACTGTTCCCATCTTTTACTTCAGTGTGTAAGTCACAACTGCAGGTATTCTGGGGACATAAATTTACTGTTCAGAAGCTAGCCACCGGCGTAGCTGGAACAAACAGTTCTCTTACGAAGTCTTCAGAGCCATATTACAGTTACCTGTCAGTGCAACATTACTACTCACACAGGACATTGTCTTTCTAGTCCTACTGAATCTTTCTTGGGTTCAAATCACTCTGCTCCTCCCTTTTCTTGCTTCCCAGCCGCTGTATTAAAACACACTTTTTCACTCAGTCCTGAAGATGTTTGCTTAGTTTTCAGTAAAAAAAAATTTTTCTAGGCTGAGGGAAACTGTAACGGGACACAGGCACACTGTGTGTTGTAATCCGCTACTTGTTGCATTTCGCCCCTGCACTGAACATGAAAGACAGGTCCCCACCCCAAGTTTAAAAAATAAAAATTCATTCAAGGTTGCTTGTCATCCCACTAAGCATGTGCTCTGCTTCCCACAGCAGACCCCAAACTCTGTCTGATTCTCTATTTTGCCAGAGAATAAAGAGATCTTTCATGAACTGAGCTGACTGGTGCTCAGAAGATACTCACCCGGCGCCCCATATTGTCATTAATCTGACATTAAATGAGGCAGAGAAGAATCTGGATCATATCACACTTTGAGCCTTGTATAATCATGGTGTGTTTAACATTTAATACTGTGTATGCTTCTCAAAACCTTTTAATTCAGTTCAGTCGCACTTCCAGTTTGCAGACAGGGCTTGAACTTCGCCGTGGGGCTTCCAGGCAGGTGTGTTGTGGCAGAATCTGGCCCCAGCAAAGCTGCTGAATGCTAGCTGCAGTGAGCTGGTTGGTAAAGATAACAGCATCCCTTCTGCTTTTCTCTTCCCTTCTAGTGTAGGACTTTGATGTAAGCTTTATGATGTTGCTTCCATGTTCTCTAGAAACCAAGGAAAGGGCCATATCACTGATCGTGGTAGATTGAGCTTTGCAGCACCCTGTGCCCAAAATAGTGCGCAGAAATCTCACACAGGCCCAGGTGAATACTGACAGCAAGATCTCTGGGTAGGAAAGCTCCTTACAACATATATATGTGTGCAATGACTAGCACAATGGTTTCATGTTCATGAAATAGCAATTTTAAAGCCAATGAGGTACTTGGAACTAAATCATGTCATAGGGCAAATCCATTGGGCATCCGAAGCCCCTGAGAAAGCAGCAGTCAGAATTAAAATTTCCAGTGCATCCCAGTTTCCAGTGCACCCCATTTCTAACCGAGGACAGTTCCCCATACTGGCAGAAGAAGTGGCTGCAAGGAAGTTTGAGAATCATGCTCCAATTCATCCATCCTCCCAGTCTGCCTTCTGTACCAAAGCACTGGTTTTATCAGTCTCTGCACACATTTCCTTTGTATATTTGATCTCCTGATGGATGTTGGAGGATTCTTGTCCTCCCCCGGAATGCTATCAGGTACAAAAATAAGGCAGCATGATGACATTTTATGCAATTCCATTTTCCTCTCATGACTGTAACTCAGAAATTTCACAGGGTTTGGTATGTACTGTATCATTTCTTTTCCTTCTTGTGTTACTTTAAAAGAACTTGCAGTATGAAAATTGAGGATAACCTTACATTATCCAAGGCCACCACTTTTTACTACCAGCCAGCTTCACTTAAGGAAAAGCATTAACTACAGCTGGGATTGCAAATGGTTCCTGACAGTAGGCTGGACGGTTTAGAGAGTTTTTTCTTCACTGTCGTATTTTACCATTGGCTTGTCAGATTCTGCTGTTTGTTAACCGCAATGTCCATTTTCATGATTCAGTATACAGCACTGTTACAGGAGATGAAGTATCCATAAAAAAAAAGCAAAGGCTCCGGAGGCTCTGTTAAATAGCTCTCCTTTAGCTATACTATCTGCTGAGACATTGAGGCAGAGTGCTCTTGGGATTTGGATGACTTGGTGGCCATCTGTTCTGCAGGGAGGAGACCATCTGCCCTCTGTATAACCCTTCCATATCCACTGCAGTCTAAGCACTAACACCTTTCGAAATCCCCACCTGTGGCCATTGAATAGTAGCCTCGATTTTCATATTACAAACGAAGCTGCAACATTAAATTCTTCCACTTTTTAATTTTTTTTTTTTTTGCATTAGGTTCATTGCATAACCCTGTTTTAGTTCATATTATTATGCCTTCAAACACATTGCTTATTTCTTGGTATTTGAAGATGGCAGTGCTTACTATACAAAGCAAAGCTAATAAAACACTGCTTTTGTAAGTCCCTGATGACACCAGGGAATGTTGCAAACAAACTATTATTCTTCTGTGGGTCAGTGTAAAATGTGGCATTTTGAAATCACAGTGAATAAAAGAGCGAAGTGGATTTGCATAAATATTGTTCTTTTGGGCCCAGGCCCTAAGCTGTAAATGAGACGGTGGCTTGGATCCAGAATTGCTAAATGATAAAGGAGCCACTGCCACATCTCCTTTTCTGAGTTTCATCTTTCAGTACCTCATGGGATATTACGTGCAGGCTACACTTCTGCGGCTTACTGCCACCTGAGCAGGTTGACGTGGTGAAAGATATCCTCATAACTGAACCCCTGCCCCATACTTGAATGAAAAATTAGCCCTGTGAAAACTGAGATTATTTCCATTTTAGCTAACTGAGCAATCATCCCATGTGGCTCGTCATGTTTTTCCCATAAGGTTCAGAAGAATAAAAATAGGTAGTAGTCAGGGACAATTCTCATGTTTTAAACCAGTCTCTGAGCTAATGCCTGTTGAGGTTATCCACCTGCCATTGTAACCATCACTGAAGTAGCTCGTAGGTTAAAATGCCCTTAAAGGGTAGATTTGTCTTGGCAGCGACTAGCGAAAGAGGTATAGCGCTCTGATTTCGAATAGACTGAGACCCTTCAATAGTTTTAATGCTGGAATGCTATCATAAAATGTGCCACTCATATGGAAAGCTAGGGAAGAAAATACAATTAAGTCAGGCTCTCCTTTTTCTGTTGGGGTAGAAATATGCCATCTAGGTACAGCTGTGTGTAGTTGGCCAGCTGGCAACTTGGTGTGTCTACTAGATGGTCGAGCAGATTGCTGTAACGAGGTCCCACTGGCTCATGCCCATCAGTCACAAGAAAGCAATTTGTTCATTGCTCTTTGCATTTCTGCATGTAGGCCCACGCAGGCTGAGCCAGAAGTTGACCCTTAGAAATTCTCCGCGATGGCTCACCATCAACTTTCTCTTTCAACCCCTAGATGAAGGTGCTTCCTTTCACCCGTGCGATGACACCTACTGTGGTCCCTTTCCTGAGTCTGAGCCTGAAGTAAAGGCTGTTGCTCATTTTCTCCGCAGACATCGGAAACAAATAAAAGCCTATTTGTCCTTCCACGCATATGCACAGATGCTGCTGTACCCGTACTCTTACAAATATGCGACTATTCCAAACTTCAGCTGTGTGGTAAGCACTTTAGCAGTTGGGAGAATATACTTCCCTATATTATATACTTTGGTATGCTCTGTTTTGAGAGGAGGCTTGCTTCTTCAGTGCTTTGCACATATGTAATATTGAGCAGTATTTATACTAGATCCGCTTGCAATCTCATTTCTGCTTATATAGCCATCACTCAAAGTGAGTCAGCAGTAATTTGATTAAAATGGTATAGTGCCTTCCATCCATCAGTCCCTTTAAACTACTTTATAGGAGAAATCCCTGGGTATTAATTATAGTTATTATCATTTTATTTAATTAACTGTAATGGGAATTATGTAGTTAAGTCCTTGCGTATCTAGCTGAAATTCTGTCCCTTCATGCTCAGAACTTAGACACTAGGAGCACAAAGATCATCTTCAATTTTATGAACAAAATAAAATTGAAATGATGTATGTTTTTCAATTAGAGAAGAAATCTCATAGATTTCACCAAAAGTAAAGCTTTGATTGCTTTATTATCATCCTGCTCAGACATAGTGTTTTTAACCCTTTAAGACAAGCAGTTAATTAACATCAGGGGCTTTTGTCTATGAGAAGAATGAATTAATAAGTTTTTTTGATGCAAGCCTATCAATTTACAGATACATGCATTTCGTGTATTCCATGCTCATCCAAACACAGAAGATCTATTCCCTCTGCTCACAGTCTGAGGTCTGTTTTTAGCCAGACCCCTGTACATAAAACCCTCCCTATGGCTTACTCTCTTAGGGAAACATGGCTAAGCTTCACTTTCTGTTTGCTTCTGCTCGCAGACACACATTGCACCAATCAGTCACAAGCCTCTTTTCTTTCGCCCTCAAACCCCGGTGAAATTGCATTGTCCATATGTCTCCCATTTTGGCCTTGAAAGCTGCAGTGAGTTTTAACTTCCTAGCTTAAGCTAGTTTACTCCAAAAGAGCTTAACTGCACCTTAGATTTATCCTGTGCAGAACAAATGATGTCATCAGTCCCTGGAGCTTCACTGAAGTTTCACTCAGCTGCCCTCTCAGGAGGCTGAGCAGCCAGCACTCCACAAACTAAACTCTCTTTGTGGGTTTAGTTCTGTTAAGATACTTAATTTCAGCAGCTACTAAATATTCTCCTGTCTGATGTCATTCCTGGGAAACGGAGAAAATTAGAAGTTAACTAAGCAGCCAGAGGAGCTAAAAATATTAAACTGGTGGGGAATGACCGCCCAGCACTGCACTGACTGTGAATAAATCCATGAATCTTATTTTTATTCTAACCTTCTTCACCCTCTTTTGGGGAGTGGCAAAGGGAAAGGAGAGCTCCCCAAGCGAACTGGTGACTATTACTTACCAAAAAACATAGACCGGGAATTTAAAACCACAGGGTCTCATTCCTTTGAAGACAAGCAGGTGCAAGAATATTTTTTTAAGAACAGACAAGACAGCAGAAGACATGGCGTTAGGAAGACTGAGCATCGGCTCTGCAAGAAGATGATTGTTGGACATCTTTATGAAAATACCCAGAGTAACGTAAGACAATAGCAGGAAATTCATTGTAAGGAAAGCAGGTCCTGAGAGTTTTCACACATACCAGTAAATCTTCAGTACACGTTGTTCTTGTTGCGCAAGGGCTATTTCCATTCTGAGACAGGGAGAAACTGGCCCTTAGCACACACTCTACCTTTCCATCCACAGCTTTTAGACCAAAGGAACCCAATTTTTGATGAGTAGTAGGTGTTCCCTAGGTTTGTGAGACCTGGAATCAGGCATGTCATCAAAGGGAGTGGAGCACAGACCTAAAGGGACAAAGAAAGACACTATTTTAGACAGCAGCCCTGGACAAATAGAAGGCAAATCCCAGTTCTAAATATTTTGCCAGTATTTGGCCTCTGTACTTCTTTTTATTGCAGTGGGTCAAAAAGAACAGGGAGGTTGGAATAAGAAACGGAAGTAATTTCTCATTATTTAGAAAGCTTGTTACAAGGATTGCAGTGAAAATGAATAGAATACTGTTGCTTATTTATTTGTGTGTTTTAACATTTGCCTACAGCCAAAGGCGCCTTCACCTGGTGGCTCCAAAATTAATAGTCTTTAATATTTGGAGTATCTATAATGGTGACTTCGGCTGAGGTTTCAGATTCTCCAGTTCTCTTGGAGAATTACAGTGAGCCAGCAAGCAACAGATCTCTATTTCCTGCTGATGATGGAACAAGCATTGTTGGTCTACATGGACTGTGTACAGTGGACAACCATAGGGCTCCACGTGCATAGCAGATAAACAACATTTGGTGCAAACAGGGGGCCACAATTAATCCTAAGCATGTTTCTGCCTGGGTCATATCATCCCAGTGAGCTGTCAGTTACCATTTCGATTAAAGTGTTCAATTATTCAGAGTTGCTTTGAAACTGGAGAGCTGTGTACTGATCACAACATGCGTATTCTGTTCTAATTTAGGTGCAACTCTCTTATTAACACTCTCCTCAAATCTGTTCTTTTAAGATACTTCAAATGAAAGTGCACTTTTAGATTGAAAAAACAAGCAGAAACATTCATCCACCTCGAGAGTTTTAAATTGTACCTACTTTTCATCTGTTTTCTTCCTGTAGAGTTGTTTGCCTCAATGTTTGCAGTGAACTTATACGGCATGACTGAGTTTGCGTATGTCTTTGTAACAATCGGTAATTTTATGTGAAGCTTTCTGCCTGAGGGTGTTCAAAGACTAGTTGCCAGGATTTATTCAGGGTATGACCTGCACAGTATGATGCAGTTGAGAACTGTCCCCTTCTTTGGGCATGTAACTCCAACAGTGGAAGCAAGCAGCACCCCTCGAGGCTATGAGCAGAGCGTTCGTGCTGCCAGGGACTCCTGCCTACGTGGTGGACGTGGATTCGGGCCCCTCCCGAGCTGCCCTTGAGACGGTTGCTGCCTCTGCACAGAACCCAGTACTGTTGTGCTGTTTTTAAATGAGCATTGCCAAACTATTTCTTCAGCAAGATTTCAACAGGGCTTGCCTCTGTTGTCTCAGTGAGTAACTCGTGCATGGGGAGTCTTCTCCTTTTCCATGACATGTTTACTGGGATGTTGCTCTCCACCCACCTCCGCTCCCTCAGCTGAGCCCTGCCCTTCGCTCCCTCAGCGTCAGGACTGTTGTCCGGCCGTCCCAGCTCCATGTCACGGCCCCGGGGTGCTAAGCACCGGGCTCGGCTGCTCGACAAGTTTCTGTTGAGCAGGTGAGTCTGGTACTCAGGGCTTTGGTGCAGGCACCAGACAAGAGCCCCAGGCTGCAGCTGGAGCTCCTCACTCCCCGGAGCCCTGTGAGGCCCCATGGCCACCCCCACAGCCTCGCACTGCCACCCTGCTGCCCTCATGGGGTCCAACCCCGTCATGGGCCTCGTGTGTTGTGACTCACTGAAGCTGAGGCATCTGCAAGAGGAGCAGGTCCCCAGCGACAGCACTTTCCCCTTCCTGAGACCTCCTCCCACCTCCTCATCCATGGCATTAGGGTGAGTCTGAGGGCACCCCGCACACTGGCTGGTGACCACATCCCAGCCTGGCAGAAGTTCCCGGCAGCACTGAATTCAGCGTGCCCTGCTGCCATGCACTGTCTCGTGGAGGTGGCAAGAGGAAGAGAAAGGGCAAGGTGAAAATGTCAGAGTCTCCAGCACTGTCATCCCTGTGCTGAGAAACAAACAAACAAACACGCCAGAAGGACGGGATGCCATCCAGAGGGACCTCGACAAGCTGGAGAAGTGGGCCTGAGTGAACCTCATGAGGTTCAACAAGGCCAAGTGCAAGGTCCTGCACCTGGCTCGGGGCAACCCTCACTATCGATACAAGCTGAGGGATGAAGGGATTGAGAGCAGCCCTGCCGAGAAGGACTTGGGGGTACTGGTGGATGAAAAGCTGGACATGAGCCACCAGTGTACGCTCGCAGTCCAGAAGGCCAACTGCATCCTGGGCTGCATCAAGAGCAGCGTGGCCAGCAGGTTGAGAGAGGGGATTTTGCCCCTCCACTCCGCTCTGGTGAGACCCCAGCTGGAGTCCTGCATCCAGCTCTGGAGCCCCCAGCACAAGAAGGACAGGGACCTGTTGGAGCGGGTTCAGAGGAGGCCACAAAAATGATACGAGGGCTGGAGCACCTCTCCTGTGAGGACAGGCTGAGAGAGCTGGGGCTGTTCAGCCTGGAGAAGAGAAGGCTCTGAGAAGACCTTATTGCGGCCTTTCAATACTTAAAGGAGGCTTATAGCAAAGACGGGGACAATCTTTTTAGCAAGGGCTGTTGTGACAGGACAAGAGAAATGGTTTTAAACTAAAGGAGGGTAGATTTTGACTGGACAGAAGGAAAAAATTTTTTTGCAATGAGGGTGGTGAAACACTGGAACGGGTTGCCTGGAGAGGCAGTGGAGGCCCTGTCCCTGGAAACATTCAAGGTCAGGCTGGACAGCACTTTGAGCAACCTGATCTAGTTGAAGATGTCCATGCTCATTGCAGGGGGGCTGGGACCAGATGATCTTTAAGATCCCTTCCAACCCAAAGCATTCTATTATTCTATGATTTATAAAAATCTAGTTGTGCCTAATGGATTTTTATGATGGAGTAAAAGAGTGCTCCTCCATTTGCTAAAAGCAGTTCTCAGTGTAAAATAAACACAGTACTGAAAGCACATTTCTGCAATAGTAGAAAGAGTTCTCCAAGCCTGCATCATGTGCCCCCTGAGAAAGTTAGACCAGCAGTGAACATTGATCTGTCCATCAAGGATTCGGGAGTGGAATTTGCCTCCTTCCTTCTTCCCACTCTGCTCACTGAACCACTGTGGAGTGTCATCAAGAGATCGTTTCTCCTTCACAAGCCCAGCAGAGATGAGGTTTAGTGGACTGGGAAATGCATCCACAGGTACTGACAGAAAATGCATGCACGGCTTTTAAACTTCATAAAAAAGAGATTATGTCATCTCATGGTCTAACATATTGCCTAAATCTGTTGTGTCACTAAATTGGTATATATACCTATAATTACAAATACTTAATGGCTGATCATTCACAGTGCAGTGAGCTTCTTTATGCCAGGAAAATACCGAATCAAATTTTTCAGGGAATTAGGGAATTGCTGTCAATAAAAATAAATAATGCATTTATGCTTTAAAATCATTTTAAATAAGCTGCCATGGATTCACAGAACACATCATCACACTGGAAGTCAATGATCCACAGCTCAGCTTCCAGTCCCAGTAGAGTATTTAATTCATAGTCTAATTTATGTATTTGTTTTTCTTCCCCCACAGGAATTAGCAGCCCATAATGCTGTTAATGCTCTTCAGTCAGCCTATGGTATAAGATACAGATATGGTCCTGCATCTAGTACTTTGTGTAAGTCTTCCTCTGGCACAGGTTTGTGACTTTGACCTACCTATAGTAAGAAGGAAAGCACCTTTCTTACAACAAAGCAAGCAAACACTGTTTAGAGTGAACTTTGTTCCAGTTGTGGGTAGTGAGGAAGGCGGAAGATGAAGTTTTGTAACTGATTTAGTCAGTTGATTGCAGTAAGATTAAGTCAATTGATGCAATAAAATAGATTAAAATACAGTGCATTTAAGAGGCAAAATCCAGCAAATAACATACAAAACCAGATTTTTTTAAAAGAAAGCTAAAACAAAATCTTGAAAAGCATATCTTTATCAGATACTGTAAATGCACTACTAAGTTATAAAATATTTGGGAGGAAATAATTCAAAGTAGGTTTCATTTTTTACCATTACTTTGCCTCTCCTTCTGTGCAGTTGTGATAGATACAGCTATTCACAGAGCTCATTCTAAAATTTAGGACGGTCTCTTTAAAAGCTAGGTTTCAACTGTCTGCGTGTCTAGATGATGATAAAAGATAGGAATAGTATCTTTATTTGGACATCTTCCATTTTTCACAGAGCGATTTCAAATGGATTTTTCCCCATGACAAAATATCTTCAAAATATGCTTTTTAAGTGTGTAACAACATTTGTCAGGCAAGGTAGACAGGTAAGAGGAAAACAAGTTCAATCGGTTTCAACGAGACACTTTTTTCTTTTTACTGAAACTATGAGTCCTGAATGCTCTCAGTAATGATAACAGACATTGAAAAAGTGAGAAGCTTAAGTAAATCGCAAGATTTTTCACAAGTAACCTCCTGCATCTCCTCTGCTGTTGCTGTGTTTTGGCTAGAGCTCCACTTCATCTTGCAGCACAGTCATCACCTTGTGCTCATTACAGTGCAGTCAGGTGCTATGTCGGAGGAAGAGCAGTGTGAATTAATGCCAGAATTGCCCAGAAGACAGCAGGCCACAGGAGAGATGGATCTTTATATAAATATAAGTGTCTTGGGTAATCAACATATGGAGATAATGAAAGCATAAGAAGCACACCTCCCCAGGCAGGTTTGTTAATATTAGACACCACCTATGCAAATGCTCTCACGCTGTAAGGAAATGGTGAGAAAACAAGATGGAAATGAAGAGAATAGAATTTTAAAAGGAGAATGTATATTACTTTATCAGTTTTCTCCCTTCTGCCTGCAAAGCAATTGCCTGAAAAACTCATGTTAAACCTAGTAGCATGCAGAGCTCCAGTCCAGCTGGGAGGTCTGTGTGGAAGCAAACCTTCAGACCGCACTCACCTGGGGATAAGAATGATTTGAGGCTTTATTCTAAATGTTCTCTTTTATTAAAAAGTCAGTTATTAATTTTTCTCCTGTGAAAATCAAGGGTCTAATCCCGTATTGTGCTGAGCACCATTCACCAGGTGCTGGGTGCCCATGCCCTTCTCTGAAAGGTGTTCAGGATCAGGGCAAGCAACAGCTGGAGTTGCAAGTATGGTCACTGAGCCGTGGAGACACAATGCCACAGGAACCCTCTGGTGCTTTCAACATGACCTGTATTTAACATTTTAAAAATTTTCTCTGAATTCCCTCTTTCAGATGTGAGTTCTGGTAGCTCTATGGACTGGGCCTACAAAAATGGCATCCCCTACGCGTTTGCGTTTGAGCTGCGTGACACCGGCCACTTTGGATTTTTACTTCCCGAGACGCTGATCAAACCCACCTGCACAGAGACTATGCTTGCAGTTAAAAACATAACTCTTCACCTGATGAAGAAATGTCATTGAGAGCTATTCCTAGGAGCTGGAAGTGAGCGTTGCGCTTCCAGTGTTGATGCCTTTCGGTGCGTTCAGCTCCCATTCTGAGCTTGGCCACTTCAAAATTATAGACACTAATGGGAATATGGTATTGTTTCTACCAGATTTGGCTGGTGGAAAATGGAAAAATAATTTAATTTCTGCTATACAAAAGTCCATAAAGTTGATATACTTAGTTACCAGTTTGGCATAAAATACTCTGTTCTTTTTGCAATAAAGCTTTGATTCTGTGCTAGCAACCTCAGTGGGGCAGGTCCAGGTCCACAGACAGGTGCCTGAAAGAAAACACCAATTACAAACAGCCCCTGGCCTTACTCCTTTCCCTAACAGGAAGACCTCCCTTAGTGGGGATGCTTGAACCAAGGGATAAAGTTTACATTCATGTATATGCACTCTGTGACCCAACACAGGCCCATGTCTATAGCAGTAAATGGCATATAGTTGCAGCTGGCCGTGCTGCAAGTGGCAGTGTGGCTTCCTTCTGCATGTATACATACATACGTATATGCACTTTGGTGATTTTTTTCATGTAATGCAAGACTTTGACCCAAGGTTTCCTTTAACTTCAGAGAAACCTGTTTTCAAATGTATATGTTGGAGTGGACTCAAAATCAACATACTGCCTTTGAAAAATGCTGCTTTCCTGGAGCTGTGTAAGAATGATAAAGAAATGTTATATGAGATATACAATACTCTGCTTCTTAGAGAGACAAAGCAACTTGCTATGACTTGGAACTCGGAAGCTGGCAGTTGACTGGTGTGCCTGGGTTCTGCTGTAGTCAGTGCCCATTTCCACCAGCCAAGGATCTAGCCTTAAACTGTAATTAACTGATGTTAACTGATGTTTTATTTATCAATACTCTTGCAGCGAATTCTGTAGCTCTATGGCTAGTGGCTGTTCTTCTTGGAAGTCGTATTTTTTGCATGTTTTCAAGGAAATAATAGATTCTTAAGTGACCTGATGGTGAAAGCAGAAGCTTTACAGCCAAAATACAGCAAATAAGCACCATGTTTGAAAGAATAATTATGAAAGCACAGAGAATATAACAACATCTTGAGGCTTCTTCTGTACTTTTAAAATAGTATTTTTTTGATCTTATTATATCTGCAAAAGCATATATTTCAGTTTATTCATTTTCAGTTTAATCTTCTGCCATAACATGCTAAATAAAACATGTTTGTTAATAAAATCATCAAAGCCTTTTGAAGTATTCACATTTCATTTAATTGTTGAAGCTTTACTTCAAGGATGTGACAACTTTACCTGTCTGTAAAACATTACTGACACCAATGACGCAATATTTTAAGAACCTTATGTCCTCTCTAAATAAAGTACTTAGCAAATGGGCAACCTTCATGAGACTAGGGAGCACTGTATTTATTTAAGAATACCATTGTTTTCAGGACTGCAAAAGGCAATCAGTGAGCAAAGGTGACAGAATTGCATTCTAGTTGTTTAACACATTGTTACTAAAAAGTATTTATTTTAAGCAAGCTTTCTGAAAGCTTGTTCAGGTTTGGCTACTTCAGATTTGTTTGAATAATGCAAGTTTCTATTATGATTTAATAAAAATCTAGGGGACAGAAGCTCTCGAAATATTTATCCACTGCTCATGTCCAATTTCCAATTGCTTATGACCATGATCATTAAATATTATTTTGAAGACAGCAGTAACTGTCTTTTGCTGTGCACAGATTCTTGAACGGCAGTCTTGATAGTGGTGTAAATTAAATATTAGCACCAATTGTCCAGAGTTATTCTGGGTTTAGGTGACCAGACTGAACTATTACAAGGACATAAGTGACTGAAGTGAAGGACAGAAGGTGTTAGAGATGCCTAATCAGCATGAGGCAAATTTACCTCTGGATTGCTACAGTAAAAACCTTTCCAAGTATGGGCTATGAGAAACCAGATTCAGATGCGATGGTTTGATTCCTGCTCATAGTCTGACAGTTCGCCATATGAAACATTTCAGCTTTATCTTCTTACCATCACATCTCCCCGGGTACCGAAAAGTAATTGAATTCTTGGAGCAAGAAAGGAAAAAAAACCCCAACAACTCATGTTTTATTTACCAAAAGGACCTAACATTGGAGATCTAGTTGATCTTCAATAATTGCAAATATTCTAACACTTATCTAAGAAGCTTTGGCATTTAGAAGCACCTGCTATCCAAAACAGTCCATGACTAAAGCTACATCCTGGCATCCGGATGGCCTCAGCCTGAATGCTGTGTGTTATGTGCGACTGAAAACTCTGAGCCGAGCTGAGCCCTGAAGACCCGTGCAGGGTAATTTAGTGCCCCGCAGCTGAATACAAGTGTAACCAGTCTCCGAGCCCTTTAATTTCAGGGTCACCGGAGCTGATCAGAAAGACAGTCACCAGAAAATAACAAACCCCGTTTCCTGAATTAAGAATTTGTAAGACAATTTATCAGCAAGGGTGATTCTAAATAGAGTAGTTTATCCTCAGGAAAGAACTACTAGAAAACAGCTATTTGGATATGGAACGACAGCCTTTTGTGACTTACAAATGTTACTTCTCTGAACAGCTCTTTTTTACCTCCATAATTGCTTACTTCTCTTCCCTTTGTACTTCTCTTCAGCAGTCTTTTTTGCCTACAGGATAACAGAATTGATAACTAGTTTTGAGAAAAGTGAATTTATTTTATGATCGTATGGATAGTTTATCATTCAACACAATAAAAAGTACGTGAACAGTAAAACACTGGTTATTAGCCCAGCAGTCAAAATCACATCTATAATGATTACGTGAAATCCAGGAGTCACACTTCCATTGATTATTGACAGAATAATTATAACCGCTTCCGTTACATGGAAAAAGTGCTCACACAAGCTTTTGTGCACATCTGTTCCTTTTTTGTGATAGTTTTAATTTTTTATAAACAAATTACTTCACTCTTGTGAGACCCGACCCGGAGTCCTGCATCCAGCTCTGGAGCCCCCAGCACAAAAAGGACATAGAGCTGTTGCAGCGGGTTCAGAGGAGGGCCACGAAGATGATCAGAGGGCTGGAGCCCCTCTCCTATGAGGATAGGTTGAGGGAGCTGGGGTTGAGTTCTCTTCTCAGCCTGGAGAAGAGAAGGCACCGGGGTGACCTTATAGCAGCCTTCCAGTACCTGAAGGGGGCCTACAGGAAGGATGGAGAGGGGCTTTTCACAAGGGTGTGTAGAGATAGGACAAGGGGGAATGGCTGTAAACTAAAAGACAGTAGATTTACATTAGATATTGGGAAGAAATTCTTCACCATGAGGGTGATGAGGCACTGGAACAGGTTGCCCAGAGAAACTGTGACTGCCCCATCCCTGGAAGTGTTCAAGGCCAGGATGGATGGAGCTCTGAGCAACCTGGTCTAGTGGAAGGTGTCCCTGCTCATGGCAGGGGGGTTGGAACCAGATGATCTTTAAGATCCCTTCCAACCCTACCATTCTATGATTCTCTGATTCTATAAATTAATGTGAAGGAAACAGGCCTATGCCACTTTAAGTCACCCTTCCCAACAAAACAATTATCCCAAATTACCTTGAATCATCATTCCTAAACAGACTAAAAAATGGCCTTTAGAGGTCAAAAAAGATATTGAGTTTGGTTACAAACTTTGAAGAAAGAGCACAGCTGATGTGTGAAGATCCCCATGTCTTCTTCAGAAGCTGCTTCAAAAAGGCCAGTGTATTTGGTTACACATGTAACACATAAAGCCTACGGAAAACTGCAATTCTTTCTGGAAATTTCTGAAATTTGAATAGAAAGAGTCCAAATGACCTTGAACACCAACGTGCATTTACTTAGAAAGTTCCAGTGCCAATCCACTTGTCCATAGCAAACTGCAAGGGTGCAGATTGCGCTGCCTAATCAAGGATTGCGCAAAATAACTGTTTATTGAAAACACTGTGTCTAGTACTGAAGGTTGGGAAGAAAGCATTATATTTCCTACCAAAAATAAGTTACTATTCAACTGTTCTAGTTTATTTGTGTTAAACAACCCCTTGCCTTTTTATGTTTACATTCAATTTAATGGTACCACTCAATTAAGATATTTGGTAGCATGGGCAGAGTAAGCAGTATCTTTGAAAGCCCTTCGACCTTTCCTTTGGCCATGTGAAACTGCTCTATCATTTCCATAGTTCACTGCTAAATAGCAGTCACATTCATCATTAAAAAAATGTTAGTCTCATGCATAATGATTAAATGTTTTTGACTTCTGTGCATAACAGCCAGATGTTACCATTTTCATGCAGTTGTTAAGTGACGGTAACACCAGAGTAATACCTCAGATGTGTAGAGATACAACTACCGCCCTCCTGTAGAAAACAGGGCAGGAGAGCAGGAGTTGAAATCAATTGCAGAGAGACTTTAAATATAAATCCTGTGACATTAGCTACACTTCTTTAAAAAACTTTTTTAAACGCTCACCACACAAAATACCTTTTCTGAGTTCTAAGTTTTAAAATCTTCTGTCCATTGAAAACGTAGACCATTTGGCATGCTTAATGTATTCCCGATTCTCAAATTCACTCAGGATAAAAAAATAAGGTCCAAAGAGCTGTAATTGCTTCCTCCTTCAGCTGCGCAGGAAGAAAGCTGGGTGCGGGGAGAGCTGCCTTCTGGCTGCCGGCATCAGTAAGCTTTCAAGCCGTACCAGCACCACGGAGTCAGCAGTATCGGTGCTGCTGGTGGCTCTGTCTTGGATGAAGGTGAACTACTCCGGAGTGGTTCTCGCAGTCCTCGGCTGAATGAGCCTGTCGCTCCAAGTGTGATGCGCTGGTTGAGGAGCTCATCAGACATTCACAGCCTTAGGCTGCACGTGGTGTCAAAAGGGCCTGCCTTAACAACAAGGTCTCCTGTTAATATCTGCGAACCTGGGATGGCCAGAGTCACCCCAGAGGGGTGAGCTACCACGTGGTTCTCCTTCGCAAATGACGTCTGGGGCAAGGACATGTAGAACAGGCGAATCTTTAGACCCTGAATGCTTGTCCTTGCCTGACAGCCAGGAGCGGTCAAGCAGAAAGTCTTGGCTCTCTCCGCTTGCAGATCCTTTCGAGCCCTCTCCTGAGAGACAGAGTCAAGCATGGCAGGGCTTGCCCTTGGATTTAGACATCAGGGAATGCGCTCATAAACAATAGATTCAAATTTTAATTAAAAAAAACTGCCACTGTCCCCAGCCATGCAGAAAGTGCACTTTCCCTGCGACAAAGAAAATCCATCCATTGCCGTGAAGACCTGGGGTAGCATATTTCATCCGTCCTGCCCGCTCTGAGAGCCCAGCCACCTCAGCATTGCTCAGCGTTATTGAAAAAGACACGCGGCAGAACAGCCATAACAATGAAATATTTTAATCTGTCCCTAGGCCTGTAGGAGCATATACTTTATCGCAAATAACGGGTAACTGCTTCCGAAATAAATATTGTGGTACGACGGCGAGCAGGTGTTTTAGCCTTTCGTGCCAACTACAACGTGCCAGGCTATTCCTCTGCATACCAGGATGGCTCGACGCTGGGAGGGCTAGCTCTTTTTTTAGCCCAATAATGAACCCTTTTTTTTTTCACCAATTCTGAGCAGAATACCAAGTTAGGTCTGAAGATATATACATGTATTTACACAAAAGAGTTTGTGAAAGTTTCATTCTATAACAGAATTTTCAATTTTCTCGAAAATAATGCATCTGCTAAAATCAAAGCCAGAGCTCTCAGGTGGCTGTTTCCAGCATGTCATAACTGAAGAAAACAGTATGGCAGCCCGAAAAGCCGAGCAGAAATGACTGATCTACTTACTGTTTCATTTCACTTTCTCTCTAGATTGAGAAAAACTGGGTTGATTGGGCTGAACTGAAGGAGTGCAGTCAAAAAGCACAGTGTAGAAGGCTCTTCTGTGCTTAATGAGCTAGAAATAGCTACTTTGAAAAAAAAAGCAACTTGGTATATTTTAAGTTCTTTATACAGACTAATTGCTTTACTCTGAATTAAATTATCACATTCACAGAACTTAGTATGGTTTGGAACAATGTATTGTTACATTCCTGGGAGCCAGACAGTTTTCTAAGAGTTAAATGAGTGAAATGCCTGCTCGTGTGGTAGGAGAACCAGAGCTGCTCATTGGCCCTGTTAGCACAGAGTCTGTCAAAAAGGCAAAACACACTTGAGCCTTATCTAACAGGATACATTTGCTATATCATGCTGCATGCGTCTCCATTTCTCTTCCTCTATTTCAAAAAAGAAGTGAATACTGTCTGTCGGTGATGACTTCAGGCTATAAAAGAGCCTAACTTTCGGTACTATATTTAAATCACGAACCTGTTAAAATGTGCAAACTTCCCCACATACCCACGCAGATCCATTCACACACAGACAAGAGGTCTGTCTGCACAACGTGTCCTGTGTGATGGTTTACGTAATGGTGTAGCTGCAATTCTTGGCAACCCCGGGGCTGCTGATAGCAGGCAGCATGTGTTTGGCATCTCTCCCCTGCCTTCTGCAAGCACACGCCGGTGCAGCTCGTTTGGCCAGTTCCCTACACACCCCTGACACTACTTCAGCGGTGCGACACAAGAAGTCCTCTTCCCGGGGCTGCTGCCAAGTGTTTCTGTGGGTTGCCGCTACCGCCGTTACCGCACTGCCTCCAAGCCCGGATCACAGGCCAAGCCCTTCGTGTGTTGCACCGTACAGAGCCACGAGGTCGGGTTTTGCTGTTGTGAACGATTAGGGCAGAGGCTGTAAGAAGGTGTTTCACCCTCAACTCCCAGTGAGGACTGCCCCCTAGAAAGCCTTCAACTACCTCCTGGGTTATGAAGAAGGCCCTATAGCATTACCCAGGGCGACCAAAGGGGTGTCTGAGGCTGTTCCTGTGAGGTCTGGTAGCACTAGGGAGAGCACTGGAGAGCCTACAGGCCCATACCAGCTGCCACCAGGATTTCTGGACTGCTTCGGCCCATGACCAAGTTCTTCCACAGATCAGCCATTTGCAGGAATACATGTGTAGAACAATAATTTTAGACAAAAAACCCCGCCCTCTTTTCTTATACACTTTAAAGACTTTCAACTAAAGCTATTGTGATTATTGTAACGAGGTTTCTTTTCTGAGAAAAGAGGTTGCTTTCCCGAGAAGCTGAGGTAGAAATAACCTGAAGTTGCTGTCATGCTGAAGGCTGTTTAGGGAGTCAGTGGATGCAGTCCGCTATGTGTCAAACACACACCTACCAACAGTGCGGATCAGAAGTGCAGCCTTCAGGAGATGTCTCAGCAGACTTCGCAGCAAACATGTCTGAAGACCGCACTACTCTTCAGAGAGCAGTTTTGATGCAGACTCGCTAATGAACGTTGGGAAGCTCACCTACAACTCTCTCCTCTTGAGATAAGAGTAGGAACATCACGTTTCCACAGCTGTCAGGACTACACTCTTCAAAAAAACATTAAAGTCTGTATCAGAAATTTAACAGAGAAAGGAAGGTCCCTGTTCATTTCGCACTCCTCTGCATGGCACTAGGGGAAGCGGTCCTTTGCTGGTGTGCCTGCTTGCAGATCCGCTGGCACTCAGCCCACCAGAAACAGCATTATTCAAAATTGCTGGAATCATCGTCTTGTTTTTCTTTTGCCTCTATGAGAATCTTAAACAATCCATCAGTCTGAATATGCGCAAGAATAACTCTCCTCCACTTAGGTTTCTATTCGAGGACAAACAAAAAGCTGATTTCTTAAAAATTCCTTTTTGGATTCAGTGACTTCCATTCTGCGAAAACTAACAGTTTGTATGTACGGGGGGG
>Ga0065711_1031947_pt1 | contig 28355 bp, 11 predicted proteins | sample Hoacrofraction12_FD_59098 | JGI IMG/M metagenome (GOLD analysis project Ga0065711, IMG submission 59098) | Hoatzin crop microbial communities from Cojedes, Venezuela - Epithelial fraction 12 v2 (version 2) | ecosystem: Host-associated > Birds > Digestive system > Esophagus > Crop | place... | reverse complement strand
GAAAAGAAAAGAAAAGAAAAGAAAAGAAAAGAAAAGAAAAGAAAAGAAAAGAAAAGAAAAGAAAAGAAAAGAAAAGAAAAGAAAAGAAAAGAAAAGAAAAGAAAAGAAAAGAAAAGAAAAAAGAAGAAAAAAGAAGAAGAAAAAAAGAGCATTAGAGAATAAATTCACTCCTTGTGAAACAGAGGCTAGTAGAGCTACGCCAGGGAGGAATTTGGACCAAGATACCTGCACTTTGATACTACATTTTAAATAGTAAAAATATTTTCAGTGGACAGGGAACTGTAAGAGGTTTATAAATGCAAAACAGAAGAAAAAAAAATGGTGCTGCTCCCCCACAGCCTCCTAAAAATAGCAAATTACACACCTAATAAATGTATCAGCAGCCCATGAAATTGACAGCCTGAAATTGAAGAACAGATCCATTTTGTTTGGAGAAATAGTCTTTAAGGGTGTGGAGGTGAATTAGAAAAATAGCAATTGACATTAAGAGTGCAAGATTAATTCGACCGAGCTTTAATTGAGACAGCCTGAATGAGCCAGAAGAAGAGAAAAAGGGAGAGGGAGAGGATCCCAGCTCTGTCTGGCTCCATAGAAACTCCACCTACCATGTCCTTTCAGCTGGAGCTCAAGTTTCAGCATTACATCATACCAAAAACGTCCCTTTGGCTGATAATTCCCTGGGAGCCGGGCACTGATGCTGCACGCAGGGTTAACGGATGTGGCTGCTGGGTGCCGGGTGCAAATTCACCCATTTGGGTTCATCGGAGGGGGGACTGGCCGACGGCTGCCCTTGGACAGCCTTCAGAACCCCTTCTCTGTCTGGAGGCTGGGGACACTGGGGCCACCGGCTCTTGGGGCGATGTCCCCACCGTCCTGTCCTCGCGCCCCGCAGGGCCACCGCAGAGCCACCCCGGCTGCCGCTTTTCCTCGCAGCCAGAGAAGCTGGGACTTGTTGGAGCTGGCAGGACGGGGGGAGGAAGATGTTATTTATATTTCAGAACAGATCCACGTACTCAACAAGCCCTGAAATCCCAAGGCCTGTAAAAGCATTAAGCAGGCCATCCCGACCGTGATCCTCGCTCGAGTTTCCTGGTTTAAACAAGAAAGTCCTTCTTGTAAGCAAGGAATAAGCTCTTGCACAGGCAATATTTCAAAAGCCTTGCTACTACTGAGTAAATAAATGTGTGTAGCAGATACAATAAACATTTTCTTCTGCTCTGAAATCAGATCTCCAGATCCCAAATCCCCCTGTGCTGTGCAGACTGTAATTACAGGATATGTTAAATTTTCTTTATAGCCAGCCCTGATGGTTGTTAAGTGACCGCACCGCCCAGTACAGCACCCCTCTCTGGTCTGCTACCATTCATAATGAAAACCAGATGTTTGTTTAAAGTTAATAATCAATACAGCACTCATCCCGAGTCAAGTAGGGCTAAACATTTGCTTAGAGAAGCCATGTCAGAGCTGCGATAAGCAGGGGCTTGGTGCAGCACACTGCTTTGGACCCTGCCGGAGCGTGAGATAAACCATTCGAATTCCACAGAGCGAACGCTGGGGCCGGGGGGTTGGTCTAAGCCTCTTTGAGTAACTGAAGCGACTAAAACAAATGCAGCCCCGACCCCATCCAGAGCAACCCAGATCCCTGACAGGCACCTCAGCCCTGCTCCCAGCCTGCTGCGTGTTCCCGGCCAGGCCAGAGCCTCCGGCAGGCAGCCTTGCTTTGCACCAGCTTCTCTCTTGTGAGCATATCGCATATCTGAATTGAGTAAGAATATACGCAAGGGGAAAAGCACGATGCAGTTGAAAGCCACGGGGCTGATAGGTGGTGAGTGCTCCCAAATCAGTGTAAAGGCAGCGGGAGCTGACAGGGAAGATGGTACCCAGCAGCTCGTCGCAGTTGACTGAAGTCAAGGCTCAAGTTTTTTGATATTTCTAAATCCCAGGTTAGACAGTAAATTGAATAATTTACTGTTGGGTTGGACAGTGAGATGAATGAACTGGTAGGGCAAACTTTTCATGCGCCCCATGCTTTTTCACAGCTGGCAATATCCAAGCCTTCATCTCAGTTGAATGGAGGAGGAGCATCAGGAATGGTGGTGGAAAGTCCAGAAGGAGGTAACTCCAGCTGATCTGTTCTACCTGGATCTTTTCTAACTGGATCAGAGCTGTCCCAGTCCAAACATGATCTGAAAATTAACACTAGGAGAGTGATTTGCTGTTGCTCCAATACTGCTCATTGTTTGCAAACAGCTGGATGGCCAAATCCTTTAAGTTTCCTGTGCCGTAGGTATAAATATTTCAGAGTAAGTCGAGTTATTTTCCTTTGCTGTTCACTGTTCAGTGTTCCTCTTTTCAAATGGCCTCCACCACCCAGCCCAAGAGCTGTGTGATTCAGCTGCCCAGCCTGCACCCTCGCCTCTCCCACCTCCACTCCCAACCCATGCTCAGAAGGGCTAAGCTTGACTGGAATACCCACCACACCTTACTTCTGTATGGCAATACCATGATGAGAGTCCTGAGACCTACAGCATTTTGCCTGATGGTGGAAAAAGAGAATCCTCTTGATTTAGCTTGTTCCTTTCTGACACTGTCTAGCAGCAGAAGCCAAATGCTTGCCTATAGCCTAACCCAGTGACAGAAGCTACTGCTAAAAAATTCTGGTGTAAAACAGACTGAAGTTTTAAACTCTAGGCTTTCTCTAAGAAAACTAACAAGCAGAATGACAGGAACAAATTAGGAGGAAATATATATGACTCGCAGAATCGTAGAAATTTTGGTTAGAAGGGACCTCTAGAGGTCATCTAGTCCGACTTCCCATTTGAAGCAGGACTATCACCTGCAGTGTTTTACTGAGGCTCTATTTCAGAGTATGATTTGTGTGTTTTCTCCATCCCATCCTTTTTTCTTTCTTTGTTTTTTCCCCCTCCAAATTCTGTTTGCAACCACATTTTCAAAACCTTTGAAATTAGTTGCATGTAATATCTACCCCCTTAACTCATCTCATCTCACACGATTAGGCCAAAGAGTTTCCATGAAAATATTTGTGCAAAGGAAGTGGGCAATCCCTGAACTCTTTCAGACTTTTCTACCCTAAATAAAAGGCTTTCCTCCCTTAAGCAAGGCATCTACTGAACTGAGGTGCCATCCCTGCTGTCCCTGACAACAGAGTCATGCAGCACCTGAGCTGAAGTCTGAGGAAGGGCAGGAAGATTACAAAGCAGAAGGTGCAGGGCAACCTACAGCAGCTTCACTTTTTATTGTGTAAGTACGGAAAGGGAGACATAGGAAATCAGAAACACTCACATGCCAATTCCACTTCTGCGCTGTGCTGAGTTTTTAACTTCCCTTCTTTCTCAGCACAAAAATCCCCAAGTTAAAGTACTCATTTAGAGTTACCCAGAAAAGCTGAAGATAGATTTGGATCCTGTTGAAAGCCACTGTTTTGTAACAAGCCAGAACCAACCCTCTTGGTTTAAAAAAAAACCACCCTCCATTCCACTTAAAACAGGTTCAGTAAATGATCTGTGACCAAAAACAAAACCAAGTACTAAAAGCTGGATGAAACTGCCTATCTCACCTCCAAATTAAATGAATCTGACTAGCATACCATGAACACCAAAGCATTCCTAGAGCTCCGTGGCTCATGAACCTATCAAAAAAAGACATTTATTAAAAAACAGTCCATTTGAAATCATACTAAAGGTGCGTATTTCTGAAAAGGCTTAATCTACATTCCCAGGTCATACCACGCCTGTGGAGCTACAGTATCCTAGTACATGACATCGTCTCTCCTTCCTCTGTATGACCGGACTCCAGTGCAAAAAATCCCTCAAAGCGTTGCTCTGGGTAATGTGACAAGGAATCGGTGGCCGTGGGTCTGTGTCCTCAGGGCCAGTTTGCATGGCAGAGACCCACTGCAGCAAGCTCCCAGTCTCCGTGTCATCTCAGGGGTCCCTCAGGACAGTGGCGTCTGTCCGGAGAGGGCAGGGCTGGGGAGCCGCCGTCCCTCTCCTCGGCCTTTCCCACTAGCCGAGTTAGGTGGCCCAGCTGCTGTGCGGCCCCAGCTCTCACCACATGTTGCCTACAGATGCCTAAAAGCTGGGCTTTGCGATGCCTGATTCCCAAGCCTTGCCTCTAGCAGCCAAGTCAGCCACACCGTAACGCTTTCAAAATAGCAGTCCAGTACCAGCCTTTGTGCAGAAAAAACACCTTCCAATATGACAAAAAAGCCTCTGGTCTTGGTATTCCTGGGACCTGGATGGGCACAGTGCTCCCATCGCCCTCGGGAAAAGGCACGGGATTAGGCTGGTCAGTGGTGCGACTGGATCCAGCCACATATTCTCATCTAAAATCTTGTTTCCCTGGAAGAGATACTGCTTTTTTCTCTTTTTTTTGCCTTTGTTTTTTTTTTTTTTTTGCTTTTTCTTTCCTGTGGCTTTGTAAGTAATTCTGTTCTTCACTCTCCACTGTCTTGGCATCTTCCAAGAAAAATCTGACACTGAGGAATAAATCCTCTTTTTTTTGAATAACAAATTGAAATACATTTTTCCTGCAGCCTTCCAATCCACACAGGCGACACTGTCAAAATGCTCTGAACTTTTTTTGGAAGCAGCAGATGACTACAGCTGGTTAGCACAATTATAGCCGTTGTGTAATGCTGGGATCCTCTGTTGTTTCATTCATTCTATTCATCAGATTCTGTATTATGCTGTGGGGGAAGATCTGCCTGGTGGTTAATTTACATTTTTTCCTATGTTGCTGTTATTTTTGATAGTTAAAGAGACACTGGCAAGTGACACATCACTTTTTTCATGCTGTTTCAAAAGTTGTTTACCCTGTAATTTACAGTATCCTCTTAGAAGCCAGAAGAATGGAGAGCTTGAGCAATTTTGTATTTCCTCACTCTTGTGTATTGATTTTTTTTCGCTGTGAGCTGAAGGAAGCTCAGACACTTTCTACTTAGAGTGGTTCACAGTGGACTTCAGGACAGAGGCTACTGATTTTCACAGCACTCTTAGATGTAGGTAAGTATTATCTGAAAACTATCCCTATTTCACAGGCAGGAGGCAAGCAGTGCCCGCAGAGATGGGGCCAGAGCTGTGCCAGGTTTTGTACAGAAGCGCCTCTGTCACAAGCGGGGGCTTTTGGGGGAAAAGAATGACCTGCCTTAAAAATCATCCTCGAAAGTGCCCATGTACTCTGGAGCAAGAGTGAGCCCTCCTCGACCTGCCACCGTGGTCACAGCCACCATGGTCCTGCTGCCCTCGGCAAGGGAACAACCAGGCTGGCCCCAGACATCCCCATGGGGTGTCCCAGTCCCACCAAGAATGGGGAGAGGAAAACGAGGTACAAAGCTGACCTCTGTCCCTCACTTTACCCATAATCAGAGCAGGCCTAGGTGCTGAGTTTTAATTCTTGCAGACATCACTTTTTTGTAACATGTAATATCACCCATGTTATATTAACGAGGGATCACAACAATAAAATGGCCACTGATACTGTTATTAATTTTTGATTCTGTAAAACCGCCACTGTACTTGCGCTTTCTTTATTTATACCCCAAGGTAGAAAACCAAATCATGTTCAGTTTTCAAAACCAGAACTTTTCTCCCTGTTCTCAAGATGGACATTTTGAGGAACTTTGGCAGAACATTGACTTTTTGTGTCTCAAGGTTTTCACTGGAAAAGTGAAGGAATGTATGAAAACCAATACATTTCTAAAAGGCTTTTGATACAGTTACACTAAAAAGAAGAAAAAAGAAAATAATGGGATGGCATTGGAGGAAGAAAAAGGGAAGGAACATAGTTTACAGATGCTGTTCCTTATTTTTCTTCCTCTTTTTGGTCTTCCTATATTAAAAATAATCAAATGGATCAAAAATAAGATCAAAATGTTTGAGGTTTTGTAGCTCCTCTCTATGCGATTTTCTTTTATTGCCTCTTTCCTTTCTTGCCATTGTTCGTTTGTAAGGCTGTACACTTAAAATTCATACAGGTAATTAAATTAACAAGAACAGCAGAATTTCATTAGGCTGGAAAAGAAAGTGGCTTCAATGGGTGCCAGCATTTACACACGTCCCAGGAGAGGGTAGAAGCATGGTGTCACCCCGCATCAGCTTTGCGCATTGGGGAACCAAGGAGCCTGAGATGAACCCTCCAGACCTGAGATACACCTTGCTGTGACGCATCAAGCAGCCGTCCTACGCAGTGACAAGCAGTCGCCAGCCGCGTTCCCGGGTTCCACTGCAATAAAGATTATTTATGCACCATGACTGCTAAGTGCTACTAAACACAAAAACAAATGACACTATAGTCTCAGACCACTAAATTTGTGTCTCTGCTGCACATATCCTTTGCTTTCCCTTTGGCTGCCTTTTTGCTAGCTGTAAATTGCATAATTCATTCTCTCGGTTGTTTTATAGTTTTGTGGTGAAATTCAGATTTATCATCATTAAATATTGTTATCACTGTTTACACAATGACGCAAACTGTCTGAAATGTGTCTCAGACTCAACACTGACATCTAACCTCAGGAGAAGATGGGACTCTCCAGACCAACCCAGATCCAGCCTACAAGCCAAGTAATTGGGATGAAATCGGAGAAAGCTATTGTAATCCTGGAAGCTGGGAGGGAGGGTCATTACGTGTTTAATTCTGCTTCTAAAAGGCAAAGATGCATTGCGCAGTTCGTCAAGAAATAGGCCATTTAGGGCTTTTAATATTATCGGTTAGCAAGGATTATTTCTTTTCCCTGAAACACAAAGGAACTGAGGATATTGTAGCAGACAGGACTGTTCCCAACAGGGGGACAGAAGACCCGCTTCTCCTCTGCTTTGTGTCATCTTCTCATTCTCTGGTAGGACTGCAAACTAGAAACCTTTCCATTTTGCGTGGTTATTTCATGGCCTGGATACCAGGACCTGTTCTCTGTGCTTCAGGGCCTGCCATTCTCCTGGTTCAAGACCAGCAAAAGCCACTGGTAGGGCCACATGTTGGTAACCCCCAAAACGGAGACTGCAATACCCTGCGGTGATGGGACGCTAGCCTGGTTGGTAGGTCAGGAGGCACAGGCTGCTCCCCCTGAAACTCACTCTGTGGCTTGCTGGACCAGGTGACCTGTGGGACGTTTCAGTTAGCCCCGCTCAAGTCAAGTTAAGGATTAGCAGGTCTCAAGGAAAGCTGTGAAGCACTGGGCCGTCGGTCTCTCAGGGCTGCCTCGGCTTTGGCTGGTTCATAATAATGTCATCATGAAAGATTAAGACATTGCAGCTTGGCAAAGAGGAGCGATAGTGCAGTAAATCCCTCTGCTGGGGCATTTCCTCTGGCTGGTTGTCTGCGCCGCCATTTCAGGCTGCTCTGAAATTAATTTCAACATTCTTGTAGGCACTTATCTCCCCAAAGTGAGATTTCCTATGAATTGTCAGGGAAGGAATGAAGACAGAAGAAATACGGCTAAACCCCGGCACTTAAGACCTGAGCCCCCTCTTGTTAATACTCTTTGTGTAAATCAGGAGGAATTCCACTTTCATCAAGGGAATTATGCCAGTGATATACTGTCAGTGAGAGGAGACTCAGGTGTGAGTCCTTTTAGTCGGGCTTTCTTTATTCGCTTTTACAAAAGGAGACCCCGATCCTGCAGATAGCTGTGCTCAGCTTTTGGGTGTCAGAGATCTCAGGGCAGAGAGATGGGAGAGATTAGTCGCATACTTAGACTACCATGCATATAAAAGTTTCAGAATCAAGGCTTAGTCACTTTAGACGGAAATTACAGCCACAGTCGTAGGCAAATACTTACTCAAAAATACTTGGAAATTGCATGTTCTTTGATGCAATTAGCTGTAAACTGGACCTCCTTTGTACTCAGGGAAGTTATTTTTTTTCTCAGTTTCAAACAAGTAAAATTCAGGCCTGAAGTCAAACGCATCTAAAAAAATATCATGATTTGCTGTATCTAGTAAGAAAGAAGTGACAGCGACTGAAGGTGGGGGAGGGAATAGTGCAGGGCAACAGATACAGAACAAAATGCCGTCGTGGAGAAAGCCGTCTCGCAGTGAATGCAACCAGCTGGGTGTCTGGATGCTTTGTAAAATTTTATTGTGAAATGCACAGATGATGCGCACAGCTGCAAAACATCAGGAGTGTTTATCATGATCTCCCAGCGTGTTCTGGGTGTGTTCCCCTTTGACACTATTTATGTAGGATTAACCTAAGCTGATTTCAATGGAGACATCAAAATTGTTTCAAGGTGCATCATATTATACGCAGGATAAGCTTGTGGCTTAAGGTTTCTCTCCCTTGTCTTATGTGGTGTTTATCAGCATGCAAAGGACAACTGAATGAAGAAGTAGCTGATAGCATCTAACTAACTGGCTGCTGTTGCTGAAGCAAATAAAAGACGTTTCTGGCACTGACATAAGTATTAAAAAGGGGATTAAGCAGATTTTTGGGATGGAATTCAGGCTGAAGAATCTGTAATCCATCCTTCCATGCCGAAACATTACAACAGTCTACAAGCAACTGGCCCGAATCTTCCGAGCGTTACTTATTTTACCTGAATTTGGGTCCCTCCTAGCACTGCGCTGGAGCGATGTGAGAACAGCATGGCCGAGAATTAGTTTCCCCATGTGGAGTGCTTCACCTGCCTGTGGTCCCAAAGGTTGATACACGATCACCTGCATCCCATAAAGTATGATCATGCTCTATTTCAGTTAGAGTGTTCACAGGCATCAAAGTTACCATGATTGTGGCACAAGCCTGTTATACTGTAGAGGAGGAGACAACGTAAAAGCCTGTTCCAAATTTCCCAGACAGCTTGCTGTAAAAAAAAAAAAAATCATTATAAAAAAAAAGCTTTTCTGTGTGTTTTATACTTCCTGATTTCGGTAGGCAATGAAAGCATCAAAATACTCCTAAGGAAGCTGGTTTTGTAAGTTCCGGCTGGTGATGAGGGGGAGAGAAGGGGAGCAAGAATATAAGACAAGAATAGATACTGACAGCTACCTGCCTGAAAACAGATTTTACATTAAGAATTCAAGAGTTAACTTAGGAAATATTGTTGTTATAAAATTAAATTACACAATTATTAAAAAGCTAAACACCTTTGTTATAATTAAGCTACATTTCTGGAGAAAAAAAAGTAATTAAACCATTGTATTAAACTTAATAACAACCCCCCTTTTCCCACACTAAGGCCTTGTGACAGCTTTACTTAGTCTGCATTAAGCATTTTCAAAGAGTTCATTGCAAGCAGTGTCTCTGATAGAACTGTGAAATCCCTGTAGCACTGTCACAGCTGCAGTGTCAGAATTTAACAGTGAAGGAGTACCGGGAGAGACACCGTTTGTAATCACTAACTCGGGTCTCGAAGTTCTTCAGATTGACCTGTTTACATTGTGCTTAGGCGAATTTTTTTCTCTCCTCTGAGATTCACAAATTGCTTCACAAAAGTCACGAAACTTACTTTTTCATATCAGAAGCTGAAATGTAGAATACGGAAAGGTTTACTGAAAACAGTTTGTTACAGAGCTGGGATTAGAAATTAGATCTTCTAAAGAACAAAATCCTACCTAATCGGCAGAGACGACGGCTTCCTGGACCTGTAAAAACGAAGCTTCCTCCCCAGTCTTCCAGGGTTGCACAGCAAAGGAATTTCGGTTCTTCTGGTTGTGAGAATGGTTCCTTCTGAAGGAAAAAGCCATATTCCCTTCAAAATGTCTCAGCTCAGGTCACCGCCTTTGCTACGGCAGGTGTCGTTACAGGCCAGCCCTTTGCAAGGCAGGTGCTGGAGCCGGGCTACGCACAAAGTCCATCGATGGCAACAGGCTGCAGGTCAGATCTTTGCATCTCCTTGCTGTCTGCTTGCAGTGGTACTGCTGATCGCAGAGCAATAAAAAGCTAGAGGCAATCCCTGGGTTTGCTTCAAAACCTCTCCTTAAAGACTTGTAAAAGTTTGAGTGCAGGAGGCATATTTCTGTACCCTCATAATTAATATTTTATACTTCTCTCTTTGCAAAGTTGTTTTTACAAAGCCAGATATTGGCTGGACCCCAGCGGCTCTTATCACAAATCAAATTTTGCATTTATTTGCAATTCTGTCATTAGAAAGGAGGAGGTTTTATTAATAGTGGTACTAATGTTCGTGTCTGGAATTCACTTCTGCATCGAGAAACTCCTGTGCCAGCGTTCAGCCAGGAGTGAACTTTATGATCATGTTATCAACTCTGAAAACAGGAGATTAAGCAACAGCCGCTGAAGTGGTAACAGATTTTTAACTCTATCAGAATCAGTTGCCCACCCCTCTGCATTGTTTCCCTGCAATATCAATCTCTCATATTTGAAGGCTTTTCCAATGAAACAGAACAACCGCGTAGCATTATTTGTAAAACAGCTTTGTCCTGAAACATGATAGTGCATGAACTTGACCTGATAATTTATGAACTCGCAGCTAAGCAAGAAACAGTTCCCCTGCAGTCCAGGGAAAATGTACTGTAACACACTAAATCTCTTTTTTATATGTAAAATCATATTGCCATTCAGGTTTGTGGCTTTCTTAAATGTGGTTGTGCTCGGAGAAGTGACTATAAAAATTACACTTTTACTCAATGGATCTGCTGTCTTCTGCAGGAAATTTGAGTCAGATATGTTTCATTTACTGACAAAAAATAATACCTTGTTTTTGTATTTTCTACTCTACTAGCAGTGTAGAAACCGTACAGCCCTGGGAAAAGTAACTAGCTCTCCTCTGGTTCACGCACCATCAACAGTGCTGGTAATTAGTTTTAACCGCTGAGTTTTGATTGCCTGGGCAAAGAGATTAGGCTGACTTTCATATCCGGGGCTGGATATACTGAGCTACTAGCTAGAAAAACTGGGTCACGTTTTCCACAGATACATGGCTTCCTCGACTGCAGCAGGAAATCTGACCCTCCATCTTCTCACCGCCTGCCCTCCTTGAGCAGGGATCTCTGCGCGATGGCCACTGCGTCACGCAGCACGCAGATTTGGACCTGGCACATGTCCCTGCACGGGAGGATGAGTTATACCCTGGGACTGGCGACGCAGACACCCTGCCACCGCTGCCCTCCGGCTGGGTAAGAAAATGCCGCGCTTGGGAACTTGGGCACCCAAAGGGCTACGTGCTCCTGGCTCACCCCAGCTGCTAAATAAAATACATGCCCAGGAACCACTGGGACAGCCGGTTGGTAGATCATCTAGGTGGCAAATGCTAGGGTAAAACGAGTCTCCAGCCACCAGCAACTACATAAAATGACCATCAGAGTAATTCCTAATGAACTGTGCAACAGTACGGGCATGTAGTCGGCACTAAGCAGGGCTGGATAACCCCCCAGAGCCATGACATCCCTCCTGCTGACGCAGCCTTGCTGTCACGTCCACGGCTGTGAGTGCTCTCCCACATCTGCCGTGCATTTGGCTATTTTTAGACGGATGTAGCCAACAGGTGGACTGCACCCCCAGTGCATTTCATCTGGTCCTGGGTCATTTTGTTTACAGTGCCAGAGCAACTCAAAATGGAATTATCCCTTCAGACAGTTTCCAGTTTACATGATCTTCTAGCTGCAAATGAAAGCCACCTTGTCACCCAAGAATCCAGCTGTTTGTTTGCAGCACTGGAAATAAGCATGCTGAAAGTAGACAAGAAAGCTTTCAAGTCAGCCTGTTGTTCGCTGCGAGAGATGGTGAAGTTGCAATTGCCTCACATTTTCCAGCTAAACCAAAGCAGGAAGCTCCCAGCCTGATGGCCTCAGTTACGGGCAGGGCAGTCCTGCACTGAAAAACTCACATTTGTCGCAAGCAAATATACTCTACACGTGATACTTTTCCTGGAGAACATGGTGAGCTGACTCTACAAAGCTGAACATCAGTACCCCTCCTGTGAGGCTGAGGAACGGTATCAGTGCTTGACAAACACCTTTGCCAAAAACGAGTTTTTGCAATTTCTCTGTAAGGTGTATGTCTGTGTGGATGCGCTCTCATGGGCTGTGATCGATTACTAAATTAAGATCCTCTACAAAACGTTCAATCTGTAACTGAATTTTCCCTGTCTGGTGATTTCATGCGGTGTTTGACATTAAAAACAGCTGTCTTAGGTAGCTAACTCCATCTGTCCCTGGTATTTCATTATGACAAATGGGATGTATTTCCATCACTTATCATAAGATCAACACTGCAGCCAAGCAAGTGCTAGCTTATTTATTGTCAGCCAGGGGATGGATGGTCTTAAGTGCCTCCCTTAATAGGGACGATTCCTTAACAAAGACTCTACTCACAGACTGAAGTGTCGGTCTTCAGTTTTTGTCCATCAGTCCATCAAATTTTGTTGGTCACACTCATTGTGGTCATATGTAAAATAAGTATGTTCTGGCTGATCCAAATACAGCAGCAAAACAAGAACAATGTTTAGTGTTTTCTCCCTTTTGAGCACTTCTTAGTGTGATTTTCCTCCCTTGATCTGAAAGTACTGAGCGCAATTGGGTCCTTCCTCCCTCCCGTCGAGTGGCATTTACCCCACATGCATGGGTTTTCCTCATACATCCACTGTGTTTGAGGGCAGAAGGTGGGCTGAGCAGGGCAATCACACACGAAAACACTGCTTGGCCCAAGTCGCCGGGGCTGGGCTAGACCGGCAGAGCTGAGACTGCGTACTGGGTCCCCATCCACCTCTCCTCCCTCTGCACCCCTGTATATCGGCTATGGAATTACAGCCTCATACTACAGTATTTTGGCCAGGCTCGAGGAAGAGGCTTGCCTTATAACCATCTCCCCCATTATTTACTGTAATAATTGGCACACATGCAGCCCTCGCTCGTGGGGGGAGTTTGCATTAGCGGCGCTGCCACCATCGCCCCGATAAGCCCCGACCTGGTGTTGTTTGTACTTCTCAGTCACCTTTATTTGTTTAAGAGGCCAGACAAGGCAAACACTTGTGATGCCTTGTTTATTCTGCGGCTTTCACTGGAGCATATTAAACTCATCATTACTTCATATAAGCTCGAGATAGGCATTTTTTTGCTGGCAAGTGTTGACAGTAAGTAACAGACACTCTGCCACAAGGTAACATGTTTATATACTGGTGCGAATGCCTGGTGGGTTTTATCCCTGTAAAACTATCACAGATAAAGAAGCTACTATCAGATAAGTGACTATAATAAATGGCCACAATTAGTGCTCTGCTGATGAGACTACTCGGTGGTCTCTCTGCTCTCTTTCGGACAAACCCCAGGCTCAGCTTGCTTAGTATAAATGGAGACAAGGATCATTTAAAATAACATCAGCCTTCTCTGATTTCTGGGGGCGTTTTATCGAAATACCACTAACTGAATTGAAATCTCCCTGTATTTGTCTTCAGAGGACATACAAACGTGAAAACCAAATCAGATATAAAACAAAGATGTCCATTTATGCACACCACACACACGATGGCCACTTGCAGGTTTCCCTCATTTTTAAGACTTTAGGTTTAACTGTGGCTTTTGATCCCAGCTGGCATTAGCTCTCACCAAAATTTCCTTTTGATGTCACTGGAAACAACAGCAAGAGCAAGGGATTTGGGGAGGCACAGTCATGAAGCCGCCCATGCCCCGCCAGAGGTGCGTGCACCCTGCTGCCTGCTGCCCCAAGCAGGGGTCGAGGGATGCCCAGTGCCCCCACCCCAGCAGCACGGCCTCCCCCCCTGCTCTGGTGCAAACCTGGGGGTGGCAGAGGCAGTGGTGGGTGCAGCTACCCACCGGCCAGCACCCCTAGGTACAGCTGCTGCCTGTTCTCAGCCTTGCACCAAACATTGGTAGCAGTCCAGAAGGCCTGATACATCTTCAGGTGTCTGCTTACATTCTATACGTATTTACGTGCATGTGGCACTTAGTGCCTCTCTGAAGTCAATGGATTGAATCCCATTGAAAGGCATGTCTCCAGATTAAATCCTCTCCATTGAGCAACCAAAGCTCTCCCCAAAACACCCATCCATCATATACAAGATGCCACACACCCTCACCCACACATCACTGCCGTTAAGAGAATTGGAGAACTACAATAAAAGAGGCAGTGCCAACCCCAGGGCTGCACAGAGCCAAGACCCACCAGAGCGGAGCTCCGCATCCTCCTGGTACCCCACCAATAAAAATAATCACACCCACACCGTGCCCAAGGGCTGTAGTGGTGAGAAGGGGCTGTTGTATCAGCTGCAGTCTAACCCCGTTTCTCTTCATTAGCAGCCCTTGTTTGTAAAGTAAACTCATGTTCCTTCATGAAGTGATCTTGCAGCCACTGTTTTAAAGGCATCCCTGTTGACACCCAGCCAGATCTAACAGTCAGGATTCAGAAATGAGAGCCTATAATTTAAGCACTTTTGCTGAAAATGTCTTTAAAAGACGTTTATACCCTTGCACAGTCTAGTCGTTTATAGAATGACATGTTTTTACAATGGACTGCATTTACATATAAATATGCGTGTGTGTATATATATGTACATACTCAAATACATATACATGTGCATATATACATATGAAGGCATTGAAAGGTATTTCCGACATTCTTTTACTGTCATTAAAATAATGATAGTAGAAAAACTCCAGAAGGATTTGTTGTAAAACACAGGCTGTAATCCTCTCGAGTTGTTTTTCATCTGTAACTACACATTTTGTTTATATAGTGTCAAAATGGCACCATCTAGCACGGCTGAAGATGTCTCCTGACCTATCTTCTACACCCCTGCTGAAATGCGGTGGCTTTTTCAGAACCCGCTGGTGGAAAAAGCTCTTGTGTAAAAGTCTGCTCCTACTGGGATTTATACTTCTACTTGATTTAACATTTCCTCATGATAGTTTCAGGGGAAATTTCACTGAATGGTAGAGGAACCCCCACATACACACTCCAACCCAGGAATCAGTTGCTTGCACACAGTAGGATTTATGGTGGTTCTTTGTATTCCCATTGCCAGAATATCTCATAAACTCAGAAAAGTTACGCAGGCATCAGTGTGTTTACCTTTTCATGAGCTTAAAGTTGATTTATTTAACCTTTGAAACATAGGATAACACTTCTTGTTAAAAACACCATGGAGTCCAGATTAAAGGAAGACTGACAAGTAGTTTAAGCCCCAAATCTGAGCTGCCTTTAACTATTATAATTTGAGAGCAGTGTTCATTTAATTCAGCTGAAAGCCAGTGTACGATGTCTGCCCATCCAAGCAATTTACTCATGTGTGTTCATGTAGACCTTTGTATGTTTTAAGCCCTGGGACTCCCGGGTGGAAGAGTGACTCTGGTGAGATAATACATTGTAATAAGTTGCACCAGTGCAAACACTGCTTTAAGACACTGCAAAAAATCCTGTGGGGCTTTGCACGAGAAAGGCAATGATAACTATTTCAGTGTAATCACACTGGTAAGAATTTCCTTAGAGAAAACAGGGTCTTAGAGCATGGCAAGTCATTTCCCCCAGTATTTTGTCCGCACGACTCACTATTTGTTGTTTTGCATTTGTGAATGGGCTGTGTGCATGAGGCTGAAATCTTCTCTGCATTAGCTATTTACAACAATTTACAAATTTCCTTAAGTGCCCCTTGACCTGCCGAGCATTTGCAAGCCGTTGCATTGTGCAAGTCATGTCCATGGCGGTTATACCAAGCCCATTGCATTGCTTCTGGTCAGCGACGGGTACAATTAGCCAGCACAGTACAAATCACAAGCACACAAATCCGGTTCCTCTGCCAGGAATTTCCAAGTAGCCCAATTTAAAATAAATGTTTTTAGTGTTCACCACAACCACGCACAGGAACTCACAAATTCAAAAAGAGGACAAATGTGAAAAATCAATTAATCTTCCCCCAGCCTAGCCCAGAAGTGGACTGCATTCCAATAGACATGGAAAGTTAATAGAACCATTTATTTCACAGTATCAATTTCAGCTGTGACAAGTAAGTGACAGATACTTACATGAGACCCCAAACCCATTTATCTGTGGCATCAAGTCTGATTCAGTTCAGGTACTTTAAATAGATCATTCCAAGTGAAATGATCAATGCAGCTGAAGTGTGCTTTTACAGATTAAAGACTCAGATGCATAAATGAAAGATACACTGAGGGAAGGGAAGCAGGGTTCCCTGGTAAGCAAAGACACGGGTAGTAACACATGTTAAGTGAACATTTCATACAAAATACCTTGCTGCAGCCTTGGCTGTTGTGTGCCTGTGCAGAGTATTGTAAAGGTTACGAGTTCACAGCAGGAGTTTCGTACACTTAAGGGTCATGCTAAGCCCTCCTTTTGACATGGAGAAAGAAGATGATTTCTGTGGTCAGAAGAAGACCTCACTCTTAGATGAGATCAGGGAAGAAATCAAGGTTTACCTAGCCTGATTATGTCTTGTAGTATCTTCCTCAGCCACAAACAGGACATGGTTTGTCTTAATCAGGGAAGTGCCTCCTATTTTCTACTCACTATGGCTACTGCCATTATTAGTCCTCATAGTCTCATTGGAGTGATCAGGCATAAAAAACCTTTCAAAAACATCTGAAACTACTGGAAAATTAGATATTGTATGGAATCAAGTAGGACAGACATGCAAGATGTCAATGGGAGGGGGAAGACCTTTTCAAATACTAGAATGAAAAAGCTTTATTTTTCACATCTCCTTTCCCTGTTCCGGTCATCCCACTTCTTTGATCTGGTATATAAGTATTTCTGAGCCAGCTTTCTGCAAGGCCATGTTTTAGTAAACTAAACAGCTATTAAATATAGCTCCAGAAATTAAAATAGCTATTGCGTTCCTCCAAAATACCTCCTTAAATCACAGTTCAGGAAAACATCATTCACCTTAATGGAGAACCACTGTAATGGAGCAAGAAGCAACTTGGAAGCCGGAGCAGCGAAGACGGGAAGACATGGTTCAAGTTCTCCCTCGTATTTTCTTAGGAAGAAAAACTATCTTTACATAAGTAACTCACACAGTTCCAGCCAGGTCCACATAGTTTTAGACCGGACTTGGTTCAACCTCTCGTCTCTTCATTTCACATTGAAAAAAAGCCCTAGGAAAAAGTGTGTTTGGCAAAGGTGCATACATATATCTTAAGACACATAGAAAACTATATTAATGCTGGTGGCTGGATTAATTTGTTCTTATGGGGGCTGAGAAAGGGTCCCTACACTCAGATCTGTTTCCTAGAGTTTATTGGTCTTCACTGCAACCTACTCAGGATTCATCCCAGTTTGAACCCTGGGCTAACTCACAACACGCCACAAAATGTAATGATATATCCCATTGCATGAGTACAATAGTGGCACTGTTTAATAGCTTGCCATACTTTCAGGTTTTAAAAAATGTTGGCCAGAGGGGTGAAAGAGAGGAGTCCTTTTCATGCACAGGCTAGGAATGGGAGGTGTAGTACCCATTTCTCAGGACCTGGGTTAATCTGCTCTGTTGGCTTTGATTCTCGGCCTGGTTTTATACCAAGAAGTGTTTAAAGTCAGTCAAATGTCCAAACAGATTGCAAATGTGCCTGGGTTTAAACGACATGTCTGCAATATTTGTTTGTGCCTCAGAAGCTTCCCACACTAAAAATAAAAGCCCAAAGACTGGCTTTCCCAGTCTGGTCCTTGGTGGCTGATTTATTAGCTTTCCTGTTTTCATCAACGTGTTCAAGTTGCTGAAACTCATCCTGTTAAGCCTAATGTGTCTGGCATTCATCTCCACCTCAGTACCATCTGCAATAACAAGCAACAGATCCCTGAACAATGGCTGCAATGCCTCCCCAGGAGTATCCTTCAGTTAAAAAAAAATAAAATAGAATAAAGGATGAATGGGATGAGACTGCCTCCAGCTTGGGGAAATCCCTCAGTCTCTTTTTCCTTGACAGTCAGAGTGAGCTGTTTCATCACCTGCACTTTCATTTTCTGATGGGGAGCGTGAAACAGTTTCAAAAATCTTCTATTTAATGATCTCGCCATGTGGCAAGTGACAGAGGCTTTTCTTGTTCCTGTGGGAAGTATGTTCTCTTTGTTTCTGCAGTAGTTCAATTCATCTGTGAGCATTGGGTAAACACCTAGTAAAATGTCCTGCAGACACTTGACCCAGATGAAGTTCTGTGTGTTCAATGGCATTTGTTTTCTTCTCCGTTCACTTCACCGCTCTTGGTGGAGGTACCACTTTGCTGAGAACAACATGAGTGAAAGAGGCATTAGTATGCCTGCGAATGTGCATTTGAAGTGAAATTCACCCCGTAACATTTACGCCCAAAAATTTTCTCAGAGCTTTCTTAAGAGGACCAAAACCCTGACCTGGGAGTCATGTCTTCAGGAAGGACTGCTGGAGGCTGCCTGGGGCTGAGCGTAAAAGCAGGGCGAGTGTATTCAATGTTCGCTCCCTCATGGTCTCCTGCCTCTACCCACTCCTAAGACTTCCGCACCTGATGTGTTCACATACTTGGTGACCCTGCATGGATTTCTGACATGAATTGGTTATTCCCCCTTGAGTTTTGTTATCTTCTAGCATCCAGCACACTCTTGTCAAGGCATTGTCAGGCTTATCTTCCCCTTTCATTGACTTTGATCTTGGCTGCCGTTAGTTTCATTTGATGGCCCCTTGGTTGTGCACAGGAATATGTGTCTCTGTGAGTCTTTTCACGTCTCTGTGTTCAGGTGGGAGTACGAAAGTGTAGTCTAAGGCAGACTCAGATGATCTTCAGGCCTTCTAAGAGATATTAATGACAGAGAGAATGGCAGCTACACCCTGTCAGACAAGTGAGCACCTGCACACCCATCATACACCATGTGTATGTCCCACAAGCAATGAGCTCAGCAGCTAGATGAAGAATCACTTTTAAACAAGAAAATTGTGGACATTCAGCCCCATGCACAGATCTCCTGCAAACAGAAAAGGGAACTCTAATCTCTGAAAGTATTATGTTGTCAACAGTTCTGTATGCAGGTCCATTAGCAACGAACATGTTGAAGGAAGTAATTATTGTGGTAAATTTATTGACAGAGCTGGAAAATCCGTTTGTATCACTTCTCTCATTTTCTTCACTTTTTGCTTTGTTCTGTGTACATAGAGTATTACCTCTGCTAATTTGATCTCGCCAAGCTAAGGCAAGCTACATAAGAACTGCGGTGATAATCCTAAAATGAGGTAGAAGAGCTGGCAATGAAAAAGACTTCAGAGCAGCTGCTTCAAAACATTTACATTAAAAAAAAAAAGAGAAGCATTCTGAGAAGGAAAAGTGTGAAAAACATCTAATAAATCACTGTAGGGCTTCAATTGTGAGAGACCAAGAGCTTACCTCAACACTTGCTGAGATCTTATAAGATATTATTGTACAGGAAAAAATGAGTGGGAATTCAGCTTAGCCACATTTGAAAGGAAGCGTCTAAAAGCCAATATTGTTTACGCCCATTTCTGACTGTCAGTATGAAAGCTACCCACTAAGATGTGGTTGTACTCCAAGTCATTTGTAGCAAACATGAGTCTAAACACATACGAGTGATTGGGATCTTCTGTAATTTAAGCACCCTGGCATATAGCTGGGAGTGTGCATTACAGCAGAGGTTTCTGGCCATACAGAAAAACTGACAAAATGCAACACAGGAGAGTTACTACTGCGGTCAAGCATTACTGAGCATTAACAGTATAGGAGTAGACTGGAACTAGATAGGTAGAAAACCACTTTGCAAAATCAAAAAGATTGATTTGGGATAGGAGCAGTTCATACAAAAAGTGCCGAGGGCCTGTGGTAAACAGTCTGAAACTGGATAGCTGAATTCAGACTGGAATGTTTGTGGACAAAGCTGGCAACAATAATTTTTGTAACAGGATTCAGAGCAATTTGGATTTCTGAGCACTTTGAGATCTGATGAAAAGCATGAGAAAGGAGCCACGCTTGGTATAATAATAATAATAATAATAATAATAATAATAATAATAATAATATAACGACACCAATATTGTTAAGAGTGAATCAGCAGATGGCAAATGCCTTTCTGTGAAGGCACAGGCAAAATAATGTGTCTGGTAGCAAGGAGTGAAACTAATGATGATGTGCTAAATGAAACAGCCATTCAGCATGCTGATCAGGAAAAAACATTTGGGAGTCATTGTGGAAAAAACATGGAAACCATTAACCTGGTTCAGAACAGCAGTAAAGGTAGAAGCAAAAGATGCTGTGCAGTTCCTGCACAATGCTCTAGCTGGATGCCTTCTTTCTGAGTTCTTCTTGTTTTTAGGGTTGTAGCTACGCTGAAGTTGAACGCCAAAAGTGAAGGTCCCATTCAGCTAGGCAAGGAGTCCCTGTACCCAAAAGCACTGTCCCTGCTCCAAAGCATTTAGGGCAGAAATCTCAAAAATGCCCAAGAAGGCACTCACAGGGGGTCCCCATTGTCCTTACCGAGTGCAGAGGGCCCTTTTGGCCAGCCAAAGCCAAAGGAGGTGAGCACCTGTGACACCAACCATATGGGAAAGGTAAACCAGCCAAAGCAGCTGGCAGGACCGGGGGAGGTCTCAGCCCAGCACCTCCAGGGTCCCTCTCCCTATGGTGTGAAACCACATCCTCTGCCCTCACACCAACCACTCCAGCTGAAAGGCTGATGTCGACATCACCAGGACCTGAGCTCGCACCCCCCAGGAGCCACACAGATCCACTTTGCTGGGGCTGACGCTTCGATTCTGAGCCAAGCTTGTTGAGAGGGGTGGTTGAAGCTCCTCCGTGGGAGCACCCTCAGGGGAAAGCAGGACACAGTGCTGAAGCCAGAAGGGAAAGAGACAACAGTGCGAGAATCCAAAAGTTGATTTTAACTGTGTGATGACGATGAACTACGCTGCATTCAAAAGGTACAAACCAGGGCTTTGTTCATTATAGTACAACACAACTACTCCAGCCCTAGCTGCCCACAGCTTCCCCCGCTTCGGCAGCATTTTCTAACAAGCCTTTCTGACTGTCCGGGCTAGACCCAAACCGTTAGCAGGGAGCTGGATGGCGTTTGTTTGCTTTTCTCCTGATCCTTCTTTTTTTTTCCACGTGGGCTCTACTGCTGAAGCGTAAGTGCTTTGCTCCTTTTAAAACAGAAAGGTCTGAGTCCAGTCATCCTTTCGTGACTCCCTTGCAGCCAGTTAGCCCACAAAAATAAGCAAACTCAAGAAAGGAGTCAGAGCCTAAGCCCTTTATGGGAGATTGATTGTAAAGCTGGTGGCAACATGACAAGCTGATTTGTGGTGGCTCCTCATAGCTTGTTTGAACTGCAAATCTCAGTCACATTTATTTATTGCATCAATGCAGATTTGTCACGACCAGCCTCTGGTATCTTGTGCCTTGATGAAGGAATGCTCGGCCGGGCACAGGGAGAGCACAGGTATGTGTCTGTGCACGCACACATGTCAGACATCCAGTGCAACCCCTCTTGAATCCCCCCAGAAAACCTTTCCTTTGCTTCAGTGCAGGCCAGATCAGGAGCTCGGATTGCTGCCACGTTTGGTGATGCCACGGCTTTCCGTGACGGCACCGGCCCAAGGATCCGCAGCTCCTTCACAGGGACCTGGACCCCTTTGTAAGGCTTAATTCCCTTCACAGTCGTATTTTCCAGTGATAGCTGGAGCAGCTGTTTCTTCTTCCTCCATAGTATGCAGGTTGCCAGAAAGCCTGAGGGGCCCACCAGCTAATTTCCATACTTGGATCTAGGTCTGTATCTGCATCATATTTTCTTGAAACAGTAGTCGCGTAGCGAGTCCCTCTACCTGCTACACAAACGTGATTTAATGTCTTCCTCAGGAGCAGTGAGCTCATCTGCTCTCACATGAAATCGTAAGAAGGATTGGCTCTTCTCTTATTAATGTAATCACTTTAGACTAGTTGATATGTCCTGTATACAGCTTATGGTGTAGAGTTTTATAGCATATTACTGCACCTCCATATAAGTCTAAACTGGTCATAAAACATAATCACTTACTGAAAAAAAATATTAACGCTGCTGAAACTAGGACACAAAGTGATTTTCATAGCAACGGGTAAATAAAGGCCTTGGCAGAAGTCCTATTCTTTTGCACAGAAAAATGCAGATGAAAGGGACAGCATTACACCCTTCCTTCATGGCTTTCTCATCTTTTACTCTTTCACTTTGCCTTCAAAGTATCCCACCAGCCATGAGCAGAGTCATGATATTAATAGCGCTAGAAGGGCTGCAGACTTCTCCCTCGGTACATCAACGCTTCCTGTTACCAAGGACCCACAGATTCATGAGTGAGAACATCCCATGACTCCATTGGCAGTCTTGGAAATGTGTTTGACATTTTTTTCAGAGACATCAGCCTACAAAGAAATTGAATAACATTGGGAAGCAAGACCATGCTGTATCTACCAAAACCATACTCCCTCCATGTACCAGTAAGCAGCACTGAGGCAGACTCTGGTGCTGAGTAAAGCTTGTCTAGACACAAAATTAGATGAGGTTAAAAAGACTACTGTATTTCTGCTCTCTTCTGTTTATATGGCTCGTATCAACACAGTGTTTTAGTACGTGATGTCTATTTATGTATTTAACAGTTGTTAAACAGCTGTGCAAAGCACTGTCTGGATATTTTTATTTCAGTTTAAAAGTGAGTCAAAATACAGTTATATGTACATCATGATTTAAGAGCAACCTAAATGGCCCAAATTTAAACTGAAGTAAGCACACGTCCAAACCTTTTGGTAAGGTTTAGTTTTATTAGTTTAAAATCACACCTTAATTTAAAACATACCCGCATCCTGAATCCAGCCTTCACCAGTATTTAAATAGCCCTTTTTCCCACCACACCTAATGAAAGGAAACTGAGGTTCGGAGTTACAGGACATGGTGCCTGTGGAGGGAGAAGGCATGAATATGAGGTCTTTCTCGAATCCACAGTGAGCGTTCAACCCTTGCACCAGCCCCCACGTGAGGGCAGTGGGGACGGCAGCACAGGCAGGAGCCATGCAGCGATGGAGCTGCTGGGGATGAGGGGGATGCACACCATGCTTATTCTCCAGCAGCGGTCGTGCATCACCTCCCTCCTCTCCATAACGGCTGTACATAGGGCAGCTTTCAAACCGCTGGCAAGCAGGTCTGGGCAATGGCCTGGGTGGAGAAAAAAGTGGTTTGGAGGTGGGAAGAAGTGGCCATGGGGAAGGGGGAGAGCACAGAAGGGTTGGGTGCTTGAGCATCACCGCCTCCACATCAGCCCGTCACTCCACAGCTAAAGGTGGCCCTGAGGTTTTTAAAGGGTCTTCCAGCTCCCAGTGAGGGAATTAAGAATATCATTATCTGCCTAATAAAAATGACTTCTCTGTCCTCCTCCAGCACTCATACATGTGCAGACACAAGAAAACATGGTATTTCGTTTAGGGAAAGAAAGAGTATTCCTACTCCTCCTTTTTCTGTTGGTTTCCACATCTGTTTTTGTTCAATGTTTCGGTTGGTTATTTGGATTGTTGGGCTTTTTTAGACTGAGGGGGGCTAAGTAAAAAAGCCACTGGTTTATTTTCAATGTCAATTTTTAACAGAAAACTCAGTGTGATACAGACAATCAGAGGGCAGAAGCACTAAGACAGCTCTGGGTGAGGGATATAGGGGGGAAATTACCACCTGATAATGCTGCAGTAAATTTTTTCTTAATATTTATTGCACCGCATTGCTCAAGAGCCTGGAAGACTTTCAGAGAGAGAGCACAACACCAGCAGCAGTGGAGTTTCGTGGTTGGTGGGTAGTGAGAAGGATAGTTATTGCATACTTCAGTGAGCAACCAAGTGTCAGTCTGACTCAACACTGGGGAAACTGTTCCCAAAGAAGAACAGAGCATCTTGGGCCTCTAGCAGTTGGTTGACATACCAACAAATACGCATTGCTCCTGGCCAAAGAGATCTAAAGGGTTTTGAAATGCAGAAAGCAGAAGCTGGGGACTTCTAATGCAAACCCGCATTGCTGCTAGCCATGAGGTGAGCTACCTTACTGATCTGTACTCATCTTCCAGGCTACCCCGAGCTCCTACAGAGCCAGTCTCCCCTCTGACATTGTGTCTATATGAGACATTTCATAGCATGTAGCATTTCATAGCATTTCATAGTTCCTCTTCTCCTCCATGCACCACCTGTCCTATGGCTCTGGGTCTGTGTGCCTGTGCCCTTGCAAAACACAGGGCAGATAGCTAAGGACTGTCCTCCAAACATGGGACACAAAGCGTTTTCTGGTCCATCCACCCCCATATCTGGCACAGGCAGCAGCTAAACAGGTCAGCCTCTGTCAGGAAAAGAAAGTAGACTGCTGGGGGAAACACCGAGTATGGACTGAGTAGACAAGGTGTGAAGCAGAAGATAAAAGGGCACATCTGCAAATCCAAAGGAAACCCAGACTACCAGGGCTCTTCTTGGCCTCAGCCCCTTCTGTTGCCTGCTCAGCGTTTCTGTACAGCATACCAGCCCTTACATGCCTATAGAGCATGGCTACAGCAGAAGGAGCAACGGCTTCCAGCAAGGGACACTGAGGGAGGCAATGTTCCCCATGGCCGCTTGAGCAGTTCCACTTTTCACACCTTACAAGGCCTCTTTAACCTGGCAAGAGCAGCCCACAGGAGTGCTTTACCATACATCCACCAGACAGGGAGGTTGAGACATGCCATGACTTACCAAAGCCTGGACAAGCCAACAAAGCAGCCAAGGCTATGACCTCCACCTCCCAACTTCCGTTCTGTCTCCTAACCTTGGACACCTAACAGCTGATGGCTAGCATAAAAATAGTCACAGGCTCCAAGCAAAACAGATCTGAGGGGCTTTCAACTGCAAAAGGCAAAAGCCAAAACTATTTACGTAGGCCCACCTTGCTGATAGCCATGAGGTCCTCCCTTCATCTGAATAATGTGTCCTACATGGAGGCCTTCACGGCAGGACAGGTTTATAAACACTTCCAGGATAATTTCCAGCAAGGCTACGGTAGAAACAAATTTGCCAGAGCTGGAAAAATGAATCTGTCATCACTAGATCAGTATATGCAAGTAAAAGTGTTTGAGTTTAGCTTATGAAATTGTTTGCCTTGGCCTCAAGTCTATCACTTTTAACGGATATTTTGATTTCAGAGGCACAGAAGTGAAGGGGTGTGTTCTTCCATCAAGATTTCAACAACTCCTGGTTTTGGAAATACCTTAGACAGCCCATCTTTCCATTTTTTGCTGTGCACATGTAAAAAATGGCGTGATCTCTGCTGCTTCAACAGGTGGCTTTTCCCTGTAATGTGCTCTGTGTGCTGCGCAAGTCCTTGTTGTGGTCTTGCCGTAGGACACCTCGGCGAGCAGAGTGAGCTCAACCCTCACACATTAACACTGACAGTGCAATCCAAAAGTCGAAGTTTTGAAAAAACGATACCAAGCAAATGGATCCGCTCTGGAAACAAAAAATAAATGGAGCAGCTGAAAGCTGTATTCGTTTCACACGCCTGGGTGAGAACAAACTGAATCTGTCAGTCAGCAAAGGGGCATTACAAGCAAGTGTCTCTCAGGAACGCTGAACTCCACCATGGATGGGAATCTTGCATCTCGGTCAAGCATGGGATATCTATACATTTTCATGTCATGTTCCCAGGTAGTAAGAGAAAATTAAACCAATCATAAGGTTCATAGTAAAAAGTGAGTATGTATCACTTCAGCGAAGCTAGCTCTCTTGGCTGACATTGCCTTATCAAGGAGTGCAAGCATGAGGTCGTTACCTCAGATGAACCTTCTCCAAGATCCTCTTAGGCATTTGGGATTGATCTCACATTTCAAGGGACGAAACAAATCTGAAAGAGAAAAAAAAAATTGTCCCCAGAAATACTTCTTTACAGAAGGTGCCTCCTGCCTTTTAGCAAGGCTGTTTCGGAGAGGAACAGTTCTACCTTCTGCCAGAAGTGATCTCCAATTCACATTTGGCAGCTCTGGGCACCAAACCACTATGAACCAGCTCTTGCACACAACTAGTTAGTACCGCAGCAAAAGCTTTCACTGCACTGGAGATGGGCTTAGGAGAGCCAAAGCTGAAAACATTTCAACATTCCAGTGCAGCAGCAGATTAAATAATTGCTCACGAAAATGCGTGCAAGAACTACTATTGGTATCACAAGGAATACTTTATGAAGCTGCTTTAAAAAAAAAGACAACTATGGATGAAAAATACCCACTTAGCCTTGCTTTCCTACAGGGAGGAGCATAGGCTCTCATTTGACTCATTTTTCTGATTGCTATTCCACACCAGCCTTTTCAAACAATGTCAGTCAAGGAATCTTTTCATGCTGTGCCTTGTGTAAATTGCCTTTAAAATACTTTATCATGGAAAAAAAAGAAAAGTCAAAAATTGATTAAACAAACACAATCCGTTTTCCCCCAGCAGGCTCGGTGCTGTTGGTTTCCCTTTTTGTCCTGTTTCTTCTCCTACCTCATTCATGTCATCCATGGTTATACAGATAGTAGAACTGGCAAGTAATCTGGGACAGTCAGGCCTAAGTAAGCCCGGCTCATGATAAATTAGCCCAGTAAAACTTAGGCCCAGCATTGAAACTTCCCCAGCAGAAAACCCCTAACTTCAGTTACTGTCTTTAACAGGACGGATCTTGACATGGGTTTTCGTCGCTGTGGGCTCCTGGGATGTTGACTTCAGCAAGCCTCATCACGAGGGCAAGGCTCCACGCAAAAGCAGGGATCTATACGGTGGATTTGCCTCAACCTTTGCAAAACATGAAGGATGGAAGGAAACAGTGCTCTGTGTTTCTCAGGACGGGTCTTGATGTGCCCAGTTTTAACAATGGGATCTTCATGAGGTTGCACTGTTGCCTCGGCCACTTCCTACTTAAGCACGTTGCGTTGTAACCCATCACCAGTCCTAGACTAAAATGACAGACTTGGGGGCCCTGCTGAAATCCGGCCCAGGAGGGGCGGTGAGGGTTGAGTTTGGAGCAGTCCACGGGACACTTAGTGAAGGAGAGTCGGACAGGGCTCAAGGCTTTAGCATCATGTCTGCTCCTGACACAGGGACCACGCAGCTCACACTCACCCCACCGCAGATGAGGATGGATGGCCACCATGCTGGGCCCCCATCCACACGCTGCCAATTCCTGCACCACAGAGGGTTCCCCGACCTGGATCTGCATCAGCATCAGCCAGGCAGAAACCTAGAATAGCACCCTGCAAATTTTAATGGGAAGAGGGAAGGAGAAAGTCTGATTACCGTCAAGGCAAATGGCCCTTTGATATCAAATTCCCAACCTCGCAGCAGCAGCAGCCTGGTGGTCCCTGGGGTTCGAAGTGACACCAGAGGGGGTGGGGAGCAAGTCATTAAACGGTGCGTAGTGACCTCGCATCGCTGCCAGCGGGCGGAAGCGCTGGAGAGCTGCTTCTTTCTAATGGTGAGGCTGTGGGCCAGGTCTGGGGCTCATCCATGGAAGTGCGGAGCGCTCCAGCGACACGGGCCAGCTTAGGAGCTCATGCATTTCAGAAACACGCTAAATAAACAAGCGGACCAGGGATTGGTAACCACTGCTCCTGTAGGAAATCTATGCAATGAAAAAGTCATCAGCCCTGCCTTTTTTTATCCATTCCTCTCATTCCTCAGATTGAATTTCTTTCCATGCCATGCTTTCCCACCCTTCCATTGTCCCCCCTAAACGTCTGTTTCCTTCAGAGCTGCAATATTGGCCACCAGCAAGGAAGAAAAATCTGATAAAAGATGATACACCACTCTCATTATTCTATAGTTTTCTCTTGATAGATTTAGAAAGGTCCCAAATGCAAAGAGAAATTAAATCAGCAGGTAGGAAGAAAGATGCAAAGTGAAATTCAAGATGCTGGAAAGCTCCTTTTCTCCGGAGGTCCTACTCTTCCCTGTGTCTGGAAGACAGGAAAGAGCAGACTGTTCATGACAGAGGAGAGAAAACTTCTGGGGGTCTTTAGGGGGAATTCAATCAAAGAAATTATTTTCCCACAGACCAGAGCTGAGCAAACCTTAATAGCTTTTTCCTGATTGAACAATAAATCTACTACTAATTTATGACCTGAAGTGTATATAACAAGCCTCCAAATGTTTTCCAGTTCTGCAAGTAGCGATGCTCACGTCCGTTCTGTTTGGGTTTGGTACTCGCCAGCTAATTCAGCTAATGGGCTAAATATTCCTCACAAAGCTGCGGCTTCAAAAGAATTCAGAAAAAAAGCTTTATTAAAAAAAAAAAGACCAGCCTTGTGCTTCCAGCATAATATTCTATGTGTATGCATAGAGATCCACACGTGTTAGAGATGAAGTCTAAGCACTTGGTGGGCTGGGGTGGGTGCTGTCCTGTATCCTGCGAGCAGAGGCAGCGCAGAGGGGCTGCTGGGGGCCGGGGCGGGG
>Ga0065711_1031945_pt1 | contig 28358 bp, 18 predicted proteins | sample Hoacrofraction12_FD_59098 | JGI IMG/M metagenome (GOLD analysis project Ga0065711, IMG submission 59098) | Hoatzin crop microbial communities from Cojedes, Venezuela - Epithelial fraction 12 v2 (version 2) | ecosystem: Host-associated > Birds > Digestive system > Esophagus > Crop | place... | reverse complement strand
TTAAGGCTGGGTGTCAAGAGGATGGGGCCAGACTCTTTTCAGTGGTGCCCAGCGACAGGACAAGGGGCAATGGGCACAAACTGAAGCACAGGAAGTTCCATCTGAACATGAGGAAGAATTTCTTCACTCTGAGGGTGATGGAGCACTGGCACAGGCTGCCCAGGGAGGTTGTGGAGTCTCCTTCTCTGGAGATATGCAAGACCCACTTGGACACAATCCTATGCAGCCTGCTGTAGGTGACCCTGCTTTGGCAGAGGGGTTGGACTGGATGATCCTCAGAGTTCCCTACCAACCCCTACCACTCTGTGATTCTGCTCCTCGTCTGAGATCCCTTCTGATCACTGCATGCACTCCTTGCGATGAACTCAGACATAGCACTGTCTTGTATCTGTGTCAGAGGCTGAGGTGCAGACACGTGTGCTTCATTTTACCCTAGTCAGAAAGCCACCAAAAGGGACTGGGCAGCCCTCCCTTGTGCTGGATTTAGCAATCATGTGGCCATGCCGTAACTAAATGAATGAGGGTCAAGATGTCAACATGGGGCGCATGGGGCCAGGGAGGGTGGGAAATGGGGTAGCTTTCTACTGAATCAACAAACCACTCCAAGGGAACACAGCCAGGAGCTAGGGAGGAGGATGAGAAACAGCTTGGCCATTTCTCTCATCAGCAATATACATCTAAACCACAACATACGTATGGTGAAACCACAACTGGCAAACAAATCTCACCACTCGCAGGAGATTTTCCTTTGCTGCAGCTGGTGGATCCAGTACCAGTGCACGTGCTACCCAGGACATCACTACCTGAATGAGAGCTCAAAACTCTTCCTCCCAGTGGCAACCTTCCCAGCGCAGCCCCCTCACTGAGGTCCCACCTCCCCAACCGCCTGGGCACACCCAGCCCCCACAACAGGAATGCTTTTCCTCCTCTTCCCTCCCCCTCCTTTAAAATCCCAGTCCCCTGGCTTTTGATCCACCATTACTTGCCAACTGCTCCCTCAATGTATCGCCTTCCCTCATAGTTTACATAAGCTCTATACAGTGCAAGTTATACATGTGAAAATATGATGCTTATTTTGAGAGTTGAACAACAACAAAAAAACTTCTCCACCACCCCCAAGAAAGCAACAGCAGAAATAAAAGTGCATACATCAATAGAGAGAAACCAGGATTAACATTTCACAAACAGCAGAAGAGGGAAATCCTATTTAAAACAAGAACTCCGGAGCCAGAAGTACCTCTCACTGAACAAAGGAACTGAAAACAAAACCCATTAGAAGCAATCCAGCCTTCGCGGAAACATATACGCATCATCATTAACAATAATAATTTGGCTCTTCATGTGTAATCACTGCATGCCAGCATCACTTTATATTTGTAACAGCCATTAATGTCAAGAGCAATTGGGCACAGGGGCACCACGCTGCCTCTGTGCTGCTCCTCTGTCTGCAGTCTGCTCCACAGAGACAACCACCTCTCCCTGCCCCTTCTTCCCTCTAATCCAACCCATGGGACTGCTGAATTGAGCCAAATTTAGAAAAACACTATTTTTTTTCCTGTTTTTATAATACAAGAATTTTGTACTATTAAGACAGCACCAGCAAGGTAAGTTGTAATCATCTGCTCACACAATACTGAAGTCAAGACAGCACATACTGGAGCACGGCAAGGACAGAATCCATCACAACCCATGCTTTGGATTTTGGTGATTGATTTCATAGGTTATCAATGCCTAAAAATGGCCATGAAGATTAAGGATGTAGAAAATGCCAAAAAGAAACAAGCATTAATCCTGAATAGTTGATCCAGGATATCCTTCCACTTTACACAACACATAGGAGGCAGAGGAAGCATAGCATTCCACCATTTTGACAATATGCTCACAGGAAAAAAAAAAAAAGGTATTGCCTCAGTGTTGTAGGATAGGCTCAGATAGAACAAATAGCATTAAATCACTCCCATCAATGTACCAGTTACAACGCTCATCAACTATACGGTCAATATAATCCTCAACTGGCTGAGACACAGAAATAGAGGGGTCCGACTGAATGCTACTACATACAAGGCAGAAAAAAATGATGCAGTACATACTTGTTACAATGCCTTTAGCAGCTCAGATGAGCCACAAAACTCTAAAAGCGAAGTTTTTCTTCATATACGAGCAAAATCACCAGGAAGCTTCCAGGAACCTAACTCTAGAACACTGAAGGAATTAAATTTTACAAAAGTGTCTACAATTAATAGAGAATAAACCATTCCGTTGGACCAGTGCTTTATCTTCTAGCACATCTTATCATCTTCTTTTCTAAACTGAACAGACCAAGTCAGTCCAAGTCAAGCCTCAGAGGTACAGCAATTTCATGTCAAAAGGACACAGGCAGACATATTTCTTGAGGTGGATTTACTTCATTCATTTGTCCTAAAACTACACCAAATTCAAATCCATCACTACAGCTACCAAAGATGAAGTAAGATTTCACATAGAAACCTGTAGAATTGTGAATTGCAAGTCGTTTTGCCTTAAATAAAAGATCAGTAGAAAATGCTTACATGTCTAATCTTTAATTCTCAGGTTTATAAAAAGAAAAAAATCCTACATTAGGCAATTCTTGCATAAGTTTATGATTCACTGCCAGTCCTTCTTGTACTTCTAATACTCATTATTTCCTCTTACAAAATCCCAGCTTGCATCCACATCATCTCAAGACACTTATTTTTGTTTTCCCTTCCACAGTAATTTCCGATTTTGCTATCTTCTTTGCAATGCTTTAAACAACACACTCGAGTCCTTTAGATAAGGACATAGAACAAAACAGTCCTCCAGAAACCTTGCTTGTCAGTGCCCATTATTTTATATAATTATTTAGCTAAGTAATACCCTATTATTTATCAAGTATTGTATTACTGTATCAAGTATTATGTGATATAAGGCTAAATTCTGTATCTTTAAGGACTATGGTTTAGTCCTCTATTACATTAGATGTTATTTTCATAACATATTTTAATTAACAATTCATTTACTTAGGTCGTGAGATTTCACCAGGAAGTCATCAGGCACTTCCATCCTGTTAAACAAGAGTTTTCCGGCTGATTTCATGCATCCCATCCCCAGCTGGAGACAAAGGGGAAGGACACAAACAGCTAGAGGGAACAAGTCTTCTGCATGTGCGAGAATAACTTCTTTTCACTGCAAGCAAAGCCTGGTTCCTGGTTTGACACCTGTCCCCAAACCTTGGCAGAATTTCTGTATCACTGAACATACCATCTGCAGTTTCCATTTCGTTTTACCAGAAAAACACTTAATATCTGCAAAACTGACAGAACATAGAGAAGAGGGGTGTAAGGAAGGGCACCACCACCCAGCAGGTCAGGACAAGAGACAAACCCCGCTGGCGTTGGGGTTGGGTGCTGAGCATCACCTTGTTAAACGCACCGTGCTCACCCACCCTCCGGCACAGCGCCCTGGCCCTGGAGGTCTGCAACTTCAGTACGTCTGTGAATCTGTTACTAGAAGCTTCCAGCTCTAGTCCCTTGAAAAGTTAATCAATTAGACTCACACAAGACTGGCTGAATCATAATTACTCTCATGACTGGAGTGCTGTGATGGACGGCCATAAGCTCTTCAGAAGGGATAGGCGAGGAAAGAGAGGCGGTGGGGTGGCTCTGTACGTTAGGGACTGCTTCGATTGTACAGAGCTCGACGCCTATGATGACAAGGTCGAATGCTTATGGGTAAAGATGAGGGGGAAAGTCAACAAGGCAGGCATCCTGCTGGGGGTCTGTTATAGACCACCCAACCAGGATGAAGAGGCAGATAAAGTTTTCTACAAGAGGCTGGCAGAAGTCTCACAAACACTAGCCCTTGTTCTCATGAGGGACTTCAACTTACCGGACATCTGCTGGAAAGACAACACAACAGAGAGGAAACAGTCTAGGAGGTTCCTGGAGTGTGTGGGAGATAACTTCCTGACGCAGCTGGTGAGTGAGCCTACCAGGGGAGGTGCGTCACTAGACCTGCTGTTTACTAACAGCGAAGGACTGGTGGGAGATGTGGTGGTCAGAGGCCATCATGGGCTTAGTGATCATGAAATGACTGACGGTGGGACTTGATGATCTTAGAGGTCTTTTCCAAGATATGCCTGCATTTGGAAAAATCCCTACATTAAAATCCTTTGAGCTTTAGCAGCTCACATACCCCCCCCCCCCAAAAAAAACGAAACAAAAACCACTACCTTATGCAGGTAAATAGCTAATCATTAAAAAAAAACCCACCTTGATTACACATTTTGATTTATTTTTAATCAAGAGAAGGTCATTCAATAATCACATAAAAGCCATACTCCATTTATCTTAATAAATTCTACAGCAATTGATACCTCCTTTGCACGCAAAAAAGTACATTACAATTACAAGTTAAACATTATATCTGGATTTTTACTTGGATTTAAAGAACTCCCTATCACTGAGGAAAATTATTTGGTGTTATGGCAAAAAATCCAAAACATTGCTTTGTAAGTTAAAAAATTGTCTTCTCATCAGTTATTTCAACACACAAAATCATTCTCCACTTCCTGCAAAGACAAGACAGCCTTTGCAATTTTTCAGTTGCTTCTGCACATCAACATGCAGGTTACTATGGAACACCAAACATCATCACAGACAGATCACACACCTTCACCCAGCACCAGTAAAATTGTCTCTGCTTTAGCAATAAGTCATCTTTGAAACCACATTTAAAATATAAGAAGGAAGAGCTCCAAAAACTCCTGCAGTTTTAATGCAGCCTTCACAAAGACAGATCACCACTTATCATCCTTCACTGGCATACCTGTGACCTCAGAAAATACTCAACAAAAAAAATTATTTTTAAATATTATTTTTAGGAACCTAATTTTTGAACTCTTTTTGTCATGCAGTCTTTAACACAGACCAAGTCACCAAACACATTTATGGAACTAAGCCCCTAAAAATACTCAGTGTTAAACATGAGATGACTTGGTCATTATAACAGACTATCACAAAGATATTTCATAAAAATACCATCTCTAAAAATAATCCATTAAAATATATTATGAAACATTTATGACAACATTTCTAATAAAATGATTTTTTTATTTTATAGTAAAACATTATTATAAAGACTTTCTCCGAGTTCTGAATTTAGCATCCTTAGTTAGCCTTTCTGTTGAAAAATAAAATTGTGACGGATACTTGCTTCCATACCGAAAACATTTTGACAGTTGCAGATTACAGCTTTCTGTGCTCAATATCCCATTAGGTATCTGCTTTCTAATTGCTTTTTGGAACGCTTTTCTTAATCTACTTCCTATTCAAAATATTACAATAAATCCCTAAACACACCTAGGATCTGAGCACTGAAGAAAGAAAACAAAGTGTAAAGCATGTATTGCAACTGCTCTTCTTTTAAAAAAGAAAAATTAGGACTAAAAACTTAAATGGAATAGGAATAACTTGTTCTCCCACATCAGAAAAGAATCACTGGCGCTGGAGGTGCGAGATTCATGAGCAAGGTCCAGGATTTTGAGAGCAATAGAAATTTTAGAAATATAACATTTCATTTATATATATAAATTACAGAAATTACTTGTCTAAATACTGATCTTATACCCTTGCACTTATTTGAGAGAATCATGCATTACACAGGAATACACACAGGAACCGAGTACTAACTCCCCCAAGGTAGCTTCCATCTTTCTCCAAACATCAGCATATTAAATTAACAAACACAGCCGAATCTCCAAATTAAAGGAATGAGCTCTACCTCACCCCCTGCTCCGTTCCATTGCAGCCCTGGCACTGCAGGGGATGGAGCCTCTCCCATAGGGCCACCAGCCTCCCTCCATGCCAAGGCCACCAGCATCCCCCGGTGCCGAGGCCACCAGCCTCCCTTGGTGCCGAGACCAGCCCTTGGGAGCCACCCGGCCGACCCTCCTGCGTTCTGGCTGTGCTGGCAGGACGGTAAACGGCCTTCCAGGCAAAACTGTGCACAAGAGTGAACTGATGGAGACTCAAATCAGAAAAAACCTGCCCATCGCACCTTCCCCTGAGTTCAGTTATGTGGCTAAAAATCATTTGTATTTCAGAATTGCAAAGTAACTATTTTGGCATGTGAGACAAGGATCTGGACAGTAAGAAAATACCACCTCTGAAACTTCAACCTTGTTAGCACTTCCATAAAATAAAGCCCCAATTCTTTTACAGACTACTTCAGGGGAAATGAAAGGGGGGGAAAAAAAAATACTGCTTGGGAGGTGATAAAATGGTTAGGAGTAAAACAAAATTTCTGTCCGAAGCAATCTGCAATGGCTAACTTCAGAAACCAAGTTGCTGTATACCACGTTTACTCCATTTTTTAGGAACCAAGTTAGTACTGTGCTCTGGAAAGCAACAGCAGAGTTTGAGCTAGGAATACCGACACCACAGCCCTTTGGTGGCTTGTGACTCCGCCAACAGCCCCGTCCAGTTCAACGATGGTGTATTCTCTGCGCAAAGACAGTAAAACCATTACAAAGTTTGGTAATATACAAAATCACAAAGTGGATTAGGAGAAAAGCAGTAACATTTCATGGAGGTCATTTGTATTCAGGTCTCTAAAAGGAAGTTCGTAGATCTACAGAAATAACAGTACCTATGTAATCAGCAAGCATTTCTGTTTCAGGTTTACCGAGCGCAGATGGCTTATTGAAACTGAGCTTTAAAATTTGTTGCAGGGATTATCAGTTTCATTGCTATTAAAATGTTAATAAGTAAAAGACTGAAACACTCAGTGTTAATAATACATATAGCTTTTAATTATAGAGGCATAAGATATATAGCTTACCTATTTTGTAGCTTTAAGGGAACGTTGCATTGAGTAACAAATGTCAATGTGATCTATTAAGCACAAATTAGTTCCCTAACCAGTTAGCTGACCAAGCACCTTTTCTTTTGTCCCTTGTACAGAGGCTACCACAATGGAGTTCCTTGCCCAGCATAGAGTCAATGTGCAAATTATAAGTTACTACTAAGAAGCAATAAAAAGAAATTATAAAATTATTAAACAATTGTCAGCCTCAGATGTAAGACCACAATGAGAGGATTCTGTTATTTCAGAAGGTATATTACTTGGAAGTGCAGAAGTACATCCAAGTAACACAACCACGTATAAATTGTGAAAGCAGAAAATTTAATCACAATCATGACTAAAAGAAGTTGATATTGCGTTATGTTTCTTGCAGCAACAGTAAAATAGAGATGGCAGATACCTTCATCTATAGCCCAGAAAACTAGTTATGTGTGATATAACCTATCATGTCCAAATATAGCTACACTTTTTCACAGAATCACAGAATGGTAGCGGTTGGAAGGGACCTCTGGGGGTCATCTAGTCCAACTCCCCCTACACAAAGCAGGGTCACCTACAGCAGGCTGCACAGGACCTCATCCAGGCAGGTCTTGAATATCTCCAGAGAAGGAGAATCCACAACCTCCCTGGGCAGCCTGTGCCAGTGCTCCATCACCCTCAGAGTGAAGAAGTTCTTCCTCATGTTCAGGCGGAACTTCCTCTGCTTCAGTTTGTGCCCGTTGCCCCTTGTCCTGTCGCTGGGCACCACTGAAAAGAGTCTGGCCCCATCCTCCTGACACCCACCCTTAAGATATTTATAGGCATTTATAAGATCCCCTCTCAGCCTTCTTTTTTTTTTTTTCTCTTAAAGATACCTATTTTACTTTAGCATGAGATTGTAAAAGGGAGGAAAAAAAAATCAGATTTGCAAAGCAGTGTGTCTGTATGTATGCCCACATTCATGTGGTGTGTGTGTGTGTGTGTGTGTGTGTGTATCTCAGAATTAACCAGACTAGACCCTAAGCATCTGGGCAGAACTTCATCTACTTGTTTCTTCAAAACGTCATGTCCTCCACCACATAACTAACTCCTGCTACTTTAGCCTCTGAAAACAAACCACTTTTGCCCTCTGTGAAGCAACAGCCCAAACTTTAGGGGTTCCTGTCTTTCATTGGAGAGAGATGATTACATCCGCAACAGAAGCCAGCAACGCTGAAGCAGTGTTCAACCAGTCATTCAGCACAGCATAGACACACACTCAAGCCCACAAAAAATAAGAACAGTAGCTTGTGATCAGTTAATAGGAGTGGTGAGAATTTCTTCCCCAGCAGCCAGGCTGAGATATCCTTTCCCTATCTGGACTTCAGCTCTAACATTTCTCATTCTCTCAGATTCATCTGTTCAAAACCCTACACCTCTGGGCATAAGCTGATGGGTACCATCCTGCATGACAACGGAGACCGTGTCCTACCAGACTATGCTTACAATATACAGTATTTCACCAGCATTGAATATATATACACTTTTGCTCTGGCATAAAGATCATCAGCAACCTAAACTTCAATCCAAATCTGAGCCCACAACATACAGTCTTAACAGGAACTGTTCTTGCACTAAGTGCCTTTATGGTTGCCATGGATATTCCCCCTCAAGTTTTTTTTTTGTTTTTTTTTTTTTAATTAAAATGGGTCAGGTTTTTGGAGAGGCTCTAGCAAACAAGAAGGAAAAGAGCCAGCTCTGATTCTTCCTTTGTTCAGACAAACAATATCCCTAATCTCAATCCCTTGTAACAAGTTGCCATCTCCAACAGGCTCAAATGGAAACCCCAAGCCCCCCAGAAGCACACCACCCCAGACAGCCTGCTTCCGAGCAGCACTTTGAGACCAGCACTGGATTTGTCTGTAAGTAATTATCACTTGGCTTTTTTACTACAAATACACGATACATGTTTATATAGTTTCTGGAATAAACATACACAAATTAAGTGAAATGTGTGTTAAGTACAAAGCAATTTTTCAGACATTTTCCTCCAGGGCATGTTTCCTCCATCCCAGCATTGTTCCACTGCTCTCCAGAGTACAAAGCAAGAGGAAGAGGAAACACAGGTCCTGGAACATTTTTCTGTTATGTGGTATTTGCACTGGGTTTGCTCACCTCAGCGGCATTATGTGATAGCACAGACCAATTAATTTGTCACCAAGAACTAGAGGTAAGATCCTTTGCGAAATTGGCACTTAAAGCACAAGGGGAAAGGGTAAAGCGGTCTTCAAACCTTTACATTATTTTCTAATGCATGGGGGAAAAAATTGCTACAGAATCATGGTCTAGCTTTCAGATACTCTGGAAGAAGTTTTGCAGTTTCCTTTCAACAAATTCCCACATCACAAGTAGCAAGTGGAAACTTGTCTTCAAAGTTGACCATATCCACCTGTAAGATCCCCAAAACTACAGAACACAAGTGCAGAGAGTACTTGGCTGCTCATCACTTGCGAGAGTGTGAAGAGGTATCCAGGGTATCAGTCTCCTGGCATTGTCTCAATACAACCAACCAAAAACACGGCTACCTGCCATTGCCTCCTTACCAAAAACATCCGCACTAATGACAGGACAGAGGAAAACACGCTGCTGCCTCCCTTTCTGGTTTCGTCAACTCCCACCACTTTCTGCAGGCAGGCTCCTCTCTTGCTTTGCATGTTTCTATGTCTTGCTCACTTTTTCTCCTCTCTGTTTTTCATGTTCTTGCTACTGCAGCCTTTGTTGCTCCCTGTTTTCCGTGATATTCATGATTTTATTTTTTCAGCTACTTTTCAACAGCTCGCATGTTTTTAAGGGTATAATTTATCTAATAATGAGGATTGGCCCCCGATGTCAGCCAACAGCATTCAGGAACCTATACAAGTATTCTGCTTGGTTCTCAACAGCAAGCCGGTAAATCAGAGGTTAAGTTTAATAAGGTTTCAAGTTGAAATCTACTTCAAACATGCACATTACACTTTCCCCATCCATACTCTGATTGTTGAGACCCAGCTTTCATCCTCTCACCAGCTGTCAGTCCCTTTGAGCCTTTCCTCATATTTCAACAAGTCCCTTTTCTTTACACTCATACAGTGTCTTACCCCTAATTTTATTCCCCCCATATTAATTTCCTTACCTTCTTTCCTTCGCAAATTATCCTTCAGTTCTTCTCATCTAGATCTGTCTCCTTTCTTTAGGTTCTTGTCATGTCTTTGCCATTCTCCCACCACCTCCTCCTCTCATCTACTCTCATCTCATCACCAAAGCCAAGAAGAAGCACAGGCATCATGCCGGGAGCATCTTATGTGCTCACAATGAGCACAGGTAGCACCATTACCGCCCTTGGACACCACTGCTGAGGACGAGGAGCTGGGCAGAGGAGGCAGGCAGGCTCTGTGGATCCCCATGGCCCTTCAGGGGTTGAAGGGGCTCCTGGAGGTCATGAGCTCCAACTCCTGCTTACTGCTGGGCCAGGAGATCAACTGATGCTTCTCCTGGCTATGCAAGACGGGGCCTTATAGACTCACCTACACAAGCCATCCTATATGTTAGAGGATGACTAATTAAAATAAAAGCCACTTTTAGTTAAGCAGATAACAGACTCAGCTTTCATTTTAGCTGAAATGGTGATTTTTACTGTGTATTTTGTGCTCATCTGTATTCTGCTGTACTTAACACAGTGGACAGTGTGTCAGAGTACAGGATGACAAAGAGGCAAGCCTTCTTGTCAGCTTTTGATTGTGAAATACAGTGTAATGGACCCTCATTAATTCAATTCATGCTAGTAAGACCAACATTGAATTATTAAATTATTGTGAACAAGTTCCAGAGCAAATAGCATAAAAGGATCCTCAACTGCAAAGTGTACTTTGCTCATTTGTGTTGACAGCTGTAACCCAACTATAATTATTCATTATACTCTGTAAGTTACAACCTTTTTTTTAAAATATGAACCTTCATCATAGCATCAACCATTGCACTTCTCCTCAGCAATGCTGAAACCTGTTTTTTTCAATTGTTTTTCCTGAATTCTTAATTGAGAAAATTAACAGAGATGTTCTGGCATATGTAACTAAGACACTAGCATAGTGTAAAAAGGAATCATTTGTACCATTTTTTTTCATAAGAGAAAAAATTTTCCTAATAAAAATACAAGATTCCTCAGGACGTGGTTTTTCCTTCAGATGGGATGATCTGGAGGGGGAGAGAAGATATACTGGGACGCCAAGAAGACTGTTATTAGCCTGGTAGCAAATCAGCTATGCCTATTTATACCACGCGGCCTTCCAATGGAGTCTGCAAACTCACATGGGAAGAGAGCACAGTGCTGTACTTCGAACAAGCAACATTTCACTATTATTTCAATGAATGTGTAATTTTTTAAAGAATTATTATTACTGATACTTCAGTATCACTCAGATACAAGGTACAATAACTTGAATTATTTCTGCACTTTCAATATGACAATAAATAAAAGCCCGCATGCAAGTCTTACAATGTTCAAATGATAATGAACTCTACATTTTTTAATTATACCTCTGTACTCTGTAGCACCCTGTGGCGCAGACCACAACCAAGCCATTTTTACGGTGCACGTACACAGCATTCTAGCACAGCAATCCAGTACTATAACACATCACACAGAACTGTTGTAACTGTCTTCAGTGTTAAAACACAGGTGGTAGTCAGGAGGCCTTTCCAAAGCAATATGCCACCTCAGACAGAAGGGAAGGACCAAGCTAACGAGCTTGTAGCGAGGATCCAACAGGCCGAGGTCAGCTAACGATGCCTGCTTTTGCTTATAACCAAAAAACAGGAAAAGAAGTTTCCTCTTCCCTGGAAATGTCAGAACATTAAAAAACAACCAAAGCAAACAAGCAGAGCCCTTCCCCACCCCTAAGCTGTCAGGCGCAGAACTGGCAGATGCCAGGCAGCAACGGGGAAACGGGCTGGCACGGGAAAAGGTTACTGGCTGCATCTATTTCCTCAAGGCCAGATCAGCTCTGCCTCCATCATTCTGACTACCGTCTAACCTACCCTCACAGGCTTTTAAGTATGAAATGTCACCTGGAAAAGTAACGGAGTACGTGTACTCCATCACTCAGCCTGCTCACAAAAATGCAGAACGTCAGACCTCTGCAAAACTTTGCAAGTGAACTGGTGACAACCGGAGGGAAGTTTTCCAACTGTACTCTGCTTTACTTTGTGTCACCTAATCCAGGTTCCCCTGGTATGTTTCATTACATTAGATCAAGAGTCATACTGGAAGTTAAGAGAGGAAACATCTGCTGCATCTAATTTTCTTCCGAACCACAGCAACAGACTGACTTGGTTTAATATGCTTTGTTCTGGATCAGACTGTTTTCTAGGAGCCTTCAAACAGTGTAACTATTTTCCTCCAGTATTTTTCTTGAAGGACATCAAGCCAGCTAGTCTACTGCTCCTTCAGCTTGCACTCTGCCTTACAGAGAGGAAAAAAGAAAAGAAAAAAAGAAAAAAAAAAAAAGAAAAAAGAGAGAACTGGAGGGGGAGAGAAGGCAGCATGTTCTTTCCTTTGCCTACTTTCCTTGGCCCTTACCAACCTTCAGCGACCTAGTGAAATGAGAAATTCCAAAAAGCTGTATTATCCTCCCAGCAAACCTTCTTCCTACACAAGCTGCCACCACACACACGCCACCATGAGAACCTCTGTCTCAAACTGTCAGCCTCTGCACACAGTTTGGTATCTGAAGCTACCTACAACCATAAAGGCTGGCCGGTACCCGCTGCGAGTATGGCTAGCAGTGAGCTGGAAAACATTGCTTTTGTAGATGTTCGCCACAGATGTGCTGGCTGGCTTTGCATCGCTTTCTGTAAACTACACCCCTTCACTTGCTTTTATGATCTACGCTATCATCTACTTCTGTATCTCCCTTATTTGTCACACATCCTGAAATGATCCATACTGTGGCATTTCATATGCAGCACATCTATTGTCATACCCGTTTTACATCCTCTATTCCTGCATACAAAGGCAGCACTTCTACCATTTCTCAAACATTTTTAATTTTATGCATTTTAAGAAGCTTTAAAAGAAAACCACAAGACTGCCAGAAGCAGTAATGACTTCTTGACTTCCACAGAGTGCTCTATCATATTTAACACCCACCGGAGTATTTGCAGGTTTTGGAGGAAGAGAGCCTAGACATCGTTGTACTAATGTAAGGCATTTGTCATTGTGAAGGTCAGCAATTCTTTCTACATTACTGAAAAATACCGCAGACAGTACGTAATCATAAGCTTTGTTATACAGCATTTTCTAATAGCCATAATAATCTATTGTCTGCTCCAAGATGAGTAAGGAAAACCAATATCCCCGTCTCTTACAGACACATTAAACATAAGCTTTTTAGTCAGCATATACAACTGCTCATCTTTGTGAGGTCCACTAAAAGATTGTACCATTTGCAGTCCTTTTACTGCTTAACATTTGGAGAAGACAGATCAATTGCTGTTGAGCACGTTCCCGAAAAGACTCAGAACCAGCACATTTCCTTCTTTTTCCAATGAAAATACACTAGTTGTAGTAATTCCATTTGCATGCTGACAAAAGTATTAAACTTTGAGCTTTAAATTCCTTCTTTGGGGGATTTCTCCGGGCTTAGCGCAACAAAAACTTCGACTCATTTGCCCACTCTTTTCTTCTTTAATTTTAGGTAATCTCTGCTTCAGTTTTGGGCAATTCAAAACAGCAGTGTGTTTCTGAACAAAGGCCCACATATTTTTTCATTTGTTATGCCTAAGAGTAATTCAAAGATATTCAACAGACCAGTGAATATGGACTAAATGCAATTTAATGAGTAACACTGGTGAGAAGAAAACCTTACATTTCTGGAAAACATACAGCAGTAAGTAGTCTTGCATTTCCACTGTTGAGGACTACAGAAAGAGCTTCAGTATAAAATACATTGGGGTGTAGAATCTGTATATATTCAGGAAGTATCTACATTAAATAAGTATTTTAGAATTACATGACATAACAGAAGATCCACTACACTGAAATATTTTCCACATAAGTCAGTAGACAGGCACAAACTCTTATGCCTGTAGAATCTGCCCCCAAGAGGTCGTATTCAATCATCATCACTACCAGATGTTTCTTCTTCCCAGGTTCTGGGATCAAAGACCTCCCTGTGCATGTCCGTGTATTAAGCAAATGTTCTTTCTGAAGCACCTCCCTCCTTGTCTGGCTCTCGCTCTGAAGTGCACCATTATAACTGTATAGATCCTGAGAATTGAATGTGTAAGAAAAATACCACTGCACCCATAGAAACCTGGGAATTCCCAGAAAGGCACTGTCTCAAGTCAGTGTTGGCCACTGGAGCTGACTGCAATGAAAAGAACGTGAAATTTAAATATTTTTCTTAAATGTTAATTTTAATATAGTACCTTCAGGAGAAAAAATAAAAAAGCATCATCTCCACACAAATATATCAGCAATAAACATAATGAGAGATCCTAATTTCACTGATATACACATAAAATGAGAAAACAGAATTTGACAAAAAGGGTTTGATTTTTTTTAAAAAAAGTAAATCTTTTCTCCTCTAAGGACAGTTTATCACGCTCCTTTTCAGACGAATTTCTAACTGCCTTCTAAATAAAAAAAGTCACCACACCATAGAACAGATCATTATTAACTAGAAAGACTGGCAATGCTCAGGTATAAGATAACGAATAATCCATCGTAAGACAAGACAGAAACAGTAATTACCTGAATCTGAAACTGAAGTCTTCTCTGACTCAAGAAGCTAAAACCAAATGCATGTAGCTTTGGCTTTTCCCCTGCCACTCTCGGAGAAGTCATTAAGAGATTACATTAATGTTGAGCATATATATCAGATACAGGAAAAGAAATTTTTAAGCAGGGAATGAAGTGACACCACCACATGCTATTTCCAATACTTTCAAACTATTACAAAGAAAAGTCAGTCTCACTATTAGTTCAGGTAAAATTAGAGATTACCCTCTACTATTGATTTTCATCCAGTACATACATATTCGGTGACACTTCTGGACACAGTTTAACATGACGCTTTAACACAGTGCTAATACAGGTTGTAGAGATAATAAACCTTTGTGTCCTCCTGCCATTACAAGCAAGCACTATCTGAGTCTAAGGATATTCAAGAAAGAAAGTTTTAGACTGAGAATTTTTATTTAATGAAGTAAGAGCACTGTACCTTCCTTCTGGAACTGCAGCTGAAGATACTGAATTCTGTCACACATGGAACTTCCCATGTATGACCAAAACTTTCCCAAGCCAAGTCGTTTACTGCATAGCCTGTGATCACTTGCAAAATCCTGTGTAAATCTGCACACAGCCTGCAAAGCCGTTGTTTTCAAAAGTTAAGAATATTTAGTTTCCATGACGGACCCTGCGAGGGCAAGATCTGTTTGGTTTTTTTTTTAATCCTAACATTTACAATTAAAGTAGATGCATGCTGATGGGCTCACAGCTAGAATATGAGTAGCCAACATTTAAATCTCTGAGTTTTGAGAAGGGGACTACAGTTTGCGTTCTACTTTCTGAACTAAGCAATGCTTCATGCAGATTAATAGTAATTAAAGACAGGTCCGTCCCATATTGCCAAGCAGGCAGTCTATATAAGAAAGTTGTTGCTTCAAAGCTGCATTTTGTACAGATTTCAAGTCGACAGTACACTTAGAGCCTTCTCACTTCTCTTGCCTGAAAGAAATAATGAGCTGCAAAACAGCCAAAGTTCTGGGCTGCTCTGCAGTAGTGACATAATAAAGAAATACCAAAGATTAAAACTCACGTGAATTATAATAAGAAACATTCACACTATTAAAGGATCTTGTTATTAACAAAGACGCAAAATATCAGGCATCACACAAAGGTGACCACCACATATGTTGAAAATATCATAAAGCCATCCACAAATGGTAAAAACGTGGAGGAAAACAGGACTTTGCAACACAGCTGTTTCACGAAGATTTTTGTGTATCAGCTGATCTTCCAATCAAAACCGGCACACTGCATGTCAGGGCATGATGTAGCAGAGACACAAAGCCTATCCAAAGCTTCCACAAATGAAGAATCTAGCAGTAAGATGGGAATTATCAAAAACATGGCCAAGTAGTGAAAATACACGTTTCACATGCCAAGGTTCTCCAACCTTTCTCTGGAAAAGAAAAAAAGAAAAATAAAAAAGGAAAAAACCCAACCACCACCACCAAACCCTCTCTTTAAAAAAAACCAGCTCACACCCGAAGGAAAAGGAAACCAAGAGCCAGATGACACAGTCTGATAACTGGTACGCAATACATATTTTTGTGGGGTTTTTTTTTTCATTTGAATGTATGTTTTCGCAACACACTAGTTAAGTGAGGCATATTTTTTAGAAATCTTCATAAACATATGTATGTACTCATATTATTCATACAGTCGGATTATAGAAACACCCTTTCTGTGTTAAAGTAGACTGACTTTGCACGTTGCACAATACATGCTCTGCTGAACTAGCCCTAGTCCAGACAGCTCCCAATCAAGCAGCAGCCTGGCGCGCTGCGCTCCGTATCAATCAGCGTCTTTTACACATCTGCCAGACGCTGTTCTGAGAGCTTGCACTGCTTGAAGGTCAAGCTCCTTCCTACCGCAGTCAGTACACCCAGTCAGCCCAGCAACGCCAGCCATGAAAAGTTCCCTTCTGCTACTCCAGCCATCCTATTAACCAACCTCCTGACAAATCCTGAGGCAGAAATAATGACAGTTTTCAGGTGGACCTTACTGGTACATTTCACCTTTTTGAGATTTATTTTAACACAAGTAAAAGACACCCTCAGGTATACACCTGGTTGAAGCACCATTCCATACAAGATCTAAAAAGCGTGGGAAAACAATTAATTTCTAACATGCACTGATTCTTACACCTGAGCACAGAAAACATTATCATTGTCAAGTGCGAATATTAAAACACTTATTTCTTTAACTAAAGCCAAAATAATTTTGAGGCCCAGTGGCGTGCTCTTGTGCCTTTGTACTGTAGCAGCAAAGCATGTCGCAAGGAGCCGGATCTGCTGTTGTGATGCTGCAGGGCACAGGATGAAGCTGTAGGGAGCAACAACAAAGGAGAATAGCTACCAGATGGCAACCATAAACTTAGGATACAGCCAGCTATCCCCTGTAGCATATTCTACATACTAACATCTACAGCCACTTATAGCATTGCCAGTACCACCTGTCCATGTACATTTAGTTATAAAATGAGTTGAGGTCAAATTTTTATCATCATACATATTTCTATCAAATCTCAAGTAAGTTATTTTTTGTAATGTGGCACTATTTTATTCTACTGGATAGTTTCAATACATCTGCCAAACCTGAAACTCTTGAATTCAAACAGAATTTCCAGCAGAAGAAAAATCCTAAATTAAGGATTAATACAGTAAAATATTCAACCCTGAAAGAACGAGTAACTTACATGCCAAGCAGTTACAATGCAGCTTAAGAATCTATAGTAACAACCAACATCAAATCCATAATGCAATCAAAGCTTACAAAAGCTGAATGTTATTTCTGGGTAGATCACATCTTCCTTACAAGGTGCATTAGAGACACATCACAAAGATGAAAACAGCTCGTTTTTTTTTTTAAGCAAAAAGTCTTTTAAAATGGGCTGTACCCGAAAATTCTTAAGTTCTTCTAAAAACCTGTGAAGAATCTTTAGAAGCCTTTCAGCACCATTTAAGAACAAATAGTAGGTCTGTCCTATTTCCTTAAAAGAGCAGGACTGCAGAGTTAGTATTTAAATGTGCAATTAGGCATTACAGGACAAGGTATTTCAGATAATAATATCCAGCACAGATGAAGCTAGAAAGCTTTCAATACCAGAATCCTCTGCAGAAGTTGGAAAGATTTCATTCATCCCCCCATGTTGAGAGTGCTAATGGAATAAACAGACTTGTTGGATTTCATGTAACTCAAAAAAAATACGCACAGAGTATAGAGCAATTCAGCTTCTCAGTCAGTCTAATCTATTATCACTCAATTTATTTTATTCAAACTGTGATAACTTACATGAATTAGGGATCTGGCTGAGGACTCATTTCTAGCCTTTTAGGCATCTGATCTGAAGAAGTGTTTCTTAACTGCACTAAGACAAACCCAAATTACTTAGTTTTTTGAGCAGAAGAAATGCATTAAAAAAAAGTTAAAAACCTATGAGCAGCATATACATTCTACTTTTATGCCCTCCAAGGAGGCATGGTAAAAAACAATGACTTATTGATTTCTGAAGTGTGAAGAGTTATGTGGAAAGCCTTTGCAGTTCCCTTGTGCCACCCACTGTCAGGAAGCAGGGGGTGAGACTGAAGGAGTATACTCAGGTACAGCACCAAAGCCACCCAGTACGCTCCAGCACTGCTAAGCAGCACTAATGACCTGTGAATGCTCTCTTAAGTATTGGCATGCAAAAAAGGCATCCTGAACAATCTTCTCTGCTTCCAAATTTGCCACATTTATTACAGCCTGAAAAAAAATCTTTAGAAAGTAGGCCAGGTTTTCACTCAGCTAAACTTGGCCACAAACACATACACAATCTGTCAGGGATCAGCAGCAGCAGCATCACAAGAAACACAGTCTCTTTTGTGTACAGCTGGGTAGTTGTGAAGCCTGCAAAAAGAACAAGGTATCAGGCTTTAAAAACGCCAAAACAAGAAGCTGCACAAGAATCAAAACTACTTCAATATAATTACCCCAACGGACTGATGCCGAATTTGAGAGCACAGATAATAGAAGGAAAACATACTTCTTCAGTCTACACTGTAACATACAGCTGGAATAATGTAACAGTAGTGTAGGAATGTGCGTGATACAGATTGGATACAGACTACAAACTATTCTCTGCAAAATAAAATCATGCTCTTTTTTAGATGCAAGATTTCAACAAGGAGTTGGGGACCTATTCCTTTCTTCACGTATTTTATTCCCTCTTTCACACAGCCATCACACTAGCCAACTTGCTTAGCCTCTCAAATCCGAGTGCTTCAGGTAGAGAACAGACAGAATTTGCTGTCATCCCCAGGAAGATTTTACACTGGGCTGCATTTATAATACTCTTTAAATATTCCATGCCTAATTTTTACAATTGAAACTCCTTGTAACAGTGCATTTGTTTTACCACAAGTATATGTTGCAAACAGACGCAGAAGTGACATAAAAGCCTCACGACAGCACATGACAGGCTGGATTATCTGACATCCTAAAATATTTGCGGATGGTGGGGAGGGAGATAAGAATCACTGTTCCATGTGCCACACAGAAGTTTCCATCTCAAACTGTCCAGTCTAGGCATTGCGGTTCACATGCTAGCACCCTGTCATACAGCATCTGTAAACTCATCATCTCAAGGGCACCAAGCGTGCCAAAACTTCCCAGGCAACATTTTCACTTATCTAAAGGAAAGAGACCGAAAAACATTTTGCTGCAATCAGTGTTTACGCCACTTCGCTGGCATCGTCTCATCTTCTGAATTTTAGAACACGCCAAGTAGCATCATTTCTTTTTTCCCGCCTCTGTGTCGTTGAAAGAACCATCAGATAATCACTCACAAGTGAACTTGAGACATCTATAATCCATTTCTCCAGCACTGTTTGCTGACATCCCTTATGTTTTAAAAATGCATTAGCAGGAAAATGTTTATTCCCACCCTCAATTCAACTGACCTTGCAGATGACTATGTTCCTCTACAACATAAGCTTCATCGTGCCTCTTCTCCACTGTCAGTCACCCGTCAGAATTCAAAGAGCTCTGACTTCGAAAGAGGTCCCTTGGAAGATCAAAAGCCAAGCCTCTCTTTCTGTAGCAAAGATTAATTCAGAACTAAAATCTCATTTCGACTCTGAAGACATACTTGCTTTACCAAACGTTTTTGTTCATCAGCTGAGAACAGCAGACACATGAACTGGCTTCAGACTACCTAGTCTCTACAGCTGTTACTGTGAGCTTACTGAAAATGGTGCCCCGTGTCCTGACAAGGTTCATTTAAGGTGCCTGAAGTTAGCTTGTTAAAAAAAAAAACCCACAAAACCACACCAAAAAAACTGCTGAGATCTTAGAGACCAAGCATTAACAATTGAAAATCTATCCCACAACAGAATTGTTTACAAGATCTTGCTAAATTGCCTCTAATGCTAAAAGCGTGGTCTCAAATCAGCACGGCTGTCCCCTCCACACTCCTCACCAGCACAGTAACATCACTGCTACAGAAAAAACAAAAAACAGACAAATGAGTAGAATCTACACAAAATTACTCCCAAACAAAAAAATATTCAATTCCACAAACTTTTCTCCCCAGAAGAAAAAACAATGAATTACAATAGGAAAGCAAAAGTCTATTTCATACCTCGAATTCAACAACTACTGAGCACAACAAATATAAAATCTTAAAATGAAACTAATGACAATGTGTCTATTCACAAGCTTATAATTAAGCTTATTCTTAGGTGCTTCATCAAATCAGTTCCTTGATGAATATGCAATTAGAATTTCAGGAAAAATGTGCACCATCTTAATAGCTTATGTTGCTCAAAAAATATAAATATTGAGTTAAAGATTCACTTGTATTAAAGAGATAGCTCCCAAACTTTTCTAGTTATATTCTTGCCTATCTTATTTGATCTGAAGTTAAAAAAAGTTTTACCAGAAAAACGCTTTGGTTTCTGCCAAATCTGTTCCAGCAGGTTAATATTTCAGCTTTCCCTCATGTGTATGCACTGCTGACAGCTGAAGAAAGTCTTGCAGCAGAGTAAGTAATAAGCAATTAGCAATGTTTCTCTGGTGCTTTTCACACAAAAATGTGAGTGCAGTGAAAAGGGTAGAAACACACAGACACAGAATTAGACATAGAACACAGATATTCAGTCTCTAAAAATGTATCAAACCAGCACATACTGTAGCTGATCAGAACCTTCAAAAAGTAAGAGGCCTTATTAATTTATTTATTTTGCATTTCTAACACTAACTTACAGTTTCATCACTTGGAGGATTCCTCTCCCTTCTCTAATATATGACAAGTAACAGCATTTATTACTTTAAATACATACTCTAACAAAATCTGTTCGATGCTTGTGCAGGTTTCAATTCATTCTGCTCATACAAACAGCTGTTCCTAAAGATAAAATCCAAATCAGTTCATCTGAACTGCTTCAGCTAGTGAGACCATTTCAGTTCACCTCACCTGCAGACTTCTGTTCTGCAGCTTTTCCAGGTAAATGAACTCAGCTGTACAAGAAAGTAAAAAGAGATTTCAGCTATGCGAGGTCTAGTAACTCCACAGAATTTAAGGCCTCTGATTTGCCACATTCTACTTCACCTGCTCTGTATTTCAGTCAACACCATTCTTTGGACGGGTGCAAAACCTTTCAATTTTGAAAGACAGCCATTTATCAACAACTTCAGGCTTCCAAACACGCCCAAGCCTCCGGCCTCTCTCCTCCAAAAACATTATGTCTTACTTTTCCAAAAGAAAAAAAAAACACAAAAAAACCCTCACACAAACAATAACAAAGTGGCTGCATATAAAAGGACAGGATGGCTATATCCAAAGTGCTGCAAAAGCAGAATGTAAATGAACAAAGACAGAAGCATTATCTTCCTCCAATTTTGTATTATATAGTCATTTTAAGTGTTGCTTGTTACAAGAGTAAGCTTGAAATTTGGAGGCAGATGCATACTAATTGTCAGTCAACATTCTCCATTTAATTCTACATTATTGGGTTCATCATTCTTCTGCCCTTCTTCTTAAGTGAGGCTGGACTTTAACAATTACACCTTCTATTAGCAAGTGATTTGTACTTCTCTAAGCACTACTACTGCAAAATGAGACTACTTTTCAAAGAAAGTTACTTTCCACCATTCCTTTACAAGAAAACTACAACACACAACTTCGTAGTAGTAGACAGTAGTGTACTGCACTTGTACTGTGGTAAAATCATCATTAACAGACAACAGCTGTCAGTGCCTTTGAGACAAAGAACATAAAGGAAGGGAGAATCAAAAAACATACATGATACTGTATGTCTCATGAATCTGTAATATTTTTCATCAGATGGAGAAAACAGTTGCAAATTAAGGGAAGAGTAGAGTAGATTAAGCTGCAAAACCCGTAAATCCATGAACATCTCAATTAATTCTTAATGATTTTAAGGGTGTTTTTTTCAGTTTTACACACCTTGTCTGTATACTGCTGTAACTAGCTACAGAAAAACAAGGCACAGAGTAGGATTATTAGTCAAAACATCTTATAGACTCAAAAGAAAATGAGATGGAATGCTTTAATCACTAAATGGCAATAAACCTCAGGTAGATACTAATGTCAATCATCTAAAACATTCACACACACACAACAAAGTTCCCACACTGACTTAGGTAAGAGAAGAAAGAAAGAGATCATATGAAAGCTGGAATGAATTGTAATTAGCCAGAAAGGAGTGCTGCAGACACTACAAAGTGAAAAAATAAACATGTACACATAATTAAATTCTATTATTCTAATAAATTACACTATTAAAGATTATTAAATATGCATTTTAAAATTAATGCTTGTGATAAAAATTTTGTGGTAATCTATACTGGTAGTCAGGTTATCCAATAAACACTCATCATTCCCAAAGAGAACTTCACACTGAAATTTATGGAAGTTTCAACCACATGGATTTTTTTCAAGGGGGGGGAGTTATCAATTCTGGTTTACCTTTATTTTCAAAAGATCTGATCAATATTTATTTGAAGATAAATTATCTGCTATAATCCATATGCAAGTTACACTGCCTGTCTTTTTTATTATTCTTTTGATCAGCTATAAGAAAAACCAGCTAAACAGCAGAGTAACTGTTGAAAAAGTAATCCTCCCAAGGGAGGGGACAGTAGGATAATCACAAAAGGAGGAGAAGACTATCTACCCCACGTAGCTTCTCCTTCCATCGAACTGCACGGGGAATATTTCACACGTCATCAGAGAGAGAAGCGCAAGACAGACCTCGCTGACACTACCATCACTTTGTCTCCTCTCTCTACTGAGCAACAGTTTACTGAACTCCCACAACTTCTACCCTTCAAATTCTTGCTCTGTGGTGTAGGCAGCCTGTACAATACAATCAGTCAATGCAGTGGGCACTGAAAAGAGAAAATACAGTATGTACTCGGACATTATTTTTGTGTTGAGAGCTAAAGCCCCTTTTTTCCCCTCCCACCAAGAAAACCCAAAACAACCAAACAAAAAACCACAAACCACCTCAGGCAAGAGTAAGTTCATTGTTGAAATGGATTTCAGAAGTAGGTTAAGAACTTTTTTAGCTCAAAAAAAAGAGACTTTTTTCCTACTCTGGATACCTCATACAAAGCAGGTCACCCAGTAATTTTAAAAAAGGTAGAAGAGAATTTGTGGCCTGCACAAGAAAATAAGTATTATACCTTAATACTTACTATTAAAACCAAGGGACAATTTCCCATCTTGACTAGTAAAATAGACAGAACTTCAGAACACTGAAGTGAGCCTCATCTAACCAAATTCACACCTACATCCAACCAGTAAGTGACTTCCGTAGGGACCACGGGCCCTCGGCATCTGCCAGGGACACTCGGTGCTTCCCATCGTAACAGCCCTCTGCTGTTGCTGAGCTCTGGCAATGTTACACAGCTGAGACAAGCCCTTACTATAAAAAACAGTCCTTCCCTCAATCTGAGTTTTCCAGAGACCTTGATCTAAAATAATTCATTTTCAGAAAGCAAGGCCAGGGAAAGCATGATATTTTTCTCATAAGAACTATGGCCAGGCAGGTTTTTCAGAATGCTCTGCCTTCTGACAGGAGGACCGAACACACTAACCTCTTGAGATCTTTACTAGCCTTTTTCCCCATGAGATAAATACAGTTCTAATTAGTTATAAAACAACACTAAAGGTTGCCAAGAAACTCCCATTTCATTCATGAAGATCAAGAAAATAAATATCTGTGCTAGAAGTGTCTTCTAAACTTTCCTTTGCTCTTTACTCTGCTCAGAAAATATCCATAGCAGACACATTGCTCTGAGCATTTGTGGTTTGAAGGATGCCGGTACATTTTTCTCCTAAAGGGAGAAGGCAGATGAACAGAGATAGTCAACTATTAATGACTGTTACAGACCTGTTTTTTGTAGTCTGCCTTCTCCAAACCATTTTATCCATCTCAAATCACCGCATATTAGAAGAGGGCTCAGAGTAGTTCCGGGTAATCTGAGCAAACAATACCAAAGTAAAGTAGCATATATTTTCATGGACCTGCCAACAAGAGGACTAATCACCTGTTTCAATCTGAGCAAATGCCTCTATGAAATTAAGTATAAAGAGTTTTGTGAGAGAAACTGTCAAGGGATTCAGTGAATGTGTATGCAAGCTCCGGTATTGCCCTGATTTCAGTTCTGTAGGAGCAAGCTTCATAACCACTTCTACTCTCATCAGCCAGCAGATACCAGTTCCCAGTTGCAGGTCTCTCACATCCCAGTCTCCTTGTCTAGACAGCCCTGCTCCTTCCACCTTGCTTCTTCTGTCAGAAGAGCTGCATTTGTCACCTCCTCCCTTACCTTCCCTTTTAAATCATTCCAGTCAGGACATTAATATATCAATAATTTATTTTTGTTACCTCTAGCATACTCCAATTTTCTCCTTTTTCTCAAATCAGGATCTTCTCTTAGTCCTCCATCCCGTAACCCCGCATCTTGTGCCACCTACTTTCCCCACTCCTGCAGGCAAGCTGTTGACCTCCACAATCTCTGTCCTGCCGTATGGCTGCCTGTGCTTTACCACAGCAAGTCACCGAGGCGGGGCTGAGGCTTGGAACCAGGACCTGTCAGGACAGGTACAGCTGTTGCTCTCCTGCTCCATAATCCCACGTAGCAGACACCTGGCCAGTGAGCACTGCTGACTGCACAAAAGGCAGGCGAGATTGAAAGGCCAGTGTGTGTGCACCACGGGAAGAGGATCAAGCAACCCCTCCTGTAGACCTCTGAGCTCAAAGAGGCCTCACTGGAGAGCAGATACCTTAAGTCTCTGCCTGGTGCCATAAAGTAGGTACAATTTTTCTCAGGGTGCTTTAGAGTCCCACTTTCACCATTCCTGAAAATAATCCCTTCCCTGTCCATGCTCCAGTGGGGAAAGATTTTCTCTGCTACAAGGTGCATCTTTGAAGCATCGAGCTGCTGAAGTATTTTTATTTTTTATACTGGCCATGCTGAGTCAGATGTTCACAGGAAAAGCAAAATACGCATCCATTATGCAATGGCATTTTTATACATTTGAAAACTTACGTTCCTCCTTGGTCTCCTCTCTAGGCTTAATAACTCTAATCTCCTATTATGATCTCCACTTCAAGGTAATTATTTCTCAGATCCCAGCTTGCTTTTCTTGTTTCCTTCTTGATTGAAATTGGTCCACACCTTTCTACAAAGCCCTACCAAAGCTGTATAGAACAAAATAGTTACTTTGCAGGTCTTACATAAAGCCCCGCTTAAACTTTAGTGCGATGTTTACACTTTGCAATTATATGACGACCTTACAGAGTCCCTTAATTCAAAGCAGATAGTCCAATTTTCATACTTACTTTTTTTCCTTGGCCAACTACTTTGAATACAGACCTTCCCAGAACTCGGTGTACCCTTCCACTGCCTCCTCCTGGTAAGTACTAATCAGCTCCACAAAAGCGACATGTGGGACTAACACTACAGAACTTCAGAGCTATTAGTGTGACTTTCCTGTGACACCACCTTCATTACACATCTGGTCCCAGAAACAGCAAATACAGAGTACTAAAAGAAACGTTCCACTTCATTTGGACTCTTCGACATGGACTTCCTATTTTTCATTACATTCACAAAGACCCATTATCCCCGATATCAAACAACTCATTTAGTTTCTTCCAAAAGTTTGCAAATCATTTACATTAAGACACAGTTAATATGCAAAGACTTTATTATCAACACAGCAGGCAATTTTCCCCCAACAGTTCAGAGTGACTGAACTTGATAGGAGAAAGAGGAAAAAAAGTGAAAAAAAACATGATCTGGCCACCGGGGTGTCTGGCTGAAGAGCACTCTCATGCCACGCACAAGCAGTCTTTGGGGACTTCATTATGCTTTTTATTCCGACCTCTTCAGTCTTCTTCCTCATTCCCATCATAACAAGAAAAATGGCAAAGCTCCGAATAATAAATGTGATACATAACTTACATTCACAGCCATGACATCACAGTGAATCCATGTAGATTAATGAATAACTCCTTTTAAACAGCAGAAATCATTATTTGAATACAATGAAGTGAATTATAGCTCTGTATATTACCCGCAGTGTCAGTCACACCATTCAGTTCTTCAAAACAGATTTCAAATTAAGCTGCAATAGTCACTAGCATCATTTCCTCACTTATGCTTGTCCCTGCTTAAAAGATTCTTCAAAAAGGAAGTCTGGAAGATTACATTTGTATTTTTATTTTAATTAAAAGCTTCTCTGGATCACTTTGGGCTTCAGATATATTATCAAGTACAAAAGAATCATGAATAAATCTAACTACATCTATCATAGCTTCAAGCTATCCTAAAATGGTTGCAGATAATCTGAATGAGCAGGATTTTAAAAAACTATCAGCTTATCAGTCATTCCTCTGGTTATACTGGTATCGGAATATCGATATTTTTAGGGCTTCATGTGCAAGGACGCTTTCTACTGCTTTTTGGTCTTGCTGGATTCACACTGCTTGGCTAAAAAAAAAAAAAAATCAGGTTTTGCTAAATACATCAGAACTCTAACAACTAACACCTTAGTACTCACAAGCCAAACAATATAGGAGAGTATTTATTTGCCTCTTGTCAAATTGCCTGTTTGCCACTTGCTATGAAAAGTGCTCTCAAAGATAGGCAACATAGCTGAGTAGAAAATCTGTGGGCTGTTTTCTCTCTTGCCCAACAGCTTGCAACGTGACCTTCATCCATCCGCCTCCTGTCTCCGTCTCCCTGGAACAGAGGTAACATGCTTGCTGCCTTCATGTGCTATATACGGCCAAGCTACAATGATGATGCACACTCCTCAAAGGTGACACACTCAATATAAAACTCACACTTATCTCAGCAAGACAGAATTTTACCCTCTGAGGATTTAAAAAGTATTTATTCATTACTGAAATTGCCAAAAGACACATTCAATACTTGCTGATGAAAAGACTGAAAATGGACTTTTAAAAGTCAGATGACACAGGAATGGCAACTGAATCCAGTCATTCCTTACATTCAGTACATTTTCGCTGAACGCCATTCATGCACAATGAAATTAAGCCAAAAGGTTAGGACATCAAAATTAAAACATTAACCCAAAGAACACTCAACAGACGTTTTCTCTTCTACTTACATTCTTGCACCTAGATAACAAACAGTGTTACCTACATTAAGAAAAGATTAATTTTGTACATGCCGGCAGGATGGGATCCATTGTCTCCACAAAACACACAGCAGAGTCCTTTAAGCTTTCTGGAGAAGACATCCATGTGCTTCAGGTGACTGTTCCACAGGGAGGTAAGGTGCCACAGATGCCCTCAGGCAAAACATGAAATCAAGAAAGGCCTCACTGAGAAAGCCAGATCCCAACTCCAGCTGAAGAGCAGACAAGGTGCTAACCAGAGCATCACCCCAAAGGCCTTCAGTGTCTGCAACCTAATCCTGCCCTGGGACCTTATTTCTTTCTTGAGCTACGACTCAAGAAGTAGCAATAAGGTCAGTCCAGTTCTCCATGACCATACTTCTGGATGCTAACTGCACAGCTCCATCATCTGCCTCACAACAACCTCAAAACACTCCCGAACGAACAAAAAACCTCCAGCTGTGCCACCCTGAAATCCATTTCACGCTTTCTGAAATCCATTTCATACTGTGAGCCAAAGGAGGAAGGCAAAATGCAGAGGCTACTGCAAGGAAAACCCTACCCAACATGGAACTCCGTTACGCCTCCCAAGAAAAGAAGAGAAAATATGATTAAAGGCATTCACAGGACTCATGCAGAAGAAATTATTTTATTACATAAAAGCCTATACTGAAGGGCTCCGTAATGCATAAGTAGAACTAGAACTGTGTATTTTTAGTATAAATTTTCTAAAGAAGATACGTACTTGGAAAATGAAGTCAATGCCTACAGCCTAATTATAAAGGATCAGCCATGCACAAGAGGTGGGGAACTTTATCAAAATACTACTTCCTTTCCCTCAGTCATTAACAACTCTGAAACAAATCACCTGCGCTCCTTACAACATAAGAGTTCAAGGTATCTGATGTTTACTGCAAGCAACAAAAACTACACTAACCAACAGGGCACTTCAATCATTACTCCTTACAGCATCTTGGGGTACTGAAAGTAGGACTTAAGGAGAGTGACTTGTATTTTAAAATCCCTGAGGCCATTTAAAAAAAAAAAAAAAAAAAAAGT